>Ga0182745_1000544_pt1 | contig 41411 bp, 31 predicted proteins | sample eDN3rd30CKraftBY_FD_128523 | JGI IMG/M metagenome (GOLD analysis project Ga0182745, IMG submission 128523) | Enriched backyard soil microbial communities from Emeryville, California, USA - eDNA 3rd pass 30_C Kraft BY (version 2) (version 2) | ecosystem: Environmental > Terrestrial > Soil >...
CAAGCTCCGGCTTGGGAACGCACTCGCCCAGAAGCTCTGCTTCGTGATTCGTATTAAAGACAACCTGATTCACAACTCTCTCCTCTTTTTGAGAGAAGAAAACCAAACGTTCAGTGGCCAAGCTGGAGCTTGGCGTCGAGTGTGTTCCCAAGCCAGAGCTTGGGAACAAGGGAAATCCACTTCACATTGGCGAATGTGTTACCCGATTTTGAGTTTTGAATTTCATGAACCTTCAAACTCACCAGGTGACTTTTTCACACAGAACATCTTTCACTTTCGTGGAGACGGAAGCGTCTGAAAGCGGTGATCGTCCGGGCGTGGTGACCGACGCGGGGTTGAAGTCGGGGCGAACACCGGGGGAGTCGGCAGGAGTTGAACCTCTCCACGAAGAGGCTTTTTCTCTTCAGGAGGAATTGGAGAGGTTGACGGGAATGTCGATTTGCTGGCCACAGCCGATTCCGGTGGATTTCCAGAATTCCCCGCGGAGACTGAGGCCCCGGCAAGCGGCTCGTCCGGTTTGGCGGGTTGAATCAGTTGTCCAACGGCCAGTCGGAGGATCTCGGCAGGTTGAATCTGTCGAGCCCCTTTTGCAAGCGAGACCGTGGCGACCGGCAGTTTCAGTTCTGCGTCTACAAATTCTTCAAGTGACCCGGCTTTCAGCGTGTAATGATATCGGGATTGAGGAACATCAGGCGGGAGAACCGCTTCACCGGATGTTTTCACCCAGATGTCGTTCAAAAGAACCAGTGGCTGTTCCCGTAAGCCTGATTGAATATGCAGGACACGTGCGGGTTTGAACTCGTCAAGAACACGTAATAAATATTGTGTTTCCAGTTCACTGGCAGGCTGCGGTCCCGTCAGGCGGTTCGGGGAAAGCGTAAAATTCCGAGACGGAAAATTTCGATTTAAATCGACACCACGAGAATTGGTGTGCACATGTTCGGCAAGACCGTCAGGATTGGGCGTCCGGATGAACAGCAATGAGATGGGTTCGGGAGGTGCAAACTGTTGGGAGAGACGACAAGTGGCATCGATCAACGTGAGACTGTCAGGATCATTTCCCGCGATACTTCCCACAATCAGAACATACCGGGACCCTTGCCCGAATCGAGCGACTTCGATCGGACGCTTCCCAGAACTCTGGTCGGCATTGGCCCAAAGCGGCGTTGGCGCCGAGCTGGCTGACGATGGAACTGCCGGAGGTTGAGCTGCAATCTGATGAAACGGGAACATGCCCGCCAGCAAAAACGCTGCACAACCCTTCCAGAACGTCAGTGACATCAGACTTCTTTCCGATTGACCTTCAGGATTGAGTTCGACTTGGGCACGTTCATCACAAGGGAGAGAAGTGGGTAGGAAATCCGGGATTCTTCCGACTTTCCTGCCCCCTCATTTATGTAATGGTTGAAACGATCTTAGCAAAATGCTCTTCAGCGTTCCGCAGTCGTAACTTGAGACCTTTGCGTGCCCAAACGCCCTCATACGACTGCACTCGGTAGAGCAATTTGCTCTTAATCCTGTTCGACGCCTAACTGGTAACGGAGATCGGAGAAGGATTCGTCCATCTCGTCTGTCGATGAATGAATGTGCTCCGCTTCCGTGATGAACTTCAGGGTTTCGCTCTGGAAGAGACCGTGTTCTCTGAGGATCTCTTCGAACGGTTCCAGATCGTGCCCGTACATGATCAGCAGTTTGTGTTCGTCGAACTGCACTTCCATCGGGATTCTGGGGTTCAGAACTGCAATTCCCATGCATCCGTCGTTAAGAATGGTATGTTCGAAATCGTAGAGCAGGCTTTTGAGAATCGGCAGGTCGATCTGCTCGCGATAAAGGTCATCGTGCATTCCCTCTTTACTGGAATGACTTGTTTCCAGAACCACGTCGACTTCCTCTCCCAGAGGATCGAGCAGGTCAATAAATAAATCGAACAGGCGTTCTTTCGTCTGTGCGACCATCAGAACCGGAACATCAATTCCGGTTTCCTTGTCCCGATAGTTGTCCCGACGCCAACCGGCACTGGGAACGACGGCCAGATCAAAGGCCGGTCGCACGGCGTCGGTCAACAGGAAGCTGCCGTACCGGGCCACGTTCAGGTGTTCATCGAGCTGTTGATCGGAGATCCCCTGAAAACTGCTGACATCTTTAGTCGCGACTCCGTCCGAATAAGTGTTCCGGCTTCGTCCTTTAATAAATCCCATGATTCTGATTCCCACCTTCTGGCCGCATGATGGAGTTGTCTGGAGTCGATTTCAGTCTGCTTTTCAACGTTCTTCAGGCCATCGGGTCGGGTGATTCAGTGAATCGTCGACGTTGTCTGCTCTGAAGAACGGAAAAGGGTTGATTTCAGTCGTGTGGAACCATCTTGAATTGATTGTTCTCAGCAACTCTAGCACTGGATTTGGAGGATGCGGCGAGAAGCTGCCAGAAGCGAATGTTTTTCCGTCATCCCTCAGAGGAATCATGCCTCGGGAACCGAAACGGCAATTCAACCGAGCCACGCAAGAGAGTGGAATTGCGGCGATTGTGTCGACTTTGGTGATCGCTCCCGGTGGGGCGAATTTGCGGCAGCTTTCGATGCGCAATTGATACAATTGTTTCGACGCAACTCTTGCGATTTGGAGAGAAGGGGACTCACGCCAGGACGCAATGAAATCTGGATGAGATTCCTGACACCGGGTGGCCCGGAGCCGCCCGGATTGATGTCTGTTTCAGATTACTCTTTGGCCTCGGCTTTGATCTCAGAATCGTCCCCTTTGGTTTCCGGGACGAAAGGATGGTCTTTCTCCCAGTTTCGCCAGTAGTCGGCGGGACGGACTTGTCGCCAGTTACACAGAGCAGCTCCGACATGACTGTAGAAGGTGTAGTGAGCGTCGATCTGTTGCGGTGTTTTTTCGGTCGTGTTCTTCACAATCCAGTCGATCGCTTTTTTGATCTGGTGATCTGGAATCAGCAGGTCTGGCGGAGCGATCGACATCCATTCCAGATGGTGTCCCGTGGCGATAACCGATCGGTATTCCGGTTCATCTGTCGGATTGGTGACGGCCAGTTCCCCTTTGGGCCAGTCAGAGTTCCAGTGTCCATCTTCGAATTGGGATTTCGTGATCGCATCGCGGACGTCGCGCAGATAGCTGTAAGCCTTCTCTCTGGCGGTGTCGCTGAGAATATCATGTTCATCATCCAGAAGAATCAACAGCAACAGTGAGTAGACACGGTGTGTTCCTGCACAGACTCCGGTCACTTTTTCGCCGCGCAGCAATCGATCAACAAGCAGGTCGAACGAATACTGTCGACCACCGGACCCGACCCAGGTTTTTGTCGGAGGGATCCAGAGACCAAACGCCATGGCGGTCCATTCCGTTTCCCGTTCATCCAGACGGAAGTCACGTAACGATTCCTGAATGACATCGTAGAGCGTGGCGTTCTGTCGAGTCGGTCCGAAAACCGGCGTGCTCAGTGGCGCCCCCGCTTCTGTGATGCAGGCCAGCAGGTGATCATGGTGATACGAGGCTCCCAGATCAGTTCCCCAGTGAATACCAATTCCGCGAGAACGTTCCTGCAGGAGTGGAGAGATCTCCTTTCCCCAGGAGTCAACGAACTTCGCGTTGTCGGTGAGAAACTCCAGCATCTCCTGACCGGAAATAACGCCGGGATTCTGAAACGTCGCATCAACTCCCCAAGTTCTGAGGGCATGTTCCACGAAATTCGGTTTCATTTTTTCGCGATCGAAGCGAGGCTGAACCTGCTTCAGAACTACAGCCAGATCTTCATTGGAAACCCATTCCGGTTTGTTGTACGGACGAGCGATTTCAATCGGCTTGTCGCGCGGAATGGGAACCGGAGCGAAGGCTTCCTGATCAGGCACCATCAGTCGGAGTTGGGTGCGTGCGTTCGCGTCTGTCAGAAAGAGTGACAGCCCGAATCCGGCCACGACGATGACCTGAACGAGAACAAATGTTTTCCAGAATGATCGTGTTTTCATGATGACGCTGACATTCACGCTGACGCAGTGTTCACACTGTCGGTACGAAAAGATCTCTATTGAAATAAAGACAAAGATGTTCTTGGGAAACAGGAGATGAACCACGGAAAAGACGGAAGTGACGGAACAGGAATAAAGAAAACGGACCGTGCCGCGTCACTTCTTCATTTCCGTCTTTTCAGTTCATTCCGTGGTTCCTCTGTATTCATCAGGTTATTGAGCCGCTTCTCCAACGGATTGTTCTGTTGCAGCAGACTCTTTTACTTCAGTGGACTCTTCTGGTTTTGGTTCTTCGGACTTCGGTTTGTCGGCAACGGATCCAATCGGTTTACGGACAAAGACGACTCCCCGACTGTCAGAAAAAGTTTTCTGCCAGCCGGTCTGTTCTTCCATCGCCCGGGCGAGTTCTTCTCTGTTCGTCTTATCGACAATGAGAGTTTGAATTCCATAACGATCGAGTCGGTTGGCCCAGCCGGCTCCGAGATTGGAGATCACCAGGTAGTCTTTCCAAATCTCTTCCGGAATCAGGTGTGCATGAGAATTCACGAAGACCTGCAAGCCTTTCGGTCCGGCCCATTGCAGGTAATCGCCCCATTCATAGGGATTGAAAACGAGTCCGGCGGGAGGATTGCGATTCAGGTAGTCGGTGATGTCGATTGGAGTCATTGGAGAAACAGTCTTGCGGAACTGTTTTTCTGCCAGTGTCGGATCCTGAACAGGACCATGAATGACCTGAATTCCAAATTGTGTGTAGGCGAATCCAATCCAGAGGATTCCCAGAGCCACGATGGTTCGGAGTCCGGTGGCAGTTCGAACGGGAGGAGCAGATTTCTTCCAGTGACGCCAGGCAGCGGCCGTATGCAGTCCCAGATAGTACGCGGCAACCGGTGCCCACCAGATGATCATCCGGGAATACCAGAGCATACCGACTGTTAATCCGGTGAGGAGCAGCAATTCCCGAATCGTTGCCCGACGGGGACTGAGCCGATACGCGATGACCAGTGCCAGAGCCAGAGCGAAGGCCGCCCGTCCCTGTTTCATGCGTAATGTCAGCGGTTCCCATTCAATCAATGAATGAAGGTTTGTGTTCCCGGAGAACCCTAAAACTTCCGCGTAGGCCACAATTCCATAAGGATTCAGCAGCACGGCCACTGCTGAAAGTTCCAGTACAAAAAACAGATTTCGAACACCCGACTCTGCAAAAATGGCTCTCCAGTTTCGGGTTCGCAGCAGCACGTCACAGGCACGTCCAACGGTGAATGCTCCCAGTAATGCCAGTCCGACAATGAACGAACCATGCACGTTCGCCCAGACTGCAAAAACAAGAGGAATGGCAATCGTGTACCACTTCCTCCACTGGGCTGAAGTGACCATGACAAAGACGAGAGCAAAGCACACGGCTCCACCCAGTTGCGGGCGAACGACCAGAAGCTGCTGATAACTCACCCAGTAAAAGGCAAACAGTGTGAGAAAAGAGGCTCCGAGATTCCCGGTTCTTCGGAAGACCGCAAACGTCAGCAATCCGGCAACAATGACGATGCCGAGTCCATTGAGAAACTGAATCCCCGGGACACCGTATTTCGAGTACATGAGATACCCGACCACCTGACTGAGCCAGGGGAGATCCACAAACGGAACTCCTTGAGCCAGTGGAAGTGTCGGTTCGAATGTGGGAACCGACTGATTGGCCACGATCCAGCGACCGTAATTCAGGTGTCCCCAGAGATCGGTATGCCAGGCCGGAATCAGATTGCAGAACACAAACATGACGGCCAGCGCAAACACAATCCACAGGCTGGCGGCAGTTGTTCTGGCCCAGAGTGGAGTTCGATCTTTCAATAACGCGACGTTCGGTTCCCCATCCGGGGTGAGATATTCTGTTTTCTTGTCGGAATCATCCACGACAGGATCCTGTACTGAAACGGATTGTTCTGACTCAGAATGGCCGAGATCAGATGAACCCGGTCTGGTCTGTGATTGCTTGGTCTGTGATTGATTGCCGCCAACCGTCAAACTCATTGTGGCATTCCGGAAACAAATGAAAAAGAGCGAGGTTTGATTGAACCTAAGTCTTCCCGGAGACCAGAGTCGACGAAGTTCCGGCAACTCTTGTTGAATTCTGGAGACAATCAGTCTTCCAGAGCAGCCCGTGCGAGTTGCAGCGATTGCGCTGTGGCGTTGCATTTGTGCAACGCGGGTGGCCGCGATTGCTTGCAATCGGGGCGGCGCAGCCGTAAGAGGTCGCGACTTAGTACTACAGTTGCACTTGTTGAAAAGCCCAATGTTTTGAGTGTTTTTGCATGATAAAATACGGTGTTGGGAGGGCGAGGCTCCTGCCGAGCCGCAACCCAAAGGAACGCGTGATCTTTCATGCGGCTCAGCAGGAGCTTCGCCCTCCCGCATGCCTGACCATCGAAAAATCAGCAAAACACAATCTGTAACTGTAGTATTAGACGTTCCCTCGCCAGAACTGTCTCGGCTCAAAAAATCATGCCGACCATCTGTCGTTACTCCGGGACAAACTGAATCAAAGCGTAATCGAATGGCCTCGTATGGCTGCGCCACCCCGATTGCAAGCAATCGCGGCCACCCGGTGTCACCTCCGCTTCAGGCCGCCAACGTGTTACGTCTTTGTTACTTTTCCGACAGCGAAGCGACGACGTAAGAAAGCCGTCGTTCCGACAGGCTGAGGACCTCCAGAAGGCGGGCAAAAGTCTGAACCGCGTCGCAGGCTGGGGATTCATCCAGAAAGAAGGATCTTCCGGCTTCATCGACAATCACAGGAATCTCGCTGGAACGCTGTCGTTCGCGGCGGGTCCGCTCATCGGGAAAGATGTGAAGGATGTCGCGTCCCCCTGTTCGTTTCTCGTCACTCAGATTGTTGTACGGCAGGAGGAGTAACTCTGAGATGGCATCGACAGAGAGTTTTGCTCCGGTTTCGTCGAAAAGTTCACATCCCCGACCATCCTGAGCAATTGCGAATCCGAGATCCAGATGCCGTTCACAGATCAGATCGGGCAAGGATTTCTGGCTTCGCTCACTCTGGCGGGAAGAACCGGTCTGAAGAAAACGAACGTCACACGGGGTTTGTCCTGTCAGCTTTTTGACCATGCCGAGAATTTTGTGGTCAGGGCAGGTGATCCCGATTCGCAGAGGGCGCAGAGCATGGAACTGGTGTGACAGGGCCGCTTCGTACTCGCCGGAAATTTCGACAGTCTGGTAACGTCCGGCAACCCGGCTGCGACGAGGAATCGACTGGGAGTCCAGACGCTGCTGCAGCTTCAATTGTCGTTCCATCGTCAGCCAGGGCCAGCTTTGTCCATCGAGAAGATCGAGTCCGGTCCAGCCGACAGAGTGAAGGCCGCCGGTGACAAACAGTCCGAGATGAGGATGAAAGCGATCGATCGAGAAATCCAGTTCGGGACGGGTGACCAGACCGACGTCAATCAGGTCGGTCAAAGATTGTTTCAAAGCCTGAACAACTCCAATTGCCAGATCGGGTGACTCCGGCCGACCGTCGAAACCGACAACGATACGTAATGGTCCGTTAATGGGAGTCGTGTCGCTTTGTTCGGATTCTCGTTCTTCTTCAACGATGTCCAGAATGCAACGGACGATGTATGAGATGCGTTCACGGGTCAACTCGTTGGTGTAAAGACCACGAATTCCCTCATCGACATTCATCAGAAACGTCGGGTTGGTTGGACGCTGCCGCAGTCGTTTGATTACGGCTCCAGGCAAAGAGCCCGTTTCCTGCTGGTGTCTGCATTCCCGGCAGGCGCGATGTCCCGACGCGAGCCGGGCCAGATGAATGGCTCGCGAAACCGGCTGGCGTTCTCCGGGACAATGGTAGTCCATGGATTGACCAGCAGCGGAATTCAGTACAGTCAGTAGCGGAAAAGAGGGGGCGTCCATGACATCCTGCAATACATCGGCTCAGGGCTTTCGCTTTACTGAAAATTGCCTGGGAGGGCGAGGCTCCTGCCGAGCCGCAAACCATAGAAAGCGTCATCTTCTATGCGGCTCAGCAGGAGCTTCGCCCTCCCGCAGGTTACCCATCTTGAAAAACAAAAGCCCTGGACATCGGATCGGTGTCTCTCCTCATTCGATCCGGTTTTCGGTATGGTAGGACTTATAAAATTTTTCCATGATTCAGGTCAATCCGAGAGATGCACGCCACGGAATTTCCACGAAAACTGAAAACCGCCGAAGAGGTGGGCCTCATCGTCATGCATGGCGGGGAACGGCATCTCAAATCGGCGTCGTTGACTCTGCTCTGCCAGCAGGTTCTCGGTGCGACGGGAGAAGATGCCATTGGACTGACGAAGTTTTCGGCAAAAGACCTCGATTTCCGAACCGTTCGTGATGAACTGCAGATGGTGTCGATGTTCTCTGATCGGAAACTGGTGGTGGTTGAAGATGCAGACGACTTCATTTCCACCTATCGGAGCCAGCTCGAAGGCTATGCCGAGAAGCCGAGTCGTAAATCGGTGCTGGTGCTGGATGTGAAATCCTGGCGCAAAAACACCCGGCTGGCGAAAAAGATCGATGCCGATGGTCTGGAACTGGAGTGTACGGAACTCAAAGAAGGACCGTTGAAAAAATGGCTCATTCAGCAGGCAAAGGAAGTCTACGAGAAGACTCTTCTCCAGGACGCTGCTGAACTGCTGCCGACACTCGCTGGAAACGGACTCGGTTTACTCGATCAGGAACTCTCCAAACTCACCTCCTATGTGGGAGATCGCCAGCAGATTACGGCGGAGGATGTTCGCACGCTGGTGGGAGGCTGGAAAGCGGAAACCACCTGGTCGATGGTTGATGCCATTCGCGACGGCAATGCCGGAGAAGCGATTGCCTGTCTGAATAAACTGCTTTACGCCGGAGAGCCGGGGCCGAAGATCTTAGGGGGCTTGAACTACGTCTTCCGAAAGGTCGCACTCGCCACGGAACAGTCACGACGCGGCAGTTCATTGACTCAGGCTCTTAAGGACAATGGCGTTTTTCCTCGTGATGTGGGGACCATGGAGAACTATCTACGTCGTATCCGCCGTCCCCGAGCCGAAGCAATTCTGGAAACACTCGCCAAGGCCGACTACGGACTCAAGGGAGGAAGCCGACTCCCTGAGCAGTTGCAATTGGAACAACTTGTTCTCTGGCTGACGGGTGTTCCTATTGAAATCGAGCACGCCCGACTCTGAGGAGTCGTTCTGAAATCCGCTTTCCAATGTAGAAAAGTCGCTGAGCAAAAGCACTCCTACGAGCACTCTCGCTGCTTGAAACTTGTGATCACCATCCGCAATTGCGGTAGCCATAAAGACCATATGAGGCATACGGTGCATTGATCATCACAGCACCGGCAGGGCGGACTCCGTAATACCCGGAAACTCCGTACCCGGCATAGCCTGAGTAAACTGGCGTTGTGGAGATTCCGCCGTAGTAGCTTGTATTCAGGTAAGGGGACGTTCCCAATGTCTGATATCGGGCAGCGGAATAGGAATATCCGCCAAGGCCGTATCGGGTGGGAGTGTCGAGATAGCTGGAATACGTCAACGGAACCCCGGCATAGCCCACACTGTTGTAGGCATAGGGCTGGTAACCGTATCCGTAATTCAAATATCCATAGTTCGAATACCCGTAATTTCCGTATCCATAGGGATTGTATCCTGATCCCCAGCCGCGATAGCCATAAGGAGAACCATAGCCCGCATAGAATCCGGGAGAACTGAATCCAATGGAAACGCCTCGCCCATAACCCCAGCGGTTTCCGTATCCCCAACCTCCATAGTAAGGACGGGACCAGCCGACTCCGCGATACCCTCCCGACCAGCCTCCGTAATATCCGGAGCCATAGTATCCCCCGCGATGTCGGTGTCCCGCCTGAGTCGACTCAGCAGCAACGAACAGTAACAGGCACACAGCAGATCCAGCGGCGAACAGGAAGCGTTTCATGGCAGACTCCAGATTTCCTACCACCAAGGTGCCGGCCCAGCGGCACACCCAGGGTGATTCTTCCTTTCATCATCCCTCGTGGAGAGGGATTGTCAACACCCTGTTATTCTCCTGTGAAATCAGAGAAATCTGAAATTTTCTCACACCAATGGACAATTGGCGACCAGATTGTCATAATCGTTCGATGGAACGGTTGATTATTGATTCACGCAGCCCGGAAGAGATCTTCGGAAAGAAGATTCCTTCCGGGCTGCGTGCGTTTTGAGCAGTTTGCTCGTCCATGTGCCCGGGCAGCGCGTTGTTCGAACAGAAGAAACGCTGTACTCCGGGTGGCGAGACGGGAAATCATTTTGAGTAGTTCACCGGTTCCTGCAGTAGCACTGGTGTCGTGTCTTTTATCTGTTGAATCAAACTCTTGTTCAGGACATGTTTACAGGACTTGTTGAAGGGCTGGGAACCATCATTTCTCTCGTGCCGAATGGGCCGGGAGTGGATCTCACGCTGGAACCATCCGACTCCATGATCGACATGGAGGGGGAAACGCACGGTCACCCGGTGCAATTGGGGGAAAGCGTGGCGATCAATGGATGCTGTCTGACTGTGGTCGCGTACGATCGGCGACACTGGACCTTTCAGGCCGGGCAGGAAACTCTCTCACGGACCAATCTCGGAACGCTTGTTCCGGGGAGTCAGGTCAATCTCGAACGTTCGGTTCGTCCCAGTGATCGTCTGGGGGGACACTTCGTTCAGGGACACGTGGATGATGTGGGAACTGTCGACGCGATCGAACAGGATGGAGAGTGGACCACCATGTGGTTTCGCGTTCCGTCGCGTCTCACCCGACAAATGGTGTCGAAAGGATCCATCACTGTCGATGGGGTCTCATTGACACTGGTCCATGTTGAAGAAGACCGATTCAGTGTCGCCCTGATTCCACACACGCTGCAGGTCACCACGCTGGGGCAACGAGTTGTTGGAGACGTGGTGAATATCGAAACCGACATCATCGGGAAGTATCTGGAGAAGATGTTTTCGGCGAGTGGACAACAACCGCAATCCTGATGAGAGAAATTCGAAATTCAAAGCAGAAAATTTTCCTCGTTCCCAAGCTTTGGCTTGGGAACACACTCGACGCCAAGCTCTGCTTGGCCACTCAACGGCCTGTTTATGTTTTCCTTTTTCAAACGACGAGGCGGGACTTGTGAGTGAAGTTGTTTTTGATGTGAATCGCGAAGCAAAGCTTCGGGGCGAGTGCGTTCCCAAGCCAGAGCTTGGGAACGAGGGGCAGAATGCGGCAACTCTTTTGAATTTTCTCCGCCTCGTTTTCAATAACATGGAACAGTCCCATTTCCACTGACATGCAACCGCCGGAACGGCAGACACGAACTCACCTGATGCAGCTTTTCAGGCGGCACGGGTTTCATCCGCGCACGAACCTCGGGCAGAACTTTCTGATTGATCTGAACATCATCGAGTTCGTGGTCCGGTCGGCGGAGATCACGCGCGATGATGTCGTTCTGGAAATCGGTGCCGGAACCGGGGGAATGACCACGTTCATGGCTCAGGATGCAGGCCATGTGATCTCGGTCGAACTGGATCGCAACATGTACCAGTTTGCGAGCGAGGCGATTGCCCCGTATCAGAACGTGACACTGATCAATGCCGATGCCCTGAAGAATAAGAACAACTTCAATCCGCTGGTCCTGGAGGAAATTGACCGTCAGCTTGCGGTTGATCCGAAGCGTCGATTGAAACTGGTCGCGAACCTGCCATACAGCGTGGCGACTCCAGTGATGTCCAATCTTGTCGCCAGTGACATTCCATGGAGTCGTATGGTGGTGACCATTCAATACGAAGTAGGTCTGCGAATGCAGGCTCAACCGGGAGAAGAACACTTCGGCGCCCTGTCGGTCTGGCTGCAGTCACAGTGTCAGGTGGAGATTCTCAAGAAACTGGGCCCCACCGTTTTCTGGCCCCGACCGAAGGTTGATTCCGCTGTCGTCCAGATTATTCCGGATGAAGAACGGAAACAGCGACTCACAGACCGAGCCTTCTTTCACGACTATATCCGTCGCGTTTTCAACTATCGACGAAAGCTGTTACGCAGCGTGCTCTGCGGGATGTACAGCAAACAACTGGAAAAACCGGAAGTTGATGTTCTGCTGGCGTCGGTGAATCTCGGGGAGTCCGCCCGGGCCGAAGAACTCGATATTACGACACACATTGAACTGGCAAAGAAAATTCAGTCTGCGCTCGGCGAGAACCACTCGCTGAATGAACAGGCAAACTGAGAATAAAGGAAAAATCATGCAAGACCGCATTCTGGAAACCGGACTGACATTCGACGACGTTCTGCTGGTTCCGGCTTACAGTGAAGTGATGCCCGGTGATGTGGATGTGTCTTCGAAACTGACACGAAACATCTCCATCAATATTCCTATTCTGTCCAGCCCGATGGATACCGTTACCGAAAGTGACATGGCCATCGGCATCGCTCAGGAAGGGGGCGTCGGCATCATTCACAAGAATATGCCGATCGACCAGCAAGCCCTGGAAGTCGATCGCGTCAAACGGAGTGAACATGGCGTCATCGTCGATCCCGTCACGCTTCCTCCCAACGCCACCGTACGGGAAGCCATCGAGATCATGGACTCCCGCAACATCGGCGGAGTGCCGATAGTTGGAGATAACGGAAAGTTGAAAGGGATCCTCACCCGTCGCGATTTGCGATTTCTGGATTCCCACGAAATCACCGTCGATCAGGTGATGACGAAAGACAAACTCGTCACCGCTTCCTCCGATACGGATCTGAAGGAAGCCGAACGAATCCTCCGCATCAACAAAGTGGAGAAGTTGCTGCTGGTCGATCAGGACTACATCCTGCAAGGTCTGATCACGATCAAAGACATCGACAAGAATCTCCGTTTCCCCCGAGCTAATAAAGATGATCGTGGACGCCTGCGAGTGGGGGGAGCCGTCGGAGTGTTTGACCTTGAACGGGCCGAGCGACTCATTGCCGCTGGCGTCGATTTTCTTACCGTCGACAGTGCTCACGGACATTCAAAAAATGTGATTGAAACGGTCCGAGCGATTAAGCAGAAGGCGTCAATTGACGTCATTGCGGGAAACATTGCCACTCAGGAGGGTGCTAGGGCTTTAATCGATGCTGGCGCCGACGCGGTGAAAGTTGGAATTGGACCGGGTTCAATTTGTACGACGAGAATCATCTCTGGAGTGGGTGTTCCGCAATTAACGGCGATCGCGAATGCCGCGAAAGGGGCTGCCGGAACAGGTGTGCCGCTGATAGCCGATGGAGGGATCCGCTACAGCGGTGATATGACGAAAGCTCTTGCTGCTGGAGCACATACGGTGATGTTGGGAGGGCTTCTGGCCGGTCTGGATGAGAGTCCAGGAGAGTCCATTCTGTATCAAGGGCGCCGATTTAAGCGATATCGGGGAATGGGGTCATTGGGGGCAATGGTCAAGGGGAGTAGCGAGCGCTATCGCCAGAGCCAAAGTGAAGACGATTCGCGCGGAACGCCGAAACTGGTTCCAGAGGGAGTCGAAGGTCGTGTCCCGTATAAAGGACACCTCCATACCCTGCTGTATCAGCTCGTTGGTGGGTTGCGTGCAGGAATGGGTTACCTCGGCGTTCAAAACATTGAGGAACTGCGGATTCGCGCGAAATTCTTGCAGGTTTCGGCGGCCACGGTTAGGGAGAACCATCCGCATGATATTGCCATCACTCAGGAAGCTCCGAACTACACAACGGAATATTCTCGAAACGACTGATTCTCCGGCGAAGAATCGTCGGATTCGTTCGCTTGCAATGCTGTCTGCCGCTGCATTCTCCTTCTCAACGGGGATGATTGCGGCAAACAGCGCGTTTGCTGACACCCCTGCTCCCCGTCAGGTGGGGCAACTTCAGCAGGACTCGACCGCGGACCAATCGGCTGCCGAACGGTGGCAGTCGTTGCGACAACAGATCTTTCCGGCATCTTCGTCTCACGGAATGACGGAGCAGACAACTGCCCGACCGTTCCCGGAACGGACGACACTGGAACAGGTCTCCAAGCCACAGATGTTCTCATTGAGCGCCTCTGCGGGACGGAACGCGATTGAGCCTGTCTCTGGGCGTCATGAGCCAGGACAGGTGGTGCATTCCTTCACAGACTCCACGGAACCGCTGGCCATCCCTGGTCATGGCGGAATCCAGCTGGTTTCCCTGCCGGAGTTCCTGGCACTGGAACAGGGGAATTCGGAGAGAACGATCGTTCAACAGGCACTTCCTCCTGCTCCGCTTCCTGCATCAGGTTCGGTTCCTTTGTCTCCACCCGATGGAGGGATCTTCACGAATCAGGTCGATACGATCTTTCAGCCGATCACCCGCATTCAGCCGTATCAAAACTATTCACCAACTGCTGCTGCAGAAGGAAAAGTGCGATACGATTATGTCTGTCCTCAACCCAACAGCATTCCGGAGAAAGAACGGGTCAGCTGTCCTGACATGCTGGCATTGCCCCAGCAGGGAAGCACAGAACGTCATTTCGAGGATACCCAGTATTGCTGGGTCCCCACGAATCTGATGCATAAGCCACTTTACTTCGAAGACCCGTCTTTAGAGCGATACGGTCAGCAGTATCCTGTCGGAATTCAGCCATTCGTCTCACTGGGACGATTTGGAATTCAATTCCTGGGGCTTCCGTATCAGATGGCAATCGATCCAGTGCATCGCGATATCTACACGCTCGGGTATTACAGACCTGGGGACTATTGCACCCCGGCTTTGGAGTATCGCGTTCCACTGAACGCGAAAGCGGCGGTCACCGCGGCCGGAGTTTACACCGGATTCGCGTTCCTGATTCCATAGGCCATATCACATCAGGGGGGCGTTCATTGGAACGCCCCTTTTGGAATTTATTCTGGCAAGAAGTTCGAGTTGAAAGCCACGAGAAAATAGCGGTTCGGCCCCGTAATCATGGCGATGGCATCCATTTCTTCACCGATCGTCTGATAAATCGTTGTGTCCACCATTTGAGTGGTCGAAATGGGCTCGCCGACCTCAAGATTCAGACCTGCCACGGGAGCACGACCGTCCGGTTGGGTCATGGTGGTTTCCAGGTGGATTTTGCGTCTCCCTTCATGATCGCAATGAGAATGGAGCATCCGGATACAGGTGTTCCAGGCGGGGCGTCCCTCTTCTACGGTTCGCCGTTCGTAACGATTCTCGCCAATGTTCGCCAGGTATTCATTGCCTTTGGAAACCGATCCGAATTGGATTTCGGCATGCTGGTCTGCCAGGGCAATCACCTGCGGACGAGACTTCACCGTCACCACCATCGAACCAGCTAATCCTCTCAGCAACTCGCTGAATTTACTATCACTGGTGGATGAATCGATTCGGGCCTTGTACCGCATCAATCCAGATGGTGCCGTGACGAATCCGGCTGATTGCAATGCTTTCGTCTCTCCTTGCAGTTCGGCGAGAACGAATTGGAATCTGATAGGTTCCGATGTCTCATCTGCCGAAGCGGTTTGGCTTTGTTCGTTGTCTGAAACAGGCCGCACTGAAGTTGCCTGGGCCTCGTCTGCCTGCAGCAGATGAAATGGACCGGTTGAACTCAGAACAATACCCAGCAAGAGGAGTCGACTGATTCCATTCAGCATCACAGCACCTTCGTGGGGTTCAGCAAGAGAGAGTCTGCACTGAACGTCAAGAATATCCGTAATGATAGAAACAGGTCGAGAGAAATTTTGAAGCGTCGGGTCAAATCTCCGTCATTTATGCACAAGGTTTCCGCTTCCGGAGGAGAAGTTCGGCACCCCTTGGCAGGGCTTTCGTTTTATTGAAGAGGCTCGGGAGGACGAGGCTCCCGCCGAGCCGCGAACAATGGAAAGCGTGACCTTTCATGCGGCTCAGCAGGAGCTTCGCCCTCCCGGAGATCGCCCATCTTGAAACAAACAAAGCCCTGCACCCCTTGGCGCGAGACTTGCGCAGATCCGTTTTATTAGAGGTTCTTATTCATTTTGGGAGCATTCCGCAGGCGATTGCCTGGGGATGGCGTGCCAGAACAGTCGTGATTCGCCTGCACTGGAAAGGGCAACCTGCTCTTTTTTCATTCAATCTGGCTGGAAGACTTGCATCTGCATCCCAATTCTCGACATAGTGTCAGGGCTTATGACCTTCCCGTAATCCTCGATTCCCAAGGGGGCTCTTACTGTGCATCTCGATCACTCCTCTTCTGACTCTTCCGATCAGGGAGATACAAAGACGCCGTGGTATCGGCAAATGTCCCGATACCACTGGTTCGTTCTGGTTGTCGCCGCGCTGGGCTGGCTGTTTGACTGCCTGGATCAGCAACTCTTCATTCTGGCGCGTCCTGCCGCGATGAAGGAACTGATTCCGGAGACCGAAGGAGTCGACGAAAAAACGCTTGATATGCAGCGTCGCAGGGCCGGAGATTACGCCACATCCATCTTCATCGCCGGGTGGGCGACAGGGGGGCTGATCTTCGGAATGCTCGGTGACCGTTGGGGTCGAGCGAAGACCATGATCGTCACCATTCTGCTCTATTCGATATTCACAGGACTCAGCTCCATCTCTACCAGCGTTTGGGATTTCGCGTTATATCGGTTTCTGACCGGACTCGGAGTCGGGGGGGAATTTGCGGTCGGAGTGTCACTGGTGGCCGAGGTCATGCCGTCTCGGGCTCGCCCCTATACACTCGGTTTGCTGCAGGCTCTCTCCGCAATTGGAAACGTCAGTGCCGCATTCATCAATCTCGGCCTGGGAGTGGCGGAAGAATCAGGGCTGGTCTCCAGTCCCTGGCGAATCATGTTCCTGATTGGTGCTGTTCCGGCTCTGCTGGCGTTGGTGATCCGGCGTCACTTGAAAGAACCGGAAAGCTGGCAAAAAGCGAAGGAAGAGGAGAAAAAAACAAACAAGAAGCAGCTTGGTTCTTACACCGATCTGTTCCGCGAACCCGTTCTCCGGAAACATGCATTACTGGGACTGGTTCTGGCCTGTTCCGGGGTGATTGGATTGTGGTCGGTCGGATTTTTCACCCCCGACCTGATTCGTTTCGTCCAGCGTAAGGCCATGGCGAAAAACGTTTACACTGAACAACTTGAGATCGCACGCGAAGCCAACGATGCGGTGAAAATCACTCAACTCGAAGCATTGCTGGCGGCTGTAGATGATCCGGAACAATCGAAATCCTTTGACGACGCCACCAAAGAGACCGAGGTCAGTCTGGCGGGAACCATCAATGGACGACTTTCCCGCTGGAGCAGTTACGCGTCGATTGCGATCAATGTCGGGGCGTTTTTCGGGATGTTCGGTTTCGGGGCCCTTTCACAGCGAATCGGGCGTAAGCCGACATTCGCCCTCGCCCTGACATCTGCGTTTATCACCACGGTGAGTGTCTTCTGGTTTCTGGAGCATTTCTGGCAGATTTGGGTCATGGTCCCTATTATGGGATTCTGCCAACTCTCGCTGTTTGCCGGTTACGCGATTTACTTCCCCGAGCTGTTCCCCACCAGACTCCGTTCGACAGGGATCAGTTTCTGTTACAATGTGGGGCGATTCATCGCGGCGTTCGGGCCACTGGTGAAAGCGCAACTGGAATCCGGATTTGCACATACTGCAGAACCGCTCCGTTACGCCGGGGTGACGATGTCTCTCATCTTCCTGATGGGATTACTTGTGCTCCCCTTCCTGCCGGAAACCAATAACAAACCACTGCCGGACTGACAGTTTCTTGCTGAATTTCGATTCGCGATACAGCGCCGGGGAAGAAATTCCCCGGCGTTTTCGTGTTTTGACAATGCCGTGTCCCCCCCCCATGGAATAGGGTTTCTTCAAAGCCATTTTCTGCTGAACCTTGCCTTGCGATGCGGTGTCTCCAGAAGAATTCGTAAATAACCCATCTTGACCACCGACCGTCTGGACGGTATTTCTTGAGCGATCAGAAAACCTGTTCATTTCTCAGAGTTTCAATCCCTGCAATATCTGTTGCGGACCGATCTATGCCAGCACAACGTTTCCAGTCACAGCCGACGCCGCTACTTGCTTCTGATCATTGCAGATACCGAAGAGCATCATCGTTACTGACGGCTGTCGCAGTTTCATTCGTGATGGTGGGGTGTAAAGATGCGAACGTCTATCAGTCTCCTCCCCCTCCGGAAGTTCCTGTTTCTCATCCCATTGAGCAGGAAGTGACCAGTTACGTCGAACAGACGGGAACTGCTCAGGCCTCCGAACGTGTGGAACTGAGACCACGGGTTTCCGGCTATTTGCTCGAGCGAAACTTCGAGGACGGTGATCTCGTCAAAGCGGGGCAGCTCCTGTTCGTGATTGATGAAGAACCGTTCAAAGTCAAACTGAAATACGCTCGGGCCAAGGAAAGCGAAGCGGAATCCAGTTTGCAGAAAGCGAAACAGTCCAAGGCCCGCGAAATCGCGCAGGCCCAGTTGATTCTCAGTCAGTCTGAACATGAACTGGCCAGAATTAACCACGAACGAAACACCGGACTTCTGGAGCAAGCGGCTACATCACGCCAGGAGTACGATCGCACTGAAGCAGCCGTGAAGACGACGCAGGCCCGAATCATGGCGGCTCAGGCGGAACTGGAACAGGCCCGGGTCGATTACGACGTGAATATTCTCGGTGCTCAAGCGACGTTAGATCTGGCCCGATCGGAAGTCAGAACCGCCGAAATTGATCTCGGGTATTGCCGGGTCATTACTCCGATTGATGGCATGATCGACCGCCGTGCCTTCGATATCGGGAATTATATCACCGACGACAGTTCCACCATTCTGGCCAGTATTGTTCGGGTGAACCCCATTTATGCTTACGCAGCGATCAGCGAAGCTGAACTGCTAAGAGTGAAAAAACGCTATCCGGAAAATGGAAACCAGGTTCCCATTCCGGTACGGATGGCCATCGGTGAAGACCATTCTTTTCCGTTCGAAGGGAGAATTGATTACATCTCTCCCAGTGTCCAGACACAAACCGGAACCGTTCAGATTCGTGGCGTTTTTGAGAACACTGGAATCGTCATGCCGGGGATGTTTATCCGGGTTCGTATCCCCGTTGAAGAGACACCCAATGCCATGCTCGTTTCTGAGCGTTCTCTGGGGTATGACCAGGCGGGGACTTATGTCTATGTCGTGACGACTGAGAACAAAATCGAGCGTCGTGCCGTCACTCCGGGGGATGCGATCAACGGAAATCGGGTCATCACCGGAGACGTTAAGTTCTCTGACAAAATTGTCGCAGATGGTTTGTTAAAGGTCCGCCCCGGCATGACAGTGACTCCAACACTGTCTTCGAAATCTTCAGAGGACGAACCGGCTGCAGAATCCGGCAACGTGATCGTTCCCGTTCAATTGAAGGAGGAAAAAGGGATTCCAGCCTCTGGGTCACCTCAATCGGAATCACCGAAATCAGATTGAGAACGATGATGTTTTGTGCCTGCTTCCGCATCTTTGTCTGACGTCCCGAAGTGCCTCGACTGAGTTCCCCCTATGTTTTACCGATTCTTTATCGACCGCCCGATCTTTGCGAATGTCATCGCGATCGTCACGATGATCGTCGGGGCCGTCTCGTTGTTCTCTCTCCCTGTCGAGCAATATCCGAAGCTGACTCCACCGACAGTTCAGGTGACCGCAAGTTACCCGGGAGCGAACGCGAAGGTTCTCGCAGATACCGTTGCCGGACCGCTCGAACAGGCGGTGAACGGCGTCGAGAACATGATCTACATGAACTCGGTCTGTTCCGATAACGGAACGTATACAATGACGATTACGTTCGAGGTCGGCGCCGATCTCGACCAGTCTCAGGTTCTCGTGCAGAACCGGATCGCCACGGCATTGCCACGTCTTCCGCAGGAAGTGCAACGACTCGGCGTCACCGCCCAGAAACAGTCGACCAACATGATTATCGTCATCGGGCTCACCTCTCCAAGCGGTGAGTATGATGGCCTGTATCTGAATAACTTCGCAGAAATCCAGATCAAGGACTTAATCAGCCGTGTTCCCGGTGTGGGAAACACACAGGTGTTCGGCAGCAGCAGTTACGGGATGCGTATCTGGATCGATCCGGAAAAACTCAAAGCGCGGAACATGACGACGGACGACGTCATCGCTGCGATCACAGCTCAAAACGTGCAGGTGGCTGCCGGACAGATTGGGCAGCGCCCTGCAAAAAGTGATCAGAACAACCAGTTTACGGTCTCCACACAGGGCCGGTTCAGTGATCCTAAAGAATTCGGCGACATTATCATTAAGTCCGTCGATGACGGTTCGGTCGGCGCGCGTTTGACACGAGTGAAAGATGTTGCCCGAATTGAACTGGGGGCACAAACGTATGCTTCCTGGATGGAAGTCAGTGGAATGCCGGCGGCAGGTGTCGCTGCATTTCAGCTCCCCGGGGCGAACTCACTTAGCGTTGCCAAAGCAATTATTGACTTAATGGAGGAGACGGCTCCCCAGATTCTTCCGGAAGGGGTGGAATATAATATTGCCTTTAACCCGACGGAGTTCGTCGAGGAATCCATTCATGAAGTTTATAAAACGTTGATTGAAGCCGGTCTTCTGGTTCTGATTGTGATTCTGGTCTTCCTGCAGGACTGGCGGGCCGTGCTGATTCCGGCCACTACTGTTCCGGTCACGATTATCGGGGCATTCTTTGCGTTGGACATGATGGGGTACTCGATCAACATGTTGACGTTGTTCGGGCTGGTCCTTGCGATCGGGATTGTTGTTGATGATGCAATCGTGATTGTTGAGAATGCGGTCCATCATATCGACCGTAATAAAATGGCCCCAAAACCGGCCACTGTCAGGGCGATGGGAGAAGTGATCGGTCCGGTGATCGGGATCACTCTCGTGCTGATGGCGGTGTTCGTTCCGACCATCTTCATGGCGGGGATCACCGGCCAACTCTATCAGCAATTCGCTCTGACGATTGCCGCTACGGCCATTATCAGTGCAATTAATGCCGTGACATTAAAGCCAGCCCAATGTGCTGTTTATCTTCGTGCGACACCGGCGAAAAAGAATATCTTCTATCGGGCCTTCAATAAGGTTTACGATCTCTGCGAATCGATTTATGTTTCTATTATTAAAGCGATCCTTCCCTATTCCTGGGTGATGATGATCTTCTTCGTCGCCATTGCAGGGGGGACTGGATACTGGTTTACGAAACTTCCCACCAGTTTCGTTCCAACGGAAGATCAGGGCTACGCGATCATGGCCGGGATGCTGGACGATGCCGCATCGCTGGAACGTACGGAAGAAGTGATTGAGAAACTGAACGAAATTCTCAGAACAACTCCCGGGGTGAAAGACTGGTTCACGATCGGAGGAATGTCGCTGCTCGATGGTTCAACAGTTCCCAACGCGGTGACGATCTTTGTGACATTTGAACCACGTAAGGAACGTTTAAAGGATCCTGCGAAATCAATGGAGGCGATTCTCGGTCATTTATATATGACCGCATCGCAGATTCCTGAAGCGATTGTGTTTGCCTTTCCCCCTCCGGCAATCGAAGGACTCGGTCAGACCGGGGGCTTTGAATTCCGTTTGCAGGATCGGGCGAATCTGGGACTGGAGCAATTACAGGCCGTCGCCGACGAAATCGTTCATGACGGAAACGCCCAGTCTTCTCTGAGTAGCTTACAGACTTCGTTCCGTTCCGGCGTTCCCCAGTTGTATGTCGACATTGATCGGGAAAAAGCAATGACGCTGGGGATTCCCCTTAGCACGGTCTTCTCCACATTGCAGGCGTCGCTGGGATCGGCGTATGTCAACGACTTCAATAAATTTGGACGCACCTGGCAGGTTCAGGTTCAGGCGGATCAGCAGTTCCGCCGCCGTCCGGAAGATATTAAACGACTCGAAGTACGTAATGATAAAGGAGAGATGATTCCCATTGGAGCCTTCTCCACGGTCCGCATGACGACCGGTCCACAGATGATTCCTCGTTATAATCTGTATTCCAGTGTGACAATCAATGGAACTGCCGCTCCGGGAACCAGTTCCGGGGAAGCGATGGCGCTGATGGAACAGATGGCGAAGGAAAAACTCCCCAAAGGAATGGGATACGAATGGAGCGGCATGTCGTATCAGGAAAAGAAAGTGAGCGGTCAGGCGTTCTTCGTTTTCGGCATGGCGGTGCTGATGGTTTATCTGGTACTCGCCGCTCAATATGAAAACTGGTTTCTGCCTGCGGCGGTGATTTTAGTTGTTCCTTTAGCATTATTAGGAACTGTTGCTGCTGTCGCATTTCGGGGAATGGACAACAACATCTATACGCAAATCGGCATCGTGTTGATTATCGCGTTAGCAAGTAAGAACGCCATTCTGATTGTCGAGTTCGCCCGTGATTTGAGGAATCAGGGACTCGGGATTCGTGAAGCGGCTGCCGAAGCCGCGCGGTTGCGATTCCGTCCGATTCTGATGACATCGTTTGCATTCATCCTCGGGATCTTCCCGCTGGTGATCGCCCACGGAGCTGGTGCAGCGAGCCGTCAGTCGTTGGGAACGGCGGTGTTCGGAGGAATGATCGCCGCCACATTCCTGGCGATCTTCTTCGTCCCCGTGTTCTATACGCTGCTGCAATCATTGAGCGAAAAAATCAGCGGCCCTCCTCGTCGCGAAGAAGAGAACGCAGTCACGGAGACTCCTGAACCAGTACAAACGACTCTGTCCCATTGATGTTCAAGAAAGAGACTGATTCCTTCAGAAATGCCTCCTTCAGACCCTGTGAAACGACAATCCGGAGAAACGCGACAACAACTCCTCTCTGTTGCCGGGGAGACGATCTGCAATAAAGGACTGGCCGGGATCACTCTGGAAGGGGTCGCCAAGGCGGCCGGAGTGAGCAAGGGAGGCTTGCTGCATCACTTCCCCAGCAAGCAGCATCTGATCGATGCCGTGATTGTCGATCTTCACGAACGGTTTCTGGAAGAGATGCGCGAACTGGCAAAAGAGGATCCCGTTTCTACCGGGCGTCGCGTGCGAGCGTATCTGAAAGTGGCAACGCGGGAACGGGACGAACAGACCAATAAACTCTGCAGCATTCTCGCCATCGAAGCTCGCGATAATCCAACGTTACGGAATCAATGGCGAGATATGATCTCTTCATTGCTTCGCTCTGGCGCCGACGAAGAGAACACAGAAACCGACCCCATCACACTGGCGGTTGTTCAACTCGCAACCGACGGCCTGTGGCTCGCGGAACTGGAAGGGGTCTTCGACAACGCTCCCGATCTCTACACGAAGATTGTCGAACGTCTCGAACAGATGACGCGGTAGATTTACGACTGCTGTGTCCAGCCTAAATCTGCGTGTTGCCCGAACTGTTCCGCGGCTCGTTGGCCGCTCTCGCACTGGTTTTTCGACCCGAAAATTTAGTCTGGACGATTCACTACTCTCTTGTGAACCGCCGATAACGGGAAGCTGCTGGCATCTCAACACTTCACGTTGGGATGCCAGCGACCAAATGACTGTTGCGTTGTCATTCTCAAGGGAGAATGCGAACGCGGAGATTACGGAAGTCGATGGGAGATCCTTCGGACTCCAGGCACAGGTGACCACTCGCTGGCGTGGCGTCACTTCCGCCGGAGACTTCTTCGCCGTTCACCCATAAACGAACCTCACCATTGATGGCGCGAACATAGTAATGGTTCCACTCGTTGATCCCTTTACTCAGGTTCTTGCTGGGGAAACTGCGGGAGCCGTTTGGAGACAACGGAGGGAACGGTTTCAATTTGGAGTTTCCGACAGCGAAGATATCGCCGTTGGTTGTGAACCAGTCTCCCTTCTTCCCTGTTCGTTGTTCATACTGCTCGGCATACCCATGATCGAGCATCTGAATTTCAATGCCGGTTTTGGGAAGACTGTTTCGCGGAATCCCTTCGAGATGTTGAATGTCGGCCCAGAGGAACATTCCGGAATTCCCGGCCGATTTCAGATGCCGCCACTCAACAGAAATTTCCACGTTCGTGAAAACGTCCTTGCTGCGAACAACGCCGATAGGAGTCCCGGTACAGTGGATCAATCCGTCTTTGGTAGACCACGTCTCTGGATCACAGTTGACATGGGTGAAGTCGTCGAGTGTCAACGTTTTCCAGCCGGGACCGTTCCCATCCAGAAACGCTTTGGGAGGATTCGGTTCCTCCCCTTGTACTCCCGGAGTTCCCACCAGAAACAGAAGAAGACAGGTCAATCCGCCCAAGGTTGCTCGCCGCATTATCGATTTGCTTTCTTCTGTTCTGATGCCGGGGCTTTCGTTTTATTGAAAATAGCTTGGGAGGGCGAGGCTCCTGCCGAGTTGCAAACCATGGAAAACGTCATCTTCCATGCGGCTCAGCAGGAGCTTCGCCCTCCCGGAGATTAGCCATCTTCAAACCACAAAATCCCTGGTTCTGATGCCTCACATGTGGTGCAACGACACAATGACGTCACGGCTGTATTAGAACAGTTTGCATTCCAGATTGCAGGCGAATGAGTGGGATTGAGCGAGCAAAAGCCACTCTTTTCGCCTGCGGGACGGAGAACTGCTGATGGTTATTGTCTAAAATTCGCCAATGACTTGTCCGTCGGAGATGGCGATCAAAGCTCCCAATGTGTTTCCGGTGGCATCAGCTCGAGCTCCGATCGTGGCGGAAACGTTTTCGCTGATAAACCGAACAGCACCGTCACCCAGCAGGAAGTGCACGCCACCGGTGTGAGGGCTGCTGAAGTTGTTTTGCGATGCACTCTTTGGGTTCAGTTTGTTTGAAAGACCTCCCAGAGCGGCGCCGATGACCGGAGTTTTAGCCGCATCGGGAGTATCTGCTTCGCTCAAATACGGCTCATCGTCAGCTTCTCCAATGGGGATTGCCAGCGCATTGGCAGCATTGTGCTGATGTCCAGAGACGGACCAGGCCCGTTCACCGATCAGCACAGTATTGCTCAAACCATCGGTGACATCACGGAATTTGGTGCTGCTGTTCTGGAAGAAGGCTCCAGTCGGACCGGTTACGCCGCTCCCATTAGCAGCATTAAAGGTTGAACCCTTCGTGGCGGTCAGGAACCCGTTGTTATTGGCTGCCACGTAGTTCCCGGTGGCAATTGGGGTCGTGCCGATCTGGCGGCCTGCTTCTGCATTGTTACGGGCCGGACCAACATCAGAGGGGCAGCGGTGCATCGAAATCGAATTGTGCATTGCAACGTTACTGGCATCGACCCGGTTCGGGCCAGGTTGCAGTGTGTTGAAAATCGAAGCGCCGTCGGTCTGCGGCAGAATGGAGGTTCCCCAAGACCAATAGCCTGTCGTTGAAGTGGTTTGTGCGATGTAACCCGGGGGGAGAGCTCCAAAGACTTCGCTGTAGTTGTGAAGTGCGAGGCCAACCTGCTTGAGGTTGTTTTTACACTGAGAGCGGCGAGCCGCTTCTCGAGCCTGTTGTACAGCGGGGAGCAGTAATGCGACCAGGATGGCGATAATCGCGATGACCACCAACAATTCGATCAATGTGAATCCACGTCGTTTCAACGTCACTGCAGTCTCCGGTTGTGATTTTCGTTCTGGCCTGGCTGCGGCCTGTACTCAGACCACATTCAGCTGAGCCAGATTTTCAGAAACGAACAACCGGTGACTTTATGAACAAGAATTCTTCAAAGAATTGTCTAGAATTGCGAAGTTGTGATCCAAAGAGCAGCAGGTCGCGGCATTCATGCGGAGCAAAACACTCTAGCGGCCGCGGCTGATGGGAACGCCGATCATCTCGCCATTGAAGACCTGTTTGTCGTTGACGTATCCCTGAAACTGGAACTGGGCCATCCGTTTCTCTTTGACCAGGGTTGTTCTCGCACAGATGATCAACCGGCAGCCAGGGTAGACCGGGGCACGGAAGCGAACTTCATTCATGCCGCCGAAGCCCAGATAATCTCCCGCTTTGAGAATGTCATACTTTCTCGCGTAAAAGCCAGCCAGTTGCGCAGCGGCTTCGCACAGGATGACCCCTGGCATTAATGGAAAGCCGGGCATGTGTCCTTTGATCCAGAATTCATCATCGGTCACTTCCTTGAAGCCGATCAATCCGTGATTCACCGTGTCGACATAAACAATTCCGGAGAGTTGCTCCATCTCATGCCGTTGCGGGTTTACCTTACGAATGTCGTCCAGTGTGAAGAGCGGTTTGTCGTAGTTGTACTTCTTGTAATCGTAAAGGGGTTCAGCTGGCATCGCTTCAGATTCCGTTCAAGTGTCCTGTCAGAAAGTGTCAGTGTCCAGGTCCCATCAGAGATGAACACACTCAGTCGTTGCAGGTTTGTTTGTGATGGACAGTATAAGGGGCAGGGATCAGGATTCAGGGGGCAGAAAATCCTGAATTTCCGACCCACTTCTTTTCCCATCGGAGCAAACCTGGAAGTGCTGACACTGTAACTGGTTCTCGCTTCAAGTTCACGCGACATGGATTCGATGAACAGATGCCAGCTTCACGTCACACGATCATCAAATCAGAGAACAGGCATTCACGAATTGGAAGAAGCAGGGGGGATTCCCAGTGATTTTCCGCCGTCGATGGCCACGGCGGTTCCCGTAATCATTGAAGAAGAGTCAGCACATAGCGAGACAATGGCCCCTGCGACTTCCCAGGGGGAGATCATGCGACCATGGGCCTCGGCCAGTGGACTCGCTTTCAGATAACGGCGAGCGGCGGCATCGGCATCGTTTTCCCGCGCGAGCGTGTCCGTCATGATGCGTGTCTCGGCAACGGGGCCCGGGCAAACGCAGTTCACTCGAATCCGGTCGTTCGCGTGACACAGCGCCAGACTTCTGGTGAGTCCCACGAGCGCCATTTTGCTGATCGAATAAACGGGATCGTGTGCTCGCGGCATCAATCCGGCATTGCTGGCGGTATTCACAATCGAGCCGCCGCCAACTCGTCTCAGATGAGGAATCGCAAATTTTGTCCCGAAGAATGCGGCTTTCAGATTGGTATCCAGACACCGGTTCCAGTCTGCTTCTTCAATCTCGGTCACTTGACCGACCAGATTGATACCGGCGTTATTGATAAGAAAGTCCAGGCGTCCGGCAGTGGTGGCGGCCTCGTCGATCAGTTGTTGCAGTTGATCAAGCCGACAGACATCACACTCCCGTTCCTCAATGCCAAACTGGGCATACTCGGCCGAGGTGACGGGATGCAGCGCAATATCACCAGTGAAAACACGGACTCCACTGTGCGAGAGCAGCAACGCGGTCGCCCGTCCGATGCCGCATGCTCCACCGGTTACGACAGCGACACGTCCCCGGAGGTCAAACTTCGGAAGTACACCATGTTCCAAGGGCATGTGTAAAGCATTTTTGCAAATGATGTATGACGTCCTGCCACGCGGGCGCCAGCGTTTTTCCAGTCAGGAACCGCGCTGCGCGGACACATGATAGACCAAACTGGTCTGACCTCACCGGAAGACGAATTCACCACCGACGGCAAACCCGTGTGCCATGAATTCCTGCAGATCCGATTTCAGGCGAATGGTTGGAGCCGAAGTGGCGGACGGAGGGGAATCGTAGTTGATGTTATCAAACGCCCGGGAGAAGCCTGTTCCCAGCAGGAATTCGTATGAAGCAAACAGTTTGAAGTGAGGGCTCACCTGCAGCTTGCCGGTGAGTGCCAGATCAAAGACCGGAGCGAACCGGGTGCGGTGATTGTTGAAGGAACGATTCGGTTCCAATGTCTGGTTCGGATCGGCTGAGGTCGTCGGGTTGAAGATTTCGCTCGTATTGACGCTTTCGTCCATACTGTTGATCCCTGCGATGAACTTGACTTCCGCTCCCAGCTCGAATCGGGGTCCCAGATAGCTCTGCGCACGCAGACCGATCTGAGGGCCGAAGATATGGTTTCGCGTCATGGATTCGATCATGTGATTCAGCGTTAATGTCGGACTTTGAATATCTCGCCCGCGGATGCTTAAATCGTCATGCAATGCAATGTAGCGAAAGCCCAGGATTGGAGAGATTTCGGTCGGTACGTTGGGAGTGAATGGATTGAAGATCCAGTTGGCTTCGGTTCCCCAGAAGCTGGTTTTCTGAATAGCCTGATAACCATCGTTGTAGAGGATCATTCGGTCGGGAGAGAGAGCCCCGTTAATGAACAGCGTTGTTCCGGCGATGATCGTCGACGCCGATGCGGGAGACTGGTTGTCGAGGAACGGGTTGATCGTGATCACATTGTCGACCTGCTCGAAATAGAAGATCTCGGTTTCGAGTGTTCCTGCCAGAGTCGGAATTCCGAACGTTCCCCGTAAGCCGTTCACGGAATCAAATTCGTTCTCCAAAGTGGGCACAACGACAAACGTCTGTGGCTGAAGTCCGGTAATGGCATTTGTCGCCTGCAGTCTGTTGTTTCTGTTCCGCCCACTGAGGTCTGGAGGGGGGGCTCCCAGCGTACTCGGGGCGACGGGTGCTCCCAGAAGGGCACCATCTCCCCCGTTGATTTTCCAATGCATATAGTCGAGGCGCACATACGATTCGGCGAAGGCTTCTCGAATCGTCAGGCGTCGCAGGGAATCGCCGCCGTATTGATCGTTCCGTTCCGGCAGTAACTGTTCGTATCCGCCCGAGTAACCTCCACCAGGATATCCACCGCCGGGATAGCCGTTGGAGTATGACGGTTCAAAGTAATTTGCCGGAGGCAGACCGGGAGCATCCCACTGATTCTGGCCCAGTGCCAGAGTGGGAAGCAACGCGCCGAGCGCCACGAATATGCCGGTCGTCCAAAATTTCATGATGCCGATCCTGGTCGAACTGTGAGACCATTTTCATGACGGATCAGCAGAAAATACACGGCCTCTCTGGCCGTTCCTACTTTCTGCTGGACCTCTCGGGAATCAGGAGGTCGTCTCCTTATTCCTGTTGCCGGTGGTCACACCATCAGCCAACCCTGCGCTCTTTGGGGACAGCGCGGGGTCGCTCAATCGACATTATCGGCTACTGCAGAATGGGAACTTGGGTGAACTTTTACGGTTCTGTCGGTTTTGCGGAAAGTTCCTTGTGTGACGCCTGCGGGGCTTTCGCTTTATTGAAAATGTCCCGGGAGGGGGAGGCTTCCGCCGAGCCGCAAACCATGGAAAGCGTTCTCTCGCTTGCGGCTCAGCAGGAGCTTCGCCCTCCCGGAGATTGCCCATCTTGAAACAAGCAAAAGCCTTGGTGGCGCCTGTGGGCAGGATTGGCATGCCTCAACTCTCAGCAGAAGCGTCGTTCGATCTCGAGGGTGGATTGCTCGACACCTGCTTCGGGAGTCAGGCGGGTGCTGATCGTTTTGCATGCTTCTGCGACGGCGGAAGAATTGAGCAATTCCTCCAGAGAACGGGTGAGATTATCTTCTGTAAACTGTTTCACAGGCAGGGATTGCCCGACATTCAGTCGTTTCACTCGGTCAGCATTGTCAAACTGGTCGTGTGCCAGTGGCATGACGACATGTGGAATCCCTGCCATGAGTGCCTGGGATGTCGAACCGATTCCTCCGTGATGAACGAACGCGGCCGATCTTGGGAGAAGCAAGTCCAATGGAACATAGGAGATATGCCGAATTGATTCCGGTAGTCCCGTCGGGAGTTGTTCCGGATGTTTTGTCAGAAAGATTCCGCGACGGTTGAGATTCCGGCACGCTTTCGCCGCTGCAGCGAAGAAATCCGCGCCGTGCACGTTGGCTGTTCCAGGGGTGAAGACAATGGGGGGAGTCCCCGCCTGAAGAAACTGTTCGACATTGCCGTTCAATGGCTGTTCTGAACCTTCGTTCCAGAGTGGAAAGTTTGTCTGAATCAGTGGTTGCGGCCAGTCTCTCTGAGGGGGAGCGAACCATTCCGGGAACAGGCAGAGAACGCCGGTCGGAGAGTTCCACCAGCGTGTGATCTTGCGAACCGGCGGCAGTCCCAGTTCACGTCTCCATGAGTTAAGAAACGGACAAACGACACCGTCGACCGCGAACTTCTCTCCGACTCTGAACATCAGATTCTGAAACCAGCGCGGTCCAGAGAGTCCCCCTATTTTCGGAGGGACAATGTCGCTCCAGATGACGGAAGGCTGAAGATGTACTGTGACGACCGGAATATTATGGGAATCGTGAGCCATTCTCGCCCCGAACCCCAGACAGCTGGAAAGGCAGACGATCGGCCCGGCACTGGCCTGTTCCACCAGAAATGCATGCTGACGTTTCAGTGCTGGTTGCAGAAATTTGTAGACATGCTGGAACGACTTCTGTGGATGCCAGAGCAACGGGTCCTGGATGCAATTCAGATATTCCTGTGCGGTTCCCAGCGGTTCAAACGGGATTTCGTACTTTTCGGCCTGGGGAGCGAAATAGTCATTCGTTAACAGCAGAACGTCATGTCCCCGCTGCTTGAGTTTGTGAGCCAGTCCCAGCATGGGGAAGACATCCCCCGCACTCCCGACAGTGGTCAGAACAAATCGCATCAGTGGGTTCTTTATAATTGGAGGAAAACGTCGGAAACGCACAGCGAAAACTTTATCGCCGATTCGTTCTTTTGGGTATTTCAGAGCCGCGTTATGTCATTCGAGACACCGGAGCCCCTCTGCAGGCTCACACTCGAATCTAAAAAGGCATTGAGGCACAGAGATTGCTGTTTTCTGCATTTTCTCTGCGTTTCTCCGCACCTCTGTGTTTCAAGAACTGAGTTGATGCAGCGATGGCGAGGCTCTACGATTTTGAATCAGACTCCTTCAATTTTTAGGTCCATTTTCCATGTCTCTCCCGCCGGGTTCTACAGACGGTTCCTCCTCCGACTCCAGCTCTTCCTCCGGGAGTCACTCGAGCCGATCGACTTATTTAAAGGAAATCGCGCGGAGACGAACGTTCGGCATCATCGCTCACCCGGATGCCGGAAAGACAACACTCACCGAAAAAATCCTGCTTTACTCCGGCTGCATCGAAGAAGCCGGTGCCGTTCGAGGACGCAAGTCACAACGGGCTGCCCGATCCGACTGGATGAAAATGGAACAGCAGCGCGGTATCTCCGTGACCGCGACATGTCTCTGTTTCGACTATGCCGGATTTCGATTGAATCTCCTCGATACTCCCGGTCACCAGGATTTCAGTGAAGACACCTATCGGACACTCAATGCCGTCGACACTGCCGTCATGGTCGTCGATGCGGTGAACGGGATTGAATCGCAGACCATTAAGTTGTTCAAAATCTGTGCCGAACGGAAAGTTCCGATTATCACCTTCGTCAACAAGATGGATCGCCCCGGAAGTGATCCGCTTGGCGTGTTGACGCAGATTGAAGAAGTCCTGGGGATCGACGCAATTCCCGCCAACTGGCCCATTGGCACCGGACGTGAATTCAATGGACTCGTCGACCGCAAGACCCGGGAAGTTCTGAAATTCTCCCCAGTTTTAAGAGGAGCGCTGGAAGTCCCGGTCGAACGGGCCTCACTGGATGATACTGAGAATTCCCTGTTCCCGGCCGATGTTATGGACTCGGTTCGAGGAGAAGTGGAACTCCTTGAAGGAGCAGGCGTTCCCTTTCAGCACGACCTGTTTTTACAGGGGAAACAGACTCCCGTCTTCTTTGGCAGTGCGTTAACGAACTTTGGTGTGGAGCAGTTTCTGCAAGGTTATATCCGCCTCTCTCCGCCGCCGATGGATCGGAAAAGTGATCAGGGAATCGTCTCTCCGACCGACGAAAACTTCAGCGGCGTTGTTTTCAAGATTCAGGCGAATCTCGATCCCCGACATCATGACCGGGTCGCGTTTGTCCGTATCTGCTCCGGACGTTTTGAACGTGATATGGAAGTGACGGTCAGTCGGAGCGGAGATCGGTTTCGCATTCCCCGTTCACATCAACTCTTCGCACAGGAACGGGAAACCGTCAACGAAGCCTATCCGGGGGACATTATCGGAATCGTCAACCCCGGGAAGCTGCGACTGGGAGATACGATTTGTACCGGAAAGCCGGTGCAGTTCACGAACCGCTGGGAATACGCCCCGGAACGTTTCATTCGTCTCCGTTGTCAGGACACTTCCAAGCGAAAACAGTTCTCGCGGGGAGTCACCCAGTTGATTGAAGAAGGAGCCGTTCAGTTACTGACCGACGATGGCACGACGGTCACCGAACCGGTGCTGGGAGCCGTGGGGGAACTGCAGTTCGACGTGGTAAAATTCCGTCTGGAGACCGAGTACAATTCACAGGTCCTGATTGAACGATTGCCCTACCAGATGGGACGCTGGATTCATACCGAGCCATTCGACCCGGAAAACTACATGCTTCCCAGCGGCTCGCGCGTGATGACCGATCAGACAGGGGCCAAACTGTTATTGTTTGCGGACGACTGGTCGATGGACTACTTCCTCAGACGCTACCCCGACGTGATCCTCTCCGAACACCGCCTGACGGACTCCGTTGTCGGTGATGAGGAATAACTGATCGCATCGGGTGCGCCATGCAATGCCGTTCATGAGGATCGTCTGCTATCGAGGACAAGATTGAGGTTAATATTACAGTTGGACTTAACTCGGTAGACTGAGTTTTCCGTGTTGAATTCCATGCTCATGTCGCGTCAGCAGCATGAGCATGCCAAGCGAAATAGAGAAGTTCATTGTATATTCGCTCCGCTGACGCGATGCGAGCATGGCACCTATCACACCTATCGTTCTCTGCAGGAAACGCTCTTATGAAACTCGCCAAAATCCGTACGAACCAGTTTTCTGAAGCGGTTGCGGTGATCGAAGAGTCGGTGGCTCGTGTTCTTCAACCGGATCAGAACTCAGGCATGACGACTCTCGCAGACATTCTCCATTCGGTGAATCCGAGAGAGACGGCGACCCGTCTGCTGGCAAATGCTATTGATGTGCCGTTGAATGAGGTCACCTTTCTGGCTCCGGTTGATCAACAGGAAACCTGGGCCGCCGGGGTGACATACAAGCGGAGCCAGATCGCGAGAATGGAAGAATCGGAATCGGCCGCGTCGCATTATGATAAAGTGTACAGCGCTGATCGTCCGGAAATCTTCTTTAAAGGGACCCCGAATCGTATTGCCCATCCCGGTGAACCCGTTCGGGTGAGAGCCGACAGTAACTGGTCGGTGCCGGAGCCGGAATTTACGCTGGTGCTCAATCCGAAACTGGAGATTGTCGGTTACACCATCGGCAATGATATGTCGGCCAGAGATATTGAAGGAGAGAACCCGCTCTATCTCCCCCAGGCAAAAGTCTATCGCCAATGTTGTTCGCTTGGCCCAGTCATCAGGCTGGCCGATGGTCCGCTTTCACTGGAAGAGACGAAGATCACACTCACGATCGACCGGGCAGGCGAGCAGAAGTTCCACGGAACCACCAGTCTCGCCCAGTTGCACCGCACGCTCCCGGAGTTGGCAGAGTGGCTCGGTCGCGAAGACGATTTTCCGTTCGGAGCCTTCCTGCTGACCGGCACCGGGCTTGTCCCGGAGAACGATTTCACGCTGGAACATGGAGACGAAATCTCCATCGAAATCACCGGCATCGGCACGCTGAAAAATCCGGTTGTGAAAGAGACGCTGCGGAAGTAATCGGTGATTCAGGCATTTATGAATACTTCGGACTGGGGCCCCACTTATTGGTTCCCGGTTCACTGTCTTTCACCGACAAGAAGAGCATGATCAGGCTCCCGAAAGGAATAAAGTTAATCAGATACCACCAACCGCTTAATCCAATGTCATGAAGCCGCCGAATTTGCAGCGAGAGACTGGGGATAAAAATCACAAATGAGAAAACCATAATGGAAGTCATCGAGGTCAGACTTTCCACATGATCTCGCGTCAGGCTCTCAATGAACACAATTGGCGATAAAATCAGTACGTTTCCGGCAATAAACATCCAGTATTCTTTGCGGCGCGCTCGGCCGCTGAAGTTGATGGCGTTCTTCCAGCCTTCCAGATACCAGTTGATTCCCCACATGTCATCTTCGACAGGCCCAGTATGACCTGAAGAGAGCTTCTTCCCTTTGGCTGTGGGACGAGGGTCTGCGGCTTCGCCGGCGTACCAGTTTTCAGATCGAACAGGCTGGTCGTCAACGATCTCCCAATCTTCGGTTCCTTCAGCCAGAAGAGGAACCTGCACAAGTTGATCGCAGTTCTTGCAGCGGAATTTCTTTCCCGCTTTGTCATCGCTCACGTTAAAGGTTTGATGACACGCATCACACCTGGCAATAATGGTCATCGGTGGCTCGCATCTGAAGAGAAGCTGGAAGTGGACCCGGTTCCGATCATACGCGCTCATTGGGGAGAACAACAAGAGTTCGCCCCGGCATTTCGCAACGGGCTGTTCAGTCAGAGCACCATCGGATCTTGCTTCTTTACCGCAAAGATCATAAAGGAATTTGAGTCATTGCGACTCAGGGGAAGCAATGTGAGATCCCGTCAGGTTCTTAGCAGATGGTTATTCGCCATTGTAATTCCGGAAAGCATGGAACCGATAATTCCCAGAAATCCCTGATCGGTGCCGCATAAGTACAGATTTTGAATCGGTGTGATGCCGTCCAATACCTTGATCGGGGCGCCGTACACCGCTCCGTTATCATGCCAGGTGAATCGATAAATCGTCTTCGGGGTGAAGACATCGGTGTCGATGATATGGGCACGGAAATCGGGAATATGGCGTGCCGCCGCTTCCGCCATCCGGTCACACCAGTGCTGCTTGGCGGCGTAATACTCGTCTGAGCCGAGGTTCATCCAGTATGACGGATTCGCCAAGGCCGTAATGCGAATGTAGCCCTCATCCAACTGGGCTCCGTCTGCATACTGAAAGTTATTAGGCGAACAGATAATTCCGCTTCGTAAATCAATCGGGTCGACGGGCGGTTCATAATGAAATGAAGGAGCATCGTTATAGAAAACGATGGTTTCGTGATGACCGAGATCCTTTGGTTGTTTATCTAATACAAAGATCGCTTCATTAAAAGAAACGGCCCCAGCGGCCGGCTCCGGTTGTTCGGCATGGACTCCACACATCCGGTTTGTTTCGACAACACCAGCGGATGACAGGACGTTCTCCGCTCGAATTTCCTGACCGTCATCCAGAATCACGCCAACAGCGCGACCATCATGAATCAGGATCTCCTTGACCCCATGTCGAAGCTTGAGCTCTCCGCCAAGCGATTTGAAGTGCCGAACCAGCGTTTTCAGGATCTGTCGGACTCCGTCATAGGGTCTTGAAAACCCTTCTTTAAAAATGCTTTTAAACATGATCACGAACTGATTGAAGTCCATGTCATGCGGCAGCGCCGACCCGTAAAACATAAGTGGGCAGAAGAGCATATCGATCAACACCGGATCGTTAAGATACTCCCCCACAACCTGACGGGCGGAGACCGGTTTCTGTTCGAGATTCAGTTCATCAAATTGTTCAATACGTGAGACCAGTTGACGGAACCGTTCGGCCTGATCGGGGAACTCATTAACAACATTCTCGAGGAATGCTTCGTACTGATTGGTGAACTCAATCCGATGCCCGGGGAAAACAACGGACGATCCGTTTTGCGGCGAGAGATCGAAATCGTCCCAGCGGAGTCGAAGCTGCTTTAACAGCTTGGCAAGCGGTCCGGTACGTGTTCCCGGTGCAGCGTAATTCGTGACGGCATGCAGACCGACATCATAATTACGTCCCCGTAACCGGTAGAAGGAATTCAATCCCCCGATGGTGGTATGCCGCTCGAGAATGCAGACCTTCTTATCGTAATAGGCCAGACGGATTCCCGCCGCCAGCCCCGACATTCCGGCTCCAATAATGATCGTATCGTAATTCACGCTCAGTTTGCCCAATTTGCATTCAATGGTTGATCGGCTGATAGCGGGGTGCATCGTTCATGATGACTGAATCTGGCTGGGTGCCATGCTCATATCGCGCCAGCAGGGTGAGCATGAATCGGCGTTCCATCTGAATTCGGCATGCTCCTGCTGCAGACGCGACAGGAGCAGGGCACCCACACTTGACTTACACCGTGAAAACGTGCTTTTCAGCTTCGTCGGCCATTTCTCCGGCGTGATAGCTGGAACGAACGAACGGACCACTGGCGACCATCGAGAACCCCAGTGTTCGGCACTGTTCTCCGAGTGCATCGAACTCCTCCGGCGTCCAGAACCGCTCAACAGGAAGCTGTGTCGGTGAAGGTTGGAGATACTGTCCCAGTGTGAGCATGTCACAACCGACACTTCGCAGGTCACCTGCACAGTCGAGCACTTCTTCCAGCGTTTCTCCCAACCCGAGCATGAGTCCGCTTTTGGTGGGAATCTCTGGAGCTTCTTCCTTCACTTGTGCGAGCAGATTCAATGTCCGCTGATATTCGGCGTTACGACGGACCTTGTTATAGAGTCGCGGAACAGTTTCGGTGTTGTGATTGAAGACATCGGGTTTCGCTTGAATCACTCGACTGATCGCCGCACGATTTCCACCGAAGTCGGAGGTCAGCACTTCAACAGCGGCTCCGGTTCGTTCACGAACAGCGAGAACACACTTATAGAAGTGGTCGGCTCCCCCATCTGGCAGGTCGTCACGTGTGACGCAGGTGATGACGACATGTTTCAGGCCGAGTCGTTCCGCCGCTTCCGCAACCCGATCCGGTTCATCATGCAGAACCTCCTCCGTCTTGCCGCGCGGGACGGAACAGAATCCACAGGGACGAGTGCAGACGTTCCCGAGGATCATGAAGGTTGCGGTTTTCTGAGACCAGCACTCGGTCCGGTTCGGACACTTTGCGCTCTCGCAAACCGTTTCCAGTTTCAGGTCTTCAATGATGCCGCTGGTGAACATCATTTCGCGACTGGGCATCGGTCGCTTCAACCACTTGGGAAGGCGACGGCGGCTTCCGTTCGAAGACTCGAAACCGGCTAATAGAACTTCCCCGCCGGTATGGCATCCCGTACCCGAGGTCGGCTCACTGAGAATCGGCAGCTCACGCATGAATAAAACCAACTTCCTTACTGGAGCAGTTGCTCCATCAGATATCCACACAACGCGGGTTCAACAATGAAAATGCCGATGTCCGCGTAACAGGATGTCCTCTATTATCTTTGCAATATCCCCTGTCTTGCAATTTCAATCAGGTTGGATGCGATGATCCGATCCGGGGAATCCGTTGTCTGGTCCGACGCAAAAGCGGATGGCCTGTGGAAAGATCTGTCACAGCATAACCGAAATGCCCGGCAATGTGTCGAATCAGGGACTCCCGAACCTGAGGCATCCGAACTGGATCTAATCGTAACGATTGCATCGACGTTGAGGCAGTTCCCTCCGGGTTGGTCTGAGTCACTTGAAGCCATTTCGGCTCAATGGATACGTTCAGAAACATCCCCTGACAGGAAACCCATGATTTCACACCCGCACCAAAGTAACCGAGTTGTCCCCCCCGGGTCCAGATTCCGGTTTCCTGAAGATGTCGCTTGGCCGGAATTTTCAATTCCAGGCAGGCTGCCAGCACTGCCGTTTCGAATAATTCCCGATATTGAGTCAGTCCCAGCTTCAGTCGATCGAGTGGAAGTTGCAGATAGATGGCCAATTGACCGGGGGCATGGCAGAAAGCTCCCCCTCCCCGAGCTACCCAACGGACCGGCAATTCCCAGTGTGACAGCTCCTCGTCATCCAGAAGCAGGTGGTTCCGACTCGCTTCCCGTCCCATCGAGATGACTGGGGGATGCTCACAAAGAAACAGGGTTCCATTGAGATCATTACGACCGCTCAACTCGTAGATTTGTTGTTCCTGTAATCCAAGAGTCGCCTCGAACTGGACCAGCCCCAGCAGATGGACCGCCAGCACCCCTTCATGTGAAGGAACGGGAAGCAGTGGCATTGATGATGAATTCATCACAGGCATCATCGAAGTTCAAGAACAGCCCTGATTGCATCCCACAAACCTGTTCATAGCGGCTTTAGAGCAGTTTGCTCTAAAACACCGCAAAATGTCCCGGGGAAACAACGTCGATTAACAAAATCTTGTGTTGCCCATTTTATCCACCGATCTGAAGGATTCCCATCCCGGTTCCAGAAACCAGACGGAATTTGAACGTCTTCGGTGGCACGGAACCCGCTACTGGAGAAAACCACGAATTGAACGAATTATACGAATGAAAAAAAGTGGGCCATCAGGTGAACGTTGGACTTTGCGTATCCTGTGACTTTCATTGCAATCACGGGGGAAGTCAGATTCTTCTATTCGTACGATTCGATTGATTCGTGGTTCAAAATCTTTGCCGTGTCCTGATTTTCGTCATACATGTCTTCGACCGGCGGGCAACTTCGCCAGTGTCTTGTCTGGAAACTCATTCACAGTTGACCATTCATTCGGAACGGATACACTGTGCCTCTCAATGCGGTCGTGGCGGAATTGGCAGACGCGCAAGATTCAGGTTCTTGTGTCCGTTTAGGACGTGGAGGTTCGACTCCTCTCGACCGCATTTCCAGAAGTAACGATACTTCTGAAGAAAACAAGGCGTCTCTCCAGTTGAACATGGAGAGACGCCTTTTCTGTTTAGACAGGGCAAACTTTGCTGCATTTCGTTGCAAACAGAGGGTTTACGATGATCGCAAACCCTCTGTGTCTTTGACTGTGCCGGTTACATGCTTTCCCAGCGGGATTTCATGAAGGCCAGACCGTTCTTTGCCAGATACTCTTCGTTGGGGAACATGCGTCGCCAGATGCGGGTGGCGGCGGCCAGTTCCGGAAGTGCGAGTCCGAAGGCTTCAATGATGAACCAGCCGTCGTAGTCGACTCGTTTCAGGGCCTCGAAACTGGCGTCCCAGTTGATCTGCCCTTCCCCCGGTGTTGAGCGGTCGTTCTCGGAAATGTGAACGTGGACCAGTTGGTCTTTGCAGGATTCCACAGCGGCGATCGGGTCTTTTTCCTCAATGTTCGCGTGAAATGTGTCGTACATCATCTTCAGGTTCGGGTGATTGACCTCACGACAGAACCGACCGGTATCTTCTGCACTGTTCAGAAAGTAGGCTTCGAACCGGTTCAGGTATTCGACAACGAGTGTCACATTCTGCTTCTGGGCATAGTCCGCTGCTTTGGTGAGACTTTCCTGTCCCCATTTCCATTCCTCTTCGGTCCGGCCTCGTCCGACGAATGTTCCGAGAGCCGAGTGAATCGGTCCGAGCAGATGTGTGGCTCCAGAAGCCGCACACATGTCAACCGCTTTCTTGATGCGATCGACTCCGGCCTGACGAATGGAGGCTTCCGGCGAGATCGGGTTTTCTTCATCTGTACAGACAGTAACAGCGGTTCGTCCCAGTCCCAGTTCGTCCAGCTTCTTACCGATTTTGGTGTAAGCCGGTTCCTGCATGTCGAAGACTGGCAACTCGACGCCGTCGTAACCCCATTCTTTGATCTTTTCCAGAGTCGGGAAGATCGATTCATCGACGCCAGAGGTCCAAAGCAGCAGGTTCAACCCGTATTTCATGATGCCATTCCTTCAAGAAGCCAAGTGCATTAAGCGAAGAGGATTGTCAGATTCGATTCCCAGTCACCAGGACCAATCGGGACACATTGATTGATACTGCCCGATGGGAATTGGAGCCAATGATCTCCGTGCCGTCCAGCGTGACGGGATTCGACTTGCCGTGAATTTGTTGAACTCATGCAACCATTTGCAGAAAATGCGGAAAACTGGGGAATCCCCGGTTTTCGACACGTCATCCTGAAACCTACTGACAGCAGGATCGGTACACAACAGAGAGTTCCGTTGTCACAACTTTGGATGTCATAGCCATCAAGTCATATTGGGTGGCATGCTCATGTCGCGTCAGCAGCATGAGCATGCCAAGCGAAATTAGGGACGTCCTTCATGTTCACCCTGCTGACGCGATGTGAGCATGCCACCCGGCAACTGTAGTACTAAGCATGGCAACAAGAAGAATAGACCAGGTGATGTCGAATCTGTTTTTACGTGTGACCTGTTGCTGTCTGTTACTGAACGGGCTGATGCTGGGGGGATGGACTGCGAACACTCAGGGAGGGGACCCGGCTCGGGGTTACAAACTGCTGGTCGAAAAGCCGTATCTTACACACGATTTTGATGAGACCACGTTCTCGAATATCTGGAAAGTGTGGCCGGATCCGGAGCGGACTCAGGCAGAACAGGCGACTCCCGTCGAACGCCGTAAAATGGCATTCGGCCGTTATGGTCTGACCTCACGCCCCGGGGATGATCTCAACTCTGAGACATTCAAACCGTTGCAATACGTGGTGAATGAATCGGGTCACTGGACGATGAACTGTTTCTCCTGCCATGGTGGAACCCTCATGGGACAGGTTGTCCCCGGTGCGCCGAATACGCGGTATCTGTTGCAGTCATTGAGCGACGACATGCGAACGCTCAAGGTTCAGCACTATCCGGAGAAACCTCTCAGTCGCATGGAAAGAGCCATTTTTGCGGTCCCGCTGGGAACCACGCGCGGGACGACGAATGCCGTCATGTTTGGCGTGGGGCTAATGTCGTTCAGAGATGCCGATTTGAATGTTCGTACGCCGACATCCATTCCGCGCATGATCCATCATGATATGGATGCTCCGCCGTGGTGGGTCTTCAAGAAGAAAACGCATCTCTATGCCGAAGCCTATGCTCCCAGGAACCATCGCAGCCTGATGCAGTTCGCGCTGATCCGCAGTAATGGGCCTGAGAAATTTCGCGAATGGGAACCGGATTTTCAGGACATCGCTGCGTATCTGGAGTCGATCGAGTCGCCCAAGTACCCGTTTCCGGTTGATCACATGTTAGCCAGCAACGGAAAAGTGCTTTTCAATCATCACTGCGCCGAGTGTCACGGGACATACGGTAAGGACGGAACATATCCCAATCGAGTCGCTTCCATGCAGGAGGTCGGGACCGACCCGGTGCGATTCAGTGCCATTCGTGCCCAGGATCGGGCGATGTACGGTCACTCGTGGTTTGGAGATTACGGGAAAGATGACATCATCGCCGAGCGGGACGGCTATCTGGCTCCCCCTTTGGACGGCATCTGGGCGTCGGCTCCCTACTTCCACAACGGAGCCGTTCCCACCCTCTGGCATGTTCTCAATCCGGATGCACGCCCTCAGGTCTGGCGGAGAACCGATGTCGATGGATACGACCAGAACCACGTCGGGTTTCCGATCGAAGAACTGCAACAGGTCCCAGTCGAAGTCAAATCCCCACATGATCGACGGGATTACTTCGACACCACGCAATTCGGAAAATCCGCCGCAGGACACACCTTCCCGGATGCCCTCACTCAAGAGGAAAAACAGGCGGTGCTGGAGTATCTGAAAACTCTATAGCCAGAATCATTCAGAGGAACCACGGAAAGGACGGAAGTCACGGAAATTCGTAGTAGGTCGTGTTGACAATTATTAGGTAATCGAGTCGACGGGTGCAGAATCTGTTTGGTTTGGTTATGGAGGACCGCAATGCGACGACGTCATGAGATTACGGATGACCAGTGGGAACGGGTGGCCCCTC
>Ga0182745_1000546_pt1 | contig 41363 bp, 28 predicted proteins | sample eDN3rd30CKraftBY_FD_128523 | JGI IMG/M metagenome (GOLD analysis project Ga0182745, IMG submission 128523) | Enriched backyard soil microbial communities from Emeryville, California, USA - eDNA 3rd pass 30_C Kraft BY (version 2) (version 2) | ecosystem: Environmental > Terrestrial > Soil >...
AAATTTGACGCCTTCGCGCGTATTTACGCCGTGTTCGACGCCGAGGCGTCGGAGCAGGAACGGGCCGCCTTTGCGCATTGGCGCACGCAAGCGGGAGACGCGCTGGTGCAGTTCTCGCGCTTCCAGGCCTCGCTGGCGGCCGCGGACAGCGTGGCCGCGAAGGAGGATTTTCAGGCCTGGCTGCAATGGCAGGCGCAATGCCAGCTCGAGGCCTGCCAGGAGCAGGCGCTGGCGGCGGGAATGGATATCGGGCTGGTGCGCGATCTGGCGGTGGGCAGTAGCGCCGATGGCTGCGAGGTGCTGAGCAACCAGGACCAATACTGCCTGGATGCGCGCATCGGCGCGCCGCCGGACAGCTTCAACCCCGATGGCCAGAACTGGGGCCTGCCGCCGCTGTTGCCCGCCGCGCTGGAAGCCGACGAATTCCGTATCTTCCGCGAACTGTTGTGCAGCAACATGCGTGCCTGCGGCGCGCTGCGCATCGATCACGTGCTGGCGCTGTATCGCCTGTGGTGGTGTCCGAACGACGGCAGCAACGCCACCGGCGCCTATGTGCACTACCCGGTGGACCTGCTGTTCGCGATACTGCGGCTGGAAAGCGTGCGCCAGCGCTGCGTGGTGATCGGCGAGGATCTTGGCGTGGTGCCGCCCGAGATTCGCAGCTACCTCGAAAACGGCGGCATCTATTCCAATTGTGTTTTCTATTTCGAAAAGTACGATAATTGGCACTTCCGCAAGCCGGAGCATTATAAACCGCAGGCATTGACCATGCAGGCGAACCATGACGTGGCGCCATTGACCGCCTGGTGGAACGGCAGCGATCTGCGGTTGCGACGGGAACTCGGCTTGATACCCGACGATGCGCACCTGGTGCAGGAGCAGCAATGGCGGCGCGGCGAACGAGGGCAGTTACTGCAATGGCTGGACGAACAGGGTTTATTGCCTGGACACTGGCAGGCGCGCCCGCTCGATGCACCCGTGGACGATGCATTGCGCGTGGCGCTTACGCAGGCGGTGGCGCGCGTGGCGTCGCAATTGCTGTCGGTGCAGATCGACGATCTCGCCTGTCTGGAACTGCCGGTCAACATTCCCGGCACCAACAGCGAATACGGCAACTGGCGCCGCAAACTTCCCGATCCCCTGGAGGCATTGTTCGCACGGCCTTTCGTGACGCAGCTGCTGGACAGCCTGCGCGAGGCGCGTCATTGCAATGACCGGCTGTAGCGAATCCACCGACCGTATGCCGCAACCCGCCGCGGGGTCCGAGAAATACCAGCTCATCGGGGCCCGGGAGGTCAATCTGCTGGTCAAGGGGCGCTGTGCGGACGTGTTCGCCCGTCTTGGCATGCATCCCCGGGCCGACGGCACGCGCCAGGTCAGCGTATTCCTGCCGGGCGCGCTCGAGGTGGAAGTGGTGAACCCCTGCGGCAAGCGTAGCTTGGGCACGCTGCGGATGATCCACGAGGAAGGGCTGTTCAGCGGCTGCATCGACCGCAAGCGGCAAGTGCCGTATCGGCTCAAGGTGCGTTATCCGCAGGCGCAGGTGCTGCTGGACGACCCCTACCGTTTCCCCTCGCTGCTCGACGATGCCGATCTTTACCTGTTTGCCAACGGCACGCAGGAACAGTGCTGGCGCTTCATGGGCGCCAACCCGCGCCGAGTGGACGACGTGGACGGCATCCTGTTCGTGGTGTGGGCGCCGAACGCGCGGCGGGTGTCGCTGGTCAGCGCCGCCAACCACTGGGACGGACGTGTACACGTGATGCGTCTGCATCCGCAGGTGGGCGTGTGGGAAATCTTCATTCCCGATCTGGCGCCGGGCACACAGTACAAGTACGAGATTCTCACGCAGGAAGGCAACCTGCTGCCGCTCAAGGCCGATCCTTACGCGCGCAGCATGGAGTTGCGTCCGGCCACCGCGTCGCGCGTGTCGCCTCCGTCCACCTATCAATGGCAGGATTACGCGTGGCTGGAACAGCGGCACGGGCAGGTCAGCCACACGCAGCCGGTGAGCATCTATGAAGTGCATCTTGGCTCGTGGCGACGCCATGACGATGGCCGTTACCTGAATTACCGCGAACTGGCCGAGGCGCTGCTGCCCTACGTGCAGGAACTGGGATTCACGCACATCCAGTGTTTGCCGTTGAGTGAGTTTCCCTTCGACGGTTCCTGGGGCTACCAGCCGCTTGGCCTGTATGCGCCCACCAGCCGTTTCGGCACGGCCGACGATCTGCGGTATTTCATCGACCGTGCGCATCAGTTGGGCATCGGCGTGCTGCTGGACTGGGTGCCGGGGCATTTCCCCACGGACAGCCACGGTCTGGCGCGCTTCGACGGCTCGCATCTGTATGAACATGCCGATCCGCGCCAGGGTTTTCACCCCGACTGGAACACCTGCATCTACAACTACGGCCGCGCCGAAGTGCAGAGCTACCTGATCAGCAATGCGCTGTATTGGTTCAGCGAATTCCATTGCGACGGCCTGCGTTGCGACGCGGTGGCCTCGATGCTCTACCTCGACTACAGCCGCAAGGCCGGCGAATGGGTTCCGAACCGCTTCGGCGGGCGCGAGAACATCGAGGCGATCGACCTGTTGCGCAGCATCAACGCCAGGGCCTATTTCAATTTTCCCGGCGTGATGATGGTGGCGGAGGAATCCACTGCCTGGCCGGGCGTGACGCGCATGATCGAACACGGTGGGCTCGGTTTCGGCTTCAAGTGGAACATGGGTTGGATGAACGACACGCTGCGCTACCTGGCGCGCGATCCGGTGCATCGCCGTTTCCATCACAACGAGATGACCTTTGGCCTGCTGTATGGCTTCAGCGAAAATTTCATCCTGCCGCTGAGCCATGATGAAGTGGTGCACGGCAAACGTTCGCTGCTTGGACGCATCGGCGGCAATGATGAGCAAAAGTTCGCCACGCTGCGCACCTATTACCTTTTCATGTGGACCCATCCCGGCAAGAAGCTGTTGTTCATGGGCGGCGAGTTTGCGCAGCACGACGAATGGCGGCACGATCACAGCCTGGATTGGCACCTGACACAATATGCGCCGCACGCCGGCATGCAGCATCTGATCCGCGATCTCAACCAGCTGTATCGCCAATCGCCCGCGCTGTACGAGTTGGACTGCTCGAGCGAGGGTTTCGAATGGCTCGATGCCAACGACTACGAACGTTCGCTGCTGCTGTTCCGCCGCAAGGGACGCATGGCGGGTGAGCAGGCCATCGTGCTGCTCAATTTCACGCCCATGCTGTACACGGCGCTGCGCGTGGGCGTGCCGCAGGGCGGCTGGTACCGGGAACGCCTGAACACCAACGCTTGTGAATATGGCGGCAGCGGCGACGGCAACCTGGGCGGCGTGCACGCGGAACCGGTGCCCGCGCACGGCTTGCCCTGGTCCATCGTGGTACGCCTGCCGGGGCTTGCGGGTCTCGTTTTCAGCCCCGGATAGAGGAACTATGAAGCAACGCTACGGCATTGTCGCCGGGCAGCATTATCCGCTTGGCAGCCATTACGATGGCAAAGGCACGCATTTCGCCCTGTATTCCGCCCATGCCGAGCGGGTGGAACTGTGTCTGTACGATGCCACCGGCGAACATGAACTGCAGCGCCTGGCATTGCCGGGCTACGACCAGCAGATTTTCCACGGCTACGTGGAAGGCTGCGAACCCGGCCTCAGCTACGGCTATCGGGTATATGGCCCTTACCAGCCCGAACTTGGGCATCGCTTCAATCACCACAAGCTGCTGCTCGATCCCTACGCGAGGAAGCTGGCCGGGCGCTTTCATTGGAGCGACAGTCACTATGCCTTCATCACCCAATCGCCCGAACAGGATCTGAGCTTCGATACCCGCGACAATGCGGCCTGCATGCTCAAGGCCGTGATTTCTGGACCGCAGGTGCTGGAAGGCGCGCCGCCGCCTCCGCGCCCGGCGCCGGAGCAGACCGTGATCTACGAAGCGCACGTGCGCGGCATGACGCGCGAACATCCCAACCTGCCCGAGGAATTGCGTGGCACCTTTGCCGGCTTGGCGCAGCCGGCGCTGATCGATTACCTGAAACGGCTCGGCATCACCACGCTGGAACTGTTGCCGGTGCAGGGTTTCATCGACGAACACTTTCTGGTGCACAAGGGGCTGCGCAATTATTGGGGCTACAACACGCTGACCTTTTTCGCGCCGCACCAGGCCTACCTGAGCCACGGCGATCCACTGGAGTTCCGCGCCATGGTCACGGCGCTGCACGACGCCGGCATCGAAGTGATACTGGACGTGGCGTTCAACCACAGTGCCGAAGGCGGGCGCCTTGGTCCCACGCTGAGCTTCAAGGGCATCGACAACCTGAGCTATTACCGGCTGCAGAACGAGAATCCGCGCTATTACATCAACGACACCGGCTGCGGCAACACGCTCGACGTGAGCAATCCGGCGGTGTTGCGCCTGATCATGGATTCGCTGCGCTACTGGGTCACGGTGATGCAGGTGGACGGCTTTCGCTTCGACCTTGCCGCCATCCTGGGGCGGGAACACCACGGCTTCGACCGCGGCAGCGGCTTTTTCGATGCGCTGTACCAGGACCCGCAGCTGGCCGGCGTGCGCCTGATCGCCGAACCCTGGGACATCGGGCCGGGGGGCTATCAGCTTGGCAACTTTCCTTCCGGCTGGAGTGAATGGAACGACCGTTATCGCGACACCGTGCGGCGTTTCTGGCGCGGCGATTCAGGCATGCTGCCCGAGTTCGCGCGGCGCGTGCACGGTTCCAGCGACATCTTCGAACACGCTGGCCGGCGGCCCGCGGCAAGCATCAATTACGTGATCAGCCACGACGGTTTCACCCTGCAGGATCTGGTGAGCTACCGGGAGAAGCACAACGAAGCCAACCTCGAGGACAACCGCGACGGCCACGCCGAAAACCACAGCGACAACTACGGCGTGGAAGGGCCGACGCTGCTGGTGGAAATCAACGAAATCCGCCGGCGCCAGAGCCGCAACTTTCTTGCCACGCTGATCCTGTCGCAGGGCATCCCCATGCTGTCGGCGGGGGACGAGTGCTGCCGTTCCCAGCAGGGCAACAACAACGCCTACTGCCAGGACAACCCGCTCAACTGGATGAGCTGGGCGGAGCAGAGCAATGAAGCCATGCAGCAGTTTACCTATACCGCGGCGCTGCTGGCCTTCAAGCGCGAACATCCCTGGATCTGGCAGCGACACTACGTCCACGAAAGCGCGGCCACGGGTGCGCCGGTGATCCTCTGGTTCAACCGTGACGGCGAGATCATGCAGCCGCTGCATTGGGGACAGAACCAAAGCCGTGTGCTCGGGTATCTGGTGGGCGCGATGGTGGAGGAGCGCTGGCGCTACATGCTGGCGCTGTTCAATGCCGGTACGGCGCCGCTCAGTTTCCGGCTGCCGCGCCCGCAACCGCAGATGCGCTGGGCGCTGGTGCTCGATACCAGCTTCGAAACCGGCAGGCCCTTTGCCGCGCCGCTGGAAATCCAGGATCACTATCCCATGCGCGCCTATTCCACCGTGGTGCTGGTGGATACGGTGGCGCCGGACGATCCCACGCAGGAGTCGTTGATATGAACCAGGAATATTCCCGCAACTTTACCGACGACTACCCCTGGCTGGGGATGGACACGCGCTCGGTCAAGAAGGATCTGCTGCGGCATTACCATTTGACGCTTGGACGCGGCCAGACTACCCATGGCGAACGTTATCTGTATCGGGCGGCGGCGCTCACGGTGCGCGACCGTCTGGTGGAACGCTGGGCCAGCACGCGCGACAGCTACCAGGCGCTCAAGCCGCGCCGGGTGGCGTACCTGTCGCTGGAATACCTGATGGGGCGCGCGCTCAACAATGCGCTGCTCAATCTCGACATGGACTATGCCATGGCGCAGTCGCTGCGCGGTTTCGGCTGCGCCCTGGAGGAAGTGCTGGACCAGGAGCGCGACGCCGGCCTGGGCAACGGCGGCCTGGGGCGTTTGGCCGCCTGTTTTCTCGACAGCTGTGCCACGCTCGGCTATCCGGTGACCGGCTACGGCATCCGCTACGATTACGGCATTTTTCACCAGAAGATCAAGAACGGCTACCAGGTGGAGGTGCCGGACGACTGGCTGGAAAGCGGCACGCCCTGGGAACTGGTGGCGCATGAGTGCGCCTGCCACGTCAAGTTCGGTGGGCGCACCGAAACCTGGACGGACGCCGAGGGCCGCTACCGCGTGCGCTGGGTCGACACCATCGACGTATTGGCGGTGCCGCACGACGTGCCGATTCCCGGCTACCGCAACGGCACGGTCAATACCCTGCGCCTGTGGCGGGCGGACAGCAGCGAAAAGCTGTCGCTGACGGATTTCAATTCCGGCGACTACGCCGACGCCGTGCAGCAGCAGAACGCCGCCGCGCAGATATCGATGGTGCTGTATCCGAACGACGTCAGCGTCAACGGCAAGATACTGCGCCTGCGCCAGCAATACTTCCTGAGTTCCGCCAGCCTGCAGGACGTATTGAATCGCTGGCATCGCGATTACGGCAGCAGCCTGCGCGGCTTCGTGGACAAGAACCGCTTCCAGCTCAACGACACTCATCCCGCGGTGGCGGTGCCGGAACTGATGCGTCTTCTGCTTGACGCGTATCTGCTGGACTGGGAGGAAGCCTGGTCGCTCACCGTGCAGACCATGGCCTACACCAACCATACCCTGCTGCCCGAGGCGCTGGAGCGCTGGCCGGTGGCGATGTTCGGCCAGCTGTTGCCGCGCCTGATGGAAATCATCTACGAGATCAACCGGCGTTTTCTCGGGGAAGTGGCGGCGCATTGGCCGGGCGATGTGGCCAAGCTGCGCGACATGTCGATCATCGAGGAAGGCTCCGAGCCGCAGATTCGCATGGCGTACCTGGCCATCGTGGGCAGTCATTCGGTCAACGGCGTGGCGCAGCTGCACACGCGCCTGCTCAAGGAAGGCCTGTTCCACGATTTCCACGAGCTGTGGCCCAACAAGTTCAACAACAAGACCAATGGCGTGACGCCGCGGCGCTGGCTGGCGTTCTGCAATCCGGGGCTCAAGACGCTGCTCGACGAACGCCTTGGGGAAGACTGGATCACCGATCTGGACGAACTGCACAAGCTCACCGTGTTCGTCGGCGACCGCGAACTGCGCCGGCAGTGGCGCCGCGTGAAACACGAGAACAAGCTGCGGCTGGCGGCGCTGGTCAGGCAGCGCACCTGCGTCGAGTTCGATGCGCACATGCTGTTCGACGTGCAGGTGAAACGCATCCACGAATACAAACGCCAGCTGCTCAACGCGTTGCACGTGATCCACCTGTACGATCGCGTCCGCCGCGGCGATACCGGCGGCATGGTGCCGCGCTGCGTGCTGATCGGCGGCAAGGCGGCGCCGGGCTATGCCATGGCCAAGCTCATCATCAAGCTGGTCAACGCAGTGGCGCGCGTGGTCAACGCCGAGGAAGGCACCAGTCCCTGGCTGCGCGTGGCCTTTCTGCCCAACTACCAGGTGACGGCCATGGAACACATCTGCCCCGCCACGGATCTCTCCGAGCAGATTTCCACTGCCGGCAAGGAAGCATCGGGCACCGGCAACATGAAGTTCATGATGAACGGCGCCGTGACCATCGGCACCCTGGATGGCGCCAACATCGAGATCCGCAACGCGGTGGGGGAGGAAAATTTCTTCCTGTTCGGCTTGAACGCCGAAGAGGTGGAAGCCACGCGCCGGGATTATCGCCCCGAGGCCTACATCACCGCCGACCCGGCGCTGGCGCGGGTGATGGAACTGTTGCAGAACGACCATTTCAGCCGCGACGAGCCGGGCCTGTTCCAGCCTTTGATCGACAGCATCCGCAGCCCAGGCGATCCGTGGCTGACGGCGGCGGATTTCACCTCCTTCGTGCAGGCGCAGCAGCGGGCCGCGGCGGCCTACGCGGACATCGAGCGCTGGACCACCATGAGCATACTCAACACCGCCCACAGCGGCTTCTTTTCCAGTGACCGCACCATTCGCGCCTATGCGCGCGAAATCTGGCAGTTGCCGCAGGCAATGCCCAACAATCCTGACATTTGACCGCAAGAGGATAGCTTCATGCCCTTCAGTTCAGATCGTTATGTCAGCAGGCTCACGCGCGATACCTATGCGCTCATTCTCGCCGGCGGGCGCGGTACGCGATTGCACGAACTGACCGAATGGCGAGCCAAACCGGCGCTGTTCTTCGGTGGCAAGTTCCGCATCATCGACTTTCCACTGTCCAACTGCATCAACTCGGGCATCCGCCGGGTGGGCGTGGTCACCCAGTACAAGGCGCATTCGCTGATCAAGCATCTGGTGCGCGGCTGGGGGCACTTCAAGAAGGAGCTGGGCGAGGGGGTGGAGATACTGCCGGCCTCGCAGCGTACCTCGGGCAACTGGTATCAGGGCACGGCGGACGCGGTGTTCCAGAACATCGACATCATCCGCGGCGAGATTCCCACCTACGTGCTGATCCTGTCCGGCGACCACGTGTACCGGCAGGACTACGGCGCCATGCTCGCCTACCAGCGCGAAATCGACGCCGACATGACGCTGGCCTGCAAGGTGGTGTCGGTGGAGGAGGCCTCTGGCACGTTCGGCGTGATCGAGGTGGACCGCAACGATCGCATCATTGGCTTCGAGGAAAAACCGGCCCATCCCAAGCCGTTGCCGGACAACCCGGACAAGTGCCTGGCATCGATGGGCAACTATCTGTTCAAGACCGAATTCCTGTTCGACCAGCTGCGCCGCGACAGCCGCAACCTGCGCTCCGACCACGACTTCGGCAAGAACGTCATTCCCTCGATCATCGAAGGCAACCGGGTGTATGCCTACCGCTTCGAGGACGTAAACAGCGAAGTGGAGCCGTACTGGCGCGACGTCGGCACGCTGGATTCCTACTGGATGGCCAACATCGAGCTGACGCTGCCGGTGCCGCCGCTCAATCTCTACGATCCGCGCTGGCCGATCTGGACCTTTCAGGAGCAGCTGCCGCCGGCCAAGTTCGTGTTCAACGACGAGGACCGCCGCGGCTATGCGGTCGATTCGCTGGTATCCAGCGGCTGTATCGTCTCGGGCTCCAAGGTGGTGAGTTCGGTGCTGTATTCCAACGTGCGTACCAATTCCTGGTCGAGCGTCGAGGAATCGGTGCTGTTGCCCGAATGCGACGTGGGACGCCACTGCGCGATACGCCGCGCCATCATCGACCGCGGCTGCGTGATACCGCCGCACACGCGCATCGGCTGGGATGCCGAGGAAGACCGCGCGCGCGGCTTTCGCGTCACCCGTAGCGGTGTCACCCTGGTTACCCGTGCCATGCTGGGCCAGAGCGTGGGAGTGTAGGCATGCATATTCTGATGGTGGCGGCGGAAAACGCGGCACTGCCAGGCGCCAAGGTGGGCGGGGTGGCCGACGTGGTGCGCGACGTGCCGCGTGCGCTGGCGCAGGCCGGGCACGAGGTCACGGTGCTGATTCCCGCCTACCAGCAGCTGTCGCACCTGCCGCAGGCGCGGCTGCTGCACACCCTGACGGTGGAATTCGCCAGAGCGCTGGAAACGCTGGAACTGCACGAATTGCGCATGCCGCAGGAGCCGGCGGGCGTACGGTTGTTGACGCTGGATCATCCGCTGTTCGGCGCGTGCGGCGCAGGACAGATTTATTGCCACGATCTCGAAGAGCCCTTCGCCACCGATGCCGTCAAGTTCGCGCTGTTCTGCCAGGGGGTGGCCTATGCGCTGGCCAGCGGCGCCCTGGGCAGCGTCGACCTGATCCACGCGCACGATTGGCATGCCGCCACGCTGTTGCTGCTGCGCCGCTTTCATCGCGCCTACGGGGCGCTGCGGCGCCTGCCGACGGTGTTCACCATCCACAACCTGTCGCTGCAGGGCATCCGCCCGTTACGGAACAGTTGGTCGTCGCCGGAACGCTGGTTTGCCGACATGAAACTGGATACCGCCCTGGTGGCCGATCCGCGCTGGCCGGACTGCCTCAACCTGATGCGCGCCGGCATCAACCTGGCCGACCAGGTGCACGTGGTGTCGCCCACGTACGCGGCGGAAATCATCGAACCCAGCGATCCCGCCTTTGGCCTGGTCCGGGGCGAGGGCCTGCAGCATGATCTGGCGCGGCTGAGCGCGCAGGGACGCCTGCACGGCATTCTCAACGGGTGTGAATATCCGCCCGAGCTGCTTGGCGCGCCCACGCCCGGCAAGGTGCAACTGGCAGATCAGGCCGAAGCCGCGCTTGCCAGCTGGGTGGGCGACCGCGCCAGCATCAAGGCTTCCTGGTTCCATGCGCAGCGCCGCCTGCAGGCCTGGCGCGAACGTGCGCCCCCCGATGGTTTCGTGGTGAGTTCGGTGGGGCGCCTGACGCCGCAGAAAATCGGCCTGTTGATGCTGGAACTGGATGGGAAAAGCGTACTCGACCATTTGCTGGAACAGCTTGGCGATGGCCTGATGCTGGTGCTCGGCAGCGGCGATGCCGCCTGCGAGCAATTCATGATGGAGGCGATGTGCCGCCACGACAATCTGCTGTTCTTCTGCGGTTATGCCGAGGCGCTGGGTGAATCCCTGTATCGCTACGGCGACCTGTTCCTGATGCCGAGCGTGTTCGAACCCTGCGGCATCAGCCAGATGCTGGCGATGCGTGCCGGCACGCCCTGCCTGGTGCATGGCGTGGGCGGGCTGGCGGATACCGTGCGCCATTTCGACAATGGCTTCGTGTTCAAGGGCGGCGATTCCGCGGCGCAAGGCGCGGCGCTGTTGGCCGTGTTCCGCCAGGCGCGGCAGGTATATCGCGATGCGCCGCAGCAATGGCAGACGCTGTGCCGCGCCGCGGCCGCCGCACGCTTCACCTGGGCGCGCGCGGTGCAGGATTACGAACGGCAGCTGTATGGGTTACGCGGTGTTGCAACGGCCGCTCATTCGTCCCATTCGCGGTCGTCGCGCGCGATCAGCGCAATGGAGGAACTGGGGCCCCAGGAGCCGGCCGGGTAGGGGTCGGGCTTTTCGCCGTTCTGCTGCCATAGCTGCAGTATCCGGTCCACCCAGCGCCAGGCCTGTTCCACTTCGTCGCGGCTGACGAACCAGCTTTGGTTCTGCAGCATGGCTTCGAGCAGCAGGCGTTCGTAGGCATCGACGATGCGCGGGCTGTTGAAGGATTCGGAAAAACTCAGGTCCAGCCGGTTGCGCGCAATGCGCGAAATCTCGGTGATGCCCGGCACCTTGTTCATCATCTGCAATTCCAGGCCTTCGTCCGGCTGCAGGCGGATCGTCAGCTTGTTCGGCGGCAGTTCCGGATAGCTGTCATGAAAGATGTTGTGCGGTTGCGCCTTGAAGTGGATGTTGATCTCGCTGTACTTGGCCGCCAGGCGCTTGCCGGTGCGCAGGTAGAACGGCACGCCGGACCAGCGCCAGTTGTCGATTTCCACTTTCAGCGCCACGAAGGTTTCGGTGGTGCTGGCGCTGTCGGCGCCGGCTTCCTCGTGATAGCCGCATACCGGCTGCCCCTTGATCGACCCCGCCGTGTATTGCCCGCGCGCCGCGTAGCGGCTGATGTTGTCGCGCGTGATGGGACGCAGCGCCTTGAGCACCTTGAGCTTTTCGCTGCGGATGCTGTCGGCGGAAAGATCCACCGGCGGTTCCATGGCCAGCAGGCACAGAATCTGCAGCATGTGGTTCTGCACCATGTCGCGCATCTGGCCTGCCTTGTCGTAGAACTTCCAGCGGTCTTCGATGCCGACGCTTTCGGCCACGCTGATCTGCACGTGGTCGATGCAGGTGTTGTCCCAGTTGCTGGTGAAGAGCGCGTTGGCGAAGCGCAGCACCAGCAGGTTGAGCACGGTTTCCTTGCCCAGGTAGTGATCGATGCGATAGATCTGCCGCTCGCTGAAGCAGGTGCCCACGGTGTCGTTCACCTCGCGTGAGCTTTCCAGGTTGTCGCCGATGGGCTTTTCCAGGATCACCTGGCTGTCGGCATGGATCAGGCCCGCCTGGTCGAGGCCGCGGCAGATGGCGTTGTACACGGCGGCCGGCGTGGCGAAATAGAACAGCGTGGGCCGGGCGTTGGTGGCGAACCACGGTTGCAGCGTGGCGTAGGCGGCGGCATCGGCGAATTCCAGGCTCTGGTAGCTGAAGCGCTGCATCAGCCGGCGCATCACGTCCTGATCCATGTCGGTGCCGACGAACTGCACCAGCGCGTTCAGCAGCAGGTTGCGGAAGTCATCGCGGTTCAAGTTACCGTGCGCCAGGCCCAACAGGCGCGTGTCGGGATGCAGCAGTTCCTCCTTGTCCAAGTGGTACAGGGCGGCAAGCAGTTTGCGGCGCGCCAGGTCGCCGGTAATGCCGAAGATGACGAGGTTGCAGGCAGCAGGCTGATTCTGTGATTTCATGCGAGCCTCTTGTCAGGTGCGTGAGTGGTCGCCGTAGCGCAGATCGAGCGTGCAGGGAAAGGCATCGTGCGTCGGCGTGTCCTGCAGCCGCAAGCGCCCCTGCCGGTGTCCCTGCACGGTGAAACGCGCGGTGCGCCGCGCCTCGGCTTCGTTGGCGTTTACCGGAAAGGTATCGTAATTGCGCCCGCCGGGATGCCCCACATGATACTGGCAGCCGCCGAGCGAACGCCGCTGCGCCAGGTCCACCACCTCGAGCGTGAGCGGTGTATGCACGCCGATGGTCGGATGCAAGGCCGACCACGGTGCCCAGGCCTTGTAGCGGACGCCAGCCACGAACTCGCCGTCGCGCGCCGTGGGCTGCAGCGGCACGCGGCGGCCGTTGCAGTAGAGCGCCAGGCGATTGCCCATCACCCCACTCACCATTACCTGCAGGCGTTCCACCGAGGAATCCACGTAGCGCGAGGTGCCCGAGCCGCTGGTTTCCTCGCCGAGCACGTGCCAGGGTTCGACGGCACCGTGCAGGTCGAGCTGCAGGCCGGCCACCTGGCAGCGGCCATAATGCGGAAAGCGGAATTCCTGGAAGGGCAGCAGCCATTCGGGCGCGAAGGCGAAGCCGGCATCGTTGAGATCCTGCACCACCTGACGCCAATCCTGTTCGATGTAATGAGGCAGCATGAAGCGGTCGCGCAGTTGCCCGCCCCAGCGGATCAACGGGCGCGTGTAGGGTGCGTTCCAGAACCAGGCCACCAGCGCGCGCAGCAGCAACAGCTGCACCATGCTCATCTGCCAGTGCGGCGGCATTTCGAAGTTGCGGAATTCCACCAGCCCCAGTCGCCCGGCGCTGCCCTGCGGCGAATACAGCTTATCGATGCAGAATTCGCTGCGGTGGGTGTTGCCGGTCAAGTCCACCAGCAGGTTGCGCAGTATGCGATCCACCAGCCAGGGTTTGTCGCTGGCGTTCTTCGGCAACTGCTGCAGGGCGATCTCGAGTTCGTAGAGGTTGTCGTCGCGCGCTTCGTCCACGCGCGGCGCCTGGCTGGTAGGGCCGATGAACTGGCCCGAGAACAGGTAGGACAGCGCGGGATGGTTCTGCCAGTAGCGCAGCAGGCTGCCCAACAAATCCGGGCGGCGCAAGAACGGGCTTTGCTCGGCGCGCGCCGCGCCCATGGTCACGTGGTTGCCGCCGCCGGTGCCGGTGTGCTTGCCGTCGAGCATGAACTTTTCGGTGCCGAGGCGACACTCGCGCGCGCTGGCGTACAGCGTGGAAACGATGTTGGTGAGCTCACGCCAGTTGGCTGCCGGCTGCACGTTCACTTCGATCACGCCGGGGTCGGGCGTGATCAGCAGTTTGCGCAGGCGCGGATCGCGCGGTGGCTCGTAGCCTTCGATGATCACCGGCTGGCGCAGCGCGGCAGCCACCGCGGCGATGGCCTGGCACAGCTGTACATAGTATTCCAGCCGGCGCAGCGGTGGCATGAAAAGGTACAGGTGGCCGTCGCGCACCTGCACGCAGAGTGCGGTGTGGATGATCCTTTCCATGCGCGTGCGGCGTTTTGCCTTGCCCTTTACGGTGCTTTCCAGCACGGGCGCTTGCAGCGGGCCATGTTCGTTGAAGGGATCGAGTTCGAAATCGTAGTCGCGCGCGATGCGCCAGGGTAGGCTGTCCAGCGGCAGGCGCAGGCCCATGGGTGAATCACCGGGCGTGAGGAACATGCGCTGGCGCCGGAACTGCCAGCGGCTGCTGCGCCAGCTACCGCGTTTTTCCGAACCCGACCAGGCAAGCGGCAGCGCGTAGCCCACCTTGGTGGCGAGCCCGTGGTCGAACACGCGGCGCAGCCGTTCGCGTTCCTGTTCATCCTTGAGTTGGCTGTCACGCACATTGACGTCCACCGGCAGCCTGCCTTCGCGCTGCAGGTAGTAGTCCTGGTCTTCGAAGCCGGCCACCAGATAGCGCGGGTCCAGCTGCAGCGCGTCGCACAATGCCTTGGCGAAGCGCAGGGCCCCCGTGGGTTTGGCCTTGCCGGGTTGCGCCGGCGTATCGAGCAGTGTGGCGTCGGGCCAGAGCGCGGTGCCGTCCTTGCGCCAGAAAATGCCGAGGGCCCAGCGCGGCAGCGGCTCGCCCGGATACCATTTGCCCTGGCCATGATGCAAAAGCCCGCCGGGCGCGAAGTCCTGCTTGAGGCGTTGCAGCAACTCGCCCGCCAGCTCGAGCTTGTCTTCACCCAGCGCCGCGGTATTCCACTGCGGACTTTCCATGTCGTCGATAGACACGAAGGTGGGTTCGCCGCCCATGGTCAGTTGCACCTTGCCCTTGTCCAGCTGCTTATCCACCTGCAGGCCGAGCGCATCGATGGCCTGCCATTGGTCGGTGTCGTAGGGCTTGGTGACACGTGGATCCTCGTGCAGGCGGGTGACGGTATTGGAATAGGCAAATTCCACCTGGCAGACGTCGGTGGCACCGGTAACCGGCGCGGCGCTTTGCGGCTCGGGCGTGCAGGCCAGTGGAATATGGCCTTCGCCCGCAAAAAGGCCCGATGTCGGATCCAGTCCCACCCAGCCCGCGCCGGGAATGAACACTTCGGCCCAGGCGTGCAGATCGGTGAAGTCATGTTCCGGTCCGGCGGGGCCTTCCAGCGGTTTTTGATCGGGCGCAAGCTGCACCAGATAGCCGGAGACGAAACGCGCGGCAAGCCCCAGGTGCCGCAGCACCTGGACCAGCAGCCAGGCGCTGTCGCGGCAGGAACCGCTGTGCAGTTGCAGCGTCTGCTCGCAGGTTTGCACGCCGGGGTCGAGACGGATCAGGTAGCCCACGGCGTACTGCACCAGTTGGTTCACCGCCACCAGAAAGCCGATGGTGGCCTGGCGGCCACGGTCCACGCGCTCGATCAATTGCGTCAATAAGGGCCCGCGTTCGGCGATCTGCAGATAGGGCGCAAGGTCGCGCCGCAATTGCCTGTCGTATTTGAAGGGAAAGTTTTCGACATTTTCTTCAAGAAAAAAATCGAAGGGATTGATCACGGTCATGTCCACGATCACTTCCACGTCGAACATGAGTTCGCGGGCCGGCTCGGGAAATACCAGGCGCGCGAGGTAATTGGAAAAGGGATCCTGCTGCCAGTTTATGAAATGATTTTTTGGCTGCACCTGGAGCGAGTAGGCGTGGATTGGCATCTTGCTGTGGGGCGCTGGACGCAATCGAACCACATGTGGCAAGATGTTGGTCAATCGGTCGAAGCGATAGGATGTGTGGTGCTGGATTGCGACTTTGATTGCCATTAACGATGTCCATCACGAAACGTAGAAGTATAGAAGCTAGTAGAAGTATAGAAGCTAAAAGCTAGAACGGTTGTAAAAGCAATTAGAGCAGTTGTTGAAATTAGAGTAGTCGTAGAAATAGACAAACAGATAAAACAGATAAAGATAAATCGCCAAAGATAAATGCAAGAGGTCGTGCAGTCCGTCCAATATGCCAATTGATTGGAAATCATACCAGCCTGGCGAGTTTCATGACGAATTGATCAGCTCTCCCGGCTATCCACGCAAAATCGCCCACGTCCTGGCAAGGTATCTTGCCTCCCTTTCAGAACAGGAATTACAGCATCGGCAGGATTCCGTCGATCATGCCATCAAGACCATGGGGATTTCCTTCACGGTCTACAGCGAAGCGGGCAACATCGACCGACAATGGCCCTTCGACCTCATCCCCCGCATCATCTCCAGCAAGGAATGGGCCACTACCAGCAAAGGCCTCGAACAACGCCTGCGCGCCCTCAACTGCTTCATCCATGACGTCTACAACGACGGTCTGATTTTCCGCAACAAGGTGGTGCCGCGCGAACTCATCATGGATTCGGACAACTATCGGCCGCAATGCCAGGGCATGAAGCCCAAGCACAAGGTCTGGGCGCACGTGTGCGGCACCGACCTGGTGCGCGACGGCAACGGGCGTCTCTACGTGCTGGAGGACAATCTGCGCGTGCCCTCCGGCGTGTCCTATATGCTGGAAAACCGCAACGTGACCAAGCGCGTGTTTCCGGAACTGTTCGAAAACTATGCGATCCGGCCGATCGGCGAATATCCCGACCGCCTGTTCGACACGCTGGCCTCCATTGCGCCGCGCGGTGGCAGGAACCCGCAGATCGTGGTGCTCACGCCGGGCATCTACAACTCGGCCTACTTCGAACATTCGTTCCTGGCGCAACAGATGGGCGCCGAACTGGTGCAGGGCAGCGACCTGGTGGTGGGCGACGACCGCGTCTTCATGAAGACCATCAAGGGGCTGGCGCCGGTGGACGTGATCTACCGGCGCATCGACGACCTGTTCCTGGATCCCGAAGTGTTCAATCCTGACTCGACGCTTGGCGTGGCGGGGCTGATGCGCGCCTGGCTCAAGGGCAACGTGGGGCTGGCGAACGCGCCGGGCGCGGGCGTGGCGGACGACAAGGTGATCTACACCTACGTGCCGAAGATCATCAAGTATTACCTCGACGAGGATCCGATACTGCCGAACGTGCCGAGCTATCTCTGCATCGATCCCAAGCAGTGCGCCTACGTGCTGGACAACCTGGACAAGCTGGTGGTGAAGCCGGCCAACGAATCCGGCGGCTACGGCATACTGATGGGGCCGCGTGCCAGCAAGCGCGAGCGCGAGGAATTCGCCGCGCGCATCAAGGCCAACCCGCGTAACTACATGGCGCAGCCGCTGGTGGCGCTGTCCACCGCGCCGATCCTGCAGAACGGCAACGTGGATCCGCGCCACGTCGATCTGCGGCCCTTCGCGCTGCAGGGCAAGGATTGCTACGTGACGGCGGGCGGGCTGACGCGCGTGGCGCTGGTGAAGGGCTCCTACGTGGTCAATTCCTCGCAGGGCGGCGGCAGCAAGGACACGTGGATCGTCGATATGGGGGAGCGCTGAGATGCTGTCGAGCGTGGCGGAACGGGTGTACTGGCTTGGGCGCTACCTGGAGCGGCTGGAGAACACCGCGCGGCTGGTGAACGTCTATTCCAGCATGCTGCTGGACCTGCCCACCGGCACCAGCATCGGCTGGGGCATCCTGGTGGACATCACCGGCTGCAACGACGCCTACGAGAAAGTGCACGAAACCCTGGAGGAAAAGCAGGTGGTGCGCTTCCTGCTTGCCGACACGCGCAACGGCTCCTCGGTGCTGAGCAGTGTCAACCTGATGCGCGAGAACGCCCGCACCGCGCGCGAGGTCATTCCCGCCGACGCCTGGGAACTGATCAACAATCTCTACTTGCACATGAAGGACAACATCGGCCGCAGCGGCAGCCGGCGCGGACGCCAGCAGCTGCTGGAAACGGTGATCGGCGAATGCCAGCGCATCATCGGCTTGCTGACCGGCACCATGAATCACGACAGCGCCTACGCCTTCATCCAGCTGGGACGCAAGATCGAGCGCGCCGACATGACTTCGCGCATGGTGGATGTGGGCTCGATCAGCCTGTTGCCCGCCTTCAATCGCCACACCAGCCAGCGGCTGTTCCTGGAGCCCTACGAAAACATCGCGTGGATGAACGTGCTGCGTTGCGTGGGCGGCTACCAGGCCTATCGGCAGAAGATGCGCAGCCACGTGCAGGGCGAGGACGTGGTGCGCTTCCTGCTGCAGGACGACGAGTTTCCGCGCGCCATCGGTTATTGCCTGAACGATCTCGAGAAGCAGCTGCAGGCGCTGCCGGGGGGCGACAACGTGTTGCGGGCGGTAGGCCGGGTGAAGAAGATCACCACCCGGGTGAGCGTGAGCGAACTGCTGGATCGCGGCCTGCTCGACTTCATCGATGAACTGCAGATTTCGATCGCGGACATCCACGACGAGATCAACCGGTGCTGGTTCCACCCCGAGGAACTGCACAAACTCAAGGTGGGTTAGACAAACCCTCGCAAGATTACCGCGCGTGCGTCTGGCTTCTAGGTATTTTCCGGCGGCTTGTGGCCGGCGCAGGCGGCGTCCTGCGACCAGTTCAGCCGGGGCAGGCGCTCGAACGATTCCTTCAACTGGGCGTCCCAGTTCTTCATCAGTTCCCGCAGATAATCGCAATCCTGCTCGAAGCGGAAATAGTTGCAGGTGCTGAAACTGTCGGCGGTGTACAGCAGTACTTCGATCGGCGGCCCCACGGTGAGGTTGCTGCGCATGGTGGCGTCCATGGACACCATGGCGCACAGGGCGGCGGTTTCCAGAGAGGTGTCCTGGTCGATGATGCGGTCGAGCATCGGTTTGCCGTACTTGCTTTCGCCGATCTGCAAAAACGGCGTGTCGCGGCTGGAACTGATGTGGTTGCCTTCCGGATAGATCATGACGATGCGGTGGCCGTCGCCGGCGATCTGCCCGCCCAGGATGAAGCTGGCCTTGAAGTTGTTGCCGGTGGTCTTGGCCTGCTGCGCGATGCTGATCGCGCCGATGTACTCCGCCGCCTCGTCGATCGTGCCCACCGTGTTGAGGCTGAGCGGCGCGTGCTGCTGGATGTCGCGGGTGAGCTGGGCGATGCTGGCCTGGGTGGTGGCGAGATTGCCGGCGGTGAGCACCACGAACTGGCGTTCGGGACCCAGGTCGAAACGGAACATCTTGCTGTAGGTACTTACCTGGTCGACACCGGCGTTGGTGCGCGAGTCGGAACAAAAGACGATGCCGGCCTTGACCGAGATGGCGACACAATAGGTCATGCTGAAGCCTGTAGCTGAATCGGTGAATCGACTGATGCCATTGCCATGGATTATCGAGGGGTTGGCGTCGGCACAGCGAAAAAAGTGCAGCGGAAAGAATATAGCGAAAAACGCCGGGATACGAGGACTGTGGGCCGTTCAGCCGGATTGTGCGGCGCTTGTCGCATCGAACCGCCTGCGCGCCTGCACCAGACGCGTCATCTGCGGCTCCAGGCCGCGTTTGCCAAGCATCGCTTCCTCGTCGCTCAGCCCCTGCAGTTCATGCGGAAACACCAGCCAGTCGGCGGTGGTGTGCACGTAGTAGTCGGGCGCGTGCGGCGTGCGGTTGTTGGTGGGCTTGAAGTAGGGCGTGGCCACGCGCACTTCGATTGCGTTGTCGCCACGCAGCGCCTGCAGTTCCTGTTTGATGCGGGCGATGCTCAGGCCGGTGTCGTACACGTCGTCCACCAGCAGCAGTTTGGTGTTGGCGCCGAGTTTGCGCTGCAGCGTATCCAATCCTTCCACCGCCACGTCCACGCGGGTGTCGATGCCGGTGTAGGAACTGGCGCGAATGGCGATGTGGTCGCAGTCGATGCCGATGAAGGCGAGCGCTTCGTGTACCGCGATGCCCACCGGCGTGCCGCCGCGCCAGATGCCGACGATCAATGTGGGATGCCAGTTGCCTTCGATGATGCGCAGCGCCAGTTGCAGGGAATCCTGCAACAGCTGGTCGGCACTGATGAAGTGCTTGTTCATGGCGCGGGCGAGTGGCGGCTCATTGCACCTCGGTGTCGTCTTCCTCGCCGGAATCGCCGAACACACCCAGCGTCAGGATGTTGAGCAGGGAGCGCTTGCGCTCGGGCTGGGGCAGTTCGAAGTTGTAGGGCGTATCCGCACGGGTGGGGCGCCGGGTGGGCGCCAGCGGCGTGTCCTTCTTGTTGGAACCCACCAGACCGAAGCTCATGGAGTACAGGAACGAGGGGTCGGTTATCTGCGTGGACACCATGAAGTTACCGTTGCGGTCCAGCTGTGAGCTGCCGGGGTAGTTGTCCTTGAGGATGGCGAGCGTATCGTCGGCCAGGTCGTTCAGGCCCATGCGCAGGTACATTTCGGTCATGATTTCCAGCGCGCGCGGCACCGACGGCGTGCTTTGGTAGTTTTCCACCACGTAACGCGCGCGGTTGAGCGCCGACAGGTAGGCCTGGCGTTCGATGTAGAACTCCGCCACATGGATTTCGGAAGCTGCCAGCAGGTTGCGCAGATATACCATGCGCGCCCGCGCGTCCGCCGCGTAGGGCGACTGGGGGAAGCGGTCCAGCAGCTGGGAAAAATCGGAGAAGGATTCGCGCGCCTTGCCCGGATCGCGCTTGCTGGGATCGGTGGGCATGTAGCGGCCGAGAATGCGCCCGTCCTCGCTGTAGAACGACATGCCTTTCATGTAATAGGCGTAGTCGAGGTTGGGATCGTCCGGGTAGAGACGGATGAAGCGGTCCGCCGCCGCCCGCGCGGCTTCCGGCTCGCTGTTGCGGTAATAGGCGTATATCAGTTCCACCTGCGACTGCGAGGAGAAACGGCCGAAGGGGTAGGCCGCCTCGATCTGGCGGAAAATGGTGATGGCGCGCGGCCAGTTGCTGATGTCGAGCGCGCGGACCCCGGCGCGGTACAGCGCTTCCTCCGAGGAGCCGGCAAATTCATCGGTGTCGTTCGACGAGCAGCCGGCCAGAAGCGCCAGCAACAAGCAAAATGGCAGAAGTTTTCGAATCACGGTTTCACGTACCTGGTAACGGGCAACGGTATAATGCCGACAAGTGTACTAGAAGCGTCCACGGGTGCCTACGCGCGCGTGGCAAAGGGGACGCGCAACATGGCCGGCCAGTGTGGGGAAAATGACAGAAGCTATTGAAATAAAAGAAGAAGTGGGTGATGAGCTGGCTGGGATGCGTCTTGATCAGGCCGCTGTCCACCTGTTTCCGGACTATTCCCGCGCCCGTCTCCAGCAATGGATACGCGACGGCCAGCTGCGTTGCGACGGCCAGATGGCCAAGGGCAAGGACAAGGTGCTCGGCGGCGAATGGCTGAGCCTGACCCCTATCGCCGAGGTGCAGGTATCGCATGCGCCCGAGGCGATTGCCCTGAACATCGTGTTCGAGGACCGCAGCGTGATCGTGGTCGACAAACCTGCCGGCCTGGTGGTGCATCCAGCGGCCGGCAACTACAGCGGCACGCTGCTCAACGGCCTGCTGGCGCATTGCCCGGCGCTGGAAACGCTGCCGCGCGCCGGCATCGTGCACCGCCTGGACAAGGACACCAGCGGTTTGATGGTGGTGGCCAAGACGCTGCAGGCGCATCAGGACCTGGTCGGACAACTGCAGGACCGCAGCGTGTCGCGCCGCTACGAAGCCATCGTGCAGGGCACCCCCACCGCGGGCGGCACGGTGGATGCGCCGCTCGGACGCCATCCTACGTTGCGCCAGAAGCGCGCCGTGAGCGATGGCAGCGATGCCCGCGAAGCCATCACGCACTATCGGGTACTGAGCCGTTTCCACGGTTTCAGCCATCTGCGCCTGCAACTGCAGACCGGCCGCACCCACCAGATCCGGGTACACATGGCCCACATCGGCCTGCCGCTGGTGGGCGATCCGCTGTATGGCGGACGCTTGCGCCTGCCGGCGGGCGCCGATCCCCTGCTGCTGGATTGCCTGCGCAATTTCCGCCGGCAGGCGCTGCACGCGCGGGCCTTGGAATTCGTGCATCCGCGCAGCGGCGAGGTGGTGGGCTGGGAAAGCCCGCTGCCCGAAGACATGCGCCAGCTGCTCGACCTCCTCGTCCGCGATGCCGGCTGAATCCGTGCTGCTGCGGCCCCACTGGCCGCTGCCCGCCACGGTGCGGGCCTGGGTGAGCACGCGGAACGGCGGCCACAGCGCCGCGCCCTATGCCGGGTTGAACCTGGCCCTGCACGTGGGTGACACCGCCGATGTGGTGGCGCGTAATCGCGGGGATTTGCTTGCCGCGCTGCATACGCAGAGCAGACAGGACAATTTGCAGCTACAGTGGCTGGAGCAGGTGCACGGCACGGAAGTGTACGTGCCGGACACCACACAGGCCGTTCCCGCGCCGCGTGCCGACGCCCTCTACTGCACGCGGCCCAACCTGGTCTGCGGCGTGCTGACGGCCGATTGCCTGCCGGTGCTGTTCGCCGCGGCGAACGGCCGCGAGATCGCGGTGGCGCATGCCGGCTGGCGGGGCTTGCTGGCCGGCGTGCTGGAACGCACCGCGGCGCATTTCAGCGACCCAGCCGCGGTAGGCGCCTGGCTGGGGCCGGCGATCGGCCCCTGCCATTTCGAGGTGGGCGGGGAAGTGCGTCAGGCTTTTCTGGATGCGATGTGGCCGGAAGAGAGCAGCGCCACGGCAGCGGCATTCGCGCCCGCGGCGCAGCCGGGCAAGTGGTGGGCGGATCTCTACGCGCTGGCGCGCCTGCGGCTGGTGCGCGCCGGGGTGACGCAGGTGTACGGCGAGCCGCGCTGCACCTGCTGCGAAACGCAATACTGGTATTCCTACCGAAGCGAAGGCCGCACCGGCCGCTTCGCTTCATTGATCATGATGACCCTGTCGCCCGAGGAGGCCCTGTGAGTGTAGTCGAACCCTTTGTTCCCCTGACGCCTGAAGAGCTGGACTGGCTGGATCGCCTGCTCTACGAGCGCGTGGAAGAGGAGACCGCGGACGAGGAAGCCGAAGGCATCCTGAGCCTGGCGGAACTGGACGGCTTTTTCACCGCCTTGATCAGCGGCCCGCTGCCGCCGCAGGACGTCGACTGGTGGCCGCTGATCTGGGGCGATTTCGAACCGGAATGGGAAAGCGAGGCGCAGTTCAATGACGCCATGCAGCTGATCCAGCGCCACATCAACACCATCGCCGCCACGCTGGCGGACGCGCCCGAGGAATTCGAGCCGCTGTTCATGGAATACGAGGAAGACGGCGAGTTGCTGCTGAGCGTGGACGACTGGTGCGAAGGCTACATGCGCGGCGTGGCATTGGCGGAAAAACGCTGGAAAGCCGCGGGCGAGGGCCTGCACAAGCTGCTGACCGCCATCAGCGCCTTCAGCAGCGTGACCGACTGGCGCGCCCACAACCGTTCCTCCGACCAGGAATTCGACCAGCTCAGCGCCGCGCTCACCCCCAACGTCCGCCGCATCTACCTCTACTGGCACAATGCCGACCAGGCTACCGCGAGCCCCGGGAAGTGAGCAACGTACGGTATCGCTTTGTTTTTTAATTCTAGTGCGGAGCACTGAAGTACGGGCAAGCCTCTGCCGTCCCTGTTGACCAGCCAGGGGCGTTGGAGGGCCAGGGATGGCCCGGAACCGAGCGCACACGGACGTGCTTGTAGCGTACCCTGGCTGGTCAACAGGGACGGCGGCGGCTCTCGATGTCGATGCGGACCACAATCCCCATTTGCAAAAACCCAATTTGTTGACAGGCATCAAGCCCGCCGCTGTTCCACTTGAATCCTGCCGCTACGCTCCCACCTTAAGCTGGGTAGCTAACCATGCGGAGTGGCGGATTCATGCGAATGGACAAACTGACCAGTAAATTACAGCAGGCGCTGGCCGATGCGCAGTCATTGGCCGTGGGCCGCGATCACGGCTATCTGGAGCCGGTGCACCTGATGATTGCGCTGGTGGACCAGAAGGGCGGTTCGCTTCGCCCGCTGCTGACCCAGACCGGCTTCGACGTGCCCGCGCTGCGCAAGGGCCTGGATCAATTGCTCGACAGCCTGCCCGTGGTGCAGGACAACGACGGCCAGGTCAACGTATCCCCCGATCTCGGCAAACTGCTCAACCTGGCCGACAAGCTGGCGCAGAAGGGCGGCGATCAATTCATTTCCACTGAAAACGTGCTGCTTGCCGCCATGCAGGACAAAGGCGGCCTGGGCAAGCTGCTCAATTCCTTTTCCGTCAGCGCCGCGGCGCTAGAAAACGCCGTGCGCGCGCTGCGTGGCGGCGCCAGCGTGGACAGCCCTGAAGCCGAGGATGCGCGTCAGGCGCTGCAGAAGTTCACCGTGGACGTTACCGAGCGCGCCGAACAGGGCAAGCTGGATCCGGTGATCGGCCGCGACGAGGAAATCCGCCGTACCATCCAGGTATTGCAGCGCCGCACCAAGAACAACCCGGTGCTGATCGGCGACCCCGGCGTGGGCAAGACCGCCATCGTCGACGGCCTGGCGCAGCGCATCGTCAATGGCGAAGTGCCCGAAGGGCTCAAGGGCAAACGCATCCTGGCGCTGGACATGGGCGCCCTGATCGCCGGCGCCAAGTTCCGCGGTGAATTCGAGGAACGCCTCAAAGCCGTGTTGAACGAACTGAGCAAGCAGGAAGGCTCGGTGATCCTGTTCATCGACGAAATCCACACCATGGTCGGCGCCGGCAAGGCCGAGGGCGCCATGGACGCCGGCAACATGCTCAAACCCGCGCTGGCGCGCGGCGAACTGCATTGCGTGGGCGCCACCACCTTGGACGAATACCGTCAATACATCGAAAAGGATGCCGCCCTGGAACGCCGCTTCCAGAAAGTGCTGGTGGAGGAACCCGACGAAGCCGACACCATCGCCATCCTGCGCGGCCTGAAGGAACGCTACGAAGTGCACCACGGCGTCAACATCACCGACTCGGCGATCATCGCCGCGGCGCGCCTGTCGCAGCGCTACATCACCGACCGCAAGCTGCCAGACAAAGCCATCGACCTGATCGACGAGGCCGCCAGCCTGATCCGCATGGAAATCGATTCCAAGCCGGAGGAAATGGACCGCCTCGAACGGCGCCTGATCCAGCTGAAGATCGAACGCGAGGCGCTGAAGAAAGAGACCGACGACGCGTCGAAAAAACGCCTGGAAAAACTCCAGGAAGACATTGCCAAGCTGGAAAAAGAATACGCCGATCTGGACGAAATCCTGCGCGCCGAGAAAAGCTCGCTGCAGGGCTCGCAGAAAATCAAGAGCGACCTGGAACAGGCCCGCATCGACCTCGACACCGCACGCCGCGCCGGCGATCTCGGGCGCATGTCTGAATTGCAGTATGGCGTGATCCCCGCCCTGGAAAAACAGCTGAAAACCGCCGCCGACCCGCAGCTCGCCGAACTCAAGCTGCTGCGCAGCAAGGTCACGGAAGAGGAAATCGCGCAGGTGGTGTCACGCGCCACCGGCATTCCCGTGTCCAGGATGCTCGAAGGCGAAAAGCAGAAATTGCTGCGCATGGAGGAAGCGCTGCACAAGCGCGTGATCGGGCAAAGCGAAGCCGTCAACGCTGTGGCCAACGCCGTGCGCCGTTCCCGCTCAGGACTCGCCGACCCGCGCCGGCCAAACGGCTCGTTCCTGTTCCTCGGTCCCACCGGCGTGGGCAAGACCGAACTGTGCAAGGCGCTGGCGCAATTCCTGTTCGATACCGAGGATGCGATGGTGCGCATCGACATGTCCGAGTTCATGGAACAGCATTCGGTGGCCCGCCTGATCGGCGCACCGCCCGGTTACGTCGGCTACGAGGAAGGCGGCTACCTGACCGAAGCAGTGCGGCGCCGGCCTTATTCGGTACTGTTGCTCGACGAAGTCGAAAAAGCCCACCCGGACGTCTTCAATATCCTGCTGCAGGTGCTCGACGATGGTCGCCTGACGGACGGGCACGGCCGCACCGTGGACTTCCGCAACACGGTGATCGTGATGACCTCCAACCTGGGCTCCGATCGTATTCAGGAATTGATGCAGGGCGAGGGCAGCGAGGCGAACTACGACCGGGTGAAATCCTCGGTCATGCAGGTGGTCACCCGCCACTTCCGGCCGGAGTTCATCAACCGCATCGACGAAGTGGTGGTGTTCCATCCGCTGCACAAGGAACAGCTGCGCTCGATCGCCGACATCCAGCTGAACCTGCTGCGGCAGCGCCTGGTGGATATCGATCTGAAGCTGGAACTGGACCCTGGCGTATTGGACAAGGTGGCGGCACTCGGTTTCGATCCCGTCTACGGCGCCCGTCCCCTGAAACGCGCGATCCAGCAATGGCTGGAAAATCCGCTGGCCCAGCACGTGCTCAGCGGCGAATACCCGCCGGGCAGCACCATCGTCGTCAAATTGGTGGGCGAGGATTTGGCCTTTACCCACCATTGAAGAATGGTGGAGTTGGATCAGTGGCCCGCATCGATACCGTTGCGCCTCGTACTTAGGTGTTCCGCACCAGAGTTTAATCTAGTGCGTAACCGCGATGTTCAGGCGCTTGCAGCTGGTTGCGGGGCATGGCATCCGGGGGCGTCGTAGGGCCAGGGATGGCCCGGAGCCGAGCGCCACATGGATGTGCTTGCAGCGTACCCCGGATGCCATGCCCCGCAACCGGCTGCAACAGTTTTGATGCGGACTTCAAGAATTCCACAATCGGCTGCAACAGTTTCGATGCGGATCACTTCAAAACCAAAATAACAAGCCAAAAAAAAGCCCCGGCTCCTTACGGAAACCGAGGCGAGGGGACCGCTACTCTCAAATCTGGTATGAACGTTCAGGACGCGATCGGCATGTCCGGCATTGAATCCTGCAACGTCCTAATGATGTGCGCGTAATACTCCTCCACCCCAATGAAACACCCCCGCTGTGCCTCATAGCAGTACACCTGCCCACGCCCGATGTCGTATACCCACCCGTGCAGCGTCAGCGTCCCGGTGCCCAGCTTCGCGGTAACCGACGGATGCGTCTCCAGATGCCGCAGCTGCTGGATCACGTTCTCCTCGATCAATTCCTTCATCTGCTCCGAGCACAGCGTGTTGCCGTTGCGCGCCCGCACCTTCGCCGCGGCCGCCGCGCCATTGCTCAGCCAGTTGGACACATGGTGCAGATGCTTCACGGAATCCGGATCGATCGACCCCTTGATGGCCCCGCAATCGGTGTGGCCGCAGATCACGATGTGTTTCACCCCCAGGATCGCCAGCGCATATTCCAGCGTGGCATCCATGTCGTTGGTGGCCTGCGCGTAGTACGGCGGTACGAAATTGCCGGCGTTGCGGGCGATGAACAGCTCGCCGGGCTTGGTCTGCGTGATCAGGTTGGGATCGATGCGGGAGTCGGAGCAGGTGATGAACAGCACTTCGGGGGACTGCTGCTTGGCCAGGAGCTGAAACAGTTCTTTATCCTGGTTGAATGTTTCGCGTTGAAACTTGACGATCCCGGCGATGAGCTTTTCCACGGTGCCTCCGGTGGCTGGATGAGGGGCGAACTGACTGACCGTTGCGTTTTACCAGACCCGACTATAGTTATAAGCTTCTTTTCGATTGGCTTTACTTGTGATAGGAATTTACTTCCAGTGATAGCCATCCCATGAGGCGCCCATGAAGGAACTGAATTTTTCACTCAAGCAACTGCGTTATTTCCTGGTTGCCTCGCGCCACCGCAGCCTGCGCCAGGCGGCGCTGGAGCTTGGCATCACCCAGCCTTCGCTGAGCGCACAGCTCAAGCTGCTGGAGGAAACCCTGGGGGTGAAGTTGTTCGAACGTACGCGCGGCGGGGTGTCGCTGACCCCCATGGGACGCGACATGCTGATCGAGGCCAGCCAGGCGGTGAGCGCTGCGGAGGCGATTCTGGATACCGCCACCTTTGCCACCAAGGGCCCCACGGGCACGTTCCGGCTTGGCACCACGCCCTCGCTCGGGCCGTATTCGCTGCCCTGGATACTGCCCTCGGTGCGGCAGTCCTATCGCGGGGTCAAGTTCTTCGTGCAGGAGGCACCGTCCACGCTGCTGGTTTCGCGGCTGAAATCCGGCCAGTACGATTTCATTTTCACCACGCTGCCGATCGACGATCCGAGCCTGACCGTGGTGCCGCTGTTCCGCGAACCGATCTACCTGATCGTGCACGCCGAGCACCCGCTGGCGAGCCTGGGCGAGATCGCGGCGGAACAACTGGCCGGGTTGGAGATTCTGGCGATCGAGGAACATCACCTGTTCTTCCGGCAGGTGGACGACCTGTGCCGGCGCTTCCATGCGCAGCTGTTGCGCGACTTCGAAGGCTCCAGCCTGGATGCGATCCGGCAGATGGTGCAGATGGACATGGGTTCGGCGTTCCTGCCGGCCCTGTACATCCGCGCCGAAATCCGCGACCGCAGCGACCTGCAGGTGCTGGAGGTGGCGGGCGAGCCGATATTCCGCGTGCACGCGCTGGCCTGGCGCAGCACTTCGCCCCTGCGCAGTTTCTACCGCGGCCTGTCGGAGTTTTTCCAGGACCGGGCCAGGGAACAGTTCGGGGACGACATCGTGCTGCAATAGCATGGCGTGCCTGTGGTCCATTCATCGATACGCGAGTTCTGCATGCCCCTGAAGGTCGATTCTCCTTATTTTGCCGCCGTGGATCTCGGCTCCAACAGTTTTCATCTGGTGATCGCCCGCGTGCAGGAGGCGAGCGTGGAGATCATCGACCGCGAGAAAGACATGGTGCAGCTGGCGCGCGGCATCGACGCGCATGGCGCTTTGAGCGAGGACGCGCAAAAGCGCGCGCTGGCCTGCCTGGCGCGTTTCGCCGAACGCCTGCGCCACATTCCCCGCGAGCAGATCCGCGCGGTGGGCACCAAGGCGCTGCGCCATGCGCGGCATGCCAAGCGTTTTCTGCGCGCCGCGGAGGAGGTGCTCGGCGTGCCGATCCAGGTGATCTCGGGCTACGAGGAAGCGCGCCTGGTCTATACCGGGCTGGCGCACTGGGTGACCAATGACGATGCCCGGCGCCTGGTGGTGGACATCGGCGGCGGCAGCACCGAACTGATCATCGGCATGAACTACGAGCCGATCGTGCTGGAAAGCCTGAGCATGGGCTGCGTGACCTACACCGAAGCCTTTCTGCCAAAAGGGCGTTGGAGCGCGTCGGGTTTCAAGAAGGCGTACACACGCGCCAGCATCGAACTGGAAGCGATACGCCGCAACTATCTCGCGCTCGGCTGGCGGATCGCCTACGGCACCTCGGGCACGGTGCGCGCCATTGCCGAACTGCTGCAACAGCGCGATGGCGGCGCGGTGATCAGCGCCGCCTCGCTGGAATGGCTGTGCAAGGAATTGTGCAACGACCGGGCCCGGCTGGACGCGGTGCCGGCGCTGCGGCGCGCGGTATTGCCGGCCGGGTTGGCGATCCTCAAGGCGGTGTTCGACCGCTTCGACGTGGAATTGCTGCACGTGGGGGATTACGCGCTCAAGGAAGGGCTGCTGTACGACAGCATCGGCCGCATCGACAATCGTGATGCGCGCGAGCTCACCGTGGCCAAGCTGCAGAACCAGTACAAGGTGGACGTGGCCCATGCCGCGCGCGTGCATGACACGGCGCTGGCATTCTGGAAGCAGATCGAGGGGCCGCTGCTGCCCGGCGTATCGCGCACCAAGGTGCTGGCCTGGGCCGCGCAGTTGCACGAGATCGGCATGAGCATTTCCCATTCGGCGCACCACAATCACGGCCATTATCTGTTGCGCCACAGCGACCTCGCCGGTTTCGGGCGTTATGAACAATACATTCTGGCCAATCTGGTGCGCAGCCAGCGCAAGGGCCTGGACAAGCGCAAGTTCGAGGGCATGAGCGATGCGGCGATGGCGGCGCTGATTCCGCTCATCGTGTGTCTGCGGCTGGCGATATTGCTGCATCGGCAGCGGGAGGAACTGGATCATCTGCCGATGTTGGTGCGCCTGGGGCGCGAATACCGGCTGAAGTTCCGCAAGGGTTGGCTGGCCGGGCATCCGCTCACCTTGTCCGGCCTGGAGCAGGAACGCCAGTATCATGCAAACTTCGATCTGGGGCTGAGTTTCGAATAGAACAGGCGCGCCACCGATCCGGGGCTGAGCGTCGAGAGAAAGGAACATCCCGGCAATGTGCAAATCACGTGCAAGAAAAATGGAAGTCGGCCCGGCGGCGGGGCGGCGATGCAGGCCGCGGTTGTCAGGACGGCGGTGCCTCATTGATCATTCGCCTTTGCCTTCTGGAAACCACCCGTGAGCCCCCCGCAATCGCTTTTTTCTGCCCGTTCGCCCCTGCATTTTCCCTGTAACCTGCTGCTTGCCCTGAGCGTCGCCAGCCTCGCGCCGGACGCTTTTGCGCAAGCGGACGCCGATGACAAGCGCATCGTCATCCCCAAGCTGGAGGAGGCCGACCTGCGCATCGACGGCACGCTCGATGAAGCGCAGTGGGCCCAGGCCATGCTGGTGGAGGATTTTCACCAGTACGAGCCCGTCGAATATGCCGAACCCTCGCTGCCGACGAAGGTATGGGTGTTCTATACCGAAGATGCGCTCTACATCGGCAGTTTCTTCGCCGAACCCGATCCTTCGCTGATTTCGGCCAACATCATGCGCCAGGGGCAGGGCCTGGTGAGCGACGACATTCTCGCGGTGGTCCTGGATCCCTACCTGGACCGCCGCAACGGCTATCGGTTCGAAGTGAATTCCAATGGCGTGCGCTGGGAAGGATTGTTTCAGAACATCACCGACATCCAGGGCAACTGGGACGGCATCTGGCAGGCCGGGGCCAAGGTGGTGGAGGACGGCTGGTGGGCGGAAATGCGCATCCCGTTCCAGACCATCTCCTTCAACCCGGATTCCGACAGCTGGGGCATCAACTTCCGCCGCGCCATCCGCCGCCAGAGCGAAAGCATCGCCTGGGTGTCGCGCAACCGCCAGGTGAACCCCAGCGTGGCCGGCACCATCTCCGGGCTGACCGGCATGCGGCAGGGCATCGGCCTGGACGTGGTGCCCTCGTTCAGCATGCGCGAGGAACGGCTTTACGGGCCGGCCTCGTTCACTGACCAGCACTACGAGCCGTCGCTGGACGTGTTCTACAAGGTGACGCCACAGCTCAACGCCGCGCTCACCATCAACACCGACTTTTCCGCCACCGAGGTGGACAACCGCCAGGTCAACCTGACGCGGTTCAACCTGTTCTTTCCCGAGCGGCGCGATTTTTTCATCCGCGAGGCGGACATTTTCGAATTCGGCCAGATCGGCGCCGGCGACAAGAGCCCTGCCATTTCCGACGCCGCGGTACAGAACGGCCGCCCGTTCTTTTCGCGCCGCATCGGCCTGAGCGCGCGCGGCACGCCGGTGGACATCAACTACGGCGGCAAGCTGAGCGGCCGGGTGGGCGACTGGAACGTCGGCGCGCTGCTGATCAACCAGGACGAGGACCGCGCGAGCGGAGTGGAATCGAAGGACATTTTCGTCGGCCGCGCCGCGCTCAACGTGCTGAGCGAATCGCAGGTGGGCATGATCGCCACTTCCGGCGATCCGCAGTCCAACCTGGACAACACGCTGGTCGGCATGGACTTTCGCTACCGCAACTCGCGCCTGCCGGGCGGCCGCACGGTGCAGGCGGATGCGTTCTACCAGCAAAGCGATACCGAGGGGCTGGAAGGCGACGATGCCTCGTGGGGGCTGGGTGTCAGTTATCCCACCAGCCAGGGCTGGCGCGGTTCCTATAACTACAAGCAGGTGCAGCGTAACTTCAATCCCGCGGTGGGTTTCGTCAACCAGGCGGATCTGGAGGATCATGCGCTGGACTTCGGTTATCGCCGCTTCCTGAAGCCGGGCGGCTACCTGCGTTCGATCTACAGCGGCTTTGACGGCTATCGCGCGGAGAATCTGCGGGATGGCACGCTGAACAACGAGAACCTCGGCTGGCGCATCAACTTCAACAACAATTCCGGCGACGGCCTGTTCGTGCGCGCGATCCGCAGTCGCGAAGTGCTGGGCGCGGACTTCGTGATCAACCGTGCTTCCAATGGTGCCTGGACGGTGCGGATACCGCAGGGCGATTACGCGTTCACCGAGGGCGTGGTGGGCGTCGATCTGGCGGACCAGCGCCTGGTCAGCGGCCGCATCTCGATGCGCTGGGGCGATTATTTCGACGGCAACCGTATGCAGCGCAACGTGGACGTGAACATCCGCCCCACCGCCCGCTACAACTTCGGCCTGCTGTACAACGAAAACGAAATCCATCTGCCCCATGGCCACTTCACGGTGCGGCTGTATGGGCTGCGCTCGCAGGTGGCCTTCAGCAACACGCTGGCCTGGAGCACGCTGGTGCAGTACGACAACGTCTCGGAAGGCATGGGCATCAACAGCCGGTTGCATTGGATTCCCGAAGCCGGCAAGCAGATGTTCCTGGTGCTCAATTACGGGCTGAGCGATGCCGACAAGGACAATTCCTTCCATTCGGTGAGCGCGGACCTGTCGCTCAAGCTGAGTTACACCCTGCGGTTCTGAGCGGAGGCGAGCGGTTGGCGTTTGCTTTGGGGGTTGGCTGCTTTATAGTTGCCCGAATCCAGTCCGCAAGACAGGAGTCGAGCGTTTGAAAACCGCCATGCAGACCCTACGCCTGCTCAGCCTGCTGCTGGCGCTGAGCCTATTGTGGCAGCCCGCCCAGGCGCAGCGCTTTCCTCTGCAGAACCCCTCGCAGCCAGCGCGGGCCGGCAACGTGCCGGTCGACCGCGATGGCGCGGAGTTCCACTTTGCCCGGCTCATCTACGGCGATCGCGGGTTTGGCGGCGGTGGCTTCCGCGGCCGTGGCCGCTGGACCACGGACTGGCCCGAGGCGGAGCATTTCTTCATGCAGGGGATCACGCGCCTGACCCGCGTCGACGGCCGCGAGGTGAGCGTCTACAACGGCGATGGTGGCGAGCGCGTCAGCCTCACCGACGGCAACGTGTTCGACTACCCCTTTCTCTACGCCGTGGAAGTAGGCTACTGGAGCCTGACCCAGGAAGAGATTGCCATCCTGCGTGAATACCTGCTGCGCGGCGGTTTCCTGATCGTGGACGATTTTCACGGCACCGAGGAGTGGGGCGGTTTCATCTCGGTGATGCAGCGGGTGTTTCCGGACCGCCCCATCGTGGACATTCCCGAGGATGCCGAGGTGTTCCACGTACTGTACGACCTCGATGAGAAAGTGCAGATTCCCGGCCTGGCCGCCCTCTACAGCGGCGTTACCTACGAGCGCGACGGCTACGATCCGCACTGGCGCGGCATTTTCGATGACAGCGGCCGCCTGCTGGTGGCGATCAACCACAACATGGATCTGGGCGACGCCTGGGAGCATGCCGACACGCCGGGCTACCCCGAACCGATGACGGCGCTGGCCTACCGCTTTGCCGTGAACTATGTCATCTACGCCATGACCCACTGACGCCATACCTTGACTTTTCAGGTGAAATCCTGATAATTCCCGCCCTGATTTGGTGAGCGGAAGCGTTGATTACCCATCGACTATTTCCCGCAACGACTTCTGCGGCAGCTTGCGTAGAAGTTTGCGAGAGAGCCGCGTAACGACTGACAACTGTTGGTTACAACCAAAGACCCGCCTGGGCCGCGCGCATCATGCTGCCCATCCTTTCGGCGAATCACGCCAAGGGTCAACAGGTTCGACCCGAGCCTCTCCCGATCAACTGGTACGACGACTGTCTGCCGCGCGCGTTTTGCGTTCGTTCGCAATACGTGGTGTTGGCGGAAACGTCATTATTCACGACACGATTCGAAGAGGATAAGACCGTGGCACTACTCTCTGGTGGCGAGATGCTGATCCGTGCGCTGCACGATGAAGGCGTCGAGCTGATTTTCGGTTATCCCGGAGGCGCCGCCCTCCATATCTACGACGCCATTTTCACCCAGGACAAGGTGGAACATATTCTGGTGCGTCATGAACAGGCCGCGACCCATGCCGCCGATGGTTACGCACGGGCGACCGGCAAACCTGGTGTGGTACTGGTGACCTCCGGTCCGGGTGCCACCAACGCCATCACCGGTATCGCCACGGCGTTCATGGATTCCATCCCCATGGTGGTGATCTCCGGGCAGGTCACGCGCGACGCCATCGGCTCCGATGCGTTCCAGGAAACCGACATGATCGGCGTTTCCCGGCCCATCGTGAAGCACAGCTTCATGGTGCAGAACGCGCAGGACATTCCGGAAACGGTCAAGAAGGCGTTCTACATTGCCACCACCGGCCGTCCCGGGCCCGTCGTGATCGACATTCCCAAGGACGTTACCGATCCCAGCATCAAGTACGACTACGAGTTTCCGGACACGGTCAAGATCCGCTCCTATGCGCCGCCCACCAAGGGCCATTCGGGGCAGATCAAGAAAGCCATGGACATTCTGCTGGCCGCGCGCCGCCCCATCATCTACAGCGGCGGCGGCGTGGTGCTTGGCGACGGCGCGGAACTGTTGACGGCGCTGGCGCGCAAGCTCGGCTGTCCGGTGACCAATACCCTGATGGGGCTTGGCGCCTTTCCGGCCACGGACAAGCAGTTCGTCGGCATGCTCGGCATGCACGGCACCTATGAAGCCAACATGGCGATGAGCGAGGCCGACGTGATCCTGGCGATCGGCGCGCGTTTCGACGACCGCGTCACCAACTCCGACATCAGCAAGTTCTGCCCCAATGCCACGATTCTGCACGTGGACATCGACCCGGCGTCGATCTCCAAGACGGTCACGGCGCACGTGCCGATCGTCGGCCCGGTTGTGGCGGTACTCAAGGAAATGCTGGAACTGGTGGATGCCGGCAAGTCGAAGATCGACAAGGCGGCGCTGAAAGCCTGGTGGGAACGCATCGACCACTGGCGCGCGCGCCAGTGCCTGGCGGTGGTGCCTGCCGAGGGCGACGTCATCAAGCCGCAGCAGGTGATTCAGGCGCTGTATGAGGTAACGCACGGCGATGCCTACGTGACCTCCGACGTCGGCCAGCACCAGATGTTCGCGGCGCAGCACTATCACTTCGACAAGCCACGGCGCTGGATCAACTCCGGCGGCCTGGGCACCATGGGCTTCGGCCTGCCCGCCGCCATGGGCGTGCAGCTGGCGTTTCCGAAGGCCACGGTGGCGTGCGTGACGGGCGAGGGCAGTATTCAGATGAACATTCAGGAACTGGCCACCTGCAAGCAGTGCGCGCTGCCGATCAAGATCGTGAACCTGAACAATCAGTCGCTCGGCATGGTCAGGCAGTGGCAGGACATGCAGTACGGCGGGCGCCATTCACAAAGCACCTATGCCGATTCGCTGCCCGATTTCGTCAAGCTGGTGGAATCCTACGGCCACGTGGGCATGCGCATCGAGAAGTTGAGCGAGCTGAAGAGCAAAATGGCGGAGGCCTTTGCCCTGAAGGACAAGCTGGTATTCCTCGACATCGCCGTGGACCCGAGCGAGCACGTCTATCCGATGGCGATTCGCGGCGGCGCCATGAGCGAGATGTTCCTGAGCAAGACGGAGAGAACCTGAACATGAGACGCATAATTTCCATATTGATGGAGAACCAGCCAGGGGCTCTTTCGCGCGTCGTGGGGCTGTTTTCCCAGCGCAACTACAACATCCACTCGTTGACCGTGGCGCCGACCGAGGATGAAAGCCTGTCGCGCCTGACGCTCACCACCGAAGGCGACGATCGCAAGATCGAGCAGATCATCAAGCATCTGAACAAGCTGGTGGACGTGGCCAAACTGGTCGATCTGACCGAAGGCAGCCACATCGAGCGGGAAATGATGCTGGTGAAGGTCAAGGCCACGGGCGCCCAGCGCGCCGAAGTGAAGCGCGTGGCGGATATTTTTCGTGGCGATGTGATTGACATTACCCCAACTATGTATACCATCCAGATTACAGGAACGAGCGATAAGCTGGATGGGTTCATCGCGGCCTTGGCAGGCACTCCAATACTGGAAGTGGTTCGCACCGGGGTTTCAGGAATAGCAAGAGGGGAAAAAGTGCTCAGCTTGTAGTGGGGGCACCACACTAGAAGAAGACTAACGTTGACACAGATTATCCATCTGTAGAAGAACAGGTAAAGCCAGGTCAAAAACCTGGCTTTTTATTGCCTGCGATTTGGGGTTTCAGGATTTGTGGCAGCCGTCCTTGGCTACCATTTTGCGGGAGCGCCGCCGAGGCGGCGCCGATTGGCTGTGGCTTAGACCACTTTCTTCATGTCGGTCATGTGGCTGCGCAGCTGCTGCCCGATCAGCTCGATCGGATGATGGCGAATGGCGGCGTTCACCGCGATCAGCTCACGATCGTCCACGTTGTTGTCCTTCACGTTCAGGCCCTTGCCGATAATGTCGGTGTCCACGCTGGCCATGAAGTCTTTCAGCATGGGCACGGCAGCATGGGAGAAGAGGTAGCAGCCGTATTCGGCGGTGTCCGAAATCACCTTGTTCATTTCATACAGCTTCTTGCGGCCGATCAGGTTGGCGATCAGCGGCACTTCGTGCAGCGACTCATAATAGGCGGATTCGGCGATCACGCCGGCGGCCACCAGGGTTTCGAAGCACAGTTCCACGCCGGCCTTGATCATGGCCACCATCAGGATGCCGTGATCGTAGTATTCCTGCTCGGGGATTTCAGGCGCGCCTTCGGTGCTGGACTGTTCGAACGCGGTCTTGCCGGTTTCCTCGCGCCAGGTGAGCAGCTTGCGGTCGTTGTCGGCCCAGTCCGCCATCATGCCGGCGGAGAAGTGGCCTTCCATGATGTCGTCCATGTGTTTTTCGAACAGCGGACGCAGGAGGTCCTTGAGCGTTTCGCTGACGTGGTAGGCTTTGATCTTGGCCGGGTTGCTCAGGCGATCCATCATGTTGGTGATGCCGCCCTGCTTGAGGCCTTCGGCCACGGTTTCCCAGCCATGCTGGATCAGCTTGGAGGCATAGGCGGGATCGATGCCCTGGGCCACCATGCGCTCAAAGCAGAGGATGGAGCCGGTCTGCAGCATGCCGCAGAGAATGGTCTGCTCGCCCATGAGGTCGGACTTGACCTCGGCGATGAACGAGGATTCCAGCACGCCGGCGCGATGGCCACCGGTGGCGGCGGCATAGGCTTTGGCGATTTCCATGCCGTCACCGTTGGGGTCGTTTTCGCGGTGCACGGCGATCAGCGTGGGCACCCCGAAGCCGCGTTTGTATTCCTCGCGCACTTCAGTGCCGGGGCATTTCGGCGCCACCATGATCACGGTGAGATCCTTGCGGATCTGCGTGCCTTCCTCGACGATGTTGAAACCGTGGGAATAGGCCAGGCAGGCGCCCTGTTTCATCAGCGGCATCACCTTGTCGACCACGCCGGTATGCTGCTTGTCCGGGGTCAGGTTGAGCACCAGGTCGGCGGTGGGGATCAGTTCATCGAACGTGCCTACCTTGAAGCTGTTCTCGGTGGCGTTTTTCCAGGACTGGCGCTTCGCGGCAATGGCCTCGGGGCGCAGCGCGTAGGCAATGTCGAGGCCGCTGTCGCGCATGTTCAGGCCCTGGTTGAGGCCCTGCGCGCCGCAGCCGAGGATCACGATTTTCTTGCCCTTGAGCTTGTCGGCGCCATGGGGAAACTCGGCCTTGTCCATAAAGCGGCATTTGCTCAGCTCTTCGAGCTGCAGGCGTAAAGGCAGCGAATTGAAGTAGTTCATGTAACAGCCTCTGTGGTGGTGTTCGTCAGGATTGGGATTCGTCGGGAGCCGGCATGGTACCGGCAGGGTTTTGTTGCGTAAACTGAAAAAAACGCAAGATAATGTTGCAGAAAACGAAACGCGAGCATTGCCATGAAGTACAGCGAACTGCAGTTGTTCCTGCATCTGTGCAAGACCCTGAATTTCGCCCGCACCAGCGCGGCCTGCCACGTATCGCCTTCCAGCCTGTCGCGCGTGATCCAGCGGCTGGAGGCGGAACTGGGCATGCCGCTGTTCGAGCGCGACAACCGCAGCGTCAAGCTCACCGCGGCCGGCCAGGTATTCAGGCGCTTCGCCGACGAAACCCGCAACAACTGGCTGGAGCTGCAGCGCAAGCTGGCGGCGCAGGAACAACAGCTGCAGGGGGAAATCAGCCTGTTCTGTTCGGTGACGGCCAGCTATTCCTTCCTTTATGAGCTGCTCAGCCGCTTTCGGGAACGGCATCCGGGCATCGAGCTGAAGATCCACACCGGCGATACCGCCCAGACGCTGGACCGCATCCAGCAGGAGCAGGAAGACATCGGCATCGCCGCCATTCCCGTGCGCGTGCCGGGCATGCTGGCGGTGCAGACGCTTGCCAATACCCCGCTGGTGTTCATCGCGCCGGTGCAAGGCTACTATTTTGATAAGAAACTGATACGTGGTCGCGACATCGCCTGGCAGCAAGTGCCTATGATACTGTCCGAGAAGGGCCTGGCGCGGGAAAGCGCGGATGCCTGGTTCCGGCAGCAACGGATCAAGCCCAACATCTATGCGCAGGTGGCGGGCAATGAGGCCATCGTCAGCATGGTGAGCCTTGGCTTCGGCGTGGGGCTGGTGCCGCAACTGGTGGTGGACAATAGCCCGCTGCAGCCTTCGATCCGTATACTGGAGGTCGATCACGACATGCCGCCCTTTGCGGTGGGCCTGTGCGTGCTCAAGCGCAAGCTGGCCAACCCGCTGGTCAAGGCCTTCTGGGACCTGGCCGCCGACAACGCGCCGCTGGCGCAGGACGTCCCTCAATCCAACCAAGTAGTGAGAGAAGTGCATGAACCCCGCTGATGTAGAGGAACAAGCCCCGGTCCCCGATCCCGTCGACCCCGTGGAGGACGACAGCGCGCTCATCAACGAGCACGTGGAAGTGGTGTCGGAAGATGGCAAGAAGGTGCGCCGCAAGGGCATCTACCTCTTGCCCAACATGCTCACCACCGGCGCCATGTTCGCCGGTTTCTATGCGGTGATTTCCGGCATGGGCGGCGATTTTCGCAGCGCCTGTGTGGCGATCATCGTGGCCATGTTCCTCGATGGTCTTGATGGGCGGGTGGCGCGCCTGACCAATACGCAAAGCGCGTTCGGCGCCGAATACGACAGCCTGTCCGACATGCTGGCCTTCGGGGTGGCGCCGGCTCTGATCTGTTTCAGTTGGGGGCTCTCGCAACTCGGCAAGCTGGGATGGACCGCGGCCTTCATCTATGTGGCCTGCGCCGCGCTGCGCCTGGCACGCTTCAACGTGCAGATAGGCAGCACCGACAAACGCTATTTCGTGGGGCTGGCAAGCCCTTCGGCGGCGGGCCTGGTGACCTTCATGGTGTGGACCATGCACGAGTATTCCGTCGAGCCGTCGCTGGCCATGGCGATCGTGGCCGCGCTGGTCACCACCCTCGCGGGTATACTGATGGTGCTCAACGTGCGTTACTACAGCTTCAAGGATCTGGATTTCCGCCACCGGGTGCCGTTTTTCGCCATCCTGGTGCTGATCATGCTGATCGTGATCATTTCCTGGGATCCGCCCACGGTGCTGTTCGGCATGGCGATACTGTACGCCGTATCCGGACCATTGATGGCTGTTTATGCGCGGCGCAAGCGCCGCAGAGAAAGCGATGAACGGGAAAGTGCCACTTCGGAGTCGTGACACCTCGCAGTGATTCATCCGAAGCCGGCCCCGGTTCGAGCGGGGCCTGATTAAGGAGGCAACCATGCTGATCAAGATCAAACCACGCAATTCTATTCCATCGTCGGAAATCACGCCGGAAGCGGTCTACCGCTCGCGCCGCAGCTTCCTCAAGTTGTCGGGACGGTTTGCCGCCGGAGCCGGCCTGGCCACCACGGCGATGGGCGCACTGGCCCAGGAGGGGGAAGCCGCGACGGATGGTTCCCCGCAGGCGCTCAACCTGGCCAGCAAGCCCGAATTCCTGGTCAAGAAGATCGCCGAGCGCAAGCCTGTGCCGAAGGATGGCTTCTTTACCACCGATGAAAGCCTGACTCCCTTCCTCGATGTCAGCACCTACAACAACTTCTACGAGTTCGGCACCGACAAGGGCGATCCCTCGCGCAACGCCAAGAATTTCAAGGTGGATCCGTGGACCGTGGAAATCACCGGCGAGGTGGCCAAGCCCGGCACCTATACGCTCGAAGACATCCTCAAGCCGCATACGCTGGAGGAGCGCATCTATCGCCTGCGTTGCGTGGAGGCGTGGTCGATGGTCATTCCCTGGATCGGCTTTCCGCTGGGGGAACTGGTCAAGCGCTTCGAACCCACTGCCGACGCCAAGTATCTGGAATTCATCACGCTGGTGGACCGCGAGCAGATGCCGGAAGTGCGCTCCCGCTTTGCCACCATCGACTGGCCTTATCGCGAAGGGCTGCGCATGGACGAAGCCATGCATCCACTCGCGCTGATGGCGGTGGGGTTGTATGGTGATCTGTTGCCGGCGCAGGATGGGGCGCCGCTGCGGCTGGTGGTGCCGTGGAAGTATGGCTTCAAGAGCATCAAGTCCATCGTCAAGATCAACTTCCGCAAGACCATGCCGCACACCACCTGGAATGATCTGCAGTCCAGGGAATACGGTTTCTACGCCAACGTCAATCCGGCGGTGAGCCATCCGCGCTGGAGCCAGGCCACCGAAAGACGCCTGCCCACCAGCCTGTTCATGCCGCGCCGCATCGATACCATGCCGTTCAACGGTTATGCGGAATCGGTGGCGAGCCTCTACGACGGCATGGACCTGCGCAAGAACTACTGACGTGCCGCGGGTGCGCGCGTGTAACGAACGAAGCCGGGCGGGGTGGGAATGTCAGGAAAGTCATGGATCAAGGTCGTCGTTTTTCTGCTCTGCCTTTCTCCGGCCGCCGTCCTCTTCTATAAGGTGTACCTGGCCTATAACGGACTGCCGGTAGACCTCGGCCCCGATCCGCCGCAAACCCTGGCGCTGGCCACGGGGGAATGGGCGATCCGCTTCCTGGTGGCGGGCCTCTGGATCACGCCGCTACGCTATCTATTGCATGCGCCGGTGCTGTGGCAGTACCGGCGCATGATCGGGTTGTATGCATTGTTTTACGTGGTGCTGCATTTCCTGACCTTCCTCATTTTCATCCTGCAGCTCAGTTTCGCCGACCTGGGACGCGAGATTACCCAGCGTCCCTACATCACGCTGGGCTTCCTGGCACTCATCCTGCTGCTGCCGCTTGGCGCCACGTCTTTCCAAGCGGCGCAGCGCAAGCTGGGGCGTAACTGGAAAAAGCTGCATCGGCTGGTCTATGTGATCAACGTGCTCGCGGTGCTACATATCATATGGATAGTGAGATCGAGTTATGGAGATGCCGTTTTGTACGGAACTCTGGTAAGCTTCGCCCTCCTGTACCGACTGCTGCGCAGCAGGTACCAGGTGGTGCGCAAATTCTCATTGCGTCGCCCCGCAGGAGTGGTGGTTACGAAAAGTTAAAATATTTTTGTGACTGCTCTTGCACAGGGTAATGTGGTGAGTATAATGCGCGCTCTCTCGGGGCGAGGGTCGCCGAGAAAGTTCTTTAACAGACAGATCAAGTAATAGAAGTGGGCGTTTGCCATTAGGGATCGGAG
>Ga0182745_1000547_pt1 | contig 41333 bp, 27 predicted proteins | sample eDN3rd30CKraftBY_FD_128523 | JGI IMG/M metagenome (GOLD analysis project Ga0182745, IMG submission 128523) | Enriched backyard soil microbial communities from Emeryville, California, USA - eDNA 3rd pass 30_C Kraft BY (version 2) (version 2) | ecosystem: Environmental > Terrestrial > Soil >...
AGCGAGTCGTGTGCCCACAGCAAGCCTTGGGCGCTGCTGAGTTGCACCGGCAATTTGGTGACCTGGGTGACCGCTTGAGCGTCGTCGATTTTGGCCGGTTCGATCAGGAACAGGCCCGCTGCACCTTGGTCGCTGGCGATCAGGCGGCCCCGGTCGTCGGTGGTGAGGCTGACCCATGAGCCCATCTGGCTCGGCACGTCGAACAGTTTTTCGACGCGAAAACCTGCCGGCGCGGTCACGTTTTCCGCGAGCTGTGCGGGCGTTTCGACCGGTGCCGGCGGTTGGCCAGCGGCCACGGCGATGCTGTCATTGTCGATTTGTTGATTCCAGGGTAGGCCGGCGCCACCGACCGGTCCGACCACGCGTGCCGGTCTCCAAGCCCTGTCGTTGAACGCCAATGTCCGCCAGTTGTTTGGCAAGCGGTTGCGGCCCTGGCGGTTGCTGGCTTTCCAGGAGCCGTCGGAGACGATGGTCAACTTCTTGCCGGCGTTGTCGGTGATGTCCAGCCGCAACACGAATCCGGCGGCGCCGCCTTCGTCAACGGCCTCGACCGCCAGCAGGTTCGCACCGGTCTTCAGATCCGCGGTGACATCGGCCGACTCGAGTTGCTGCCAGCTACTTCCGGCCAACACCCGCTTGCCGTTGAGGAACAGCGTAAACCCGTTGTCACAGGTCGCCGCTACGCGGGCTTCCTTGATCGTGCCCGCCACGGGAAACGTTTTTCGCAGTGCCACTTGCAGCGAATTCTCGTTGCCGCCGAGCCAAATCCATTGCGGGGTGACCTCAGCGGCCGCAGCCGTGAGGGAACTACAGAACGTACAAACCAATAAGCAAAGCAATACGCCGAGCGGCGGTATTAAGCGAATTCTCACAACAGAGGCCCCGGACGGGAGGGAAAGGAGTTAGGCAGATTACGCTAAGTAGCGGAGGTTTTCAGGCCACTGAGCATAGTCGGCGGGCGACGTTTGATCAATCATCACCGCTTTCGCACCGGCCGGTTCATCACTGCTTCCCGTCCTCACTGCTTCCAGCTCCAGGGACGAAAAAGTTGACCGAGGAGGGAGTTTGCGTTAGCCTGCTGCCTATGAGCACGATCTTCGGCCGCCCGTTGCTTGCTCCTTTCCCACCTAAAATCACCTTTCCCACCTAAAAAGCTTCGCCACCGCGGTCCCGGATCGTGTGCGACTCAACCCGTGTTGCTGCACGAGGGCAATCCTGCCGCGAGCCTTCGGTTCCGATCATCCTGCTGTAGGAAACTTGCGATGAAGCCGCTGTATGCACTGGACCGGCGCGGATTTTTGCGCGTCGGCGGAGGAGGCGTGGCGGGTTGTTTTATTGGCAGCGGCCGCTCGGCATTGGCCGCCAAGCAGGACGCACTGCCCGGCCGCGGCCAAGCCAAATCGGTGCTGCTGGTGCTGCTCAGCGGCGGCCCGAGCCAACTCGACATGTGGGATCCCAAGCCGCAGGCGCCCGCGGAGGTGCGGGGCGAGTTCTCCACGATCGGCACGAAAATTCCCGGTGTGGCGTTCTGCGAACACCTGCCGCTGATGGCGCAGCGGAGCGACCACTGGGCGATCATGCGGACGCTGGCCCATCATGAACACAATCACCTGTTGGCGACGCACGTTGCCTTGACCGGTCGCCCCACGCCGCTGCCACGCGGTGGGTCGGACCTGGACCGCGTCGAATCGCGCAGCGACTTTCCGAACTTCGCTTCGGCGCTCGATTTCGTTCGGCCGCGAAACGACGGGATCCCGTCCGGCGTTTCTCTACCGAATTACTACATCGAAGGACCGCTGACCTGGCCGGGACAGCACGCCGGTTTCCTCGGCGCCAAACACGATCCGTGGCAGATTCAAGGTGATCCGAACGCCGACGATTTCCGGATGCAAGCGCTGAGCATGCGCGAGGGGATCACGCCGGCGCGGCTGGCCTCGCGGCGCGAGTTGCTCGACCGGCTCAATCAAGGCTCAGCGCTGGCCGGTGAAGCCGGCGCGTTCCGCGATCAACAAGCAATCGCCTATCGGCTGCTCACCTCGGGTCGCGTCGTCGAGGCGTTTGACATCGGCCGTGAATCCGAACAGGCTCGCCAGCGTTACGGCCGCAATAAGTTTGGCCAGTCCTTGTTGCTGGCGAGAAGGCTCGTGGAAGTCGGCGTGCCGATCGTGCAGGCAACGATGGGCATCGTCCAAACCTGGGACACGCATGTCGACAACTGGGGACGGCTCAAAAACACGCTGCTGCCACAACTCGATCAAGGGCTGGCGGCGCTGATGGATGATCTGTCGGCCAGCGGGCTGCTCGAACAGACGCTGGTCATCGTGATGGGCGAATTCGGACGCACACCAAAGATCTCGACGCTACCGGGCCAAACGATCCCTGGACGCGATCACTGGGCACATGCTTATTCCGGCCTATTTGCTGGGGCAGGGATTCAGGGCGGCCAAGTCATCGGCCAAACCGACGACCAAGCGGCTTACCCGATCACCCGCTCCTGGTCGCCAGCCGACATCTGCTCAACCGTGTTCAATGCGCTGGATGTCGACTCGGATGTCGCCATCATCGATCCGCTGCAGCGCCCGCATTATCTGCTCAACGGTCAAGTGATCGCTCCACTGTACTCCGGCCGAGAAGGGTGAGAATGACGAATCGCAATGCTGGAGATGAGCGCCGCCACAGCGGCGAGCGATGGGCACACGCCGATGTCACGCGGCGGCAATCGCTGCAGATCGGAGCGATCGGGATCCTCGGGCTGGGAATGAACCATCTCACGGGCCTGCGCGAAGCCCGAGCCGCGGGCAACAGCGTGCCGGCGGGGACCGCCAAATCGTGCATCTTCATCTTTCTCTCCGGCGGGCTGGCTCAGCATGAGAGCTTCGACATGAAGCCCGACGCTCCGGCCGATGTGCGTGGCGAGTTCCAGCCGATCGCCACCCGCACACCCGGCCTGCAAATCTGCGAACACCTGCCGATGCTCGCCCAGCGGAGTCCGATGTGGTCGCTGTGCCGCTCGCTGACACACAGCTCCAACGAGCATTCGGCAGCGCACCACATCATGTTGACCGGCCGCTCGGCGCTGCCTCCGGGGTTCACGCCCAATGGCCCCAGCCGCAGCGATCACCCCTCGATCGCGGCGCTGGCCGGCTACTGCGCACGGACCGGCCAGATGCGCGCGGCCGGCGCGGCTCCGCAAAACAATCTGCCGCCAGCCGTCGTGCTGCCGGAACAACTGGTGCATTCCAGCGGCCGGATCATTCCCGGGCAAGACGCCGGTCTCATGGGGCCGCAGCACAATCCCTGGATGATCGAAGCTTCGCCGTTTCACAACGCGGCCTATGGCGCTTTTCCGCAGTACAGCTTCGATCACCAACAACGCGGCAAGCCGGATGAGCGGATCTTTCAGGCCCCGCAGTTGAGCTTGCCGGAAGGGCTGGGACTGCGCCGCATCCAAGGGCGACTGGAACTGCTGCAAACGCTCCGCCACCAGCGTCAGACGCTGGCCGGGTTTGCTGAGACGCAGCAACTCGACCGCATGCGGCAGGGCGCGATTTCGCTGCTCACCGATCCCACGGTCCATCAGGCATTGGACGTGACGAAAGCCGACGAACGCGATCTCGATCGGTATGGTCGCAATGCGTTTGGTTGGTCGCTGTTGATGGCCCGCCGGCTCGTTACCGCTGGTGTGAATCTGATCCAGGTCAACCTCGGCAACGATGAGACCTGGGACACGCATGGCAATGCGTTCCCGCATTTGAAAGACAAATTATTTCCGCCGACCGACCGCGCCGTATCCGCATTATTGGATGATTTGGCGGCCAGCGGCGAGTTGGATGAAACCTTGATCGTGATGGCCAGCGAGTTTGGCCGCACGCCGAAAATCTCATTATTAGAAAATCACTATAAGCTGCCGGGCCGCGACCACTGGGGCGCGGTCCAGTCGGTATGGTTCGCCGGTGGCGGCGTGAAGGGTGGCAATGTCATCGGCGCGTCGGACGCGATCGGCGCCTACCCGACGAAGCAGCCGGTGAAGCCCGAGAACTTTGCCGCGACCATCTATCATGCCCTGGGGATCCCGGCCACCGCTGCGTGGCAGGACTACCAGGATCGCCCGCATCACATCTATGAAGGGCAACCCATTGAGGGGCTTTGTTGATCATGCTTGACCCGTGCTTTCACACCGTTTGTCGCTCGCTCGCCCGTCGCTTCGGTGAGCTGCCTTTGCAGACCGCTGCACCGGCCATCCGCCGGTCCTGCGCAGCGCTGAGCATCGCCCTGCTCGTCGCTGTCGCCCCGGCCGTCGCGCTGGCCCAGGCGGCTGTCAGCTCCATCCAGCCGCGATCCTGCCGGCCTGGTGAAACGACGCGGCTGGTCGTCGCCGGTCAAGGGTTTGCCGAAGGCCTGCGCGCTGCCGCCACTCAAGCCGGGGCGACCGTCGCGATCCAGTCGATTCAGCCCGATCGGGTCACGCTCGACGTCACCTTACCAGCCGACATCCCGCTGGGGCCGCTGGGGCTCTGGCTGGCTTCGGCCAGCGGTCCGACCGAACCGCTGGCGGTGATCGTCGATGATCTGCCGACCGTAGCCGAAGCGGCGGATAACCACTTGCCGGCAACCGCCCAGCCGCTGGAAACGCTCACAGCGGTCGATGGGGTCAGCAAGGGTGCCAACAGTTCCTTCTATCAAATCCAGGTGACGGCCGGTCAACGCGTGGCCGTGGAAGTGCTGGCGCAGCCGCTGGAATCGGCGATGGATCCGGTGGTCCGCCTGCTCGACAGTGCCGGTCAAACCTTGCTCGTCGTCGATGACGATGCGACCAGTCCAGATTGCCGCTTCGCCCATACGTTCACCGAAGCTGGCAAATACTTGATCGAGGTTCGCGATAACCGTTACACCGCCGGTGGTCTGTATCGCTTGCGAGTCGGTGATTTTCCGATCCTCGCGCACGCTTTCCCGCTGGCGGTGACCGCCGGCCAAGCAGTGACGGTGCGTTTTAGCGGCCCTGATGGCGAGCGCTGTGAAAGCCGCGATCTGGAGCTGGCGGACGCGCAGGTCGGCAGCATCACCACGGTGGCAACCCGCTTGCTCGGCGGACGCTCGTCATCCTGGGTGCCGCTCGCCGTAACCGCCGCGGCGCAGCACGTTGAAGCCGCCTCCGCGGATGCAACCGCTGGTTCACCGCTACGCGGGCCGGCGATGATCAGCGGCCGACTGTCCGAACCGAACCAGCGCGATCGTTACGCGATTCAGGGCGTCACCGGTCAAACCGTGCGCGTTCGCGCCCTGACGCGCAGCCTCGGCTGCCCAACGCTGCTGCGGATGCGGCTGCTAGCCCCTGCCGATGCCGCCGGGGCCGAGCCACAAGTTGCCGAAACGCCGGTCAATAACGCTGACGAGTGGAGTTTCGATTATGCCTTTGCAGACGATCGCGTTTATACGCTGGAAGTCACCGACCTGCTCGGGCGCGGCGGTGAGGGCTTTGGCTATGCGGTCGAAGTCACTCCCGCCGGTCGGTTTGCGATGCAGCTCAAACCCGACGCGGCAGTGCGGCAGCACTTCGCTTTGGAAGCGGGTCCCGGAGCAGCGGCGATCGACGTGCAATTGCAGCGATTTGGTTACGACGGCGCGATCGACCTAGCGCTGAGCGAGCCGCAGCCAGGTCTGCGAATCCTCAACCCGCGGATCGCAGCCGGGGCGACCGAGGCCAAGGTCTTGCTTGCCGCCGATGCATCGTGGCAGCCACAATCGCTGGCCGCCGTCAAATTGATCGGCCGGGCGACGGCCGCTCCCGAGACCGTCGCCACGCTCAGCAGCACGGCTTGGCAGCGGGTGAAGAAGCCGCACGTTCCCTTCCCGATTCACTGGAACAGCGGCGTGGTGCTGCTCGGCGGCGTTGCCCCGGCAGCGGCCTACTTTGCGGTTGAACCGACGGCACCGCCGAAGCTGGCGCGACCGCTGGCCAGTCACAACCTGACGCTGCAGCTCAAACGGATCGACGAAGCCTTCAAGGGCGGGGTGACGCTGCTGCCCGACGCTTTGCCCGCAGGCTGGCAAGCCGAAATCAAACCGGAAAACGACACCTTCGCCGTAAGCTTGTCGCGTCCGGCCGATGCCCCCGCAGCGCCCGAGACGCTGCGGCTGCTGGCGGTCGCTGAACACGGCGCGCGATGCCGCGCCGAAACGCTGGAGCTAACGCCGCAGTGGTACGATCCGCTCACAATCAGCGTCGCGCCGCTCGCCAGTGCCAGTGCCGCGGCGAACGAAGCGGCGCTGCTGGTCGCAGGTCAAAAATCAACCTGGGTCGCACGTGTGCAGCGCGACGGTGGCGATCCGCAGCCGGTGACGCTGACGTTTGTCACCGCTGACGCGGCACCGATCCGGCTGCCCGAGTCGGTGACGCTGCCCGCGGATCAGGACGCCGTGGAGTTTGAAGTCGAAGTGCTGCCGAGCGAGTCGCTCGGCGATGGACAGCGCCAACTGGTCGTCGATTTTAAAGCGACCAGTTCGCATCAGGGCCAAGCGTTCAACTTGACCGGCCAGTGCGCTACGGTCGATGTGATCGCGGCCCCGGCGTCGATCGATGTGTATCCTCCTCAGATCAAGCTCAGCGGCAGCAAAGACCGCCAGCAGGTGGTCGTCACGGGATACAGCAAACTGAAAACGCCTCGTGACTGGACCACCCGTGCAACACTGACTTCGCTCGATCCGGCGATTGCTGAAGTTCGCGGCACCGCGATCTTCGCCAAGGGCAATGGGCAAACGCAGATCATCGTCGAAGCGGCGGGTCAGCGGCAGGAGCTTCCGGTTCAGGTCACTGGCACGGACGTCCCCTGGCGAACAGGGTTCGAGTCCGAAGTGTTGGTCGCGCTCTCCAAACAAGGTTGTAACTCCGGCGCCTGCCACGGCTCACCGAGCGGCAAGGGGATGTTCCGTCTCTCGCTGCGGGCGTTCGATGCCAAACTCGATGAGTTGACGCTGATCCGCGAAGACTACGGCCGCAGGCTCAACTTGATGCAGCCTGAAGAAAGTCTGCTGCTGCTCAAACCGCTGATGAAGGTCGGCCACGGCGGCGGCAAGCAACTCCAGGTCGAAGATGAAGCCTACGCGATTTTGCGCGACTGGATCGCCGCAGGGGCGCAAGTCGATCCGGCCGACACACCGCGGTGTGTGCGACTGGAAGTCTATCCCAATACCAAACGTGTGTTGCGACTCGAGGCGGGATCGCAGCAGATCGCGGCGATCGCTCATTTCTCCGATGGTTTCAGCCGCGACGTCACACATCTAGTCGCTTATGAAAGTTCCGACACCTCGGTTGCCGAAGTCAGCGAAGCGGGTCTGGTGACGCCCCACCAGCGCGGCGAAGCGGTGATCCTCGTGCGGTTCCTCGAACACATCGAATCGGTGCCGCTGATGTTCATCCAACAGGTCGCTGATTTTGCCTGGCAAGCCCCGCCGCCAGCGAACTACATCGATGAACTGGTCAACGCCAAACTGCGGCAGTTGCAGTACGTTCCGGCGCCGACCTGCACCGATGCGGAGTTTCTGCGGCGCGTGCATCTGGACATTGTCGGCAGCTTGCCGACGGTCGAAGAAGCCCGCGCATTCTTGGCGGACGAAAGCCCCGATAAACGTGCGCAGCTCATCGACCGTCTGCTGCACCGCGACGAGTTTGCCAAGTTCTGGGCGCTCAAATGGGGCGACTTGCTGAAGATGACCAGCAAACTGATCGGCGACGCCGGTATTCACAAGTACCATCGCTGGGTCGAGGAAGCGTTCCGTACCAACATGCCTTATAACGAGTTCGCTCGGCAACTGTTGACCGGCAGCGGTAGTACCTTGTCGGATCCACCAGCAAACTTCTATCGCACCGCGACCGATATGAACGAGTGCGTCGAAAACGTCTCACAGGTGTTCCTGGGAGCGCGGCTGCAGTGCGCGAAATGTCATAACCATCCGTTCGAACGCTGGACGCAAGACAACTATTATGGCCTCGGGGCGTTCTTTAATCGTGTCCAGCGGCGCACGACCGAGCGGCCCGGCGAGATGTTCGTCTGGACGTCAACATCCGGCGATGTGACGCAGCCGCGAACCGGCGAAAAGATGAAACCGTGGCTGCCGAGTCACGGCAGCATCGACGTTGCCGATGATGTCGATCGCCGCCATGAGTTTGCGCAGTGGTTGACCCAGCCCGACAATCCGTACTTCGCCAAAATGGAAGTCAATCGCATTTGGGCGCAACTGTTCGCGCGGGGGATCGTCGATCCGATCGATGACTTCCGTGATTCCAACCCGCCATCCAATGAGTCATTGCTCGATGCGCTAGCGGAAGACTTTGCAGCGAGCGGTTTTGATCGCCGACATATCATTCGCGTGATTCTTAATAGTCGCACCTATCAAGCGAGCTATCAGACCACGCCGCTAAACCATGATGATTCGCTCTACTTCTCGCACCAACAACCGCGACTGCTCGGCGCTGAACAATTGCTCGATGCGATCAATCATGCGGTCGGCCTGAAGCAGACCTTTGGCAGTCTGCCGCCGGGGACGCTGGCGACGCACTTGCCGGCACCGGATTTGGTCAAGGTCGATTTCTTAAAGGTATTTGGCCAGCCCGAGCGGACGACGGTCTGTGCATGCGAACGAGTCGATGATTCGAACCTGGGGATGGCGATTGAGCTGTTCAATGGCCCGACGATTCATGAAAAACTCCGTTCGCCCGAAGCTCGCTTCCGGGTCTCACTGGCAGCGGGCAAACCGCTAGCAGAAGTGATTCAGGAGATGTACCTGGCCGCCTTCTGCCGTCTGCCGAGCGATCAGGAATTGGCGGCAGCCACGGAGCACTGCAGCAAACAAGAAGACGTTGCCGCAGCCCTGGAAGATGTCTGCTGGGCACTGCTGAACACCGATGAGTTCTTGTTCCAGCATTAGGTTTCACACTGGCTTCTATAACCTTGAGTAACCCAAGACATAACATTCAAAACAATCCAATCAGCCGGCACGCGTTAGCGTCCGGTTCTCACGCACATGAGTCGCCCTGCGGCGACCGATCTGGCAGACCTGCTTAACCGTGTCTTGCTCCATCCCTCATTCTCGTTGACTACCCGCTATGCCTCGGTTTTATATACAAGCCTGCTTGAACTCGCTGGCGCTGGGAATCTTCTTCACCAGTTGCCTCGGGGTGGCGTTGGCGGATGAACCGGTCAGCTTCCGCAGCGATGTCGCGCCGATCTTGCAACAGCACTGTGTGGCTTGTCACAGCGCGAAGCAAGCCGAAGGAGGTTACCGCGTCGATACGTATGCGGATCTGCTCAAGCCGGGCGACTCGGGTGAGCCGCCACTGAGCGCTGCAGAGGGCCACGCTGGCGAGTTCCTACGGCGTCTGGTTACCGATGACGAATCGGAGCGGATGCCCGCCGAAAGTGAAGCGTTATCGGCCGAGTCGATCGGTCTGATCACGACGTGGCTGGCCGAGGGGGCGAAGTTTGATGGGCCTGATCCAGAGGAACTGCTCGCCTTCGTCGTGCCGCCGCCGCGATATCCAGATCCGCCGGCTCATTACCCTGCCGCGGTTCCCGTCGCCGCCATGGCGTTTTCGCCTGATGGCAGCCAACTGTTTGTCGGCGGCTATTATGAGATCACGGTTTGGCAGGTTGCCGACGGGACGCTGGCGCGGCGGATTCCCAACCTCGGGCAACGGGTATTTGCACTCGCGCTGAGCGCCGACGGAACGCTGCTGGCGGCCGCCTGTGGTGAGCCGGGCCGAAGTGGCGAAGTGCGATTGGTCGATGTGGCCAGCGGCGAGATCAAGGCCGTCGTGGCGCGTTCCACCGATGTGGCGCTCGACGTTGCCTTCCGGCCCAACTCCCATCAACTTGCGGTCGGCTCAGCCGACTCGGCGATTCGCATCATCGACACCGAAACGCTCGAGAACGTCCGCACGCTGGCCAGCCATGCGGACTGGGTCACGGCGGTAGCCTGGAGTGCCGATGGAACGCGATTGGCATCGGCCAGCCGGGACAAATCGGCCAAGGTGTTTGACGCCGAGAGCGGAGAGTTGCTGACCAGCTACACCGGCCACGGCTCGGCGGTTCGCGGTGTATTGTTCACTCCCGATGGCCAGCACCTGTTGTCGGCCGGCACGGACAATCGCCTGCACCGCTGGGAGGCTGCCGGTGGCAAACGGATCGCCGCGGTGGCGCTGGGCGGTGAAGGTTTTCGGCCGATCGCTGGCGGTGATGGTGGGGTGCTCGTTCCGGTCGCCGACAAACGACTGCTGCAAATCGACCTGAGCACCAACGCCGTCGCCCGCGCCTTTACCGGACTGAGCGACTGGACGATGTCGACCGCCTGGCACGCCGGCACCGGTCGAGTCGCCGCCGGGGCCTTCAACGGCGAGGTCCGCATCTGGAACGCCGCCGACGCTCAGCCGGCCCACAACTGGCTCGCCAAGCCGTAAGCTCCTCCAGGGAAGGGGCTTGCGTAATTTTTTTGGGTGGCACGTCCCTGCTGGGTGGCACGTCCCTGAGGAACGAAGGGCGTGTTGGGGAAAACTGCAGAGCAACCAAGGAAGGTCGCATCGGTTCAGTAGCAGTTTTCCAGAGTCCAAGCCCAGCGCTGGGGCTCTGGGCGTACCGCGCTAACTCGTTCCGGCAGGGCCGCTCAATCAGCGGAAGAACCTTCCAGGGCAGGACTTGCGATCGTTGCCTGCCAGCCTCAGGAATGCCTCTACGCCTTCGCGGTTTGCTGCGGATTCACCCGCGCCAAGGGAGCAGCAGCAGAATGTGTCAAAATTTTGTTGACAACCGCGCACGACGGCAATACCCTCCCTATGCAGAGTGGTCGGCTGCTCACCTATCTTTTCTCATCTCCAGCCATCTTTTCAGGGTCTGCTGTCATGCACCAGCGTCGCTTGGGCCGAGCGGGCTTCACGCTCGTCGAACTGTTGGTCGTCATCGCCATCATCGGGGTCATGGTCGGGTTGTTGCTCCCGGCAGTGCAGGCGGCTCGCGAGGCGGCACGGCGGATGTCCTGCAGCAACAACCTCAAACAACTCGCACTGGGGTCCCATAATTTCCACGACACCTACAATAAGTTTCCCTATGGGATGTTACGGCGGGACGATACCGGTTGGGGGCATCCTGAATTCGATCATCAAACAAATCGCAGTCGTCGTTATGCACTGATGCATCAGTTGATGCCGTACTGCGAACAGGGGGCATTCTGGGAGGCGTGGAATCAGCTTGACTTCCCTGCGAATCAGCGTTCTAACCCGCTATACGGCGGTGATGGAACCACGATGACGCCAACCAATGGAACGGCGGCGGTCGGTCAAACCCTAAGCCCCGTCATTCGTTGCCCCTCAAACCCTGGGAGCGAATGGAACGTCAGCCACGACGCCGCTGGCAATGGCGTCTATGCACGCGGCGACTATTATGCCTGCGCCGGCCAACGGGGCTACCCCGGTTTTAACGACACTCGCCCGAGCTTGTGGAATCCCTTTGGGCCAGGTACTGACCACCCACGGCCTGCCGGGGGCAAAGGTACGGCTGCGTTGGGCCGCGCCAACGGAATGTTCAACCGCAATGTCCAATATGGGATGCGTGATGCGATTGACGGCACCAGCAACACGATCCTGCTTGGGGAACGGCGTTTCTACGATCCATTGTTCGATCAGTGTGGACCGCAAAGTAGCCCAGCGACGAATACCATGATCGGAAATTGGGGCTGGGTCTGGTTCGGTGCCGAAGGCAATGTCTTTTTAGGCACCAGCGCGCCGATCAACTACACGATTCGCAGTTGTGCCGATTTCGCTGATCCGCTGCGTTACGAAGACCGCATCAACTCGTTTGGAAGCATGCACCCCGGCGGCGCCATGTTTGCGCTGACCGATGGTTCGATTCGGTTTCTCAGTGAGTCGATCTCGCCGATCACCTTCAACGCCCTAGGAACACGCAGCGGTGGTGAAACGGTGGAAATGCCACAATAATTTCTTCACACGTTTACTACTTGAACTGTTTGTTAGAGCCTGTCCGGATCGTTCTGTGAGGAATCTGCAAGATGGCGGTGAGTGATTTCTGGAGCACGACGGCGTGCCTGTGTCTGCTTTCGCTCGTAATGGGCTGCAGCGAACCGTCGTCGACGGCAACTGTCAGCGGCGTCGTCACATTGGATGGCAAACCGCTGGAGTTCATTCATGTCGAGTTCTGGCCTCAGAACGGCCAGCGGTCGTTTGGTAAAACCGACAGCGAGGGACGATTTGAACTGGTCACGGACGATCACAGTGCAAAGGGCGCTGTGCCGGGAACCCATAAAGTGGCGCTCCGCGATACTTGGCCGACGAGCGATGACTACATCGGCGAAGGGGGTGACTGGGTGGATATGTCTAACGGCCGCAAAAGCCGGATCCATTCGAAGTACTATGATGCGATTCAAAGCCCGCTAGAGGTAACGGTGGATCCGGAGCAGGATAACTTTTTTGAGTTCACTCCAGAGCCACGAAAATAGACATCGCCGCGACCGCCTCAAGCTTGAGGCACTTCCGCTGATTGACGGGTGGCCCATCGCGGAGCGGGTATCGCTGTCGCTTTGGGTGGCACGCCCAGAGCCTCAGCGATGGGCGTGGCCTCCTGAAACCGATACCGAACCGATGCGACCTTCTATGGTTTCCCTGCAGTTATCCCCGACACGCCCTTCGTTCCTCAGGGACGTGCCACCCAGCAGGGACGTGCCACCCAGCAGGGACGTGCCACCCAGAGGATCAGCGTCTGCGCCCCAAGTGATGCACGACGAAGTCCGCGGAAGAACCGAGTTTTGAAGGCTGTTAGAGCGATGGTCAGCGAACAAGCAACTCCACCGCGTCTGGTGTCGCTGGACCAGTTCCGAGGGTACACCGTTGGCGGCATGCTGCTGGTGAACTTTCTGGGGAGCTTTGCAGCCTGTCCGCGGGTGCTGAAACACACGCACGACTATCTGAGTTACGCCGACACGATCATGCCGCAATTTCTGTTTGCGGTCGGATTCGCGATGCGGCTGAGTCTCGGTCGTCGGTTGCAGGCCGAGGGCGGCGGCGCGGTGTTTCGGCGGGTGGCCAAGCGGCTGCTCGGTTTGGTCCTGGTGGCACTGGTCGTGTACACCGTGGGCCGACGAGCAGAGACCTGGGAAGCGCTCGTGCAGCTCGGAGTGTGGGGAGCGATCGAAGAGCCGCTGAAACGCCACTGGTTCCAGACGCTGATGCACATTGCGGTGACCTCGCTATGGGTATTGCCAGTGATTCACTGCAGCGCCGCAGTGCGGCTGCTATGGATGTTTGGCTCCGCGGCTCTCCACGTGGCCCTTTCCTATTGGTTCAACTTCGTCTGGGTCAACACGCCGCCCAACGGGATCGATGGTGGACCGCTCGGTTTTCTGACCTGGACGATTCCAACCATCGTGGGAACGCTCGCCTGTGATCTGTTGGTGAGTCCACCAGGAGCGCTGCAATCACGCTCGCCGCTGTTAGGACGAGCGGCACTGGCGGCGGTCTGCCTGATGAGCCTTGGCTACGCCTTTTCCTGCGGTACCCGCTTCTATGATGTGCCGGCGAGCTATCAAGCTTCGCTTCAGCAGGAGAAGCTCGCGGCCCATCCCGTCGTCCCCAGCCGCGAACAGATGCAGCGCAAGCAAGCTGAGGCAAACGTCACGGCGTGGTTAGCCGAACCGCCATTCGTAGCACCGCCCAATTCCACGCAGCGTAAGTGGAACTACTGGATGATGAGTCAGCGTTCCGGATCGCTGTCCTATCTGACGTTTTCCGCAGGATTCGCGTTGTTCGTGTACCTGCTGTTTGTTGTTGCCTGCGACGTGTGGGGATGGCAACTGGCGTTCTTCAAAACCTTTGGTACCAATGCGTTGTTGGCGTACGTGGTGCATGATCAGGTGGGCGACGCGGTCAAACCTTTCATCCCTGCTGATGCTCCCGCCTGGTATGTGATGGCTGGTTTGCTGGTGTTCTTCTGGATCACCTGGCTGTTTGTCCGCTCATTCGAGAAACGCGGGATGTTTCTCCGCGTTTAGCCCGGGCGCGGCGTTTGCAATGGGTGTTGCCGCTGGCGATCGTCCCGGATGTCTTGGGTGTTGCCAACGTTCATCCCATTGCCCCTGCAACCCGAGAGCTTTTCGGCATGACGACGCGTTCTTGGATGGTGCTGGCGGCTGCGGGGCTGCTTGGCGGGTTGGCCTACTACGCCTGGGTCAATCGCCAGACCACGGAACTGCCCGAAGGGTTTGCCGGTAGCAACGGCCGCATTGAGGCGACGGAGATCGATGTCGCTACCTTTGCGGCCGGGCGGCTGGAATCGGTCGCAGTCCGGGAGGGCGATTTTGTCGAGGTCGGCGATGTGCTGGCGCAGATGGATACCGACGTGCTGCAAGCCCAACTGCAGGAGGCGCAGGCGGAACTGCGGCGCGCACAAACCCTCGTGCAAACGGCGCAAAGCAACGTCCGCCAGCGTGAAAGCGAAAAGGCGGCTGCCGAAGCGGTGGTGCGGCAGCGCGAAGTGGAACTGACGCTCACCGAGAAGAATCTCCAGCGGGCCGAACGGCTGGCTCAATCCAACGCCACCTCGCTCGAAGAACTCGACCAAACCCGGGCAGCGCATTTCAGCAGCCAGGCCGCGCTGAAATCAGCCGAGGCGAGCGTTGCCGGCGCCGACGCCGCCATCAGCACCGCTCAGTCCGAAGTGATCCAGGCCCAGGCGGCGGTCGAAGCCGCGGAGGCGCGGATCCAGCGGATCAAAGCGGAGATCGACGATGCGACTCTCGTGGCCACGCGAAGCGGACGGGTGCAGTACCGAATCGCTGAACCCGGCGAGGTGCTCGGGGCCGGCGGACGCGTGGTCAATCTGGTCGATCTGAGCGATGTCTACATGACCTTTTTCCTGCCGACCGCCGATGCCGGACGGCTCACCATTGGAGCCGAAGCGCGGCTGATCCTCGATGCCGCTCCGCAGTACGTGATTCCCGCCCACATCACGTTTGTTGCTGATGTGGCCCAGTTCACGCCTAAGACGGTCGAGACCACCGAAGAGCGCCAGAAGCTGATGTTTCAAGTCCGCGCGCAGATCGAGCCAGAAATCTTGAAACAGTACATCCGCATGGTGAAGACCGGCTTGCCGGGCATGGCCTATGTGCGGATCAACAGCGATCTCGCCTGGCCGCCCGAGTTAGAGGTGCGATTGCCCGAATGAGCGCTGGTGCCCCCGATACCGATGATGCCGCTGAGTCGGTCGTACAGATGCGCGGTATCAGCCTGCAGTACGGCAAGCGGAAGGCGTTGGATGACGTGACGCTAGCGCTACCCGCCGAGCAGATGGTCGGTCTAATCGGTCCTGACGGGGTTGGAAAATCGAGTCTGCTCGCACTGATTTCTGGGGTCCGCCGGCTACAAGCGGGCCGGATGAGCGTCTTAGGCATCGACATCGCCGACGTTCACCAGCGACGGGAGGTCGTCCCGCAGATTGCCTACATGCCGCAAGGGCTCGGCAAAAACCTTTATCCCACGCTGTCGGTGTTCGAGAACGTTGACTTCTTCGGCCGGCTGTTTGGGCACAGTCATAGCGAACGGGCGCGGCGGATTGCCGAACTGCTGCACAGCACCGGGCTGTCGCCATTTGCCGATCGGCCAGCCGGTAAGCTGTCCGGCGGAATGAAGCAAAAGCTGGGGCTCTGCTGTGCGCTGATCCACGATCCGCAATTGCTGATTCTGGACGAGCCGACGACCGGAGTCGACCCGCTGTCGCGCCGTCAGTTTTGGGAATTGGTCGAGCGGATCAAGCACACGCAGCCGGACATGAGCGTCTTGGTCGCCACGGCTTATATGGATGAAGCGGCCCGCTTCGACACGTTGGTCGCGATGGACGACGGTCGGGTGCTCGCCACCGGCACACCGCAGGAGTTGCTGACTCGCACCGAGTCGCGTTCGCTCGAAGCGGCCTTCATCAAACTGTTGCCCGAAGGGAAGCGCAAAGCCCATCAGGAAGTCGAGATCCCGCCGCATCCAAGCGGTCAGCGTGAAGTGGCGATCGAGGCTCAAGGGCTGACCAAACGGTTTGGCAACTTCACCGCGGTCGATCGCGTCTCGTTTCGGATCGAACGCGGTGAGATCTTCGGCTTCCTCGGCTCCAACGGTTGTGGCAAAACCACGACGATGAAGATCCTCACCGGGCTGCTGCCGGCCAGCGAAGGCGATGCCTGGCTGCTGGGCCAACAGGTGGAAGCTCAGGATCTGGAAGTGCGGCGGCGCGTCGGCTACATGACCCAAGCGTTCTCGCTCTATTCGGAATTGACCGTTCGTCAGAACCTGGTGCTGCACGCCCGGCTGTTTCAGGTCCCGGCGACGGAGATTTCCTCCCGAGTCACTCGTTCAGCCCAGCGGTTCGGCCTACAGGACGTTCTGGACAGCCTGCCAGATTCACTGCCGCTGGGGCAACGCCAACGGCTGTCACTAGCGGTAGCGCTGATTCACGGGCCTGAGTTGCTGATTCTCGATGAGCCGACTTCCGGCGTCGATCCGGTCGCTCGCGATGGCTTTTGGCAATTGCTGGTTGAGCTGTCACGCCGCGACCAGGTGACGATTTTTGTTTCGACCCACTTCATGAATGAAGCCCAGCGCTGCGACCGGATTTCGCTGATGCACGCCGGCAAGGTGTTGGTCAGCGACACGCCTGCGGCGCTGGTCCAACGGCGCGGCGTCGCTTCGCTCGAAGAAGCCTTCATCAGCTATTTGGAGGAAGCGGCCGAGCAGGCGGAAGTGCCAACCGCGGATCCGGGGCAACTCGATCTGCAGCTCGCGGCACCTGCGATGCCCCGCCCGGAGCCTGCCCCCGCGGATCGCGGCTTCAGCCTGCGGCGACTGCTGAGTTACAGCCGGCGTGAGTCGTTGGAACTGAGTCGTGATCCGGTGCGGGCGACGATGGCGGTGCTGGGCAGCGTGATCCTGCTGTTCATTATGGGCTACGGCATCAGCATGGATGTGGAAGAGCTCACCTTTGCCGTATTGGACCGCGATCAATCGAGTATGAGCCGCGATTACATCTATAACTTGGCTGGCTCACGTTACTTCACCCAGCGGCCTGCCATCGCTGATTACGAGGAACTCGACCAGCGGATGCAAGCTGGCGAAATCGGCTTGGCGATTGAGATCCCACCGAGCTTTGGCCGCCGGGTTCAGCGGCAGGAGCACGTCGAAATCGGGGTCTGGATCGATGGGGCGATGCCCCAACGCGCCGAGACAATCCGCGGCTATGTGCAAGGGATGCATGCCCAGTGGCTAACGGCCAAAACAGCGGATCTCATCGGATCGAATGCGGCAGCTCCCTTTGCCAACGTGGAAACACGTTTTCGTTATAACCCCGACATCAAAAGCCTCGTTGCGATGGTGCCGGCGGTGATTCCGCTGCTGTTGATGCTGATCCCGGCAATGCTAGCATCGCTGTCGGTGGTCCGCGAAAAGGAACTGGGATCGATCATCAATTTCTATGCCACGCCGGTGACGCGGCTCGAATTTCTTATCGGCAAGCAGTTGCCTTATATTGCTTTGGCGATGCTTAACTATGTGCTGCTGACTTTGTTGGCGGTTACCGTCTTCGGAGTGCCGTTTACGGGCAGTTTATGGGCTCAAGCGACCGGCGCGGTGGTGTATGTGATTTGTGCCACCGCGATCGGGCTGCTGATCTCGACGTTCATGCGCAGCCAGATTGCCGCGATCTTCGGGACCGCGGTGCTGACGGTGCTGCCAGCCACCTTGTTCTCAGGCATGATCGACCCGGTTTCGTCGCTGGAAGGCTTCGGTGCAATCTTTGGCCAGCTCTATCCCACCACCCACTTCTTAACGATCTCGCGTGGCACCTTTTCTAAAGCCTTGGGGTTTGGCGATTTGCCCAATGCGTTTGTGCCGCTGTTGATCGCCGCGCCGGTGCTGATCGCGCTGAGCGTGGTGCTACTGAAGAAACAGGAGAAGTGACCGATGCGGCTGGGCAACGTCTGGAATCTCGGTGTGAAGGAAATTTGGGGACTGCTGCGCGACCCGATCATGCTGGTCTTGATCGTGTATGCCTTTACGGTCGGAGTTTACTCCGGCGGATCCGCTGTGCCCGAGACGCTGAACAAGGCCCCGATCGCGATTGTGGACGAGGACCGCTCGCCGCTGTCGGCGCGAATCATCAGCGCGTTTTATCCACCGTTCTTTTTGCCGCCGGAGATCATCACGCAGGATCAGATGGACGCGCGGATGGACGCTGGCCTCGATACGTTTGCACTGAACATTCCGCCTGAGTTTCAGCGCGATGTGCTGGCCGGAAAAAACCCGGCCATCCAGTTGAACGTCGACGCTACGCGTGTCAGCCAAGCGTTCACGGGTAGCGGCTATGTGCAGACGATTGTCACCGGTGAAGTCCGCGCATTTGCCGAACGTTATCGCAGCAACCTCACGCTACCGGTGGAAATCGCTGGTCGAGTCCGCTTCAATCCCGAACTGAGTAAGTCGTATTTCGCTGCCGTGATGCAGTTGATCAATCAGGTGACCATGCTGTCGATCATCCTGACCGGCGCGGCGCTGATTCGCGAACGCGAGCGGGGAACGATTGAACATCTGCTGGTGATGCCGGTCACGCCGCTGGAAGTGATGACGAGTAAAGTGGCGGCGATGGGGTTGGTGGTGCTGCTGGCCACCGGGTTTTCCTTGGTTGCGGTGGTCGCAGGGCTGATGGCGGTGCCGATTCAGGGCTCCAAGTGGCTGTTTTTAGGCGGCACGGCGCTGCACCTGTTCGCCACCACGTCGATGGGGATTTTTCTGGGGATGTTCGCCCGCTCAATGCCCCAGTTCGGCCTGCTGTTGATGTTGATCCTGCTGCCGCTGCAAATGCTCTCCGGCGGTTCGACGCCGCGCGAAAGCATGCCGGAATGGGTGCAACTGGTGATGCTCAGCGCGCCGACCACGCATTTTGTGATGCTTGCCCAAGGGATTCTGTACCGCGGCGCCGGACTGGCGATCGTTTGGCCGCAGTTTTTCTCGCTGGTCGTCATCGGTGCGCTGTTTTTCGGGATCACCCTGTCGCGCTTCCGCAAAACACTGGGATCGATGGGGTAAGGGATCGTTCGGCTAGGCGAGTCTGTTGGTTAATTCCGTCGTGGGACGGCGGCCTACGGTTCGCGAGAACCGGACGCTAACGCGTACCGGCTGATTGAATTTTGCCCGGTGTTAGCTTTTGGGTTCTTCAAACCGCTCCTTTCGCGGTCAACGGCGGCAGGACGGTGGGAACCAGCGGTGCGGGATGCTCTTTAGCGTTTTCGTTATCCGGCAGATCATCGGCGAAGACTTTGAGCGCCAGATCGCCAAAGTTGATCTTGCCCCATTCCTGCAGCAACTTCATCAGCTCGCGGCGGTCCTCGGGGGTCGGGTGAAAGGCTCGGCCGTACAGCCACGTGGCTTGGGTCGCGCCGGGGGCGTACAGGCCGACGCGGAGGATTCCCGGCGCGGCGTACTCCCGGGTCGAGCCCCAGTAGAACTGTCGCCACTGCCCCAGTCGCGGCTCGTAGGCTTTGACCAACCAGCGGGAACGGAGCAAGAACGGCCGCCTCAGGAACTCCTCGACCGACAACGGCTCGGCGACCAAATCGCGAACCGAATCGATCACGACCTCTCGTTTGCGGCACTCATCGGGTTTCCAAAACCGCACATGCGTGGATACCGGATAGCTGATTTCGACTTCCATGCCACGGTCGAAGCAAGCGATCATGGCTGATGCCCTTTCGTGGTTGAGGATGGTTTGCCAGGCGGAGCGGCACCCTACAATTTCCAGCTCCGTCATCATTATCCGTCCCACCGCTGACACGTTTGGTCAGCCCTGCAGAACTTTTTTTGATTCATCCGCTGATCGAGTGATCGCGTGTTATGGAGCGGGTCTCGCGATGGCTCTGGGTGGCACGCTCAGAGCTCCAGCGATAGGCGTGGGCAGCGGAAACAGATACCGGGCCGACGGATCATAGAACGGCTATCCAGCAGGCCTACACGCCACGCCCTTCGTTCCTCAGGGACGTGCCACCCAGCAGGGACGTGTCACCCAGCAGGGGGCGTGCCCTGCGAATCAGCGTCCATGTCCTAAGTGATGTATTTTGGACTGAACCTTTAATTGACTACTCACAAGAATCAAGCCAGTGGGCCTTGATCCATGGCAGCCCCGCCGTTTGTTGTCTCTGTTGCGTTCGGTTCACGATGATGCGTCCTCGCAGAGATCTCTTGGCAATACCGTATGCCAGACGCAGTTGGAGTGCCACTGCGAAGGTGTCAATCCAACCGGTGCCCGATGGAAGGTGTAGGGCCGCACGCTGGCGCGATAGCGTTAAAAGTGAAGGGTATGGCCCTGGGAAGCTCCGACCGGCGGAGCGGTCGGCGACGAAGGTGGTCGATCGCTCCGCGATCGAACGGTGGGCCGGCCGGCCGGGGCAGGGCCGCATGCTGGCGCGTTGGCGTTCGCAATTGAGCGAACCGGCACCGAGAGCTCCGACCGGCGGAGCGGTCGGCGACGAAGGTGGTCGATCGCTCCGCGATCGAACGGTGGACCGGACGGAAGAGGCAGGGCCGCATGCTGGCGCGTTGGCGTTCGCAATTGAGCGAACCGGCACCGAGAGCTCCGACCGGCGGAGCGGTCGGCGACACTACGGTCGGCGCGCTGTGGGATTGGCAACGCACAGCGGCCTGCTGGAGGGCAGGCCGCGGGAGAAGATTCTTACAGATTGCCGTGAGGCCGCCGCTATGGATTAGTCGGTGGCGTCCGCTGGGCAGCGGACTGGGGCGTGCTGCCTGGCGTGGGACAGGCCGCCGGAGCGCTGCCCAAACTGCCGCTCGGCGCCGCGCCGCTGGGCGAACTGCCGACGTTCGTCCCGCCGATGTCTGAGGTCCCGCCGTAAGAAGTCCCGGCGGCCGAGCTACCGGAACTAGCACTGCCCGAGCTTGTACTACCGGAGCTTGTACTACCGGAGCTTGTACTACCGGAGCTTGTACTACCGGAACTGCCCGAGGAATGCTGCGCGTCGGTTTCACCCTTGACGGATTCCTTGGCCGCTGCGGTCGCTCGTTCTACAACCGCGGCGGCCTTGGAGCGCAGGTCGCCTGCGGCCGGCGCGTTTTCTTTGGCCGCACCGGCGAGTTTGTCGATCCCTTCGCGCGCCTGCTCGGCCAACTGGCTCGGCGTCAGCCCTTGCCGTTTGGCTTCGTCGTAGGCGGCTTCCCCAGCCGAGGCAGCCATCTCTTGACCACGCTCAAGCACTTCGCGGCCGGCTTCGGCACCGCGGGCCTTGAGTTCATCGGCCTGTTCGCCGAGTGCCTCGTCTTCCAGACGGGTCGAAGGCAACAGTGAGCCGACGAGCAGCCCGAGGCCGAGCACCGCGACGCCGCTGACCAGCGGATTGTCATCGATCGTCTCGGCTAGGTAATCGCGAGTCGATTCGTAGCCGCTGCCGACTTGGCGACCGAGTTGCTGGGCGCGGTGCTGCGTCCCGCGCGCCATCGCACCGAGTTTACGACGCCCGCTCTGGCCGTACTTGGTGCTGTAGCTCCGCGAGCTTTCAGCGAGCTTGCTGAGTTGGCTGCCGACCGCTGCTAGGCGATCTTTCACCGTGCCCGTGGTGTCGCTGAGCGTCGACTGGATGCTGTGCAGCGCCGCCTCGGCGAGCTCGCTCCAGCCTTCTTCCTCTTCGCCTGCATCGGCGCTGCTGGCCGAACTGCTGGCGGAGTGGAAGGTGTCGATCGCGGCTAGCTGCCGCCACTCTTCACCATACGAATCGTCGTAGGGTTCGCCGGTGCGGGCATCGACAAACGAGCCGCTGTGCTCCGGCAGGTCATCCCACTGGGCGCGCAGCGCCCGCTGGATCTCGCTCTTTTTCATGCCGGAGAGCGACGCCATTTTGCCGGCGACCATCCCGAGGCGTTCTTTGGCCGAGCGGGTGGTGTCGCTGATGCTTTGGCGCAGTTCATTCATCGCCGCTTCGGCGCGCGAGGACCACGACGTTTCGTCGTCATGCGAATCTGACCAGTCGTAGCCGGAATGCCACGCCGCCACGTACTTCTTACCGTAGTTTTTCCCTTCGTAAGGTTCACCGGTCCGCGCGTCGACGACCGATCCGCCGTGTTCCGGCAGATCGGCCCACTGGCTGTGGATCTCCCGTCGCCGCGCTTCGTTCTCGTCTTGCATCCACAGCCAAGCCGCTCCGGCGCCGATCAGGATCGCCGGCAGCGGGTTGCGTTTAACTTTGCGCGCGATCCGTCTGCCGCTGCGGCGCAGCTCGATCGCCCATTCGTTGGGTTCACCTTCGTCGGAACGAAACACATCGATCGCTTGATGCAGCAGGTTTTGGGGGTGGAGCCGATCGCCGATTTCATCGAGCGTGCGATCGATCGCCCCACGGGTCCGTTCAATGTCGCGTTCGACCTGCCGCGTATCGCGGTGGCCCCCGTTGTTCTGAGCAGTTCGTTGGTCGTTCATCAGCTCACCTTTTCCTTGATCCAGTTTTTGTCATCTTGGACGGTTTTCACCGTTCGCTCAGGAATCGCCGACTCGTTACTGAGCGTATTGATCGCTTTTTGAAGCATGCCGTAGCCGACGGCGACCACGATGCCACCGACGATCAGCGGTGCCAGCCACAGGGCGATCGATGAATCGACATCCATCGCCCGCAGTCCGACGTACAGCCCGGCCGAGGCGGCCAGCAGCAGCAACATCGCGCCGGCAAAGGCCACCAGGCCGCCGCCGGCCAGATAGCCGACATTCCGCGAGACGCGGCTGACCTTTTCGCTCATCTCGGTTTTGGCGAGCGTGACCTCGTCGCGCATCAGCGTGGTCGTCTCATCCCGCAGCTCTTTGAGCAAGCTGGCCAACGAGCGTTCGCCGCGGTCGGACTCCGCGCGGCGATCTTGATAAGCGGGTTGTTCTGGGATCGTAGCCATTTTAAAAGCCTCGGTTGCGGTTGGGGTTTAGGGAGCCACCGCGAGCCTGACTGGAGCTGTGGCTGTGGTGAGAGGACGCTTTGAGGAATCGCGAGGCGGCTAAACCGATGGCGAACAGGCCGCCGTAAAACATCGCCGGGCGGCGCCGAGCGGCGGCCGACAGATCGGAGCTCAAGCGGCTGAGATCTTGCTGCCGCAGGTACTGGGCGATCGAGTCGAGCCGATCGGCAGCCACTTGAGCAAAGTCCGCAATGCGGCGATCGTCGTGCTCATCGAGCTTCGTACAGGCAGCCTGCAGCGCGTCGCGAAGGTGCGTCAGCTCTTCGGCAGCGGCGTTTTTCTGGCGTGCGAGCATCGCGGTCCCTTCGGAGCGGAGTCGCTGCGCCGCTTCGGTGGCCGAGCGTTTCGCTTCCTCACCGATTTTGCTGGCTTCGTGCGAGACCGTGTGGCCAAGTTCCGCGGCTTGCTGCTTGACCGTGCCGACCGCCTCAGAAGCGGCCCCGCGGGCAGAGTCGAGTTCGTGCTGCGATCGCTGCTTGACCGACTCGGCTCCCAAACCGGGTCGTGACAGCCCTTCATTGGTAACGTTTGACATGGCTCGGTCTATAGGCTTGAAGAAAGGGGGAAGCCTCCGTTGCCGGCGGCGTAGGGGTTAGAGCAAGCCTAGAAGAGCAAAGCTTGGGCCAAGAAATGAGAGTTTGTGGAAACTCATAAGAGCAATGTTCTTATAAGTCTGCGAAGGTGGTCGATCGCTCCGCCGATCGAACCGAGTGCCGGGAGAAGTAAGGCCACACGCTGGCGCGGTGGCATGAGCTGGTAGACAAACGGACACCGGGAACACCGACCGGCGGAGCGGTCGGCGACAAAGGTGGTCGATCGCTCCGCCGATCGAACCGAGAGCTGGGAGGAGAAGTGAGGCCGCACGCTGGCGCGGTGGCGTTGAAAGTCGAGCGAACAGCGCCCGAAGCTCCGACCGGCGGAGCGGTCGGCGACAAAGCGGTCGGCGACAAAGCGGTCGGCGACAAAGCGGTCGGCGACGCTAGCGGATGCTGCCGCCGCGGCCGGCGGTCGCCAGCGGCGGCAGTTCATAAGCGGAAAACTCGGCCCACACCGGACAATGGTCGCTGACCCGGTTGGCCTGGGCGCTGGTCAACCCATAATCGCGCTGGTAATCGACCACCCCAAATACGCCGGTGTACTCGGTCGTGATCTGGCGATCCATCAAGATGTGATCATACGTTTTATTGCCAGCGGTATTGGTTGGGGTGGTTCCCACGACCGACATCATGCCCGGAATCGCCCCCAATTCACCGAGATTCGCGGTGCTGACATTGAGATCGCCGACCAACAGCACATTGGTGATCTGACGGACCTGATACTCGTACTCGCGGACGCGGATGAACACGTCGTCGAGCACGTTTAGCTCGTTGAGTTGACTGCTGGAAGTCACTTCATCCGGGTCGGTATGGACGTTGATCACGGTGAATCGAAACGGACGCCGGCCCGCCTGCGGCTGAATGCGGGTTTCGAACGAGCCGACCATCGGCGGGCGATGCATCCGGTTGTGAGGAGGCGGGTTGTCGCGGACCATGTACGCCGAATCGGGGAGCATGCGGATTCGCGTCGTATCCCACACGAAGGCATATTGCTCTTTGTAGGTCGTGTGACCGATCGGCTCGCTGACCGAAGCATCGTAGCGGCCACCGCTGCGGTTGATCAGGTCGATCAGCCGAGCGATCGGCATCGCCTGCGGAGACTGCACCTCCTGGATCGCGACCAGATCGAAGTTGGAGACGATTTTGGCGAGGTGGCCCATCACCTCCGCATCGGCGGATTTCTTTTCACCAAACCGCTGGATGTTGAACGTCGCTAAGCGGATCCGCTCATTTGGTCGCGGGGCGTTGCGGTCCAGGCTGACCGGTTGCAGCGAGGTAGCCGCAGGGCTCGCCGGATCGGTCGCGCCCAGATCCTGCACCGCATCCAGCGGCAGGTCGAGCGAGGCGAAATCGAGTTTGCCAGCGACCGCCAAGTAGCCGACCACCAGCATCGCGAGCAGTGTCGCCGAGGGACCGACAAACCGCAGCGGCGACACCCCGTGGACGATGAACCGCAGGGTCCGTGATATCAGGAACATCGTCCGGCCTCCGTGCCAGTCGCGTTGTCTCCAGATGAAAAGTGATTTCGCCGAGCGGCAGAGCTCTGGAGACATCCATCCGCCCGACCAGCCGCTGGACGTTGTCTCCCGGGGCACGAGAACCGGACGCTAACGCGTGCCGGCTGAACTCATTTTGCCGCAGTTCAGCTCGTGCCTGGCTCAAGCGGCCCGCAAGCTCATCGCTTCCATCGCCGCTGCCGCCAGGCGGCGCAGCCGCGGGGGATCGTCTTCGCCGATTTGCCGCAGCGCATTGAGCGACGAACGGGCAGCGGGCCCAATCTGCGACAGCGCCCAGGCCGCCCGCTCCCGCGCAGCCAAGCACGAGGAATCGAGCAGCACGCTGGCCAGCACTCCGGTCGATCGCCCCGCGACCGCGCCCAGACGTCCGAGCATGGTGGCGGTCCAGTATTCGATTTCACCGTCGCGCGTTTCCCGCAGCAGCTCGATCAGGTCGCCGATTTCCTCGGGCCCCGGCGCGATCACCCGCTCCAGCGCTTCGCATGCCCAGTGACGCGTCTGTTCGTCTCGATCAGCCACCAACGCCAGCATGGCCGCCGTCACTCCGCTCTGACGACCGACGGCGGTCGCCACGGCCTGAGCCGCCTGGCGACGGACCACCGGGCTTGAGTGCGAGAGCCGTTCCTTGAGCGGCTGACTGCTATCCTGCGGGGGCATGATCATCTGAGTGACAATGACGGGGGGAAGACGTAGACTGCCGGTTTCTAACCAGCCAGTACCAAACCGGGCCACCGCGATGCAACAGCAAACCGATTTCGCGATCATTCCCACCCGAGACGAAATCGCGACCGTCGAGCGCGAGATCCGCTTCTTTCCCTCGTCCACCACCGCTCCGCAGGTGCTCAGCGCCGCGGACATCCAAGCCTGGAACCGCGACGGCTACCTTGCCCCGCTGGATGCGTTGACACCGGAGGAAGCCGAAGATTACCGCAGCTACTTCGATGGGTTGTTGGCCGCAGCGCTGGCGGCCGGCCGCGACAGCTACTCGATCAGCAGCGCACACTTGAAGCACCGCCGCGTCTGGGATCTGCTGCGCCATCCGCGCATCCTCGGCCCGGTCCGCGACATTTTGGGCCCCGACGTGATCGGCTGGGGAGCGCACTTCTTCTGCAAATTGCCCGGCGATGGCAAACGGGTCGACTGGCACCAGGACTGTAGCTACTGGCCGCTGACGCCGACCAAGGCGCTGACGGTCTGGCTGGCGATCGACGATGCGGACCTGGAAAACGGATGCATGGAAGTGTTCGCTGGCTCGCACACCTTTGGTCTGATCGATTTTGAGACCAGCGACTCCGGGTCTGGAAACGTGCTCGACCAAACCGTTGCCAATCCCGAGCAGTACGGCACCCTGCGAGCGACACCGCTCCGCGCCGGCCAGATGTCGATCCACAGCGACCTGTTGCTACACGGCTCGCGGCCCAATACCAGCGACCGCCGCCGCTGCGGGCTGACGCTGCGCTATTGCCCGGCCGATGTGCACGCTTACTTGGGCTGGAACGCCAAGGGCGTCGTACTCAGCGGCACCGCCGACCCGCAGCGCTGGCCCGGGGCGGTGCGGCCGCAGACACTGTAACGGTTGCCGTACCAAAGTTGCTGCTGGTTAGCTATCCTGCAGCTCCTCCTAAGCCATTTCCTTTTTGCTACCGAAGTCACTCACGATGAGTCTTTCCCAACATTACCGCCCGGGGCGATGTGGGCTGTCCTTTGAACTGTTTCCGCCCAAGACGCCGGAGGCGATGGAGTCGTTGCGTGAAGCAGTGATCCGGTTGCAAGCGTTTCATCCCGACTACTTCACTTGCACCTATGGCGCTGGTGGCTCGAGCCGCGAGACGACGCTGGATGTCGTGGAGATGGTCCGCGAGGCGACCGGCGTTCCGGTCGCTTCGCATCTGACGTGCGTCGGCTCGACGGTCGATGAGCTGCGCGACTACCTGCGCCAGGCCAAGGCGCGCGGGGCGAGCTACATCGTGGCGCTCCGCGGCGACCCGCCGCAGGGGACGACGGAGTTTCGTCAGGTCGATGGCGGGCTGCGCTACGCTAACGAACTGGTCGCGTTGATCCGCAGCGAGTTCGACTTCGGCATCGCCGTGGCCGGCTATCCCGAAGTTCATCAAGAAGCGCTCGACCCGCGCACCGATCTGCTGAACCTCAAACGCAAGGTCGATGCGGGAGCAGACGTGATCATCACGCAACTGTTCTACGACAACGACGATTTCTACCGCTTCCGCGAGGCCTGCGAGCAGCTCGGGATCACCGTGCCGATCGTGCCGGGGATCTTGCCGGTCACCAACTTCAAACAGGCTCAGCGGATCGCCTCGATGTGCAAAGCGGCGATTCCAGCAGCATTTGCGGAGCTGATGAACCAGAACGATTCGGCCGACTGGCAATTCAAAGTCGGCATCGAGCACGCCCGGCGACAAACGATCGACCTGATCGAGCACGGCGTGCCAGGCTTGCACTACTACGTGCTGAACAAGAGCTCAGCCGCCGAAGTGCTGCTGGATGGCCTCGAACTGGCCGGAGCAAGCTGCTAGCCGACTTAAGCCACTTCGATCGGCAGCGGCAGAACATCGGCGATGTCACGTGTCTGCTGTTGCAGCATCAACAGCCGATCCAGACCCAGTGCCACCCCGGCACAAGGTGGAATGCCAGCGCGCATCGCCGCGATCAATTGGCTGTCAACCGGCAGCGGTTGGCGTCCGGTCGCGAGCCGTTTGCGGTTATTTTCCACGTTGCGGCGCAGCAACTCATCGGCATCGAGCAGCTCCCCATAGCCGTTGGCGATTTCCAACCCGCCGACGATCAGCTCAAACCGCTCAGCCGTCTGCGGATCGTCGTCGCTGGGCCGAGCCAAGGCGGCTTGGGTGAGCGGGTAGTTGCGGATCAGCAGGTTTTGGTCAGCGACCCGCGGCTCGATAAACTCGGTCATCAGCACATCCAGCAGCTCATCGCGTTTGCCGCTCAGTCCCGCTGCCAGATGCGGATCGATGTTCGCGACGAGGTTCTCAAGCGTGCCGAGCGGCTCAGCGATCGGATCAAATCCCGCGTGGGTGCGAAACAGCCCGCGGTAGGTGATCACCGTCGGCGCGGCGATGGCGAGCGTTTGTGCCACCAACTGCAGCGTTTGATCGATCACGGCGTCCATGTCGACGTTGACGTCATACCACTCGAGCATCGTGAACTCGACGTTGTGCCGCGGTGAGCGTTCGCCGGCGCGAAACACCGGTCCGAGGCTGTAGATCGGGCCACTGCCGCGGGCGAGCAGCCGCTTCATCGCAAACTCGGGCGAACTCTGCAAGTAATACCGCGGCGCGGCGAGATCGGCTGGCAACCGCAGTGCCGTCCCAGCGACTTCAACGGGATCAATATGGGCGTCGACAACGTTGTCACGCGACAAACAGGGGGGTTGCACTTCGATGAATCCGGCGTCATCAAAGAACTGCCGGACCTGCCGCAGCAGCACCGCGCGAGCGCGGAGCCGCTCACGCATATCGGAATCGCTCAACGTTTTAGACCTCGATGTGGATAAGGGGTCAGGAGGCAATGGTGCGAAGCTGCCGCAGGGGCGTCAGCGGCAATTGATTCTTAACCCCTTAACTGAACTTTCATCAGCCCAATCAGCATGCAATCGACCTCCCGCTACGACCGGCAAACGCGCCTGCCGATGGTTGGCCAATTGGGCCAGCAGCGTATCTCAAATAGCCGTGTCGCGGTGCTGGGGTGCGGAGCTTTGGGAACCGTGGCAGCCGATATTTTGGCGCGTGCCGGAGTCGGTTTTCTGCGGCTGATCGATCGCGATGTCGTCGAATGGACCAACCTGCAGCGGCAATCGCTGTTTTACGAAGCCGATGCCGCGGCCGGCCGCGCCAAAGCCGAAGTCGCTTGCGAGCGGTTGCAACTGGCCAATTCCAACGTCCAGTACGAACCGGTGGTCGTGGACGTGACGCTCGACAACATCACATCGCTGTTGGCGGGAATCGACCTGGTGATCGACGCCAGCGATAACTTTGCGCTGCGGTTGCTGCTCAACGATTACTCGCTCAAGCACCGCGTGCCGTGGGTGCATGGCGGCTGCGTCGGCACGGTCGGCCAGTTGATGTTCTTCAGCGGCCAGGGCAGACCCTGCTTCCGCTGCCTCGTTCCGCAACCGCCGCCAGCCTCAGCGATTGCCACCTGCGACACGGCCGGAGTGCTCGGTTCCGCCACGCACACCGTCGCCAGCTTGCAGGCGACCGAAGCCCTCAAATGGTTAACCGGACATCATGAGGCGGTTCGTTCCGGCGTCTGGTCGCTCGATTTCTGGAACAATCGCAGCCGCGAGATCGAGATCCTGCCGGCACTGTCGGACGCCTGTATTGCCTGCGGCCAGGGCAAGCTGGAATACCTCGAAGCCGGGCGTGAGGAAGCCAGCGGCGACGCCAAGATTCTCTGTGGACGACAATCGGTGCAGCTTCCTGCCAGCGGCCAAGCGGTCGAGCTGAGCGGCTTAGCGGATCGTTGGCAGGAACTCGGCCAGGTCCAGAAAAGCCGCTTCTTTGTACGGTTGACGCTGGCCGATGAGCTGACGCTGACCGTGTTCCGTGACGGCCGCACGGTCGTCGACGGCACGGACGACATCAGCCGTGCGCGGACACTGCACGCCCGTTACATCGGCGGCTAATCACCGCTTGTTTTAAGCAGCCCAGGACGTGCTACTGGGCAAAATTCTATCAGCCGGCACGCGTTAGGCGTCGTGTTCTCACGAACCTTTGACGATCCGTTAACTACCAAACGGCGAGATTTCGATCAGCCAGTCGGTCAGCCCGCTGACCGGTGCCGCCGGTTCGCTGTAGGTCCACATGTTGCGCACCAGGTCCGACATCAACATTCCGCCCAGGCTCATCACCAGCACGATGCAGACCAGACCGACAACTTGGAACACCGAGTAGGGGACTTCCCAGGCGGCGGGCGCGGCACCGCGTGCGCCGGCGACGACCGGCTCTTCACCAAAGCCATCTTCCACGCCCAAGGCGTCTTCGTCACCAAATCCGCCGGCTTCCTGAGCGAAGGCATCATCGCCTTCAAGCGGTCCGCCAAACGGGTCTTCTCCGAGCGCCCCTGGATCGGCAAACGCAGCGCTGTCTTCAACCTCGATCACCTGAGAGCTGCTGTCGGTTTCGGCGTCCAGGGCAATCCCCGAGGGCGAAAGCTGGAAATCTTCTCCCGCCATCGATCCGGAGGCCGAACCTCGGCTGCCGCTGCCGAGTTCTCCGCCCAGGTCCAACGCCGAGATGCTGCTGCCAGCCAGATCCAGCGGTTCACTTTCGAGCGAAATGCCGCTGTCCGAAGGGCTCATCAAGTTGATGCCGCTGTCGCCAGCGACCGACAGATCGCTGCCGCCGAGCACCAGTTCGTCTTCATCATCGGTGATCAGCAGTTCGTCGTCATCGTCCAGGTCAAGGCTGCTGCCGCGGGGACCGCTGCCGGCGGAGACGACGCTGCTGCCGACGCCGGCAGCGGCCATGGAGCCGCTGTCACCGGAGATCAAGCCACTGTCGCCCGCATCGCTGAGCAGATCCAGATCGCCGCCGAGCACATGGTCATCTTGGTCGCGGCCGCTGGGGGACAGGCCGCTGGGCGACACATCCAGATCGTCCATCAGTTCCAAGCTGCTCAGTCCGCCATCGATGGCTTGGCTACCTTGACCCGTGGGCGGAGTTGCCGTGTGCAGGTTGCCCCCGAGCAGATCGTCGCCTTCGGACAAGCCCAGCAGTTCGTCATCGCTGTCTTGTTCATCGACATCAAAGTTCAGCCCGCTGTCGCTCCGCAGCGCGGCAGGTTCATCGCTCTCAGCCCGGACGATCGGACCGGTGCTACCGCTCTTGGGCTCGATCGCCAAATCGAGTACTTCGGAATCGTGCGAGATGACCGGCGCTTCGGGCGAGAGTTGCAGTTCTCCCGAATCGAGCTCCACCAGCCCTTCACGGCGATCTTTGAGCAGAAAGTCGCTGTCCTCCTCGGTCTCCGAGGGGACGATACGGACATCGCTGCCGCTGCTGTCGGCGACCAGATTGACGTCGCTGCCGACGCGGCTGTTCGAGCCGGTTCCGACTGCGGAGCCGAGGTCCAAGTCGTCGACCAGCACCCCGCTGCCCTCGGCCGCGGGTTGGTCTTGGCCCGCTTGATCGTCACCGAAGCTGGCGAGGCGATAGGGATCGTAATCGTCCGCATCTGCCGCAAGATCCTCGGCGAGCCGGTCCAGCTCCGCTTCAGGAAACTTCCAGCTCGCTCCATCGCGAAATCCGCGGATCTTTCCTTCACTGCGATAAGCGACCAGTTGATCGGTGGTCACTCCGAGTTTCTTGGCGGCTTCTTCCAACGACAAAAACTGGCTGGACATTCTCTCAAGGACTCCACGAATAAGACTAGCGATTAGACCGGTGACGAGTAGCCGACACCATGCAGGCCGAAGCTCACCCCGCTCAATCGCCGCTTGGTCCCTGTCCGCAGCAGCCCCTGCCACTGCTCTAAACGATCGCCGCTTATTTGCCTTGGAGTCGTCGAATCTCCTCGGGCAACGGCGAACTGGCGTTGAACTGGATGGTAAAGTCGGCCTCGAGCGGACGACTGCTCGTCAAGCGAATCTGCCCACTGGTATCTATATGATACACCGCCATCCAGCGTTGGGATGCGTTTATTATGGTAATTGCCTGAGTTCCGTCGCTCAGATCACGGGAAAATCCGATCATATCGCCGGCAGTCATCAAATGAGCCAAGGCTCCGCTGGTTGAAGCCGCTGAGCCGCCACTGCCAAACGCTACCGGCCCGATTCCTGCTAGCGGTCGCGTGCTCGGTGCCACGGACGCCGGTCGCGGGGCGGCAGCGGGCGGGAGTGCGGGTATCGGTTCCGGGGTCGCACGTTCCGGAACGGACAACCGCTGCAGCCGCTCCGCTTCGGCCGCAGCTTCAGCTTCCAGCGCGAGCTGCAGGTCATCGGCCGCGCGCGTTCGGGCGGCCCAGGGCAGCGCTGCGATCGTCCCGGACACCAGCACCGCCGTCAGCAGGATCGTGATCGCTCTCATCGTTTCTCACTTCTGTGGGACATCGAAATACAGGCCTGACCAGAATTCACCTTGTATCGAAAGGATGTTTCATGGAACAAGACACTTTCCACAAGCCGACCGTGCGAATCGCAGCGACTTTACCGATTCGGCAAAGTCCGCCGGCCCTGCGTGCCGATGTCAAGGTTTCACTGCGCCCCTGTATCGGCTTCATCCGGGTAACTGCGTCTTCAACGTCACCCACAGGACACCTGCACTCATGGCGATCGAGCCTGATCAGCGCCCCGAGGGGCCGCCCGCCGCTCCACAACGCACCGCTGGGATCAGCGAAGGTTCCCTGGGCATCGCCCTCGGCCTGCTGATCTCCTGCGTGTTCTTCCTATTCGCCTGGGCCGTCCCGACCGATTGGGTTGATCGCTACTTTCTCGGTCACCCGATCGCGGTTGCGACCACGATCCTGTTCACGTTTGGTGTCGGGATCCTGATCGTCAAAGCGCTCCGCATCTCGGCTGCGGCTCGGATGACGGCCGAACTTCGCGACGCCGATCTTGGCCCCGCCGCCGCTGCTGACGCCTCCTCGGCCGATCAGTGGTTGACCCAGCACGATGCCGGCCGGGTGGCCACTCGGTGGCTGGCGTCGCTGAACGAATTGCCGCAAGCGGCGCAGCAGTGCCCGCTGGTGCTGCGACTGGGCGAAATCCTCTGGCGACAATCAGGCCGCGTGACGACCGCGCAGTTGTCCGATGACCTGCGCGAAGTCTCGGCGCGGGAAGGCGACACCGCCCACGACTCGCTGCAACTCGTGCGGATCATCATCTGGGCGATCCCGATGCTCGGCTTTCTCGGCACCGTGATCGGGATCACACAAACCCTCGGTGGGCTGGACTTTACCGATGGTGCCGCAGCGGTCGACCGGCTCAAGAGCGGCCTGTACGTGGCATTCGACACCACGGCCCTCGGCTTGGTGCTGTCGGTCGTCGCGATCTTCTTGCAGTTCCCCGTCGAGAAATCCGAACATCAGTTGCTGGCGGAAATCGACCGCCGCGTCGCGTGGTTACTCGCCGCCCACCTCCCTACCGACGAGACCGCCGACAACCCGACCGCACATATCTCGCTGCTGTGTGAAGGCATTCGGGTCTCAGTCGCCCAGTCGCTCGCCTCCCAAACCGAACTGTGGCGAACGACGATCGACGCGGCGCACGCGCACTGGGAGCGCGTCGCCGATGAGAACGGCCAACGAATCGGCGAAGCGCTGGTCAAAGGCCTCGCTCCGGTGCTGCAGCAACACGCTGACTCGCTGGCAAAGCACTCCCAATCGCTCGGCGAGCACGCCGACTCTCTGAACGATGTTCGCCAGGACTGGAATGCGGACCTGGAAAACCGCTGGCAAAAGTGGAACGAGGCGTTTTCCCACGGCAGCGAACTGCTCAGCGATCACCAACAAACCCTCATCCAGCAGAGCACGGCACTGACCCGCCAAAGCGAAAGTTTGGCACAGTACAGCGACCGCTTGGGGCAGTACAGCGGCCGTTTGGCGGATCAGAGCGGCGAGCTTGCGGAAACGAGCCGCCAAGCCGAACAGCTCAGCCAACTCCAGCGCTCACTCGATAGCAGCTTGCTGCGATTGGCCGAGGTCAACGCCGCGGTGCAGCACAGTCTGCAAATCCGCGATGAAGCCAAACTCGCCAGCTCCGTCGCGGATCAACTCTCCGACGCGATGCTGGTACTGGCCCGCGCCGTCGACGTGCTCAACAAACGCTTGCCGGCCTCAGCGCTCCAACACCACCCGGCGGCGGCGAAAAACGCGGCCGCTCCCACCGCCCGCGAATCGCTCGATCTCGCGGCCGATTCCTTCCCCGCTGCAAGGCGCGCCGCATGAGCGGCCGTCGCCGCGAGGGGATTTCCCCTTCCTTGTTCCCGTTCCTGGCCGTGCTCGTTTGCACGCTCGGCACGCTGATTTTGCTGTTGGCGATGGTCTCGCAAAAGGCGAGCGAAGCGGCCGCAGCGAGCGTTTCACACACCGCAGCACCGCCGGACAGCGAGGAAACCGATGCTCAAGAACAGGCCGCAGCCGTCGCTCAGGCCTCTGCTCAGCTCGATCGCCAAGTGCGTGAAGCCAAGTGGTATCGTGAGCAAACGGTTAACATGCGCGACGAGCAAACGGCCGAGTTGGAACAGCGCCGCGATCAACTGGCGCATCTCGAAGACCATCTGGCACGGCTCCGCGAGCAACTGCGGCTACTGACCGCCGAAGTCGAAGCCTCGCTCGATGACCAAGGCACCGTGCTGACCGCCCAAGCGACCCTCGATCAACTGCTGACCGAAATCGAAGACGAACAGACAGCCATCGGTCAATTGGAATCCGAACTGCAGTCGCAGACTCCGCGAATCGTGATCGTGCCGCATAAAGGTCCCAACGGCACCGATCGCCGTCCGATCTACGTCCAGTGCCGCAGCGATGGCATTTATCTGCACCCCGGCGGGCAACGGATCCTGCGATCGCAACTGGAAGCGAGCAGCCCCCAGGCCAATCCGCTGGATGCCGCGCTCCGCGCCATCCGCCTACACGCGATGCAGTCCTACGGCGATTCGATCGCTCCTTATCCCTTGCTGATCGTCTCGCCCGATGGGATCGAAACCTATGGCCTCGCTCGCAGTGCGATGAATTCTTGGGACGATCAATTTGGTTACGAATTGGTCCCCGACGGAGTTGAGCTCGCTTTCCCGCCCGCCGATCCGGTGTTGGAAGACAAGGTCGCGGCCGCCATTGGGCAGGCGGTAGCCCAGCAGGAAGCGCTCGCCTTGCGGTCTGGTGGCAGAGGCCGAGGCGGAAACCCCAATGGCAACGGAACCGGCGGTTCACCCGCTGTGTCGCCGACCGCTCCGCCGGTCGGAGTTCCCCAGAGGTCGCATGGCGGTCTGCCGGCAGCATCCAGCTATGCCGACCTCAACGGCTCCAACGACACCGACAGCTTCGGCGAATACGGCTCGGGCAAAAATGCCGCCAGCGGTGGCGGCAAGACGAGCGGTGAGGACGGCACAGGCGACTCGGCCACCGCTGGCAACGCCTTGGCAGCCGGCTCCGCTGAGCCGCGTTCTGCTCAAGAGGGCTCATTCCAGCCGGCCGCGCAGCCCGCTGCCGATCAGCCATCGGCAGCGCAGCCGAATGCTGCTGCGCTGGCGGGACAAAACCTGACGCTCAATCCACCTGCCGTTGGTGACGCAACTGACTCCAGCAGCCAGCCGACGACGGGGCAGCGCGGCAGTCGCAGCCCCGAGCAAATGACCGGTCAAACTGCCGGATCAGCAGGCGGTACGGCAGCGGCGGGCTCCTCCGGTAGCCCGGGCAGCCCCGGCGGTCCACAAGCCGCTGGCAACGAAGCGATGGCCGGTTCGGTCGATCCGCAGCAAGCGTCGGGCACCCCGAGCATCAGCCTCAACGCTTCGCCAACGCCGCCGGTCACCCGAGTCGGTAAGGACTGGGGCCTGCCGTCGAGCCTGGTTTCCAGCCGCGGCACCGAAATGCTGCGGACGATCCGGATCGAATGCCACCCCGACCGGTTTGTGTTGCTGCCCGAAGGCGGCCGCGGCACCAACCGCACCTTCGCATTCACCGATGGCGATGTCGATCGCGCGTCGCTGGAACTGGCCACTGCCGTCCGCGACCGCGCCGCTGGCTGGGGTGCCGCGATGCAAGGGGCGCGCTGGCAACCGGTGTTGGATGTTGCCGTCGTCAGCGGCGGCGAAAGCCGCTATCAACAACTGCTCGAGCTGATGGACGGCAGCGGGGTGATCATTCAAGCGCGGGGGACACGATGACTCAAGCACGCCGCCGCTCCGGTGCGCCGGAACTCGGCCAAGATGCATTTTTGGACATCGTCGCCAACCTCGTCGGGATTCTGATCATTCTGGTGGTGATCCTCGGCAGCCGCTCGCATGAGGTCGCCGATGCGATCCGTCAGCAGACCGAAGCATCCTCGCCCGCCGCGGCGGAACCGCTGCCCACCGCCGACGAACTGCAGGCGAAGCTGTTGGAAATGGAGCGAGAGACCGCGCGCGCGGCCGCCGCACTCGCAGAGTCGCAACGGCTGGAGGCGGCGATCCAGCAGAGCGACATGCAATTGGCGCTGGTCAGCAGGCAACGCGGCGAGCTGCTCGACCTGCTGGCCGCAGCCCAGCAGGCATGGGAAGGGAAACAACAGGAACTCGGCAGCGAAGCCGTCGAACGCGGCAAGACTGAAGCCCAAATCATCGCCGCGCGGACGCAGTTGGAGCAATTGCAGCGTGTCCGTGGTCAAGCGGAACAGGCCGACCGGCCGGTGGTCGCGGTCGCCCACCTGCCCACACCGATGGCAAAAACGGTGTTTGGCGAAGAATTGCACTTCCGGCTCAAGGGCGGACGGCTCGCCGTGGTCCCGATCGAACGGCTGATCGAAGAAATCCAACGCGACTTTCAACGGTCGGTCGGCGGCTCGCGCGAAGGTCGCCTGGATGCTGCCGTCGGTCCGATCCAGGGATTCGTCGCCCGCTACGAAATGGACAAATCGCAGGAAACGATCACCCAAGGCGGCCGCGTTGGCACGGCGACACGGATTCAGCTTGTCGGCTTAACGGTCGAACCGCTCAGCGAACCGCACGGGCAGAAACTGGAAACGGTGCTGGCCAGCAAAGGCAACGCGCTGGATATCGAACTGGCCGGCCGCTCGCCCGAGAAGACGACGGTGACCGTGTGGGTTTATCCCGACAGTTTTGCTGAGTTCCGGCAACTGAAGGAACATCTGTATGCCCGCGGTTACGCCACCGCCGCTCGGCCGCTGCCGATGGACCGCCCGATCTCCGGCGGGCCCCAGGGCAGCAAGTCGAACGCACAATAACCGCTTAACCAGTCACCAACTTGCGATTAAACCGGCCTTCATTGATCGTCGGGCGTTCGGGCCGCCCCTTGTGGTCGTAGGTCAGCTTCATGTTGTCGATCCCCATCAGCCCCAGGATCGAAGCATGGATGTCGTGCACGTGCATCCGGTCTTCGATCGCGTACAGCCCCAGTTCATCGGTAGCACCGATTGTCTGGCCGCCTTTGACGCCGCCGCCGGCCATCATGATCGAAAATCCGGTCGGGTTGTGGTCGCGACCATTAGACTTTTCGCTCATCGGCGTGCGACCGAACTCGCCTCCCCAGATAACGAGCGTCTCATCGAGCAACCCGCGCTGCTTCAGATCTTTGATCAGCCCAGCGACCGGCTTGTCCATCGACTTGCACAGCCGCGAGTGATTGGCTTCGATCGCCGAGTGCGAATCCCAGCCGCTGCCGGTGCCGCTGTACAACTGCACGAACCGCACGCCGCGCTCGACCAGTCGGCGGGCCAGCAAGCAGTTGCGGCCAAACGCCTCGGTCTCCTTTTGATCCAGCCCATACAGTTCTTTCGTGGCGGCGGTTTCATCGGCTAGGTCGACCGCTTCAGGCGCCGCAGCCTGCATCCGAAACGCCAGTTCATAGCTCTGGATGCGGGCGTCGAGTTCCGACTGCTGCGGGCGGAGTTCCGCGTGCGCCTGATTGTACTGTTGCAACAGATCGAGCTTCGCCCGCTGGCGATCGCCCGTATAACCCTTGGGCCAATTGAGGCTGGCGATCGGCTCGTCGCTCGCCCCGTTGATATGCACACCTTGATACGACGCCGGCATGAAGCCTGAGCCCCAGTTGCGTGGGCCGTTGACCGGACGTTTGTTGTTGTCACACATCACCACGAATGACGGCAGGTTGTCGTTGCCGCTGCCCAAACCGTAGTTCACCCACGCACCGAGCGACGGACGCCCGGCAACGTTGATGCAGGTGTTCATTTGGCAGACACCGCCAGCATGATTGATGCCGTTGGTCCAGCAGGAACGAACCACCGCGATGTCATCCATGCAAGTAGCGATGTGCGGGATCCACTCCGAGGCCCACATCCCGCTCTCACCGTGCTGTGTCCAGGTACGGGGAGCGGCCAGCAGCGGCGAACCCTTTTCTCCCATCGCCGTGATCGGTTCGTGAAAACTGGCCGGCAGCGGCTTTCCGGCCAACTCATTCAACAGCGGCTTGGGATCGACGAGGTCCAGATGGCTTGGCCCGCCTTCCAAGAAACACCAGATCACTCGCTTGGCGCGCGGAGCGAAGTGCGGCCCCGGCCGATGCCCTTCTGCGGCCGCCGACTCCTGCTGCAGCATCGCCTGCAGGGCCAAAGCCCCAAATCCAGCTCCAGCGGTCTGCAAGAACTCGCGACGCGAGGCGGCCGCGCGGTGGTGCGGCTGATGGAATTGTCGACAAAGGCGGGAAGTCATGGTGGGTGACCCTGTAGGCGGACTTGCTAATGTCTGAGGGTTGTCAACTGGAAGCGGTCATCGCCGACAGATGCCAGCGATACCCCGCATCAATCGACATACAGAAACTCGTTGGAATTCAGCAGGACGTGACACAAATCGACCAGCCGGTCGGGATCCAACGGCTCGCCGACGAATTGCTGGGCCCGGCTGCGTTCCTCACTGCTGGGTTCGCGTCCCCACGCCAACCCGAATGCTCGGGACAACAGCTCCTCGGTCGTATCGGCGCTTTGTGCCTGCAGCCGCGTGGCCATTTTTTCCGCCCGCTGCAGCATCCAGGCACCGTTGAGCATCATCAGCGACTGCACCGGCGTCGTCGTTTTGTTGCGCTCTGCAATGCTCACCAGCCCATTGGCAATGTCGAACAACTGCAAGAAGGTATCGGGATTGTTGCGTTGGAACTTCACGTAGAGCGAGCGGCGCGGTTCGGTTCCCGCGACGCTGGGGCCACCGATCTGCAGCTTCAGTTCGCCGCTGGCCACCAGCGCCGAGTCGCGGATCTGCTCGGCCGTCAGCCGATTGACTCGGAAACGCCACAGCAAGTCATCATCCGGGTCCTTCATCTGGTACTCAGCCGCCTGCGGATGCAGCGAAGATTGCTGCCACACGGCCGACATCAAAATCCGCTTGTGCAGCTTTTTCAGGCTCCAACCCTCTTCGATGAACGCCAGCGTCAGCCAATCGAGCAACTCCGGATGCGTCGGCCGGCGTCCTAACCGCCCAAAGTCGCTCGCCGTTGGCACGATGCCCTGGCCAAAATGTTGTTGCCAGATGCGATTGACGATCACGCGGGTGGTCAGCGGATTGTCCGCTTGGCCAATCCACTGGGCCAGCGCCGTGCGCCGACCCGAACTGGCAATCTGTTCCTGCGGCTCCAATTCGGCCGGCGAGCCATCGCACAGCACCGTCAAATAACCCGGCTCGATCGGCTCGGCATCGGGATGATCAGAAATCACCGTCGCCGAATGCGCGTAGGGAAAGTCAGCGGCCGTCATCAGCTCGGGCAGCGACTGCGGTTTGAGATGATCGAACTCGGCGAGTTGCTTTTTCAGTTCCTCATGCTTGTCCTTGTGCTCCTGCGTCATCGAACGCAGCGGACCGCCTCCTTCCTCCGAGAACTGCCGCCCGATCAGGTAGGCCATTTGATGGTCCCAACTGGTCCGCTGCTCGACCGGCTTGTTGAAACAATCCTGAATATCCAGCGGGAACATATCGACCGTCTTCTGCCAGCGGCGATCGTGGTAGGGCTGCAGCAGTGCATCGATCTGAGCTTGGATCTCGACCGTCGCCGCCTGCCACTGCGCGAGCTGAGCCTGATACTCCGCCAACTGCTGCGGGCTGGCCTGCAGAACATCATCCCGCCAGATCAGCGGTTCAAAAAATGCTCGTAGGCGAAAATAATCTTTCTGCAGAATCGGATCGAACTTGTGGTCGTGGCAGCGTGCGCAGGCCATCCCCATCCCCAGAAACACGTCCGCGGTGACATCCGTGATCTCGTTCATGATGTCATTCCAGTGCGAGCGGGCGTCGCGCTGGTTGTATTCGTAGATCCCCAGCCGCAAATAGCCGGTCGCCGTCAGCGCTTCGGGATCGCCGCCAGGCATTTCGTCGCCTGCCAATTGCTCGCGAACGAACTGCGGGTACGGCTTGTCTTCGTTAAACGAGCGCACGACGTAATCTCGGTAGCGCCAGATATGCGGCCGATAAGCGTCCTGATTCCAACCATCGGATTCGGCATAGCGAACCAGGTCCAACCAGTAGCGTCCCCAGTGCTCACCGTAGCGATCGTCATCCAGCAGGTTGTCGATCAGTTGTTCCCAAGCGGCGGGAGATTCATCGGCGAGGAATGCGGCGGTCTCCGCGGGTGTCGGAGGGACACCGACCAAATCGTAGTACAATCGCCGCACCAATTGCTGCTTGGAAGCTTGCGGCGCCGGCGTCATCTCGTGCTCGGCCAATCGCTGATAAACAAACCGGTCGATTTCGGTTCGCGACCAGTTGTCGCCGGCAATCTGCGGCACGTCCGCTTGATGCAGCGGTTGAAACGCCCACCACTGCCGATCGGAATCCGAAATTTGTCCGGCCGCCTCGCGGATCGGCTCACCATGTTCAGGCCAATGGGCACCGGCGGCGATCCAGTCGACAAGCTGAGCGATTTCCGCGTCCGGTAGCTTTCCAGCCGGGGGCATTTCGTACGACTCGTACCGCACCGCTTCGACGATCAAGCTGTCGTCGATTTCACCGGGGACCAGCACCGGCCCGCTATCGCCACCCTCCAACATCGCTTCGAGCGAATCGAGCCGCAGCCCACCTTCTTGCTTCGCCGGCCCGTGGCACTTGACGCACTGCGATGCCAGCAGCGGGCGGATGTGTTGTTCGAACCGTTTCGCTTCGTCAGATTCCGCTCGTGTGATCGCAGGAACCAAGCAGAGGGCAGCAACCAGAGCGGTGAGGAACCAATCGCGCATCAGGAAAATCCCAGGTAGGAATGCGGGCGGATCCACAGCATACCACAGGAGGGCAACCATTGGCAGCAAAGAAATCCGCCCCCTTAGCAAAAATTGCCGTGGCAGATGCCGCCGATAGGGATGGCGGGTTGCGGGTTGCGGGTTGCGGGTTGCGGGTTGCGGGTTGCAGGTAGCAGGTAGCAGGTAGCAGGTAGACGGAGGACGGAGGACGGAGGACGGAGGACGGAGGACGGAGGACGGAGGACGGTCGCAGGATGAAACAACCAACAACCAACAACCAACAACCAACAACCAACAACCAACAACCAACAACCAACAAC
>Ga0182745_1000548_pt1 | contig 41288 bp, 36 predicted proteins | sample eDN3rd30CKraftBY_FD_128523 | JGI IMG/M metagenome (GOLD analysis project Ga0182745, IMG submission 128523) | Enriched backyard soil microbial communities from Emeryville, California, USA - eDNA 3rd pass 30_C Kraft BY (version 2) (version 2) | ecosystem: Environmental > Terrestrial > Soil >...
AAGTCAGGTAGTGCCGTTCTCAGCGGCGCCTTCAAATCAGGGATGGACATGGAGTTCAGCGATTTCGTTCTCAGTGGCAGTATGCTGCGGGTTGTGTCATTCGGCATTGGTGCTCGGTCGCGCGTCGTTTGGGCAAAGGCTCCGCTATCGCTTCGCAGCTTTCTCTGTCTTGGCATCGAGCGCTGGCCCATAACAAATCAAATAACTTCGCGCCTTCGGCGCAGGAGAGAGTTCCTTCGGTTTAGTGGACACCCTGAACTAATCATTCAGGAGGTCCATAGATGCCAAGACCAGGCCCGAGAACAACCTACAAGTACACTGATGAGTTCAAGGCCACGGCTGTCAGGTTAAGCAACCTTCCCGGCGTTGCTGTTCAGGATGTGGCGGAGTCGTTGTACATTCACCCTTTCATGCTATCGCGCTGGCGCAAACAAGTACGGGAGGGTGTGATCATGGCCAAGAGTGCTGATATCGACAAAGAGGTTGCTGCGGAGCTCAAGGAACTGCGCAAGATCAAGAAGGCCTACGCTCGCCTGCAAGAGGAGCATGACATTTTAAAAAAAGCCGTCGCGTTCACTTCAGCTCGAAAGCGGGCATCTTCGCCTTCATCGACTTCCACCAGAAAGACCACAAAGTCGTGAAGATGTGCGCGCTGTTTGGAGTGAGCGCGAGTGGCTATTACACGTGGCGCAGCCGGCCACCGAGTCAGCGGGCGCTTGAGGACAAGGCGAGATCCAGAGGGCGTACAAGAACAGCGACAGAACCTACGGAAGTCCTCGTATCCACCATGCGCTCAAGCGCGAAGGTGAGGCAGTTGGCCGACGCCGAGTGGAGCGATTGATGCGGGAAAATGGCATCAAGGCCTGTTCAGCAACCCTGTATCGCCGTACGCCGGGCACGGATCGTTTCTATGGCAGCATCGATAGCAAAGTGCACGAGAGGGAAGTGACGACCAGCAACCAGGTCTGGGTCGGTGACGTTACCTACCTGAAGGTGGCCGGTGAATGGCGATACCTGGCGGCAGTGATGGATCGGTACGACCGTACCCTGCTGGGCTGGTCCATCAGCAAGGAGCGGACGATGCGTTTGACCAAGCGAGCGCTGGCCAATGCGCTACGCCAGCGCAGCAGTGCCGAGGGAATGATCTTCCATAGTGATCACGGGGTCGAATACCTTGGGAGCGAGTATCAGAAGTCGCTGAAGCGTGCTGGTATTACGCCAAGCGTGAACCGCCGGCTTCGCATGAATGACAACGCGCACATGGAGTCCTGGAACAAGACGATGAAGTCGGACATGTACCACCGCAGGGACTTTGATAGTGATCGCGAACTCTATCGCGCGATCAAGGCGTATGTCGCGTTCTACAACAATGAGAGACTGCACTCATCATTGGGATATCGAACACCGGCGGGGTTTGTAGCAGAATGCAGCTAACCAGCGGGTGTCCACTTTTTCGAAGGAAGTTCCCGCCGCTTCGCGGCGCGGCTTAATTCAGGCGTTATGCGCTTCAATGAATCATCGAGCCACTTTAGGAGCTAAAGATGGAAATGGAAACTCGCAATCGGGCGATAGACAAAATCTACAAGCGCCGTGACCGTTATGAGATACCCGATTGGCAAAGAGAAGAAGTCTGGAACAAATCAAAAAAGCAGAAGTTGATCGACTCTATCTTGAAAGGGTGGAAGCTCCCAAAGTTCTACTTCGTAAAGGTATCCGACGTTCCCGAAGAGTATGAGGTAGTCGACGGCCAACAGCGACTTGCTGCAATATTTGAATTCTTAGACAACGAGCTTCCACTATCGGACGCTTCCGCGAAGAAATTTGGAGGTTTGTACTATAAGGACCTCAAAGATGAGTTGTCAGACGAATTCGATGACTTTGAAATTCAATTTGATGAAATTACGGATGCCGATGATAAAGAATTAAAAGAATTTTTCCTGCGACTCCAGGAAGGTTTGCCTCTCATTTCAAGCGAAAAACTTAATGCGGTTGATAGCAAGCTTCGAGACTTCTGTGTGCGTGCAGCAAATTTCGGCTTTTTCAAGAACACCTGCTACTTGGCGAACAAGCGTTACTCGCACTTTGATGTAGTGGCTAAATCAGTAGTTGTCGAAGTTGAGGGCTTTGGGGTTGGACTTAGGCTAGACGAAATGAGACAGGTTTTTGAGAGTCAGAAGTCATTTTCACCAAACTCTCAGATTGCCAAGCGGATAAAAGCAGCACTCTCGCTACTCGAAGCTTCATTCCCGGAGAAATCGCTGATGTTTCGCAATCGTGCTGTAACGCAATCATTTGTGACCCTTGCGTGTAGAATTGTCGATAATTCTCCAGATATAAAGAAGCTTGCGAAACTAGAAAAGTTCGCCATCCATTTTCAAAGCGAGCTAGCAGCGCAAATTGAATTAGGACATGCGGCAACTGACCCCGACTACCTTGCATTTCAAAAGACCGTAAATGCAAACGTGAAATCCGGTCCCAAGACGAGGCATCGAGTACTCATACGAAAATTTCTACAGTTTGATCCGAGCGCTGTCGAGCTATTTGATCCTGTGACGTTGGCTGAAGGCAGCTTGGAGCAGGAAGTTGGCCGTCAAGGCGAAGAGATCGCGACATTGGTTACTAAGATAAATGAGGTTCACTCTAGTGCTAATGGCGCAGATTTGTTCAAGCTCACGAATAAAACGACAGGCGCGCTAAAAACCATTCGGACATGCGTTAAATCTGCGAATGATTGGAAGCTACTTATCGAAAGTCTTTACTATTTGTTCCGCGAAGGTCCAGGATCGAAGTTGTCTAATAAATGGCCGCAATCATTCATCGATATCAATGATCTTAGAACGGCTCAAGAGCATGATGTAGATCATGGGAAGGCTAGCAAGGCGGCATCAAAGAAGAAGAAGCTCGGTGATACTTTCAAGAAGTATGCTGGAGTAACTTCCCCTTCAGTTGTGGATCCGGCCCAGCTTCCTGCTATTCAGTCGAAGTTGTTGGCCGCGATTGAAAAGGACTTGAGAGAACTAGTGAAAAAGTCCGCATAACAAGCAGTTCCACAGAGTCCAAAGCATGCTGTCATGCCTTTTGCAGAAGGCGCAAAAGCCACGCCAGCATACTTTGGCTCGTGAACATGGGCGTTAGCGTGCCTAGTTGCTCCCTGGAAGTACGTACGGGTATGGGAAGCCTTTTGTGGAGTGTTCACATAGGTCCTGAGATTCAGATGGCTAAAGGCATTACCAACTGATTGGAGAGGGATGTCTTGAGTATATACCCCTGCATTTACGAGCTGGAACGTTGGGCGGAATTCCAGATTATGGCCTTGGAAGGAATTGGTTACTCACGCTCATCCCCCCTTGTTCGGGCTATGGAGGGTCAACCGCGAGCACGCAGCTTTGCCAGCAAATTACCTATCGGCATACATAGCCGAGGGTTTGATGAGTACCTCTTGGTGGAAAGAGCTTTGAATTACCTTGGGCAAGAATACCGGGACGTAGCTGTTACAGAATATGCTGCGCCGCTGGCAATTGCGGGGATATCGATGGTTAAACGAGCAAGCAGAGTTGGTATTTCACTCCATATGTATCGTCGTCGCTTAAAACAAATTCATGCCGAGGTTTGCAGGATATTCGATATCTGAAAGGTACTCGTGGAAAATGCTAACAAACCGTTCAAGAGCGACCAAAGTATGTCGTCATGCCTTTTGCAAAAAGCGCAAAAGCCACGCCAACATACTTTGGCTCCTTAACAGGAGCGTTAGTGCTACTTATGAGCGAAGAATTAGAGTTCAAAGCAAGAGTCAGATTCGTTCTTTATCCAGAAGCGGTTTCTGGCAGGTCTGGCCCGGTTTACTCCCCCGCTAGGCCCAATCACAGAGTAGAAGGCTTTGATGATCTCTTTATTTCCCAACTGGACTTTATCGGGACACTTCAAATCAACCCGGGCGAATCCACCGTTGCTAGCGCTCACGGCCTCATCACAGATGCAATGCTCAATTCGCTTAAGAATGGAAACAAATGGCTAGTCTATGCTGGTCTTAAAAGGCTAATCGGAGAGATTAATGATATTGAGTGGCTCACCCCTCACTAACAAAGCGGTTAATTCGGAGACAATAGACTCCGCATCAGTTGCGCATGGCTGCGCCATTCTATGCGCAACCGCTGCTCCGCTATTGCGCCGCTTACCTTGTCGTTAGGCGAACTTTAACCATGCCCAAATCACGTGACGATTTTTCCAAGCCCGTTATGGATGCCCTCGCCAAGCGAGCTGCCTTCATTTGCTCCAATCCTGATTGTCGAGCACAAACTTTGGCCCCATCTGATACAGAACCGGGCAAATATTTGTACATTGGTAAAGCTGCACACATATGCGCTGCAGCCAAAGGAGGTCCACGCTTTGATTCCCAGATGTCAGTCGAAGAGAGATGCAGCATTGATAACGGCATTTTCCTATGCAGCAACTGTGCGGATTTAATCGACAAAAATGGTGGCGCGGATTTTTTGTCCGAGCTATTGCATGAATGGAATCGAACTCACGCTAAATGGGTCACGAATAATCTCAACAAGAAAAGTCAGGGGCGGGGAGGCAACGGTGGTAGCGGCACAATCATCGGAAACCGGGGAACAGTTATCGGTGGTCGGGGAGGGGAAGGTGGCATTTCCGGGATAGGAGGTAGTGGCGGCGGCGGATTCATCAAAGGTGATGATGGGATGATTATCGGGGGCAACGGTGGCAGTTGCGGTACGGCCGATGGCCGTGGTGGCCGCGGTGCCCGTGGTCCTACAGAGCGTTTTGGATTCCCTACGGATATGTGGGGAATCGGTCGCGGTGGAGCAGGCGGCAATCACCCAGAGTTCATTCGCCGCATGAAACTGTTACGAACCGTACGCGCAGAGTATCTGACCAAGTTCCAAGAGGATGCTACATACATTGAGGCTGGGATCGATCTGGTTCCGGTGGATTGGGTGAATCAGCGTCTGGTTGAGTTAGGGGAGACTTGGCGGATTCGGTTGGGGGATTCCGGATACCAGTTGCCAGCGTTGCCGGAAATCGAAAAAGGTCTAGAGTAATGCGTGCGGAATTGCCTAACAAATTCTTGCAGTCGGACCAAATCGTGCCGGCGTGCCTTTTGCAAAAAGCGCAAAAGCCACGCCGGCACGCTTTGGCCGCTGAAAAAAGGCTTTAGGTTTCATTCATGCCCAGCGCAGCCATTAGCAAGTACTTTGATGCGACTGAGAATCGAAAGGTTCGGGACGACCTACTGTTTGCAGTCGAGGGAGTGGGTGAGCCCAAGATTGCAATAGATTGTGGTTGTGGCGCTGGAGCTGATATTAGCTACTTGGTGTCGAAGGGCTTTGCTGTGTACGGATTCGACATAGAGGAAGAATCAATATCAAGGTGCAAGGCTCGCTTCAAGAACGTCGGTGGTGTGACCATATCTAAGTCTTCTTTCAACTCATACACTTTCCCAAGAGCCTCCTTGGTTGTGGCTGACGCGAGCCTGTTCTTTTGTCCAAAGTCAGAATTTACCGACGTATGGAACAACATATACGAGTGCCTATATCCGAACGGCGTTTTCTGTGGTTCCTTGTTGGGGCCGGAGGATACGATGGCTGGGCCAGAGTATAGTGTGGTCGATTACTGGCCCGCAGTGGCTGTTTTTGAGGAGGAAGAGGCGAAGGAGCTTTTTGTAAACTTTGAAATCCTTCGGTTCAACGTCCATAGGTCTTCTGGGACCACACCTGATGGAAATCTACATGATTGGCATATTTTTTCAGTAGTCGCAAAGAAACCTAACAAAGTCACCAACAACGCGCCTGCGGCGCCGGACGCGGCAAGACCGCGCCGGTTGTGAACGGCGTTAGCTTTTCGAGGAATCCATGAAACCTGTAGTCGCAGTTATAGAATGGTATGGGCCGTACACTCTAGAATCGGCCCAGACGGCAAGCTTCGATTATGAGGACGGGATTTACTTGGCTTTAGGTAAAACTAGGAGCCAGAGAAATATTCAACTGCAGTATGTCGGTCTCGCCTCCAATCTGAAGGCAAGGTTGAACGCCGATCACCATAGGCTACCAGAGATCAGCAGGGATATGAGTATCTGGCTCGGTGAGGTCGTTTCTCCTAGAACACCCGGGAAGAAAATTAAAGTTACCGATCGTATGCTGGACCTTGCGGAGTGGGCGCATGCATATTTCCTCCAATTGCCTTTGAATAAAGCTAAAAAAGCAAATCCGCCGGATCGCTCTATCACCGTCTATAATCGCTGGTGGAAAACCGATTTTGAAACACCTTGTAGGCAACGTCCGCATAAGAACTGGCCAGATATAATCGATTATATCGATAAGGACTATGATGCTAAGCTGGTGTGGTTTGGAGGACGGCAAATCGTCCAGGAAGCTGGTGCTTATAAGAGCTAACAAAGTCATGAGCTACGCGCCTACGGCGCCGGACGCCTCCTTCGGAGTCGCCGGTTATGAACGGCGTTAGGCGCTAGATGAGCGCTCCGGAGATGCTGAGATGGCGAATGGCGTGGCGATGTCCGGAGATGAGATTCAGGCCAAGGTTCTCGCCAAGATGGACGAGTACGAAGATCGATCCATTCTTGAGCAGTACGCAATTTTCATGGGTAAAGCTCAAATTCTTGAGCTTAGCTTGAAGGCATTGCTGTCTCGAAGATTTGAGATTCCCTTTGAGAGCATGGAGCGATGGACTCTGGGAAGAACAAAGAAAGAGCTAAGAGACAAGGGGTTGCGGCCAGACTTCATTGCTTTTCTGGGAAGCGTAGTTGACTATCGCAACAACATGGCGCATGAGTTCCTGGCAAATAACGCGATCACGCGGTCGGTTGCCAACTTCAGCGATCGCATGCTTTATGGCGATCTGTTCAAGGGACTCTACGAGCTTGAACAACTACTCGTTCTTTACGACTGGTGCGAAGAACATGATGGCTGGATGCCTCGCGCCTAACAATTCATTCAAGCCGACGCCGCTTCGCGGCGCGGCTTAATTCAGGCGTTAGGAGCCCAAGGTCGTGCCCGTCAAGACCTACAACTTTGAGCCAGCAGTGTTCCTTGTGGAGTTCAACACGCAGTGCAACATCGCGTCTATCGTGTTCCACCGACTCCAACAGACCGCACCAGGTTGGTATAGCGAAGCGCCTACAGAAGTGGTAGGCGCACAAATGTCACCCAGAGATATCATGATTAACTGTGCCGCATTCCTGTCGGCCGCTGCCGTTATCTCTAAGATCCTCTTTCCAGGGGCTCGCCCCAACACCAAAGTGCATCGCAGGTGCGAGCGCCTGCGCATGCTCCTCGAAATTGGTGAGCTTCCCACTTTACAAAAACTCTCTGTCCGAAATTCATTCGAACACGTTGACGAACGTCTTGATTCCATTTTTAAAACGTTCAAAAGCGGGAGTATTGCTCCAATATCTGTTGACGAGGATTCGCATGCAAAAGACACACTGGTTCTAAAACGCTTTGACCCAAGAAATCTTACGATTGCCTTCCTGAAGGCGGAGCTCTCGTTGCCAGAGTGCATTGCCGAAATTGACCAAATAGATTCCATGATTGATCCAGCTTTGAAGAAACTGTTCGGGTCCAGATTCGATCTTCATGGCTCCTAACAAATAGTTCCTGAGCGACAAAAGTATGTCGTCATGCCTTTTGCAAAAAAAAAGCAAAAGCCACGCAACATACTTTCGCGCCAGAACAGCGGCGTTAGAGAGCCATGAAATTCGACACAAAATTGAGAATTGGCGGATTCCTATTCGTAGCAGCGCTTTATGCAGTGGGGCGTTTCACGGATTCGATGCCGGGTTACGTAAAGTATTCCACCTTCTTTCTCTTGCTTACCGCAGCGCATGCGGTATTTTTGCCTAGATATAAGAAGTATGTGTATTTCCTGGCTTTGGCAGCGACATTCTCGGTCTTTATGGTTGCGTGGTCGGTTCAACTAATTGCGGATCCCGCGATGGTGTTGATCGGCTTCTTTTTGTTGGGAATTCAGTTTGCTCTAGTTGGAGCATATAAAAATTATGGGGTTTCAAAGCAGGTCTTATGAGAAAACTCTCTAACAAGTGGGTTAAGTCGGACGCAGCAGACTACCCAATCGTTAGGCGAAAACCAAGGGTCAACTTCAATGAATAATTCAAACAATGCAAAGCCCAGATTTGACGCGGTCACACCGCGCTTACCCACTATTGATGTTGAAAAGGCTCTCAATTTCTATTGCGAGCAGCTAGGCTTTCATCTTGGATGGAAGTGGGGTGATCCCATCACTCACGCCAATGTATGCCGAGATTCCATCAGCCTGGATTTGATAGCCTGCCCACCGAAGACGGGGCCTGCTTTGGCATATATCCAACTAACCGGGGTTGATGAGTATTTCTCCGAGCTCAGGCAGCGGGATGTTGACCTCAGTGAGCTTGAGGATAGGCCGTATGGAATGCGTGACTTTGAGGTTGTGGACCCGAGCGGTAATCGTCTTGCTTTCGGAGAACCAACAGTTGGCTGAAAATTCGCCTAACAAGCAAATTATGTCGCCGGCAAGCCGGCTGGGACGTCAAAAAGCTGCGCTTTTTGCCGCCCCATATTATGGGCGTTATACGAGTAGGTGCACATATCGATGACTGAACCAACATGGCTTACGTATATTGCTGCTATTGGGGCCATAGCAACTCCTCTCATTCTTACTGCGTTTGGCGCAATAGGCTGGAAACTAAGGAGTGATATAGAGCGTAGGCATGAATTGGAGAGAAAACTTAGGGACTCTAGGGTTGATATCTATAACCAAATCCTAGAACCATTCATTATTATGTTCATGACCGATGCTGCTTGGGCGCTTGATCCCAAGAATAAAAGTAAGGACAAAATGGCATTAGGGATTAATAAAGCCCTATCCTTAGAATATCGAAAACACGCTTTCAGTCTTGCACTGCTTGGATCTGATGGTGTGGTTATTGCTTACAATAATTTGATGCAACATTTCTTCAATCAAGATGAAGGGGTTGCTCTTGACGATAAGGCGACCAGAATGATGGCTCTGATCGGTGAGCTTCTACTGGAAATACGAAAAAGCATGGGGAATGAGTCAACCAAACTTGATAAATGGGGCATGCTTGAATGGTTTATTACGGATGCGCGCAGATATAGAAATCGAGTCGTATAACAAGGCCTTCATGTCGCCAGCAAGCTGGCTGGGACGGCTACTGCGTAGCCGCCCCATAAGGCGTCGTTAGAGTTCTGGAGAAGCTGTAGTGGTATATTCCGCGAAAGTAATACCGATAATGATCGCTTCTCCTGGGGACGTCTCAGAAGAAAGACGAATCATTCGGGAAGTGATTCACGAATGGAATGACTTGAACGCCAATGCATCAGGCGTAGTCCTTTCTCCGGTGGGCTGGGAGACTCATTCATCTCCTGAGCTTGGCGCTCGACCTCAAGAACTCATAAATAGAAGAGTTCTTAAAGATTGCGATTTGCTTGTTGGTGTTTTCTGGACCCGTATCGGTACGCCAACGGGTAAGTCTAAGAGCGGCACCGTAGAGGAGATTCAGGAGCACATCGGTGCTGGCAAGCCGGCGATGCTCTATTTCTCCAAAAAACCTGTTGCGCCACAAATGTTAGATCCCGAGCAGTTCAGGGAAGTTGAGAATTTCAAAGTCGAATGCCGATCTCTTGGACTGATTGAGGAATACGATACTATCGAAGAATTTAGGTCAAAGTTTTATCGTCACTTACAGATATGTCTTTCGCAAAATCCATACATAAAGTCTCTACTCTCTACGGAAAATGAGCTACCCAGCGTCAGAGCCAGTCCAATGGAGACTCCTAAGAACAGTTACCGGCTGTCAGAGGATGCTGTAACTTTACTGAAGGCCGCGGCTGACAACAAATCAGGAACAATCATCAATGCTCGCTACATTGGCGGCCACACTATTCAAGCTGGAAGCCAGAGCTTTGGTGGGCAATATGGCAGAGAGAGTGCTAAGTGGGAAGCGGCACTTAAAGAGCTTGTCATAAATGGCCTTATAGTGGACAAAGGCTACAAAGGCGAAATCTATGAATTAACTCATCAAGGATGGACGCTTGCGGACGAACTCTAACAAGCTGTTCCTGAGCGACAAAAGTATGTCGTCATGCCTTTTACAAAAAATCGCAAAAGCCACGCCAACATATTTTCGCGCCAGAACAAGGTCGTTAGATGCTAATCTGGAATCCGCGATGAAATCGGTAGTTACCATAATAATGCTGCTGACAACTTTAGGCTGTGCTAGTTCAAGCTCTAGACCCGCTGCTCTAGCATTCCAATACGATCCCGGAGTCCTCGGAACGACTATCATGGGTTTGGCTGTCGGTATGACCCCTAGACGAGTGCTGAGCGAGTTTGAAGCTCGGGAATGGTCTTACACATCCTCAACCCCCATGACTCTTGAGGACATGATCGAGAACAGTAGTCGATCAGGACTCTTTTTTATCTCCACTAAGGCTAGTCAAGAGCCTGATCTGGAAATATTTTTCGACTATGGAGTGGTAATTCTCGTGCGGGAGACACAGGGCGTTGAAGCAGGCCAGCTTGCTCAAAGCGTCGAAGAAGCCAAGAGAGATCTGTCTAGACTAGGTGAGTTCACAGAGAGCACTGACGGAAGCTCTATAAAACTGACATACAGTCCAAATCGAGGGGGCTATGTCTACTATGACTTTCATAAATTGGTGGAAGAGCAAAGAGACTATAGAGTATGGAAGGCTGTTGGAAACTACCCACAGTAAGCATCTAACAAACAAATCATGTCGCCGGCAAGCCGGCTGGGACGCCAAAAGCTTCACTTTTGTCGCCCCATATTAAGAGCGTTAGCTCTTTTGGGGAGGTTCCGTGTCGTTTGTAAAGCCGAAGTACTCGAAGAAGCAGATCAACAGAGCTGGAGAGATCCTGATATCCGACTCTGCTTCTGTCAGTGAACGAAACTTTGCCGACGAGGTTCTTACGAATTTCCGGGCTGCACATGGATATCCGATCAATACCTTTCAAGCTACGCTGCGAGCCAAACTGAAAGGCATTGACGAAAAAGCCATTGTGGCGCAACGGCTTAAGCGAACCCCTTCCATTGTCTTGAAGCTCAAACGCTTCGAGGGAATGAAGCTCGCCCGAATGCAAGACATAGGCGGGCTTCGAGCGGTTGTGTCGTCCGTCTCACGCGTACGAAAGCTTGAAAAGTCATACAGGGATTCAAAGTTTCTGCATGAGCTTGTCTCCTCAAAGGATTACCTCACCGACCCAAAGGTTGATGGATACCGCGGCATTCACCTGATCTACAAGTACGCAAACCCGAATGTTCCAGACTACGACGGGCTCTCCCTGGAACTGCAGATTCGTACTCGAATACAACACGCTTGGGCAACCGCAGTCGAAACAATGGGCACTTTTCTCGGTCAAGCGCTGAAGTCTGGTCAGGGCGAAGATCAATGGCGTGAGTTCTTTTCAATTGCGGGTGCCGCATTGGCGGACCTGGAGAAAACGACTCCAGTCCCGGGTTTTGAGAGCTGTTCTGCTCAGCAGATTCATCAGCGACTGTTCGAATCGGAGAAGCGCTTGCGTGTGCTTGAGAAGCTCAGCGGCTTCGCAATCGCAGCGGACAGAATCACCACAGAGCGCGGCCAAGGTGGCTATCACCTGATTACGCTCGACTCGACCAAGCGCACCGTGACAATCAGACCATTTCCTGTAGCAAGGTTGGAGGAGGCAAACGTAGCCTACGCAGCAATCGAAGCTAGAACGAAGGCTGGTGAACCGATTGAAGCTGTGCTCGTTTCGGCTGGTCCTGTCGAATCGCTCCGGAAGGCCTACCCAAACTACTTCCTTGACACACAGGTATTTGTGAGGCAGCTCCAACGCCTCATTGACGGACACAGATTGGGGGCAAAGAGCTAACAATTCATTCAAGCCGACGCTGAACTTCACCCGCTAAGACGGACACCTCAATCTAACGAGGAGTTTGTCGATGCCAAGATCCACCCGCCCCAGAAGGACGTGGCAATACACAAATGACTTTAAGGCTAAAGCCGTGGAGTTGAGCCAGTTGAAGGATGTCAAAGTGCAGGATGTGGCCAGGACATTGGACATCCATCCGTTTATGCTTTCCCGATGGAGAAAAGAGTATCGAGAGGGGAAGATTGTGGCTGATAAGCGTACGACACTCACCGGTCTTGGCAAAGAGAAGCAGGAGTTGGGTCGGCTTCAGAAATTGGAGCGTGAGAATGCGAGGCTGAAGCAGGAGAATGACCTGCTAAAAAAGTGGCAACGGTATCTGGCGGAACAACATCAGAGCGCTTTGGATTCATCCAAAGATACGGAAAAGAAATAGGAGTCAGATACCTGTGCGAGTGGCTGAAAGTGTCGCGTAGCGGATACTACGATTGGCTGAAACGACAAGCGAGCATACGAGCCCGAGAAGATATTGAGTTGTCACAACGGATCGTTGATATCCACACTCGCAGCAGAGAGACCTACGGCAGCCCACGTATTCACCGCAGTTTGCGGGATCAGGGAGTGCATGTAGGAGGTAAGCGAGTTGCACGCCTGATGCGTGACCTGGGCCTTAAGGGTCGGGTGGTTATGTTCACCCGTCGAGCACCCAGGCTGAGACGGTTTCAACAAGCAGGTGAGAATCTTCGACTGCGTATCGCGCCCCAACGCGATGCGATCAGCAATGGGTAGCGGATATCACATACATCAAAGTGGGCGCGCAGTACCAGTACCTGGTCACGATCATGGATGTGTACTCACGTCGTATCCTGGGCTGGTCGTTAAGCAGGAGCCGCACTGTCGATGATGTAATGCCGGTACTGAAAAGAGTCATTGCCAAGCGACGTCCTGATCCAGGATTGATCTTTCACACAGACAGGGGCATAGAGTTTATGGCCTATGCGATACAGGACGAGTTGGAGAAGCACGGGATTAGTAAAAGCTACAACCGCGCTGGTCACTGCACTGATAACGCGCATATGGAATCGTTCTACCACAGCTTGGAAGGAGAGCTGATCCGGGGCAGAAAATTTGATCAAGAACTCGCTTTGAGATCAGCGCTGTCATCCTATGTTGATGGGTTTTACAATCGAACGCGGCTGCATTCCGGGATCGGCTATATGAGTCCGATTAACTATGAAACTAGAGCGGCGTAAATTGTGTCCGTTTTATCGGGTGAAGATCAAGCTCGTTAATCCAGCGCATCAGTAATCACGTTTGCCAAGCCATATTGTCCCTCAGCATCGCATTCAGAATGACAATGAACTTGCGCATGCAGGCCGTGATTGCCACCTTCTTGTGCTTGCCCATGGCTACCAGACGTTGATAGAACTTGCGGATAACAGAGTTGCATTGCGTGGCGCTCAAAGTCGCCATGTATAGCGTGGTCCTGACACCAGCCCTGCCGCCATACACCCGCCGCTTGCCCCTTACTTTGCCGCTGTCCCGATTGATGGGCGCCACGCCGACCAGCGCTGAAGCCTGCTTGTTGTTCATGGTACCGAGTTCCGGCAGGTCGGCCAGCAGCGTGTAAACCATAGTGTTGCCGATACCAGGCGCTGTCTTGAGTAGGGACTTCTTCTCGGCCCACTCGTTCTCGGTGTCCACCTGCTCGTCGAGCAGTTTCTCCAACCGGACTACCTCCTTGTCCAGGGTGACCAGCAGCCGTTTGCAAGAAGGCGCGACGTGCTTGCCCATGATCTGAAGACGATTCAGTTCCTGCGTGCGCATCTGCATGACCTGCCGCCGGCGCGCCAGCAGATCCTTGATCAGAATGAGCTTTCTGCTCTTGGCGGGCGCCGGCCTGGGCTGAATGACGGCGGCAAACTCCGCGATCACGGCCGCGTCGATCTTGTCGATTTTCGCCAATTGTTCGATGGCCCCAGCATAGCGTCTCACCGATAGAGGTTTGACGACGCAGACAGGCAACTCTTTCAGGAAGGCCTGTTCCGCCAGGAGCAATTGATAATGTCCCGTCGCCTCCATCACCAGGCGTTCCACTTGATAGTGAGACAGCCTGCGCAGTACACGAGCGACGCCTTCCCGCGTATTCACCTCCTGCCAGTGAATACCTTTCTCGTGAATGCAGATGTCCAGCATGTCCTTGCCTACGTCCACACCCACGTTGACTGATGATCTGCTCTTTCTGGAAATTGTCATGGTGACTCCTCCTTGCTAGATTCGAGCTCGAGGCTCATTCGACTGTTCGAGTTAAGGATCGGGTCGGCTCAGTGCCCACGCTTGTTAACGGTCTTGCAGACCTATCATTCACCGGGCTACTGAACCGGTGATACTCGGGGAAGTCCAGTGATGATGGCCGTCAAGCGACGTCGTCCAAAGGGAACCGTCATTCATTCAGATCAAGGTTGTCAGTATGGAAGTGACGATTGGCATCGATTCTGCCGAAAAAACTGGCTTGAACCCAGCATGAGCCGCAGGGGCAATTGCTGGAACAATGCTGTTGCCGAATCCTTTTCGCCAGTCTCAAGAAAGAGCGCATCAAGAAGTAGATCTACAACACTCGCGAGAGGGAAACTCTTGACGTGGCTGACTATATTGAGTCGTTCTACAATTCCAGAAAGCGTCACAGCCACATCGGCGGCGTCAGTCCGGATGACTTCGAGCTTGCCGCCAAACGTCGTTAAGCAGGCCTCCACGAAATCTTGGGAACTCCAGTCATAAGCCAGGAGGATTTATGTATAGGCACTACTTGCTCGTTGCTCTTCAAGGATTAAAAAGGCAGCCTGCCATTTCCTCTATCAAAATAATGAGTTTAGCCATAGGGCTTGCGTGCAGTATTTTAGTGATTATGCATGTGCAATATATCTACAGTTTTGATAAGCATTTCCCTGGTTGGCAACATACATATCGTTTGGTAAGTAGTTTCGGTATTGATCAGCGAATTGATACTTCCCTGTCCTCCAATGCTATAGCACCACAGTTGTTATTGGACTATCCACAAATTCAACACATTGCAAAAACCCAGCAGGGTTCTGCAATTTTTTCTCGAGGAGATAGTTACATCGTCAGTGACTTCACCTGGGTCGATCCTGCTATCGTCCAAATATTCGGTTTTGAATTTATTAATGGCGACGCTGAAACTTCCCTCGATCAGCCCAATTCAATCGTGCTGTCTGAGTCAGCATCCAGAAAATATTTCCAGAATGAAAATCCCATAGGTCAAACACTGACGATGGATAACAAACTCGAACTCAAGGTTACTGGTGTTATCCGTGACCTTCCAGAAAACTCCAGCACTAAAGTAGAGATGCTTATTCCTGCAGCAGCTGGTCGTCAGCTGCATGGACAAGACTTTATGGCGGACAATTTTTGGATGGCGTTTTCCAGTATCACTTATCTGAGTATCCCGGATTCGGATGACGCTGCTTATATCAGCGCGGATCTACCGGGTTTTGTACAGCGTAACTTGCCGGAAGACCAAAAGGCGTTTGCCAACCGAAGTGAACTTGCTCTTTATCTCGAGCCGCTATCAGATGTCTATCTGAGTCCGCGTCTCCCGGATCTTACCGAAGCTGACAACTCCAAAGTACTGATGCTTGCCGGCTTGAGCATTTTCGCCGTGCTGATACTTATGACATCCTGTATTAACTTTGCAAATCTCTCGTTGACACAGACGCAGCAGCGAGGCAAAGAGGTCGGGATTCGAATGTCGATAGGGGCGAAGCACGGGCAAGTAATATGGCAGTTCCTGTTTGAAGCCCTGGTGTTGACTTTGATCGCTTTTTTGATCGCACTATTCCTGATCTGGTTGGCTATTCCAGTGTATACCACTTTCACAGGTACCAACTTCACGGCGGCGAGTGTGCTGCGCACCGACTCTGTCGCAGTGCTGCTGGCATTTGTGATTGTTATGGGTATCTTGTCCGGCATTGTTCCCGCTTTTGCGCTCTCGCGATTCAAGCCTGCCAGCATTATCAGGGGCACTGTTGGAAACAATGGTGGCTTGAGCAGAATGCTGCGCCCCCTGGTGACTGTTGTGCAATTCAGTTTTGCCAGTGCATTGATTATGTTGGCACTGGCCATCATGCAGCAAATTAGCTATCTAAATTCCATGGATTTGGGCTTTGATAAAAGCAACTTGGTGATAGTTGATAATGGGCTAGATGGAACCGTGCCCGATGGATTTGATTATGAGCCACTAATCAACGATCTGAGGAGAGAGCCTGGGATACTGTTCGTTGGTAAATCCCTCACTGCGCCGCCAATCACCGGTAACTTTAACCCCTGGCGACGTCCCAATTTTCCCCCAAATGAGTCGAGACCTGCTACTTGGACCGTAGTAGATGCGGACTTTGTTGATACGCTTCAACTGAAACTATTAGCCGGCCGGTCTTTTCAAAAAGAGTTTGCTACAGATTTTAGTCCCTTCCCTCTAGGAGCATCGTCACCGCCACAAAATGAAAACGAATTCCCCAGTCTGGTTATCACGCGCTCTGCGGTCCGGTATTTTGATTTTGAATCAGCAGAAGATGCATTGAATCAGGCCTTAATGGTTGGCCCATTCACATTTAAAATTATCGGTGTAATCGAGGATTATAAACTTGGTGGGGATCTAGAAGATCCACTTAAAGAAAACAGCATCCTGAGGGCAACACGGGATCCGCTAGGTGTATTGTGGATCCGCATTGACAATGCTGCACAAATTGACAAGGTTCTAACTCGTATTGATGCTATATGGGCTCGCCACAGGCCCGATGTACCGATTAGCCGGACGTTATTTGATCAAAAATTTAACAGTCTTGTGCTGACTCGAACCAAAGGCATCAGTACAGCCGCCATTTTTGCCAGCATTATCACGATTTTGATTGCTGCTTCTGGTCTGTATGCCCTTGCTCATTATTCGACTACTCGTCGGACAAAAGAAGTCGGTATACGCAAGGTGCTTGGAGCCACTTCAAAATCTGTGATAGGTCTATTGACCTGGGATTTCTTAAAACCGGTAATAGTTGCTTGTATTGGTGGGGCTCTGATGGGCTATTTCGCAATTCATCATTTTATACAGCAATATACAGCTCGCACTGAGATTTCTTCGTTGCTCTATCTTCTTGTAGCGGCAGGTGCTGTTAGTATCGCCACGCTGACTGTTTCTTTACATTGCTATAACGTCGCCTCGATGAAGCCGGTCCAGTCGTTGCGCGTAGAGTGAAGTTCATACAAAGGCGAGCAGTATTGCCAATGTCGGGAACTATCGTCGTGCAATCGTGCGAGGTACTCGATACGGAGAGCGATCCTTATGTGGGGTAGTCTCCAAACGCATGAAAGATGAGCGCACTCGAGCCAATTTCTTGAACAAGTTCACAGGCGTGATTATTTCCAGCAAGGACAACAAGTTTTTCTTCCACGACTTGTCCAGAAGCGCATGCGACGCGCTAGAGACTGGTGACATTGTTCAGGCAGACGTAAGGCGGGAATGCGTGATGGCGGTGGCGGAGCTCCATGCGGCTTAGGTTTTGATACTTACATCACTGAGTTTAAAAAAGCGCAATAACAAGGCGTTCCAACGGGACGCAATCGCCGTGTCACACCTTGTGCAAAGGACGCAAAAGCTGCGCCACAGCAATTGCGCCCCTGAACAGCGGCGTTTATGGCGGCGTTACGAAGGTGACGCGAGCTCGTAATTAATAGAGAGCTCTAAAGCCAAAGCTAACCAAGCTCGTATAAGGTAGGCCCGGACACCCACTTCCTAACCAAGTGGCTGTATTATGAACGCCGTTTTCTAACGTAGTAGAAAAATGACTACCTGCAAAACCTGAAAGGAACCCTCTATGAAACTCTATTACCTCGCCGGAGCCTGTTCCACGGCTGCGATGATTTCGCTGATTGAAGCCGGTCAGAAGTTCGATGCCATCTCGGTGGATCGTGCCACCAGGCGCACTTCCGACGACAAGGCCTTCAACGCGGTCAATCCCAAGGGCTACGTGCCCGCGCTGATCCTCGACAACGGCGAATTGTTGACTGAAAACGTCGCGGTGCTGAGCTACATTGCCAGCCTCGACAAGTCTGGCAAGCTTGGCCCGGCGCCGGGCACGGCAGACCATTTCCGTCTGCTCGAATCGCTCGCGTACGTGAGCTCGGAAGTTCACAAGAACTTCAGTCCGCTGTTCAATCCTGACGCCGATGATTCTATGCGCGGGATCTTCAAGGAGAACCTGAAGAAGCGGCTGGCGTACATCGAACAACACCTCGGCAGCGCGCAGTACCTGACAGGTGATAACTTCTCGGTAGCCGACGCCTATCTGTACGTGGTCCTGAGCTGGCGGGACCGCGTTGGCGTCGATATCTCGGCATTTCCGAACTTGATCACCTTCTACGAGCGAGTCCGAGCGCGCCCGTCCGTGGCACAGGCTATCGCATTCAGGGCTTGCCCGGCTGATCCGGGCATTTCCTCCTCCCTGGCCTCGGCCTTTGTCCCGTCCTGAAATAAGTTGTCATTACGGAGACTTAATACGGGGGAACCACGCTTGCCAGCGAAACGCCTAGGCCAACGATGTTGGCGTGCTGCCGCCGAACAGGATTGCATCGTTCATTGCCTCCGGAGACCTCGAGCTTCCCACTCAGCTTTTTCAGGCAGGGCTTATTCAAGCATGGTTGGCAAGGCGTATCCTTGGCGCTACCGCTTAGCAGCGGCACTTTATTCTTGATAGACGAGGGCATGTTGGCCAATGGTAACCCAGCAAGAAAAGTGCAAAGCATTCAAAGATCTTCACCACACAGGTGAAGCGTTCATAGTCCCGAACCCCTGGGACCTGGGATCAGCCAAACTGCTGCAGGGCCTGGGATTCAAAGCGCTTGCGACAACCAGCGTTGGGCTGGCCTACACCCTTGGTGTTGCCGACTACGAAATTTCACTCGACCAGTTGCTTGCCTTTTGCAAGGCGCTCTCCGCCGTAACGGACATTCCAGTTACAGTGGATTTTGAAAACGGCTTTGCCGCTGACCCGGAACGGGTGGCAAAAAATATCGAGCGGCTGGTGGAAACCGGGGTAGCCGGGTGCTCCATCGAGGATTTCGATGGCGATACGCAAACGTTATACGACTTCGGCGTGGCGGTTGAGCGGGTAGCGGCCGCCGCCGAAACGGTATCGGCCTTGAACATGCCCTTTCAGCTTACGGCCAGGGCAGAGAATCTGCTGCGCGGCGTGGGGGACGTGGATGACACCATTAAGCGGTTGAAGGCTTTCGAGGCTGCGGGCGCGCACGTTCTCTATGCGCCTGCCATTCGCTCACTGGACCAGTTGAGGACAGTCACCTCGGAATTGTCACACCCGTTCAATGTTCTGGCTCCGTTCGTCAAAGGCGCCAGTGTTGCCGACTTGCAAGCACACGGTGCAACGAGAATCAGTGTTGGCGGCGCCCTGAACTGGCATGCAGTCAGTCCGGTAATTCGGGCAGGGAAGGAGATGCTCGAACATGGCACCTTTGGTTGGATGAACGATGTCTCGTCCGTTAACGAAGTCAAGAAACTGTTTGGTTGAGCGATGACTTTTTTGTTGCAGCATCGCTGCCACTACGCAGTACCAGGCACCTCCTTCTTGAAGGGCGGAAGGTGCGAGCTGTGGTGGTCGAGGACGAATTTCTGGATGTGTTGCTGATGGCGAAGGTCTTGTAGAGGTCTCCATGTCGTCGGCTGCCGATCTTTCATGAACGAGGATACATTTATGCCAACGATCTACGAATCCGTCGGTGGCCTGGATGGGCTGCTTAGACTTGCCAGCGCATGGCACGCCAGGGTGTTGGAGGACGAGGTGGTGAATCATGCATTCAGCCACGGGTATCATCCGCAGCACACCGAGCGCCTCGCCACGTACTGGGCGGAGGCGCTCGGTGGACCCACAACGTACTCTGAGCGGTACGGTGATGAAACCCACGTCGTTCGGATGCACAGCGGCAATGGACCGCACGATGAGATGGACCGGCGGGCAATCGCGTGCTTCGATCGGGCGCTGGAAGATGCCGGATTCGCACGTGACGAGCGCCTGCGGGACACGCTGCACGATTACTTTGCCTGGGCCACTACGACCACGATGGCGCGTTACCATCACTCGAAGGAGGAGGTGCCGGATGGAATGCAAATCCCGAAGTGGTCCTGGCACGGACTCGTCCACGCAGAAAGGGACGATGGCATTTGAAAGTCCGATTCTCAGCTAACCGAAAGAGCAGCGTGTAGCGCAACGCTGCCTACGCCTCTTCGATTGTAATTCCCACCCCGATTTTTCCCGCCAGCCCGCAAAACTCTTCAATGGTACGCGCTGCCCCGTCCAGTAAAGGGCAGAATCCTTTGGCGCTGTAGCGCAGGCGGAGAGTGAGGCGTGGATATGCAGTCCGATGCCTATGCAGGAACGCTTCGCCAAGGAACAGTAGAGCCCCTTTGGACAGGCTTCGTGCCTGACAAGTACTGACGAGAGAGGAAAATTGAATGAGCCAAGACGTAACTTTCGAGCTCAATGAAAAAGCATCCGGCTTGAGAATCGACTTCCGCCTGGAAGACTCACGCATCAAGAAAGACAAGGCCATAGACCCCAGCAAGATAAAGATCACGCCCGGCACCGGTAAACTGAAGATAGAAGTAGACGTGGGCCGCGACGGCAATTCCGATGTCGCCAATTGGTACAAGAGCTTCGTGAACGGCGACGCTCTGCACATGATGCATTGCCGCGACGGCGGCGATGTGCCCGACAAGCTGAACCTGGCGCTGAAAGGCTGGTTGATCATCGATGGCACGGAATATCACGTCTGTTTCGGGCAAGGCCACTATTCTTCCTACAACAACTGGCATTTCTGCAGCCCCGAACTGCTCGCCCGCCAGAACAACCAGGCCGGCTATCTGAACAATATCTACTTCATGGACACCAGCGGCTCGGACGAATTCAGGATCAAGTACGCCGATGAAATCAACGACGGCAAGGGCGTTCAGATTTGGGCCTACACCGGTGCAGCCGACGCGTATCCGCGCTTCGATCTGGAGGGTGACACGCTGCATCCCTTTCCTTACCAGAGCAGTAATCTCGGCAGTACCGGCGCCATGCAATGGGGCAAGGCTTACGATACGACCGGAACGGCGCCGCAGCATCGAGACTTCCATATTCAGGCGATGTCGAATACGGGCAGCCAGCTGACCGAGGTCCTGTACAAGATCGATCGGATAAGCGGCTCCATTGCCGGTAATGAGGTGGCGCTGCAAACCGTCGTGCAGTTTGCCGATAGCGCCGGCACGCCCTGGGTGATGAACTATGGCATGTCGCACGCGCCACCGCCCATTACCGACCAGTCCTACCTTTATCTGGGCAAGCGCAATCTGCGCTGGATGACCGACCTTGCGGCGTCATGTCCGGGCATCCTTCTCAATCAGCTGGTGCTGCCTGGCGCGCACGACGCCGGCATGTACGAGATCAATATCGACGGTATTCCTTGGATCAGTGATGCTGCCGCCGTGTTTCTCGCCACCTTGATTCCGGTACCGGTGTGCAGCGCCTATCTGGCCACCACCCTGGCCATCAATGGGACCAAGGTGGGCCTGGCGAACTTTTCGGTTACCCAGAAGGACACCGCTTACAATCAAATGATCAGCGGCACCCGCTACTTCGACTTTCGCCCCGGCTACCTCAAGGGCGGCGATGTCAACGACACCTGGCACATTCACAATTTTGTTCCCGGTGCGCGCTTCGCCACCTTCCTCCAGGACGTGAGCAGGTTCCTGCAGGAAAACCCACGGGAAATCGCGGTGTTCAGAATTACGAGCTCCGGCATGGACAAGGATCGATATACCAAGCTCTCGCAAAGCCAGGTTGAGACCTTCGCCAAAGCGAACATTGCCACAGACGTGGGTTACGATTTTCCAACGGATTTTCACAGCTTCGCGCAGCAAGGCCTCGATGCCGTCGTAGGCGCCGGCAAGCGGGTGATTTTCCTGTACGACCTCGATAAGCATACGGTTAACGACAGCTACACCGACGAGGCCTATTCAGCATCGCTTACCAATCCGCAGGCCGTGCTCAAGCAGTTGAACGACACGGTGCGGAAAACCAGCAGCTCAGACCAGCTCACCATGCTGCAGTTGCAGAACACCGGGTCTTTGGCGCTTACCCATTACATAGGCGATATTGCGCTGAACTGCACAGCCTGGATCAACGATCTGTTGGGTTCCAAGACGGGCAACATCCTGCAGGACACCAAGGCGATCTGGGATAACGCTACCTACACGTGGTTGCAGCAAGGCGACGTCATCACCAACATTCAGAAGCAACAACCGCTGGTGGTGATTCAGAACGACTTCGTCGACGTCGCCCTGGCGGAGCTTGCGGCCGCACTGTGCAGAAAGCGATTCGATGCAACAAGGTAAGCCGTAAGGTGAGACGGCGGTGCTGCGCGCTGATTTCAGTTGTTGAAAAAAGCGCGCAGCGCCGCAAGCAGTTCCGCCGGCGCTTCCTCGGGGATTTCGTGGCCGCAATCGATCTCTACCAGGCGCGCGTCCGAAATGCAGGGTTGCAAGGTACGATTGCCAGGCAAGCAATTCGAGCGCAGCCCGGTGACCAGCAGCACGGGGATTTGCATCGCGGCCAAGGCTGCCGCCGGGGGCGATTTTTCGGCGACGAGGTCGCGCACCAGTGTCGTCTCCAGAAAGAGGCGGGATAGCCGCTGGTGGCGGCGCTCCCAACGCCTCTGCCCTTCTCCCGGGCGACGGCTGCGCGCCATCACTTCGTCCAGCAATGCCGCGGGAGAGGCGGCCTCGCGCAGTCCGACGAACGTGTGTTCTTCGAAGGGAAAGGGCAAGTCGACCAACGCCAGACGCCGCACGCGCCCGGGCCGCGTCAGCGCGAAATGCAGGGCGATGGCGGCACCGAGGCTGTGCCCCGCGATATCGACGGGTTCTCCGCCATCCGTATGATGGCGGAGCACCGCGTCCAGATCATTCGCCTGGGTTGCCAGATCGTAGCCTGTAGCCGGGGCGCTGCTGTCGCCATGGCCGCGCAGGTCGTAAAGGAGCACTCGACGTTCCTCCGCGAGCGGCAGGGCAATGGGAAAGTACCAGCTCGCGGCGCTGCCCAGCGCGAGGCCATGGAGAAGGATGAGCGGACTGCCCTGGCCAAGACTGCGGGTCGATAGGGTTGCGCCTTCGCTCTCTATGAGTTGCATCCGCCTCAACCTCCAGATGCCGGCACGGCGTCCGCCGCAACCGTGGGATCACCCGCCAACACTGTCTCGATGACATCCGCCGCGCCGGCGGCACCGGGTGCCGCGTGCAAGGCCTCGGCAAGCCGTTGTGCCGCCGTGCGCAGCACCGCATCGGACAACAGCCGTTCAAGCGCAGCGCGCATGACCGGGACACTCACCTTTCCGAAACGCAGCGGGATTCCAGCACCGGCCGCAATTACCTGGCGGGCGACGTAGGGCTGGTCGCCAAGAATGGGCGCGAGCGCGAGGGGCAGGCCCGCGGCAAGCGCCTCGCAGACGGTGTTGTGTCCCGCGTGGCAGACCACGCCGGCCATCCGCTGCAGCAATTCGGGTTGTGGAACGTAGGGTTGCACAAGCACATTGGCTGGAGCTTTCACCGCCAGGGCCTCCGGCGCCACCGCCACCACCTGGATGTCCAGCGCTGCCGCCGCGTCGAAAAGCACCTCGAAGAAACGTGGTTCGCTGTCGCGGCTGACGGTACCGAGAGTGGCGAGAACGGCGGGAACGTTCGGGTTCAGCCACTCCCAGGGAAATTCGATTTCACGTCGCGCGGCACTGCCGGCCGGGCCGACATAAAAACAAGGCTGCATGGCGCGTTCGCCCGCCGCCTCCGCCAGTTCCCGCACCGAGAATACCAGCACGCCATGCGGTGAAAGATCGGGACGTGCGCGGTGCAGCTCGGAAGGCAGAAGGTCTTCCTGCAGGTGAAGCAGGAGCTGCCGAAGCCAGTCCTCGAACTGCGGTGCCGCCGCCATGAGCGCCGCGGAGGTGGCTGCAAGCGTCACCCAGGGCAAGCCGTGCTTGCGGGCGGCAAGCGCGCCGGCAACCATGTGCTGGTCCACCAGGAGCAGGTCGGGCCGGAAATCGAGCAGCGCGGCCTCCAGCGCATCGAATGAATCCCGCGCCATCCGCACCATGTACTCTTCATGGAAATAGCGCAGGCTTTCCGGTCCGCGCAGCGCACGGTAGCGTTCCGCCACCGCTTCGTCGTAGGCGCCAAGCGGATAACGCTGCGCTGCTACCGGCAGGTGACTACCAACGCGGTCCCCATGCACCACCCACGCCACGATATGGCCACGCGCTTCGAGAGCAGCGGCAACCGCCAGCGCCGGGTTCAGATGCCCGATCAGCGGCGGCACGGTGCAGAGGATGCGCGCCATGCTCAGCCTTCGCCTCGATCCATGCCGTGGCTGTTCCCTTGCGGAGCCAGGAAGGTGCGCGCCACGATCAATCCCCCCGCAACGCCGCTGCCAGCATGCCCACGTTCAGCCCCATCAGTTCGGGGAGCGTCTTGCCCGAGAGCCAGCCAATAAGGTCGGCGCCGGCAAAGCGGGTTTGCAGCGCCTCCACCAGCTTCACCACTTCGATGCTTTCCAGGTCCAGATCGTCGCTCAGCCGGGTGTCCGGTCCGATCTCGTAGTCTTCTATCCAATCCTCGCTCACCGTGGCGCGGATGGTGTCGATGACCACCGCCAGCACGGCGTCGGAAGCGTTATCGTTGTCCATGGTAGACCTCGTCATGTTGCAAATGCTTATTGTGCGGTGCCGGCTTCTTCAGCCGCCGGCCGCCCGGCCTGGGCCGCGCGTCCCGGGCCGGGAACGGTCCAGCCGATGATGTGGGTGTCCCCGAGCCGGTGGGTGCTCACCCATTGGCCGTTGACGCGCAAGGCGTCCCCCGACCGCGCCTCGACGACCCACGCCCGCGCGTTGCCGCCAAGTCCGCTGCCCGCCGCCTTGGCCACGGCTTCCTTCGCCACCCAGGCGCGGGTAAGCGCAATCTCCGGCGCCTCCGCACCGAGAATTTCCCGCTCCGCCGCGGACAGCACCATGGCGATGAATGCCTCTCCACGCGGCTCGATCCGTTCCAGATCGATTCCCACGGCCCGGTCCGAGGCAATCGCCGCGGCGTAGCCGTCCTTGTGCGTGAGGGATATCTGCAGGCCATCGGGCACGTTGGTGGTAACGTTCGGCTGCACGCAGGGGCGGCCCGAAGCCTCGTTGGCAATCACCATCTCCTTCGGGAAAAGACGCTCATCGCCGCGCGCATGCAGATAATGCCGCACGGCATCCTTGGCGGCACAGCGGCCGTTGAGCCATTGGCGGCGCCGGCGCGGCGGCAGGGTCTCGTAGAGGGCGATCTCCGCCGCGGTCAGGTAGCGGCGCGCGATGTAGTCGCGCACCATGGCGGTGTCGTGCTCGTCCTCGAACAGCACGACACCATCTTCCCGCGGCACGGAAACACTGCCGATCTGCGCCAGCTTGCTACGTTTGCGGAACGCCTGGTCCACTTGATAGCGGCGGGCGCGCCAGCCGTCTGCCAGCACCAGGAGGCGGCCAGCTCCGTCCGTCAGGCGCAGGCGGGTAACGCAGCTCAACAGATCCAGTGCGTTCACGCGGACTTCGCAGTGGCACGCGGCGCCCACCGGCGGATCATCCGCGAAGAAACGCAGACGCTCGACCCCGATCGGGATACCGAAACAGGCCTGGGGCTCTTCCATCACCCAGAAGCCCGCCACCTGGCCCATGTTGTCGAACAGCGCGCCCTCTCCCGGCGGCACCCGCAGGTCGGCGCCCAGGCCGTTGTCGCCGCGCGCCTGGAAGCGGGTGATTCCCTGGTAGGCGGGGCCGTGGAACATCCAGCCGTCGCGGTACAGATCGGCGGCGTCGATGGCCGCGGCGCGTGGATTGACCAGCGCGGGGAACGGCTCCGTAGGTGGCGGCGGATACTGTGCCGCGAGCCGCAGTTCGGCGCGAAAGTACCCTTCGATCTCCGCGTCCACGATGCCATCGGCACGCGAACGCAGCGCGATGACAACCTCCACCGGCTCGGCCACGCCCAACCAGCGATACGCCTGCACCTGGCGCATCTCGATCACCTTGAATCCCGGCAGCGCTGCCTCGGCGGCGCGGCGCACCATCTGGATTTCCATCGTCATCGGAACGACCGGATGGCCATCGGCCGGCACCGGCCATCCTGGGCGTTGGGGATGAAGCGCGTGGTCTGCCACCCAGGGGATGGTCGTCGCCAGGTCCAGCAGGCGAACGATGTGCCGATCGATTTGCAGCGGCGCGCCATCGTTTCCCTGCGTCGACGGCGCCAAGCCGTAGCGATGCCCGTCCCGTCCATCCGCTTCAGCTCCGTGCGCTGGCAGTATCAATTTCGGCCGCCCGCCCGTACCGGACGAATACCTGTCGAGCAGTTGCAGCACCTCCGCACGCGCCGCGTCGATTTCCGCCAGGGTCTGCAGAATCGCGGCACGCACCGGGTCCTCCTGCGCGGAGGCAGGCACCGCGGCTGGTCGCTGTGCCGGGCCGGACGCCGCGGGCGATGCCGTCGATGTTGGCGCCGCCACCGCCACGGATACCGCTGCCTCCGGCATGGCAAGCAGGCTTGTATCGAAAGCGACACCCTCGACCCAAAGCAGCGCGCAGGCGTTCACGAGCTGGGCAAGGCCGGTACGCGAAGGTTGGTTCAGCGCCATCGCCGCATGTGGCTGTCCCGCGAGCGTGTCGCTGACGAAGCCTGTCAGGGAGCCGGTGCCCACCTGGAGGAAAATGCGGTGCCCGGCGTCATACAGGCCCGCAATCAGTTCACGGAAGCGCACCGGACGCACCATGAAGGCGTGCAAAAGCGCCTGCCGTTCACGGTCGGTGGCGGGAAAGGGCGCCGCGCTGGCCGCCGACCAGAGCGGAATCCGCGGATCGGCCAGCGGGAACCACGCCCGCTCACCCGACCCAGCACGCTGGGCCGCCTCGAAGTAAGGGGAATGGAAACCGCCCGCAAAGGGAAGAAAGCTGCACAGGATGCCCTGCGCCCGCAGCCGGTCGCGCAAGGTGTCGAGCGCGTCGCGATGGCCGCAGACAATCGCCTGGTGCGGGCAGTTGTCATGCGTGAGGTAGAGGCCATCCAGGCCGCTCAATGCCCCGGCGACGGTGGCGGCGTCGCTGCCCGCCATGAGGAAGGCGATCTCTCGCGGGAACGCATCCGGTGATTCCAGCTTGATGAGGGGGTCGACACTCGAAAGCGGGCCGGACAGCACGCCCGCGGCGCGCAGCGCACTGATCTCGCCGATGCTGTGGCCTGCCACCGCATCCGCACGCAATGCGAGGCGCGCGAGGATTTCCGCGAGAAAATCGTTGAACGCGAGGACGCCATCGATGACCTGTGCCAGTTGATGCTCCACGCTGAGCGCGTGGCAGCCGGGCGGGAGCGGTAGGCCAAAATGACGGGCGAGATCGTCCGCGCGCGGCTCGAAACCGCTGTCCAGGCCCGGGAAGAGCAGCGCCACCTTGCCGCCGCCCAGGGCCAATCCGTTTGTGGAGAAATAGATTTGCTGGCGGCCCCGCCAGGGCTTTTGTCCTGCGATCGCCTTGCGCGCGAGCGCGAGCTTCTTCTCATCCGGCTCGATGATCGCCAGGCGCGCCGGGCCAGCGCCGGGATACGGATCACGCTCGCCCCGTTCCAGACGGGCAAGCAGCTGCGCGGGCGTGGCCGCGCTGAGGGTGAGCAGCGCAGGCAGCGCATCGCGCGCGGACGCCATCGCGGTCACGTGAGGTCCATGCTCTCGATGACTTCCTGGGAGCGGCCGCGAGCCGTGGCGAGCAGTTCCAGCGCGGCGCAGATCAGCGCCACCTGCGCGTTTCCAGCTCCCTTGTGAGTGTCCCCGGCCTTCGCGCCCAGTTCATCGAGCAGTCCCGTGTGGCTGTCCCCAGTCTCCATTGTGCCGATGTGGGTGTCCCCGGCCCTCACGCTCAGCTCATTGAGCAATGCCGCGATGCCCTCGTCGAGAGGAATCAAGCCGATACCGCGCGCGGCGTAGCTGCGGGCGAGAGCATCGCCCACCATTCCCGTCCCGGCCCAGGGACCCCAATTGACGGAAAGCACCCGGCCCGCGATACGCGCCTGCCAGGCCGCGGCGAGCCGGTCCAGCACGCTGTTCGCCGCGCCGTAGTCGACCTGCCCGCTGCGCGTGGCCACGGACGCGATGCTGGAGAAGAACACCACGAAGGAAACGTCAGCGCGTATGTGACGGAACAGCGTGAGCGCGGCGTTGACCTTGGTGTCGAAAACACGGGCGAAACTCTCCGCCGACTTGGCCGGAATCAGCGCGGGCTCGACCACGCCGGCGCCGTGCACCACGCCATCGATCCTGCCCAGGGAGGCGTAACACGCGGCGATATGCCCAGCCAGGGCAGATTCATCGCGTACGTCGAGCTGGGTGTAGCGGACCGTTCCACCCGCGGCCCGAATCGCCGCCAGCGTGTCACGGATTTCCCGCTCCGCCAGGGTCTTGCGGACAAGGCGCTCGACTTCCCCCGGATTCGTGACCGCCGCGCCGGCCAGCAAGGCCTGGCGCAGCAGCCGGGGATCGGTGATGCCGCGCGTGTCCGCCGCTTCCTCGGCTGGGGGCTCCGGTGAACGGCCGGTGATTTCCAGGTGACATTGATAGCGGCGTGCCAGTTCCACCGCCAGATGCGCCGACACCCCTCGCGCACCACCGGTAAAGAGCACCACACTGTCCCGCCCGAGCGGCGGGCCAGCCGTGCCGGTACGAGGCGCAGGCGCGGTGCACAAGCGCCGTACCCGACGTTCGCCATCACGGCGAATGACGGCGCGCTCGTCCTTGGCGCCCGCCAGCTCCTGCTCGATCTGAACGGCAAGCTCCGCCGCCGTCGCTTGCGGGTCGAGCTCGAGGTGGCAGGCCCGGCAGCATGGAAATTCCGCTGCCGCGGCCTGCGCCAATCCCATCAATCCCAATCCTTTCGGCTCCCCGCCATCGGGGCCGATGATCGAACCCACCGTGACCAGGTAGCGGCCGCCGCCAACCAGCAGCCGCTGTGCAAGCGGGAACAAACGCTTGACGTCCCCGGCCTCGCTCCGCGGATGCAGCGGCCAGAGATGAATCAGGCCGTCGACCCCATCGATCGCGGCGTCCGCGCCGAAATCCACGACGCGGACACTGGCATTGCGGCCACGCAACCGCTCGGCGAGCAGGCCGGCGATGCCGCGCCCATCGTCGGTGATGACGAAGACGGTGCCCGTCATGTCGCCTTCGGCTTCCGGCACTGGGGTGGAAACGGCTTGAACGAGGTAGCGCGCCAGCGGCTCATGTGGGTGTCCCATTCCGGGTGTGGCCGCCCCACCATCACGTGGCGGTGCCATTTCCGCGGGCTCAAGCCAATCGGCGATCGCGCGAAGGGTCTTGAGCGTCGAAAGCTGTTCCAGCAGCGCATCCCGCCCGGCTCCCGCCTTCTCCACAGCAGGATGCCCGGCCAGGCGGCCCACGATTTCCAGGCGCTTGATCGAATCGATCGAGAGATCCGCCTCCAGATCGAGGTCAGGATCCAGCACCTCGGCGGGGTAGCCCGTGGTCTCGCTCACGATCTCGAGCAGCACCTCGGCGATTGGCTTCGCGCCGGATGCAGGTGCCGCTTCGAGTCCATCATTCCGCTGCTCACCGCCGGTCTGGATTACGGCACCAGAGGCTCTGGGCACGTCGCCCTGCCCACCGCTGTTTCCGGAAATTTCCGGCAGGTGTTCCGCCAGCCAATCCAGCAGCGAACGCAGTGTTTTTCGTGCGGCGAGTTCCTCGATCAGCTCATCGATGCCGTGCCCCGCGATTTCGCGCAGGGCGAGCCGGTGCGAGAGTTCGGCGATGATTTCCTGCCGCTTGATCGAATCGATCGAGAGATCCGCCTCCAGGTCGAGGTCAGGATCGAGAAGTTCGGTGGGATAACCCGTGCGTTCACTGACAATCGCGAAAAGCAGCGCCCGATGGTCAACCGTATTGGATGGCGATGACGCCTGCGTCGTGACGGTTGGTGCGACGGTGGCAACGGGCGGCACAGTGGCATGAACGGATGGCACGGCGGCAATACCCGTAACACTGGCGGACAACGGTGCAGCACGGCGGGTGTCGTCCTGACGCGGCGCCATGGCAAGTGGCGCGCCCCCCGTCACCGGCCGGGGTTCGGAGGCCGGCGACACGCCACCGTAGTAACTGACCAGGACGTCGCGCTGAGCCCGAATCATCTCCCGCATGTTCGCCAGATACTGCAGCACCGCCTCCGCCGCGGCTGCGGGCGGCGCGCCAACGTGATCGTCCACATCACGGTGAATGTCCCTGCCGTGGCTGTGAATGTTCCCGCCACTACAGCTGCCCTCGGCAAGGTGGCTGTCCCAGCCGTCATTGCTGCTGGGCGCCGCCCTTGAAAACTGCGCCACCGGCCCCTGCGCAAGACGGGCGCGGGGATTGGCCTCCTCATTCCGCGCCCCTTGTGGACGCGCCCGCGCGCCATTGACCAGCCAGGCAGCCGGCGGCAGCACAGGAGGTTCGGCAAGAATCGCTGGCGCGGTCCTGCCGGCAAACAGCGGCGCGGCATCGAAGCCGTCCGTGAGCACGGCAAGCTGTGCCACCGCGCTCAAGGTGCCGGCCAATCCCCGGTCACCACCATCGAGCCCGATCAGGCGGCACGACGGATCCGGCAGAATCTGGCGCACCAGGCCGCAGAGCACCCGGCGCGGTCCGACCTCGACGAACGTGCGCGCCCCATCCGCATGCATCGCCTGGATCATCTCCACGAAGCGGACCGGCGATGCAAGGTGGCGAATCAAGGTAGCGAGTATTGCGTCGGGCTGCGCACCGTGCCGCGTGGCTGTCACATTGGAATAGACCGGCCATTGCGGCGGGACCATGGGAATGGCGGCAAGCTGATGCGCCACCTCGGTCTCGGCGCTGGCCACGATCGGCGAATGGAAGGCGCAGGCGGTATCGATCCGCTTGGCCATGACCCCAAGCGCTTTCAGGTGTTCCTGCGCCCGCCCCACCTCAGTGGTCGGCCCGGAGATCACCGTTTGCGTCGGGCTGTTGTGATTGGCGGCCACGATGGTGGGAAAGTCCCCAAGCAGCTCCCGCACGGTGGCGGCATCCGCGGCAACTGCCGCCATCGCGCCAGGATCCTCGGGAGGAACGGCCGCCAGAATGGCGCGCGCCCGGCCACGTGCCAGCGCGAGCAGATCCGGCGGAGCAATGGCGCCCGCCGCTGACAGCGCGGCGAATTCCCCCAGGCTGTGGCCCGCTGCCATGGCGGGACGCAATCCGAGCGTGGTCAGCCAGTTGGACAGCGCCGACTCGATGATGCTGAGCGCGGGCTGCGACATGGCCGTGTCGGTCAGGCGGCGGCGCTGCTCGCGCCGGCCGGCCTCATCATAGGCCGCGGCCGGGAAGATCGCCGCCGCGCAATCCGGGTGCTGCTCCAGAAGCGCACGCAGCGTGGGAAAGTAGACGAAGAGATCGCGCAGCATGCCCGGATATTGGCTGCCCTGGCCGGGGTAGAGCCACGCCACCTTGCCGGCGGGCGTTGCGGGACGGTAGAAGATTTCCGCCGCCTCGGCCCGCGGCACGGCCAGCGCCAGGCGATCCGCCAGTTCCGCAAGTGAACTGGCGACGAATGCACACTGCACCGATCCCTCGCCCGCGTTCCAGGCGGCATAGGCCAACCCGGCAAGCAATGCGGGCGATGTGGCTGTCCCCGTGGAGGATGTGGGTGTCCCCATGGAAGATGTGGCTGTTCTCACATATTCGGCCACCTGCCGCAGGACGCGCGCGGCGTCTTCAAAGGTGGCGCCACGAAAGGCAAAGAGTTCGGTCGGCAAGGCGTCTGCCCCGAACCCCGCGCGATGCGGTTCGTAGGCGGCAAGCACCGCATGAAAATTGGTGCCGCCGAAGCCGTAGGCGCTCACCGCCCCGCGCGTCCGCCCGCCAAGCCAGGGCTCCGCCACGGAGCGCAGGACGAACGGACTCGATGCCGGCCGGTAACCGGGATTGGGCGAGACGATGTGAGACGTCGGCGGCAACACCCGATGGTGCATCGCCTTGACCACCTTGATCACTCCCGCGACCCCCGCCGCGCCTTTGGTGTGGCCGATCTGGCTCTTGACCGAGCCGAGACCGGCGGCGCCAGGCAGCGCACCGCCCGCGTTGAACACCTCCGTCAACATCCGCAGCTCGGTGCGGTCGCCGACCACGGTGCCGGTGCCATGCGCCTCCACCAATCCCACCGTGCCAGGCAGCACGCCGGCCTGCACGTAGGCGCGTTCCAGGGCGCGTTTCTGCCCCTCCTTGCGCGGCGCAGTCAGCCCCAGGCCTCTGCCGTCGCTGGAACCCGCGATGCCTTCCAGCACCGCGTAGATCCGATCACCGTCGCGTTCGGCATCCGCCAACCGCTTGAGCACGAGAATACCCGCGCCCTCACCGATGACGATGCCGTCCGCGCTCTCGTCGAACGCCCGGCATTGTCCGGTGGCCGAGAGCGCACCGATTTCGGAGAACAGCAGAAACTGGTGGATGTCGTTGCGGAAGTCGGCGCCGCCCGCCAGCACCACGTCGCTGGTGCCGAAACGCAGCTCTTTCACCGCGTGTTCGATCGCCGTCAGCGAGCTGGCACAGGCGGCGTCCACCACGTAGTTGACGCCACCCAGGCCCAGCCGGTTGGCGATCCGGCCGGCGATCACGTTGGCCAGAATGCCGGGGAAGGTATCTTCGGTAACGCGTGGAAGCACACCGTCGAGCGCAGGCGGCAGCTCACCGCAGTACTGTGGAAAAAGATGGCGGAAGCGCACGCTGTTGTTCAGCGCGCCGGAATCGCTGCCCAGGATCACCGACGTGCGCCCGCGATCGAGGAAGCGTTCCGGGTAGCCGGCATCGGCCAGCGCGCGCCGCGCCACTTCCAGCGCGAGCAACTGCGTCGGATCGATGGCGGGAATGGACTGGGGCGGGATGCCGTAATGCAGCGGGTCGAAGGGAATCTCGCCGATGAATCCCGCCCACTTGCTGTAGGTCAGGCCCGCACCGCGCCGCTCGGCATCGAAGTATTGGGCCGAACGCCAAACCTCGTCCGGCACCTCGCCGATGGCGTTGCGCCCTTCCACGATATTGGACCAATAGGTTTCCAGGTCCGGCGCGCCGGGATACACGCAGGCCATCCCCACGATGGCGATCGGCTCCAGCCGCTCCTCTGCGCGCCGCGGCACAGCCAGAGCCTGCAGACGCGCGTTGGCGCCGTGCGTGACCTCAGCGTGCAGGGCCGCGATCGTGGTCACGCGGTTCATCAGCGCGGCCGCCTGGCCGATCATGTAGATGCCTTCCGCTTCCTGCCGTGCCCGCTCGACCGGCACCAGCGTGGCGCCTTCGCGCTCGATGCCCTTGCTTGCGATGCGCAAGCGGCCCTGGGTCAACGCTTCCAGCCGCGCCGACACTTCCTTCGGCGGCAGGCCGGCTTCGCGCAACGCGGCCTTTTCCCGCTCGAAGCGGTCGATGAACGCGGTCGGCAGGCAACGGATCGCATGACCGGGCGAGGTCTCGAACAACGCCGTGCCCTGGCTATTGATCGTTCGTTCCTGAAATCCTTCGCTCAATGTGCCGCAGGCCACCGCTTCCTGCGTCGCGATGTAGGCGCTGCCCATCAGCACGCCGATCTTCGCGCCGCGCGCGGCAAGCGGGGCGGCCATGGCGGCAACCGCGGCGCTCGAACGGGAGTCGTGAATGCCCCCGGCAAAAAGCACGTGCAGATTTTCCGGATCGTCGATCCCGAGCAGGATGGAAATCGCCTGCTCCCACAGCACCAGGCTGAAACGCGGCCCGGCGTGGCCGCCGCACTCGCGTCCCTCGAACACGAAATGGCGCGCACCGTCCTTGAGGAACATGTCCAACAGCCCTGGCGACGGCACGTGCAGGTAAGTGGGAATGCCAAGTGCGATGAGCGGCCGTGCCTGGGAAGGGCGCCCGCCCGCCAGCAGGACAGCGGCCGGCTTGATCGCCTGAATCATTTCGAGCTGCGGACGCAGCGTTTCCGGTGCGGCGAATCCCAATACACCCACGCCCCAGGGCCGTGCTCCCAACAGTTCCTGTGTTTCCTGCAGAAGCGCGCGGCAGGCCGCCTCGTTCATGCGGGAGAGCGCCAGGAACGGCAGGCCGCCGTGCTCGGCAACCGCGGCGCAGAAGGCGGCGGTATCGCTGACGCGCGTCATCGGTCCCTGCGCCACGGGATAACGCGTGCCATGCGCACGCGCCCAAGGCGCGCCTTCATCCAGTGGCCGCAGCGAGCGCGCCTGGTGCAGTTGCCCCGCCACCCGCATCCGCAGGCCACTGATCAGCGCTTCGGCCGTGGGACACGCGGCCAGGGTGTGCTTCGCGAGGCCGACATCCTGCCCCATGGGGATCGGCGCCGGCGGCGCCACGTCGCTGTCCGTGTGGGTGGGGGAATAAAACTGATGGCCTGCGTGAGTGCGGACTTCGCTGCCGTCCATCGCGAGAATCCGCTGCTTCAGATCGTCCGGCAGGCTGCATTCCGGCAGCGCGGCCAGGAGGCTGTCGAGCACGATGCCAAAAGCGCCGGCGGCGATCGCCCCCGCGGCGGTATGCAGTCCGATGCCGCCCTGGCACCAGAGTGGCAGGCCGGCCACCTCGGGCAGGGCCATCAGGCGCTGCAGCAGAATGAAGGCGCTCTCGTCACCCACCCGGCCGCCGCTTTCGGCCCCCTTGGCGATCAACCCGCGCGCACCGGCGGCGAGGGCTTGTTGCGCCTCCTCCACCGAGCAGACCTGCGCGATCAGCGGAATCTTGTGCCAGGCCGCGGGCACCGCTCCGAGTTCGCGGCCAGCCACGATCAGGAACTCAAGCCCCGCCGGTAGATCGAGCGCTGCGTAATCCACGCCCTCGGGAATCCGCAAGCCGGCACCCGCGAGCCCACCACGGGAAAATTCCGCAAGCAGCGCCGGCCACGCATCCGGCTCACGGCCGCAATCGAGCGCAACGGCGCTCCCCGCACGCCGGAGCAGGCGCGCCAGGCGCAGGTCCGGGCGTTCAAAGGGGGTTATCGACAGGATGTCGAAGAGTCGTTCATCAGGAGCCCACCGTACTACTTGCCGTACTACCTGCTCACCCTCGGCAGTGACGTCGTCCTGCATGAACTTCTCCTTCCATTCCACAAATTTTTTCGCATTCTGCCCTGAATAAAGGCAAATTTGCGCCAGCCCGGAGGGCCGGCCATGCTAGTGCGCGCGCCTGAAATTTGTCAAACCGAAACGCCGCCGTATCGCGGGTGCCAGTGGGGTGAACCGGGAATCAGCCTTGGGAAAAATGCGCCAGATAAGCCGCTGCCAGCGCATCCAACTCGCCATTGCGCGCGCACGCCAGCGGCACGGAAATGGTAGCCACCGTACGATCGGGAAGCTCGACGAAGATCGCATTCAACCGGCCCACGAACGGCGGAATGCTGTAGGTGAAATCGGGCTGGAAGCCAGGACAGGTTATTTCCTCCCAGCACGCGGGCCCCAGCGACACCAACCCACCGGTTGGGCTTGCCGGCGAATAAAGGCCGGCTTCCAGTCGGCGCCGCACCGCCGGCGCGAGCCCCTGCACCGGCCGCCAGACGATCTTGCGCAGCGCTGTGAGTTCGCGGCAATCGGCATGGGCGCGCAGCGCGCCGGTAAGCTGCCGCGTGAGGCTGCGCTGCGTAGCGTCCGCGTCCACTTCCAATTGCAGATAGCCGATCAGGTTACCGGTGCTCCGCGCCTGCGTGCGCAGCCCCCGATAATCCACCGGCACCGTGAACACGACCCTGCCGCTGTCCTGCCGCCTGGCCCAGGCGGCGAAGAAGAGCGCGCTTTGCAGCATCACCTGCGGCACCTTGCGGGGAATCACCAGGCAGCGCCAGGTATGGTGCAGGTCCACCGCGGCGCCCCCCTGCGGCGTGGCCGGCGGCAACACCGGCACGATGGAGCCTTGCGGGCGCGTCGCCGTAGCGAATGCGGCCACCTGATCCCGATACTGCCGCTGCACGTCTTCCGGTCTCAGGGTCGAGTCGGAACCCAGCAGGGCCTCCCCGCGCAGTGCGCGGAACACGTCCCGCATCCAGTACATCAGGCCGCGCCCGTCGAAAGCGCCATGATGTGCCCGGAACACCAGGCACGAGCGTTGCCCGCCCGCCGCCCGCAACAGCAGCACGTCGGCCACCGCGCCGCCACGCAGTGGGTCGAGCCGTTCCAGCAACAGCGGCGCAAACGCCTCCGCGGACCTTCCCTCCCACGGCACGTCTCCCAAATCTCTTACCCGTGGCGCCACGCCACTGTCGACCCAGTAGGAAAAGCCAAGCCAACCTATAAGACGCACCCGGGTGCCGGGATTGGCAGCCGAAGCGGCCGTGACCGCCGCCTGCAACCTGTCGGCATCGAGATACCCGTTTCCTTCCACCACAGCATTCAACTGGTAGTGATGGGCTTCCTGAAGCGCCAGGGAATAGCGTTCCAGCAACGAGACCCGGCGCCGGTAACCTGTGGGGATGAGCATTCCTGCCTCTCCTGGACCTGGAAAAAAGACAGCGAGAAAAAGGGATTGCGACGGCGATGTCAAGCGCGGATGACGCGCCGATCCCTCCACCCGCGGGCATTCACGCTGACACCGGGTAGCGCCCCATGCCGTATTCAAGTGAGTGTCCCCGCGCCCTTCTGCCGCTATCATGAAGTTCCTTTCGACTCCGTGGGGAATGCCATGCCCAACAGACTTGCCCTGGCTCTTGCCGGTTTTGGTCTTATCGGTTTATTCAGCAGCGCCGCGCTGGCGCAGTCGTCCCCCGCCTTCACGCCCCAGCAGTTGCTGCAGGCACCCGACTCCAGCTGGCCGACCAACGGCGGCAATCTCTACAACCATCGCTATTCGCCGCTCACCCAGATCAACCGTGACAACGTGGCCAGCCTGAAAGCCGAATGGCGCGTGCACATGAACGGATCCGGCGGCGGCCCCAACCATAGCGGCCAGGCGCAGCCGCTGTTTTATGACGGCACGCTGTACGTGCCCACGGGCGAGGACGACGTGTTCGCCATCGACATCGAAACCGGCCAGTTCAAATGGGTGTATCAGGCCGAACTGGACCCGGGCCGCGTCAACGTCTGTTGCGGCTGGGTGAACCGTGGCGTGGGCATGGGCGATGGGCAAATCTACGTGGGCCTGCTCGATGCGCGCCTGGTGGCGCTGGACCAGGAAACCGGCAAGGTGAACTGGGAAATCCAGGCCGAGGATTCCGCCAAGGGCTACAGCATTACCGCCGCGCCCCTGTATTACGACGGCAAGGTGATCGTGGGTTTCGCCGGCGGCGAACAGGCGATCCGCGGTCGCCTCAAGGCCTACGACGCCAAGACGGGTGAACTGCTGTGGACCTTCTACACCATCCCCGGCCCCGGCGAACCCGGCCACGACACCTGGCCGCAGGACAACGATGCCTGGGAAGTGGGCGGCGCGCCGATCTGGCAGACACCCGCGGTGGATCCCGAACTCGGCCTGCTGTATTTCTCCACCGGCAACGCCGGCCCCGACCTCAACGGTTCCAACCGCGCCGGCGACAACCTCTTCACCGTATCCGGCGACGTGGACCCGCTGCCACCTTTTGCCGACACAGGTTCCGCCGGCAACAGTCTGCGCCCCGGCACCATTCCCGGCGCGGCGCCCACTGAGGTGGAACCGCTTGCCGGCTACACCGCCAACGTGGCGCAAGGCCAGGAAATCTATCGCACTGTCTGCGCTACCTGTCACGGCGACACCGGCATCGGCGGCCACCAGGGCGGCGTGCCATTGAAAGGCAAGGACCTGACCCTGGCGCACATCATGACCATGGTGAGCAACGGCAAGAACACCATGCCCGCCTTCGCCGCCGCCTACAGCAAGGAACAGATGCAGGACGTGGCCACCTACGTGCGGGACAGCATCCTGCCGGAGTGACGCTGCACGGCGAACCCAGGAAAGCGACGGAATACGCATCACTTGAGACGAAAATCACGACCGCTGCATCCAAAACCCTTAATGCCTGCATCTTACCGGTTACAGACACACACCATTCAGAGGAGCAGAATATGGAAGGGTTGGGGGCAGGGCTGGCATCGCTGGCATTCTGGGGGTTCGTGGCCGCCTGCGTGGTATCGGGCGTGTGGGATGGCGTGCGCAAGCGGGAGACGCAGCACGAGACACTGCGGCGGCTGATCGAAAGCGGTAAACCGATCGATTCCGAATTGCTGGACAAGATACTCGGCGAACCGCCGCGCTGGCGTGGTCTGCACACCGGCGGCATCATCATGCTATCGATTGGCGTGGGATTCGCCGTGCTCAGCGCTTTCCAACCCAGAATACTCCTGCCATTGCTTGGCGTTTCCGGGCTGGTCTGCTGCCTGGGCCTGGGACTGTTGATTGCCTCCCACTATGCGAAGCGCTGGCATGAACGCAGCGTCGGCGCCTCCACGCACCTGCCGAAGGAGTAACCTGCTTGACGTTGACACGCCAAGCGCTGTCGCAAAGCCCGGAACCGCTCATCGTGCAGCTTGCCTGCCGTGGCGATCGGCAGGCCTTCGAGGAACTGGTGCGCCGCCATCAATCGTGGCTCAGGAATCTGCTGCGCCGCCTGTCGCGTGATGCTGCCCTTGCCGACGATCTCGCGCAGCAGGCGTTCCTGCAGGCTTGGCGCCGACTGGAGCAATTGCAACAGGCGACGGTTTTTGCGGGATGGCTGAAGCGCATCGCGCTCAACGTTTGGCTGCAGCACCAGCGCCGGCACGATCCCCTTGCCGGCAGCACTGAATTCGACACGGACCTGCCCACCACGCAGCCGGGACACGGCATGGCCATCGACATCGACCACGCGCTCGCGCTGTTGCCGCCGCCCGTGCGGCTGTGTATCGTCCTGTCCTATCACGAACACATGAGCCACATCGAAATCGCCGAGGCCGCCGGCCTGCCGCTTGGCACTGTCAAGTCGCACATCCGCCGCGGCACCGAACGGCTTCGCCAGCTCCTTGGCGATTATTCCGATGCACCGACGCTGGAGGTTCGCCCATGAGCGACGAGCGCGATCCCTTTCTTGACCAAGCCTTCGCCACGGCGGAGCGCAGGCTCGACGATGCCGCTTTTGTCGCCGACGTGATGCGCCAGGTAACGGCACGCAGCCAACCCGCGTTCAATCAGCCACTGGTCATCTGCCTGTTGCTCGCGCCCGCCCTTTGGTTTGCCGCGCAAACCTTTGGCGATGCGCCGCTGCGGCTGCTTGAATCCTTGTCGCGTCCCCTTGTCGATTCGCCGGTGCAAGACAGTGTGGGCGGCAGCATCCTGGCACCACTCAACAATCTTGCCGGCCTGCTCGGCCTCGGCGCGGCCACGGTGTACCTGGCCTACAAGCGCTTGTCGGCTTGAGAACGCAAATCCAGCACGAGGAAACTCCATGCCCCTGAACCTCAAGGAAGTCGATGGCGTTGCCATCGCACCGAAACACAAGGCCACCTGTCATTGCGGCGCCGTGGTGCTGGAGCTCGATCTGCCGGACGGCCTCGTCGATGTCAGACGCTGCGATTGCTCGATGTGCCGCCGCCGCGGCGCCATCGCCGCGTCCGTGCCGCTGGCCGGCATCACGATCCTGGCAGGGGAGGAAAGTCTTCGCCTCTATCAGTTCAACACCAAGACGGCCAAGCACTACTTCTGCAGCAAATGCGGCATCTATACTCATCACCAGCGCCGCTCCAACCCGACGCAATATGGCATCAACGTTGGCTGCCTGGAGGGCATCAATCCGCTCAAGATCCAGGGAATTCCCACCTACGACGGCGTCAATCACCCGGCCGACCGGCAAGGGAAAACCTGACCCATAGTTGCGGTACCATGGCCACGATGCAGTCCATCGAAATCGAACCCTTCACGCACGACGCCGGCACCGCGCTGGAAGCACATTTGCAGCGCCATCGGCTTGAATCCGGTAATAGCGACATTCATTTCATGCCCTTTGCACCGGGCAGTTCGCACGGGCCACGAGGCATCAACCTCGAAAGCGCACTGCTGCCACTCGATACGCCGGGCTGGCAACGCTGGTTCTGCGCGCGTGAAATCGGTAGCGGCAATATCGTCGGCCACGTGAACCTGAAAAGCGACAGCCTCGAAACCGGCCTGCATCGCTGCGAACTCGGCATCGGCATCGAGCGCGCCTTTCGCGGCCAGGGGCTTGGCAAACGGCTGATGAACCACGCCATCGCGTTCGCGCGCAACAGCGAACACCTGACATGGATAGAGCTGAAAGTTTTCGCGCACAACAGTGCCGCCCGCGCACTTTACCGGCAGCTCGGTTTCGAGGAAGTGGGCATGGTGCCGGATCGCTTCCGCATTCTCGGCGAAAGCATCGACGACGCCATCATGATCCTGAACGTGGCAACGCCGGAAGCCCACCGATGAAAATCAAACGTATCGTTCCCAACATCGCCAGCGCCCAGCCCGAACGCGCCGAGTTTTTTTACCAGGACGTTCTGGGGCTGGACCTGGTCATGGATCTCGGCTGGATTCGCACGTATGCCGCGCCCGACAGGCGCGAGATGCAGCTTGGCGTAGCCAGCCAGGGCGGCAGCGACACGCCGGTGCCGGATCTGTCGATCGAAGTGGACGACCTCAATGAGGCGCTGCAACGAGTGCGGGACGCCGGCATTACGGTGGAATACGGCCCGGCGCACGAACCCTGGGGCGTGCATCGTTTCTACATTCGCGACCCCTTTGGTAAGCTCATCAACATTCTGCAGCACGAATGATTCACGACCCACGCCGCTCATGAGCAACACCGCCCCCACCATCCACTGCAAAACCACCCTGCACCGGCCCGCCGCCACGGGCAAGGCGCCCACGTGGACCTTTCTGGTGTTGCCGAAAAGCGCCAGCGCCGAGCTGCCCGCGCGCGGCATGGCCTCGGTAACCGGCACGCTCAACGGCGCGCCTTTCCGGGCCACGCTCGATCCGGACGGCCAGGGCAGCCATTGGCTGAAGGTGCCGCGCAAACTGAGCGAGGCCGCGGGCGCAAGCGTTGGCGACGAGGTCACGCTTGAATTCGCGCCGGTAAGTGAAGAGCCGGAACCCAAGGTGCCGCCGGACCTGCGCAAGGCCCTCACCGCGGCGCCTGCGGCAAAAACCGTGTGGGCAGGCCTTACGCCACTGCAGCGCCGCGACTGGATTCAATGGATCGTCTCCGCCAAGCAGGCGGAAACCCGCGCCCGCCGCATCGACAAT
>Ga0182745_1000549_pt1 | contig 41207 bp, 39 predicted proteins | sample eDN3rd30CKraftBY_FD_128523 | JGI IMG/M metagenome (GOLD analysis project Ga0182745, IMG submission 128523) | Enriched backyard soil microbial communities from Emeryville, California, USA - eDNA 3rd pass 30_C Kraft BY (version 2) (version 2) | ecosystem: Environmental > Terrestrial > Soil >...
CGGCGCGGCCCGCCTGCAACGTCTCCATGTAGTACTCGACTGCGACGATGGCGTCAGCGAGCCTGTCGACTGCTTCCTGCGGCAGCGTCATGTCGTCCGAGCGCACGAACTGCGCGAGCGCGCGATCGATGCCTTCCATCGTCTCGGCAGCACGCGTCTTGCCCAGCATCACCAGACCGGCGGTGATGCCGCGCACCAGTGAAGGAATCTGATCGATGGCCTGTCCGTCGCGCGCCTTGTCCATCGACTGGGCGACAGCTTCCTTGATGCGCGCCATGTTGACGATGCACTCGCGCAGCACCGCCTCGGTCACCTGGCGGAACTCGATGTCGTCCGGACCGGCGGGCTTGGCCGGAGCGCCCTGCGGCTCGCCCGTCGGCACGATCATGCCGACCAGCTGCTCGTCGAGGCTGTCTTCGACCTTGATCAGCGTTGCCGCCATCCGCAGCAGCGCGCTTTCATCGATCGGCGCCTGCTGGGCGACGATGGCCTGCAGGTCGGTGGTTTCGGTCTGCACCTTGTCACGCAACTCGCCCAGCCCCAGCACGCCGAGCGTGTCGCCGATCTTCTTCAGCAATTCCAGCTGCGGCGCCAGCTCCTCGACCTGGGTGCCGCCACGGCGCACGAAAATATCCAGCGCATCCTTGACGCGGCTCAGGTCTTCCTTGATCGCGGCCGCGACCGTCTTCATCAGTTTGACCGACGGTGCGGAGAGACTTTCGCGCGCCTGTTCGACGCTGTCGTCGACCGGCAGCAGCTCGTCGAGCCTGAACGATGCGCGCACGGCGGAAACACGCGGGCCATGCGTGCGTGCACGGGCCACGTAGTACAACAGGTTGTTCAGCAGTTCGAGCGAAGGCGAATCCGAATAACGCGCTTCACCCTGCTCGTACAGCCGCCGCATGTCGCGATCGGCCTGGCCGAGCAGACGTTTGATCGAGGCACTGCCTTCGAGCCCGCCGTCACGCAGCGCTTCGAGCACCGCGCCAACGACCCACCACAGCTGGAACACGGTCTGGGTCGTCGCCACCTGCTCGAGTTTCTCGGCCGCGCGCGACAGGATTTCCAGGTTCTGGTCGATGCGCTCGCCCTTGATCCAGCCGAGCAGTCCGAGCTGGAAGCGCGTGCGCAGCTTGCGAGCCCATTGGGAGACGGTCACCACACCTTCTCCCGGTGCCGTCGGCACCGGACTTGCCTGCTGGTCCGAGCTGAGGTTCAGCAGCAGCAGCGTTCCTTCGGACAGCAATGCATGGCCGCGCACCGCACGCAGATCGTTCAACAGCGGCAGCAGCACCAGCGCCATGTCACGGCCGCCGCTCAGCACGCGCTCGAGATAGGTCGGCAGCTGAACCATCGCGCGCATCAGCGCATCGAGGCCTTCCGCCAAATGACGCTTCTCGGTGAGATTGTCGATCAGGTAGCGCGTGACCTGGCCCATCTCCTCGGCCAGCAGCGCTGCCCCATAAACCTCGGAAACTCGCAGCGCGCCATGCACCGAATGCAGGTGCCCGCCGCAACGCTGCAACAGCGCGACGTTGTCCTGCTGATCGCCGAACGTCTCCAGGGCAGCACGCGCTTCATTGAGCTCGTTGTTGAGCTCACGTGCCACGATGTGCAGGGTTTGCGAAGACAATTCAGCCATAGTGTTACGGGCAATCCTCAAGCCGCGCGCATCGCTTCACCCAACCTTAGCTTCACGCGTCCAGGCCGCTGACTTTCTTCGGCGCCGGCGCCGCGGCGACCGCAGGCACGGGCACGACATCACGTGCCGGATCTCGCAGCACTTCCGTACCACCGGAAGCCACGTCGGGCAGACGGAAGCCTGACACCGACTTGCGCAGCTGCGCCGACAGCTCGGCCAGCTTGCCGACCGAGTTGGACGTTGCCGCCGAGTTCTCTGCCGTATGCGAGCTGATCTCGCGCAGCGCATTCATGTTGCGTGCGATGTTCTGCGCCGCCGTGGCCTGCTGGCGCGAGCTGGCGGAAATGTTCTGCACCAGACTGGCGATCTGGTTGGACACCTGCTCGATTTCCTCCAGCGCCGCGCCGGCGTTCTCTGCCAGCAGGGCGCCGCCGACCACGTCCGTGGTGCTGCGCTCCATCGACACCACCGCCTCGTTGGTGTCGGCCTGGATGGTGCGCACCAGCACTTCGATCTGCTTGGTCGCGTTGGCTGCGCGCTCGGCGAGTCGCTGCACTTCGTCAGCGACCACCGCGAAGCCGCGGCCGGCCTCGCCCGCCATCGACGCCTGGATCGAAGCGTTCAGGGCCAGGATGTTGGTCTGCTCGGCAATGTCATTGATGAGCTCGACGATGTTGCCGATCTCCTGCGAGCTCTCGCCCAGGCGCTTGATGCGCTTGGAGGTCTCCTGGATGGTCTCGCGGATGGCGTTCATGCCGTCGATCGTGCGGCGCACCGCGTCGCCGCCCTTGTGGGCCACGTCCACCGAGTGCCGCGCGACGTCGGCAGAGCGCTCGGCATTGCCCGAGACTTCCTCGGTCGAGCCGGCCATGGCGGCAACCGATTCCGAGGCCAGTGCAATCTGTTTGGACTGCGCCACCGAGGCCTTGGCCAGGTGGCCGGCCGAGCTTTGGGTCTGCTTGGCGGCGGCATCGAGCGTGATGGCCGAGTCGTTGATGGTGGCGACCAGCTCGCGCAGCGCCTCGATGGCGTAGTTGATCGAATCGGCGATGGCGCCGGTGATGTCTTCGGTCACGGTGGCCTGCACCGTCAGATCGCCGTCCGCCAGGCTCGACAGCTCGTCCAGCAGCCGCAGGATCGCCTCCTGGTTGCGCTCGTTGCGGCTGGCCTGCAGTTCGACCGCCTTGCGAATGTTGCCACCGGTGGCAAACAGCACCGCCAGCACGATCAGCGCCGCGGCCGCGATGCCAAGCAGCGACAAGGGCAGTATCCTGCTGCCGAGCGCGCCGCCGGCGCTGCCGGATACACCGATCCGGTCTTCGAAATGGCTGTAGATTTTGTCGGCATCTGACACGAGCACCATGCTGGCTTCACGCGCCAACCGCACACGCTCGGCAGAAGTGATCGCGGTACGCACCTGCTCGCTCGTCTGCGAGTACAAGGCGTTCAAGGTCTTCAGGCGCGCTTCGGCTTCGGCCCCGGTCACCTTGGTCAGGCCGAGCCCGGCATCTTCACCACCGAGGCCGCCAACGACCTGCCCGATATAGTCGATGCCGTCGGCCAGGCGTCGTGCGATCAGCGAGGCATCGCCCACGCCACCCGACAGGGCTTCCATGTCCTGCTGCACGCGCAGGCCGGTGAGCTCGAAGCGTTCCAGGTGCCGCGTCATGCCGCTGACGCCATTGGAGCCCAGTGCACTCACCACGTTGCCCAGTCCCTGCAACAGCTGCGGCACCAGCGCGCGCACCTCGGTCGCCGCTTTCTGGACGGCCAGCGTGGCTTCGCGCGACCCCACGATCGTCTGCGACTGCTTGAGCAGTTCCGCCGCCGGCGCAAACCCCTGGATTTCGGGACCGAGCGATCCGGACAGCTGCGAATAGCGTTCGACGGTCTTGCCCAGGCTGTCGAAAGCCTCGGCCTTGCCGGCCAGCGCGCCGCTGGCCTGCGCCGGGATCTTCTGCGACAGCGCCACCAGTTCGTTGAGCTGCCGACTCTGCGCCGGATCCTGTCCGGCGCTGCCGCCGCCGAAGGCGAGCAGCGCCACGGCAGCGACGATCGCGATCAGAGCCAGCGCCAGCAACGGCGGCAGGAACCGCACGGCGTACATTTTTTTAAGAGGATCGCTCAGGGCCATGTCGCTGTCCTGGATTCATCACGAGGCGGCGGCTTGCAGGAATTCCGCACTTTCCAGCAGCGTGCGCAGGCTGAACACCGGCCAGCTGTCCGCGCCGCGCCGGAACGCGCCCGCCAGATAACGTTCGCAGCGCACGATCGTCGGCGGCAACGTGGCTGCGAACTCGTTATCGGCAAAGCGCCGGAAACCTTGTACCTCATCCACCAGCAGCCCCGCCGGCACTTCGCGGTGGTTGGCCACCAGCACGCGCGAGCCGCGACCGACGTTGGTGACGCCGCCACCGAGGAAGGCCCGCAGATCGACGATGGGCAGCAGCTGGCCGCGCACGTTGGCGAGGCCGCGGATCCAGGGCTTCGCCCCCGGCACGCGCGTCACGACTGCAGGGAAGCTGAGCACCTCGCGCGTCTCGTCGCGGGCGACCAGGAAACTTTCGGAACTCATGCGGAACGCGATGCCGACCCATTCGCGCTCGTTGGCGGAATCGCGCCCCTGGGCCGCGGCGGCCAGACGGGCCAGCCGCTCCAGCTCGCGCAGCAACTCGAAGGGCTTGTCGCGCAGCGATCTCAGGGCGGGAATTGCGGCTGCGCTCATCTTGGGATCAACCTGCCAGGGCGGCCTGCGCTTTCTCGATCAGCTTGTCCATCGAGACCGGCTTCACCAGGTAATCCACCGCGCCCTGGCGCATGCCCCAGATGCGGTCGGTCTCCTGGTCCTTGGAGGTCACCATGATGACCGGAATGGTCCGGGTGTCCGGGTCGGACGCCAGCTTGCGGGTGGCCTGGAAGCCGTTCACGCCGGGCATCACCACGTCCATGAAGATCAGGTCCGGCTTCATGGCCTTGGCCTTGCGGATGGCTTCGGCGCCGTCGCCGGCCGAGGCCGTCTGATAGCCGCGACTTTCCAGCGCCTTCTGCATCACGTGCACTTCGGTGGGCGAGTCGTCGACGATGAGGATCAGGGACATACCTTGGCTCCCGGGCCTGGCCGCCGCCAGCGCATGGCTTTGGTGCGGTTGCGACTTCATCACCTGGCGCCCTGGCCCACGTGGGTCTCGATGGCGCTCAGCAGCTCGTCCTTGGTGAAGGGCTTGGTCAGATAGTGCTCGGAGCCGACGATGCGGCCGCGCGCGCGATCGAACAGGCCGTCCTTGCTCGACAGCATGATCACGGGGATGGAACGGAACACCTTGTTGTGCTTGATCAGGGAGCAGGTCTGATAGCCGTCCAGGCGCGGCATCATGATGTCCACGAACACGATGTCGGGCTGGTGGTCGGCGATCTTGGACAGCGCATCGAAGCCGTCGACGGCGGTGAACACCTCGCAACCTTCCTTGGTGAGCAGCGTCTCGGCGGTGCGGCGGATGGTCTTGCTGTCGTCGATGACCAGCACTTTCAGGCCGGCGAGCCGCGGCTCGGTCGTTGCTAAGTTCTCCATCGCACTTTCCTCTTGGACGCGCAGTCTTGCCGTCGGCTCGGTGTCACGAAGCACCGAAAATTTAAGCGGCAATCGAAGGACTTGCGCGACGGCGTGAACTTTTAACATATTGGTTGGGGCGCTGCCATTGGCCGCGTTCCTATAGTATGAAGCCCGTCACAGGCGCCGCCGGGAGCGTGATCGGCGTCGCAATCGAAGGTCCACTGCAAGGTTCCATCATGTCCGCCTCCCCCGCACCGATCCGCCTCGTCGTCGTCATGGATCCGATCGACGCCATCAAGCCCGCCAAGGACACCACACTGGCGATGCTGCTGGCCGCGCAGAAGCGCGGCTGGGAATTGTGGTACGCCGAGCAGCAAGACCTGTGGCTGCGCGACGGCGTGGCGTTCGGCCGCCTGCGCCCGGTGCAGGTACGCGACGACCTGAAAGACTGGTTCGAGCTGGGCGAGGCGCGGCGCGAGCGGCTCTCGGCCTTCGACGTGGTGTTGATGCGCAAGGATCCGCCCTTCGACATGGAATACATCTACACCACCTACATCCTGGAGCGCGCCGAGCAGGAAGGCGTACTGGTGGTGAACCGCCCGCAGGGCCTGCGGGACATGAACGAGAAGGTATACACGGCGTGGTTCCCGCAATGCTGCGCACCAACGCTGATCACGCGCGACATGGCAGACATGCACGCCTTCCTGAAAGAACACGGCCGGGCCGTCTGCAAGCCGCTGCACGGCATGGGCGGGCGCTCCATCTTCGTGATCGAGCAGGGCGACAAGAACGCCAACGTCATTTTCGAGAACCAGACCGAGTACGGCTCGCGCTACGCCATCGTGCAGAAATACATCCCCGACATCGTCAGCACCGGCGACTCGCGCATCCTGGTCATCGACGGCGAGGCCGCCCCGTATGCGCTCGCCCGCATCCCGACCGACAGCGACAATCGCGGCAACCTCGCAGCGGGCGCGCGCGGCCAGGGCCGGGAGCTGAGCGATCGCGATCGCTGGCTGGTCGGCGAGATCGGACCGACGCTGCGCGAGCGGGGCATGATGTTCGTCGGGCTGGACGTGATCGGCGGCTTCGTCACCGAGATCAACGTCACCAGCCCCACCGGGGTGCGCGAGCTCGACAAGCAGTTCAAGACCGAGATCGCCGGCACCCTGATGGACGCGATCGCCAAGAAAGTGAAACGCATAGCGGTTCACGGCTAGCGGCTCGATACACACTACGCCGATGGCCGCCGACCCCACCACAGCGCTCGCCGAGGACTCCCAGGAAGGAGCGGCGCCGATCAGGGATCGCCTGACGACCACGCTGTTCCTGGCCGCGCTGTTCCACGGCATCGTGATTCTCGGCGTGACCTTCGCGACGCCACAAGCGCCGAGAGCGCCTACGCCGACGCTCGAAGTGTTGTTGCTGACGGGATCGGACACCCGCGCCGCCGACAACCCCACCGCGCAGTATCTGGCGCAGCGCAATCAGCAGGGCACCGGCACGACCGACGATGCCGTCCGGCCCGCCAATCCCGCCTCCTCCATGCTGCCCCTGCAGCAGGAAGGCATGGCGGACGGCAACGGCACGCAGTATCGCGAAGCCACTGCCGGCGAGCGGTCGGACGAGTTCGTCACCAGCCGCTCCAATCGCAGCGAGGTTTCGTACCGCAGCGGCGAGCACACGCCCGCGCAGGCTGCGGAAACTCCTCTGGCACTGGCACCGACGGCACCGAGCCCCATCGCGACCAATGCGACAGACACCGCACTGCGACTGCGCGGCCGCCAGGACGGCAAATACGAAATCGTGCCGAACACCCGCGAATCCATCATCGCGCCGTATCTGGACGCCTGGCGGCGCAAGGTCGAGCGACTCGGCACCATGAACTTCCCGCAGGTGGCCAAGCACGCCAAGGCGACCGGCAACCCGGTGCTGGAAGTGGCGATCCGCGCCGACGGCCACGTCAGCCAGATCGTCGTGCGCCGCTCCAGCGGCCGCAAGGAGCTGGATCAGGCGGCGATCTCCATCCTGCGGCTGGCCTCGCCCTTCGATCCCTTCCCCGGCGACGTGCGCAAGAAGTACGACGAGCTGCGTTTCGCCTACGAATGGCAGTTCCTGGGCGGCGGCGGCACGGTGTCGGCGTCATCGCAGTACGGCACCGGCGGCACCACGGCAGCGCAATAACTGCGAGTCTCGCGCCAATCACCGCGCACCAGGAACGGCGCGTGATCTTTCCAACATTTACAACGCAAAGCGCTTGAGCTGGGACCGGGCGGGGCTGGATACTGGCGGCCTATGTCGGCCGGCGATTCCCTCACCAACCAGTTCCTCATCGCCATGCCGGCGATGACCGATACCAATTTCTCCCAGACCGTGACCTACATCTGGGAGCACAACGCCGACGGCGCGACCGGCATCATCATCAATCGCCCGTTGCAGATGCGGCTGTCGGAAGTGTTCGAGCAGTTGCGGATCGCCACACCCAACGAAGTGATCGGCCAGCAGTCGGTGCTCCAGGGCGGCCCGGTGCAAACCGACCGCGGCTTCGTCGTCCACCACAGCGGCGGGCAATGGGAGCACACGCGCAAGATTTCCTCGCGCATCCAGGTGACCACTTCGCCCGACATCCTCGACGCCATGGCTCGCGGCGCCGGACCGGAAACGGCCATCGTCGCGCTCGGCTATGCGGGCTGGGGCGCCGGTCAGCTCGAAAGCGAGCTGGCGCAGAACGCCTGGCTGACGGTGCCAGCCGACGAGCGCATCATTTTCGACACACCGTTCGAGCAGCGCTGGCGCGCCGCCGGACGCCTGCTGGGCGTGGACCTGGCGACCATCAGCCCGCAAGCGGGACATGCCTGATGGCCGGTGTCGGCCCAGCCGCAACGCCACAGATCATCCTGGCTTTCGATTTCGGCACTCGCCGCATCGGCGTGGCCAGTGGAGACACGCTGACGCGGACCGCGCGTGCGCTCACTACCCTGGACTGCCCCTCCGGCCCGCCCTGGGCGGCCATCGGCAAGCTGATCGCGGAGTACCGTCCCGCCCAGCTCGTGGTCGGGCTCCCCTATAATATGGACGGCACTGCCACGCTCCTGACCGAAGCCAGCCGTTCCTTCGCCCGCGAACTGCACGTCCGGCACGCCCTTGCGGTGGCGCTGGTGGACGAACGCCTGAGCTCGCGCGAAGCCGAAGCCCAGCTGCGCGACGCCCGCGCCCAAGGACTGAAGCGGCGCCGCCTGACACATGCCGATGTCGACATGGCGGCAGCCAAGATCCTGTTGGAACGCTGGTTCCAGGAGCCGGCCGCTGCCGAGCCACTGACCTGATCCTCGAACGAACAAGCGAAACGATGAGCAAAGACTCCAGCTCCCAAGTCCAGCGCGACGCCGATGGGCGCCTGCGCCACCTGATCACCCTGGAAGGCCTGAGCCGCGACGAACTGACCGCCCTGCTGGATCTGGCACAGTTCTACGTGCGCGCCCCCGGCGATCTGCCGGCCCGGGACCAGACGCTGACCGGCCACACCGTCGCCAACCTGTTCTTCGAGCCGAGCACGCGTACCCGTGTTTCCTTCGAGCTGGCGGCTCAGCGCCTGGGCGCGGACGTGGTCAACCTCGACATGCAGTCCTCCTCGCGCGTGAAAGGCGAGACGGTGCTGGACACGATCTACACGCTGCAGGCCATGCACGCCGACGTCCTGGTGATGCGCGATGCGGAGCCCGGCCTGCCCTCGTATGTGGCCAAGTACGTCGCACCGCATGTGTGCATCCTCAATGCCGGCGAAGCGCACCTTTCGCACCCGACGCAGGGCCTGCTGGATGCGCTCACCATCCGTCAGCACAAGCCCGATCTGAGCCAATTGCGCGTACTGATCGCCGGCGACATCGCACATTCGCGCGTCGCCCGCTCCGACTGGCATGCACTGACGACGCTCGGCATCGGCGAACTGCGCATAGCGGCTCCCGAAGACCTGATGCCCAAGGCTGGTGAATTCGCAGGCGCGCAGCGCTACACGGACATCGACCAGGCCATCGCCGGCGTCGACGTGGTCATGGCGCTGCGCATCCAGCGTGAGCGCATGAGCGGCGCGCAGATTCCCGACGAGGCGACCTATCACCGCACCTTCGGCATCACCGCCGAACGCCTGCGCAAGGCGAAGAGCGACGCCATCGTCATGCATCCCGGCCCGATGAACCGCGACGTGGAAATCGCCAGCGAAGTCGCCGACGGACCGCAGTCGGTGATCCAGCAGCAGGTGACCAACGGCGTGGCCGTACGCATGGCGGTGCTCGCCACCATCATGCGCAACGTGCAGGCCCGGCGGCAGATCCGCTGATGAGAGATCCCGACCCGTCTGCAACCTGGCAGGCCGGGCCCCGGCATTGAAAGATTTTTTTCGAGTCCCCATGGCCACTACCGATGCTTCTCGCCTGCACCGCGGCACCATTTTCCTGGAAGAGGCCGAAGTCCTCGCGCAGGAGGAGTTCGATGCGCGCCAGTTCGTCCTGAAGCTGAAGGCGCCGAAATGCGCCGCCGCGGCGACGCCGGGCTCGTTCGTCCACTTGAGCTGCGACGAGTCGCTGCCGATGCGACGGCCCTTGTCGATCATGCGCGCCGACACACAGCGCGGCGTCATCGAAGTCCTCTACAAAGTCGTCGGTCCTGGCCTGCAACTGCTCGGACAGAAACGCGCCGGCGACCGCATCAGCTCGCTCGGCCCGATCGGCAACGGTTTCGTACCGCATCCGCAGCGCCCGCGGACGCTGCTGGTCGGCGGCGGCGTCGGCATCCCGCCGATGGTTTTCCTCTCGGAAGCACTGCGCGAGCGCAGCGATGTCGAGTGGAAGCCGCTGGTGCTGATGGGTTCTGAAGTCCCGTTCCCGTTCCGCACGCGCCCTTCGACCATCCTGGTTCCGGGCATTCCCGACGGCACCATCGCCTGCATGCCGCTGCTGGACGAATGGGGCGTGCCGAGCCGGCTCGCCAGCCTGGCTGGCTATCCGGGCTGCTTCGAAGGCTATGTCACCGACCTCGCCGCTGCCTGGCTGGGCTCACTGGATCGCGCGACGTTGAACGAAGTGGAGATGTTCGCTTGCGGCCCGACCGTCATGCTGAAAGCCGCCGCGGCTGTGGCACGCCAGTTCGACATTCCTTGCCAAGTGTCGCTCGAAGAGTTCATGGCCTGCGCGGTCGGCGGCTGCGCCGGATGCGCTGTCCGCGTGGAAACGCCGCAAGGACCTGCGATGAAGCGCGTGTGTGTGGATGGGCCGGTGTTCGACTCTCGGGCTGTGTTCGCGGGTTGAGGACTGAGGGTTGGGCGACCCCTTCGGCTGAGGGTGTGCCAACTGTTGGGGCGTGCCTTCTGGGCGGGGTATCGCTTTTTCAGGACCGCCCGTGAATACGTCCCTGTAGGGCTGCAAAAAAACATCCTGTTTTTTTAGCCCCTGAAAAAGCGATACCCCGCCCAGAAGGCACTTCGGTGCCCCTCGTTAAGAGGGAATGAAGAAGGGAATCGTGATAACCACTAACCGAAGTTGATCTTCGCTTCCAGATTGGTCCGCGAGTCCGCATAGGCCAGCGCGTCTTCCATGTTGATGCGCCCGGCGCGATACAGGTCGTACAGCGCCGTATCGAAGTGCTGCATACCCTTCTCGCTGCTGTTGCGCAGCGCTTCCTTCGCCCCGATCACGTCGCCCTTCTTGATGAGCTCCTGCACATGCGGCGTGTTGATCAGCAGCTCGACCGCGGCAACGCGGCGTTTGTTCTTGCCCGGCACCAGGCGCTGCGCGATGACGGCGCGCAGGTATTGCGACAGATCCAGGAAGATTTGAGTGTGCTGATCGCGCGGGAACATGTTGATGATGCGATCCAGCGTCTCCGCGGCATTGTTCGCGTGCAACGTCGCCAGCACCAGGTGGCCGGTGCCCGCCAGCATGATTGCCGACTCCATCGTCTCGCGGTCGCGGATTTCACCGATCAGCAGCACGTCGGGGGCGGCACGCATGGCGCTCTTGAGAGCCCGCGCGTAGGACTTGGTATCGAGCCCCACTTCGCGCTGGTTGATGATGGACTTCTTGTTGGAATGCAGGAACTCGATCGGATCCTCGATGGTGATGATGTGGTCCGAGGAGTTCTCGTTGCGGTAGTTGATCATCGAGGCCAGCGTGGTCGACTTGCCCGAGCCGGTGGCACCCACCATCAGCAGCAGGCCACGCTTCATCATCACCAGGTCCTTGAGAATCTCCGGCAGCCCCAGATCGTCCAGGCGCGGCATGTCGGAGGTGATGTAACGCAGCACCATCGCCGGGTTGCCGCGCTGGTGGAATACGTTGACGCGAAAGCGCCCCAGGCCGGGCTCGGAGATCGCGAAGTCGATCTCCAGTTCGTCGTTGAAGGCCTCGATCTGCTCCTGGGTCATCAGGCCGTAGGCTGCCTGGCGCACCACTTCCGGCGTCAGCATCTGCTTGTTCACCGGGAAGATCTGGCCCTCGATCTTGATCTTGATCGGCGCATAGGAAGTGAAGAACAGGTCCGAAGCCCGCTTCTCCACCATCAGCTTGAACAACGGCTTGGTATTGAGCACCACCGGGCGCTCGTCGGTCCCACCGCCGTCTTCGCCCGCTACGTTTTCGCCTGGTGCCGCCATGAATGTCCTGCCTGCCGAAATTTCCGATCTGTTCCCGAACGCTGCCGCTGCCCCGACTGTCCGCGGCGCTGGTACTTCTTGAAGGCGCAGCGACGAACGGATCGTTGCTGCGCGACTACCTGCCGATGGAGCCGTCGACTTCCTCGTCCATGATGCGCAAGCTGCTGCCCGCCTCGTCCGACAACTTGGTCTCACGCTTGCTTTCGAGCTTGATGCGCAGCCGCACCTCGTTCTTGGAATCGGCGTTACGCAGCGCGTCCTCGTAGGAAATGACGCCGGCCTCGTACAGCTCGAATAGCGACTGGTCGAAGGTCTTCATGCCGAGCCGGTTGGACTTGGCCATGACTTCCTTGATGGCCGCCACTTCGCCCTTGAAGATCAGGTCGGCGATCAGCGGCGAGTTCAGCATGATCTCCATGGCGGCGATACGGCCGCTGCCGGACTCGCGCGGAATCAGCCGCTGCGAGATCAGCGAACGGATGTTGAGAGACAGGTCCATCAGCAGCTGCTCGCGTCGCTCCTCGGGGAAAAAATTGATGATGCGATCGAGCGCCTGATTGGCGCTGTTGGCGTGCAGCGTCGCCAGCACCAGGTGGCCGGTCTCGGCGAACTGGATGCCGTACTCCATGGTCTCGCGATCGCGGATTTCGCCGATCAGGATCACGTCGGGCGCCTGGCGCAGCGTGTTCTTGAGCGCGGTGTGCCAGGACTCGGTGTCGACGCCCACCTCGCGGTGCGTGATTACGCAGCCCTTGTGGTCGTGCACGTATTCGACCGGATCCTCGATGGTGATGATGTGGCCGCGGGTCTTCTCGTTGCGATAGTTCAGCATCGACGCCAGCGAAGTGGATTTGCCCGAACCGGTGCCGCCGACCACGATGACCAGGCCGCGCTTGGTCATCACGATGTCCTTGAGGATGGGCGGCAGCTGCATCTCCTCCAGCGTCGGAATCTTCGCGTTGATGGTGCGCACCACGCAGCCGATCTGGCCCTGCTGCACGAAGGCACTGACGCGGAAGCGGCCGATGCCGGCCGGCGCGATCGCGAAATTGCATTCCTTGGTGGCGTCGAATTCGCGGGTCTGCTTGTCGTTCATGATCGAGCGCACCAGCACCGCCGCCTGCTCGGGCGCCAGCAGCCGCTCGGACTGCGGCCGGATCTCGCCGTCGATCTTGATGGCCGGGGCGAAGCCGGCGGTGACGAACAGGTCCGAGCCCTTGCGCTCCACCAGGCGCTTGAGCAGGTCCTGCATCAGCTTGATCGCTTGTTCGCGTTCCATTGGGTCTTCCGCCGTCTAGCTCGCCCGTTGCTTCTCGAAGCAAAACGCCTCGTCAGAAAGCATCCTTGTTCTGCGCGCGGAAGCGCGCCTCTTCCTTGGTGACCAGCCCCTTCTGCAGCAGCTCTGTCAGGCACTGATCGAGCGTCTGCATGCCGGCGGACTGGCCGGTCTGGATGGCCGAGTACATCTGCGCGATCTTGCCCTCGCGGATCAGGTTACGAATGGCCGGCGTGCCGATCATGATCTCGTGCGCCGCAACACGTCCACCGCCGACGCGCTTCATCAGCGTCTGCGAGATCACTGCGCGCAGCGACTCGGACAGCATGGTGCGCACCATCTCTTTCTCGGCCGCCGGGAAAACGTCGACGATACGGTCGATGGTCTTGGCCGCGGACGTCGTATGCAAGGTACCGAAGACCAGGTGACCGGTCTCCGCAGCGGTCAGCGCCAGGCGGATGGTTTCCAGGTCGCGCATTTCGCCGACCAGGACGATGTCCGGGTCTTCGCGCAGCGCCGATCGCAGCGCCTCGGAGAAGCCGAGCGTGTCCCGGTGCACCTCGCGCTGGTTCACCAGCGAGCGCTTGCTTTCGTGCACGAACTCGATCGGATCCTCGATGGTGATGATGTGATCGGGCTTGTTGTCGTTGATGTAGTTGATCATCGCCGCCAGCGTGGTCGACTTGCCCGAGCCGGTCGGCCCGGTGACCAGCACCAGCCCGCGCGGATGCATGGAGATGTCCTTGAAGATCTTCGGCGCGTTCAGGTCGTCCAGCGACATGATGAGCGAGGGAATGGTGCGGAACACCGCGCCGGCGCCGCGATTCTGGTTGAACGCATTGACACGGAAGCGCGCCAGCTTGGGAATCTCGAACGAGAAATCGGTCTCGTAGAATTCTTCATAGGCCTTGCGCTGCTTGTCATTCATGATGTCGTACACCATGCTGTGCACTTCCTTGTGGGTCAGCGCCGGCATGTTGATACGCTTGATGTCGCCGTCGACGCGGATCATCGGCGGCACGCCCGCAGACAGGTGCAGGTCGGAGGCGTTGTTCTTGACGGCGAAAGCCAGCAGCTGCGCGATATCGACGGGCATGGAATCCTTCCTGTGAAACAGGACGATGGGCGGCGCGAGTATAACGGAGCGCTATCGCGCCAAATATGTTAACTGGTCCGCAGATTTCCGCCTGAAAAGCCTTCGGGTCCGCGGCACGCCCGCGCGCTCGCCACCGCGATCCGGAACTGCGCAGTCGGCACCTGCAAAAGCCCCAAAAGCAATGTCCGTCGATCATCTGTCCGAACGCTACGAAAAAACACTGACACGCATCGCAGCCGCCGCGTCGCAGTACGGCCGGCCCGCCGGATCCGTGACGCTGCTCGCCGTCAGCAAGACGCAACCGGCGCAAACCATTCGCGACCTGGCGGCGCTCGGGCAGCGGCACTTCGGCGAGAACTACCTGCAGGAAGCGCTCGAGAAGCGACCGTTGCTGGCCGACCTGCCGCTTACCTGGCATTTCATCGGCCAGATGCAGGCGAACAAGACCCGCCCGGTGGCGGAGCAGTTCGCCTGGGTGCATACCGTGGATCGCGAGCGGATCGCCGTGCGGCTCAACGAGCAGCGCTCGCCGCATCTGCCTCCTCTCAATGTCTGCATCCAGGTGCGGCTCGCCGATGAGCCGGGCAAAGGCGGCATCGAGCCCGACGGCGTAGCGGCGCTCGCCAGCCGTGTCAGGGAGCTGCCACGCCTGCGTCTGCGCGGCCTGATGGCGTTGCCGCCGCCGCGCGATTCATTCGACGAGCAGAAAGTACTGTTCGATCGCCTGACCACCGTGTTGCAACAACTCAACGCGCAGGGCTTCGGCCTGGACACCTTGTCCATGGGCATGTCGGGTGATCTGGAGGCTGCAGTGGCGGCAGGCTCGACGCTGGTCCGCGTCGGCACCGCGCTGTTCGGCGAACGCATCAAGAACTGGCAACAGCCCACGAGTCCCGCATGAAACACATCCTCACCTTCATCGGCGGCGGCAACATGGCCCGCAGCCTCATCGGCGGCCTGATCGCCCGCGGCGCGGACGCGAACCGGATCACCGTCGCGGATCCCCTGCCGGCCCAGCTCGAATCGTTGCAGCGGCAGTTTGCAGTGCGCGTGTCGGCGAGCAACGACGAAGCCGTTCGTGATGCGGAAGTCATCGTGCTCGCGGTAAAGCCGCAGGAAATGCGTACGGTCGCCGAAGGGCTGGGTACAGTCGTTGCAGCCCACCGTCCGCTGCTCGTCTCGGTCGCCGCAGGCATCCGGGCGTCGGACATCCAGCGCTGGTGCGGTGGCCTGCCAGTCATTCGCTGCATGCCCAACCGGCCGGCGCTGCAGGGCTGCGGCATGACCGGTCTGTACGCCACCGCCAATGTCTCCGAAGAGCAACGCAAGAGCGCCTTCGATCTGCTGAGTGCGGTCGGTGCAGCCGTATGGCTGGAACAGGAAGCGCAGCTGGATGCGGTGACCGCCGTTTCCGGCAGCGGCCCGGCGTATTTCTTCCTGCTGATCGAGATGCTCGAACAGACCGGCGTCGCACTGGGCCTGCCGGCCGAGGTGAGCCGCCAGCTCGCGGTCGAAACGGCATACGGCTCGGGACGCATGGCGCGCGAAGCGGCCGAGTCCGCAGCGGTGCTGCGCGAACAGGTGACCTCCAAAGGCGGCACCACCGCTGCGGCGCTCCAGGTACTGGAAGGCCGAAATGTCCGTGCTATCTTTGCCGAGGCCATTACCGCAGCGGCGCGACGCTCCGCGCAGCTTGCGGACGAGTTCGGCGCTTAGCTGAAGTCGCGCACGGCCAAAGAATCAGAACGCAGGCACCGACCCGACTCGATCGTCAATGGAAGCCATTCTTTTTATCGTCCGCACGCTGCTGCAGGTTCTGCTGGTCACGGTGTTCCTGTTGCGCGTACTGTTGCCGCTGACTCGCGCCGATTCGCGCAATCAACTATCCCAGGCCGTCATCCGGCTGACCAACCCGCTGGTGCTGCCGCTGCGCCGGGTGCTGCCGCCTATTGGCAAAGTCGATACCGCCTCGGTCGTGGCGCTGGTGATCGTGCAGGCGGCGGCGACCGCAGTCCTGTGGCTGTTAGGCGCCTACCCGCGCAACATCGGCCTACCGCTGTTCCTGCAGATCGTGGTCCTGAGCCTGGTGTCGACGGTCCTGTTGTTCTACACCTACGCCCTGCTGCTCTACATCCTGCTGAGCTGGGTGGCGCCGGGCACCTATAGTCCGGCAGCTGGATTGCTTTCCAGCCTGTGTGAGCCGCTGCTGCGCCCGGTGCGGCGAGTGATCCCGGCGCTGGCCGGCATCGACTTCTCCGCGCTGTTCGTGATCATCGCGCTGCAAGCGCTGTACATCGCGATCAACTGACGCGCCCCCATGCCCGCCATCCGCTGGCAAGACACATCGCTGACGCTGGACCTGCAGATTCAGCCAGGCGCGGCGCGCGATGAGCTGGTCGGCCTGCATGGCGAACGGCTCAAGATCAGAATCAGCGCACCGCCGGTGGACGGGCGCGCCAATCGCCACCTGATCGACTACCTTGCCGAAATCTTCGGCGTGCCGCGGGCGCGCATCACCTTGCTGCGCGGTGAGACTGGACGCGCCAAGACGGTGCGTATCGACTCACCGGCGAAGGTGCCACCGGAAATCCAGGCGCTGCAGGTGTGATCGCGATCCGACGGCTCGCGACTGCAACCATCGGGGCTTGGGTCCGGTTTTTTCCAAGTACGTGCCTTCCACGCCAGCACGCTGAAACGCCTGGTTTATAGTGGAAACCGGTAATTCATCGCAGGAGCTTCGCCACATGCAGACAACCACAGCCACCGTACGCCTACTTTGCGCCGCAATAGCCTTGGCCGCCGCCGCGCTGCTGGGCGGGTGCAACCGGGGCCCGGTGGCGAAGGCGCCGCCAGCACAGGAGCTCAGCGAAACCTTCCATGACTTCGGCAATTACGAGATCCACTTCAATGCACTTCGAACCGATACCCTGACGCCCGAGATCGCCCGCACCTATGGCATCCAGCGCAGCACCAACCGCGTGATGCTCAATGTGACCATCCTGCACAAGGCTGCGGACCACGCACCGCGCAAACCGGTGAACGGCACGGTGCAGGTGGACGCGTACAACTTGAACGGACAGCTGAAGAACCTGGAGATGCGTCGCGTCTCCGAAGGCGAAGCGATCTATTACATCGGCGAGGTCTCGATCGCCGGCGCCGAAATCCTGGTGTTCGACATCAGCGTCACCCCCGACGGCGAATCCGAGCCGTTCAAGGTCAAGCTCAAGCGCGAGTTCTACTCCAGTTGAGGCGCTGCCGTCGCCGTCCACGGACGCATTTGCATGCGTGCGTGAAACCCTTAAAAACACGCTAAAAAAACTTCGCTGCTGCTTATTCCCCGGCGAATCTTGTGCTATTTTCCCGCGCGACTCGCTTCCCACGCGACCTGTCACAGTAAATGCGGGCGCGAATCGTCACACCCACAGGAGATTACAAATGGCGAAAAAGAATGCAGCCCCGACCAAATCGGAAATCCTTGCCCAGATTTCCAAGGATACGGGCCTGGCAAAGAAGCAGGTCAGCGACGTGTTCGAATCGCTGGGCGGCGTGGTGAAGAAGAGCCTGAAGAGCTCGGGACTGTTCACCCTGCCGGGCCTGCTGAAGATGAAGGTCGTGAAGAAGCCCGCCACCAAGGCCCGCGAAGGCGTCAACCCCTTCACCGGCGAGAAGATGACCTTCAAGGCCAAGCCGGCCAGCAAGAAGGTGCGCATCGCTGCGCTGAAGAACCTCAAGGAAATGGTGAACTAATACCGGTTCACGTCCTCCGGAGCAGCCGCACGCGCCGCGTGGCTGCTTCGGAGGGTTTCTTTCCTCCACGGCCTTTCCTCCAGGCCGTGCCGCAGCCGCGGTTACCGATCCATCACCGTTTTCAGCTTCAGCCGCACCCGGTCGCGATCCGAGATGTGCAGCAGCCCGGCGATCCTGCGGATCAGGTGCTCCTCGTACTTGTCGATGTGCCCGTCGGCGTGGCTCACCTGCCACAGCATCTCGACGATGGCCAGCTTGTCGGCTTCCGGCAGCTCGGTATTCAAGCGGTGCGTGAATTCATGCAGGGACACGGCGCGATCGGCGCGATGCATGGCCTTGACCATGAGCTCGTCGACGGTCTGCTCGGTCAGGCCGAAGCGCTTGCCCAGGATCTGCCGGATCGCATCCAGTTCCGCGGTGGACTCGGAAAAATCAGCACGCGCCAGCTCGATGAGCAACGCGGCCGTCGCCAGGTCCAGCGGCTCATGCCGTTGCAGCACCGCGCTCGAAGGCGGTTCGCTGCCGAAAATTCGCTTCAGTTGATCGAGCACGGTTATCTCCGCAGATTCAGGACGTGCGTCTGGCCCATTGGATCACCACTTCGCGCAACTCGTTCATGCGACCGTGGAAAAAATGATCCACGCCGGACAGCAGCGCAAGCTCGGGCGGCGTTGACAGCTTCGCCACCCATTGCTGGATCTCGGCCGCGTCCACCAGTTCGTCGTGGTCGCCCTGCACCAACAGCCACGGACAGGTCGGCAGCTTCGAGGTATCCACTGCAACGCGGTGTACCGCGGGCGCCACCGTAACCAGGCGCTGGGCTTCGCGCAGCACGGCCGTACGGATGGCGACACCGCCGCCGAAGGAAAAGCCTCCGAGCCACAACTCCGCCCCAGGCCAGCGCTTTAAGGCCCAATCCACCACGGCGACCGCATCGTCGGTCTCGCCGTTGCCTTCGTCGTACTTGCCGGCGCTGGCGCCGACACCGCGGTAGTTGAAACGCAACGCGCGCACGCCGAGCTCATTGAAAGCCTTCGCCAGCATGTGTACGACCTTGTTGGTCATGGTGCCGCCATACACCGGATGCGGATGACAGATGACGGCGATCCGCGGTCGGTCGGTGGATTCGACGATCGCGCCGGACGCATCGACCGGGGTTTCGAGGATGGCTTCGAGATTGCCCACCGGGCCGGCAATGCTCAGGGACTCGGCGACAGGACGCACCAGGGAACTCATCGATGAACTCGTCTCCTAACGTTTGAAGAAGGCACGCCGGGCAGCGTAACCAATGCGCCCCGCGCTGGCGAGGCACACGACGGTGCCACAGCGGCAACCCCATGAGGTAGCCTTTGCAGCGGGAACCCCGTCGCGGCGATGCGGGTTGTGCAAAGACCCACGCCGCGCCCCAACCGTTCAGGAATCGCCATGAAATTGTCTTCCGCCAGCTTTCTGTCCGACCAGCCCATTGCGCCAACCTTCGCCTTCGGCAAGCACGATCCGGTGCTGCACATCGGCCTGGCGCCGAACCACAATCCGCACCTGAAATGGTCCGAAGCGCCGGCGGATACCCGCTCGTTCGTCCTGATCTGCGTGGACGCGGATGCGCCCACCAAGCCGGACGACGTCAACAAGGAAGGCCGGGTGGTGCCGGCCAGCCTGCCGCGAGCACCTTTCTACCACTGGGTGATGGTGGACATTCCCGCGACCATGCAAGAGATCGCCGAAGGCGAATGTTCCAGCGGCATCGTCGCCGGCGGCAAGAAGGAGCTGCCCGGCCCGAGCGGCTCGCGACAAGGCGTCAATGACTACACCGGCTGGTTCGCGAACGACCCGGACATGTCCGGCACCTATCGCGGCTACGACGGACCGTGCCCGCCGTGGAACGACATGCGCGTGCATCGCTACACGTTCACCGTCTACGCGCTCAGCCGCGAGCACTGCCCGGTGGAGGGGAACGACTTCACCGCACCGCAGGTGCTCCAGGCAATCCGGCCCTTCGTGCTGGCGCAGGCGGAAATCACCGGCACGTACGCCATCAATCCGAAGATCTGAGCCAGCGCGGGTTCAGCGCTTCTTGTCGATCGCCAGCAGCTCGATATCGAACAGCAAGGGTGCATTCGGCGGGATGACGCCACCGGCGCCCTGCGGGCCGTAGCCGAGCGAGGACGGCACGATCAGCAGGCGCCGGCCACCGACCTGCATGCCGACGACGCCCTGGTCCCATCCCTGGATCACCGAGCCTGCGCCTACCGCAAACCGGAACGGCTGGCCGCGATCGCGCGAGCTGTCGAACTTGCGGCCCTGATCGTCCGGCGCCGTCGGGTCGTAAAGCCAGCCGGTGTAATGCACGACCGCAATTTCCCCAGCGACGATCGGCTCGCCGGTGCCGATCGCCACATCGTTCTTCACCAGCTCCGTGATCGCGGGCGCGTCCGTCGCAGCGGGCGGCGGCGTCTGCGGCTTGCAGGCCGCCAGCGCCAGCGTGCCGGCAAGCGTTGCCAGCAGCGCCCTGAGCATCACTTGCGATCTCCCATCGAGAGCAGCAGCCGATTCAGCCGCTGCACGAACGCAGCCGGATCGGGCAGCTGACCGCCATCCGCCAGGGTCGCCTGCTCGAACAGCAGCATGGCCAGTTCGTTGAATGCACCCTCTTCCGCGGTCGACTCCAGGCGCACCAGCAGCGGATGCGTCGGATTGATCTCGAGCACCGGCTGGGCGGTAGGCGCCTTCTGACCAGCCGCTTCCAGGATGCGGCGCATCTGCAGGCCCAGGTCGTTCTCGCCCAGCACCAGGCACACCGGCGAATCGGCCAGACGGCTGGTCACGCGCACGTCGCTGACCCGGTTCTCGAGCGCCTTCTTCAAGCGCTCGACGATGGCGGCGTGCTCCTTCGACAGCGTTTCCTGCGCCTGCTTCTCTTCCTCGCTCTGCACCGAGCTCAGATCGAGATCGCCGCGCGCCACGTTGCGGAAGCTCTTGCCGTCGAACTCGCGCAGATGATCCATCAGCCACTCGTCCACGCGATCCGACAACAGCAGTACCTCGACGCCCTTCTTGCGCAGCACTTCCAGATGCGGGCTGGATTTTGCGGCTGCGAAGCTGTCCGCGATCACGTAATAGATCGAGGTCTGGCCGGGCTTCATGCGGGCCAGGTAGTCCTCGAGCGAGACGTCCTGCTCTTCCTTGTCGGTGTGCGTGGAGGAGAAGCGCAGCAGCTTGGCGATGCGCTCGCGATTGCCGTGATCCTCGGCCGGGCCTTCCTTGAGCACGCTGCCGAATTCCTTCCAGAACGTGGCGTACTTCTCCGGCTCGCCCTTGAGCTTGTCGAGCATGTCGAGCGCGCGCCGCGTCAGGCCGGTGCGGATGGTGTCGATGGCTGGATCCTGCTGCAGCATTTCGCGCGAGATGTTCAGCGGCAGATCGGCCGAATCGACGATGCCCTTGATGAAGCGCAGATACAGCGGCAGGAACTGCTCGGCGTCATCCATGATGAAGACGCGGCGCACGTACAGTTTCAGTCCCCGCACCCCGTCGCGATGCGAAAGATCGAAAGGCGCGCGCGAAGGAATGTACAGCAGGCTGGTGTACTCCTTCTTGCCCTCCACCTTGCCGTGCGACCAGGCCAGCGGCTCGCTGAAATCGTGTGTGACGTGGCGATAGAACTCCTTGTAATCCTCGTCCTTCAGCTCGGTGCGCGGCCGGGTCCACAGCGCCTGCGCATGATTGATGGTTTCGTATTCCACCTCCTGTGTCTCCGCGTCCTTGACCACGGGCTTCTTCATGCGCACGGCGAAAGCGATGTGATCGGAGTATTTGCGCACCAGCGAGCGCACGCGGTAGTCGTCGGCAAATTCGTGCTCACCTTCCTTCAGGTGCAGCACGATCCGGGTGCCGCGAGCCGGCAACTCGACGTTCGAGACCGTGAACTCGCCATCGGCCTTCGACTCCCAGTGCACGCCCTCGCTCGCAGGTGTGCCGGCGCGGCGCGAGAACACTTCGACACGGTCGGCGACGATGAACGATGAATAGAAGCCGACGCCGAACTGGCCGATCAGCTGCGCGTCCTTCTTCTGGTCGCCGCTGAGCTTGGCGAGGAAGTCCGCGGTGCCGGACTTGGCGATGGTGCCCAGGTGCTCGATGGCTTCCTGGCGCGTCATGCCGATGCCGTTGTCGGTGATGGTGACGGTGTGTGCCTGGCTGTCGGTATCGATGGTGATGACCAGGTCGGTTTCGCTCCCCAGCAGCTCGGGTGCGGCCAGCGCTTCGAAACGCAGCTTGTCGCAGGCGTCGGAGGCGTTGGAGATCAGCTCACGCAGGAAGATTTCCTTGTGGCTGTAGAGCGAATGGATCATCAGCCGCAGAAGCTGCTTCACTTCCGCCTGAAACCCCAAAGTCTGGGTGGCTCCTTCAGTCATCGTTCTGCTCCATCGGATCGTCAAGGGTGCGGATGATAGGGGACGGGAGCGCATATGCGGCATACCCGCCGCCATTTCAAGGTCGCGCCGCTGCGCGGCGGCACAATAAAAAGACCAAGGAGCCGGGCCGGCTGTTTACTGCGGAGACCTGCCATCCCGTCTTTCTCTTCGCCGCAAAGCCGCGCGCAGACAGCAGGTGCCGTCCTTCAGTTCGCGACTGCAATGCGAGGGGCCCCGCCGTGGCTGCGGGGCGAGGTTGTAACGTCGGTGCGAAGGGAGGGCTAGCGTCGGTCGCGCTTGGCGACGACGCGGGCAAGACGGCGACGTGCGACCTCGAGCAGCGAGGCCGAAAGCACGACCGCCAGCGCGGTGAGCGTCACGTGGGGAGCGAGAACCAGCCCGAAACCGGTGGTGGCGAACAACGCAAGGGCGAGAAGCAGGCCGAGAATCCGTGGCGCCATGTGGCGCAGCGCGCCCAGGGCATCGTCCATCTCATCGATCCACAGCAGCAGGAATTCCATACGGACCCTCGTGTTCATCAACGACTCTACCGCCGCGCCCGGCGCCGGCGATGTGAGACAACTCACAGACGAAACTGGCGGGCAGCGCGCATACCGCAGCAGTGCATCCACCAAACCGCGCTTGCACAGGGATACCCCTGATGCGTAGGCTGCGGGACACCCGTAACCCATCGGTCTGGCCGCAGCTCAATGCAGAAGATCGTCCTATTGAATCCCAAAGGTGGTTCGGGAAAAACCACGATCGCGACCAATCTGGCGAGCTATTTCGCTGTTTCCGGACTCCGGCCGACCCTGATGGACCTGGATGCGCAGGGCTCGAGCACGCGCTGGTTGGCCAAGCGCGCCAAGGGACAGGAACCGATTCACGGCATCGCCGGCTATGAGCGCAACTCACGCGTCACCCGCAGCTTCGCCACCCGCCTGCCGCTCGACAGCCAAAGACTGGTGGTAGACACACCGGCTGCGCTGGAGCCGCAGAGCCTGCCGGACATCACTCGCAACGCCACCGCCATCCTGGTACCGGTGCTGCCCTCCGACATCGACATCCACGCCGCCGCCCAGTGTATTTCCGATCTGTTGCTGATCGCCAAGGTGCGGCGCGACGAGCATCGTATCGCGGTGATCGCCAATCGCGCGAAAAAAAACACGCTGATGTACAAGTCGCTGATGAAGTTTCTGGAGACCCTGCGCATCCCGGTGGTGACCACGCTGCGCGACTCGCAGAGCTACATCCGGGTCGCCGAGTCCGGCGCGGGCTTGTTCGAGATGAAGCCGACCCAGGTGCGCGAGGATCTGGAACAGTGGCTGCCGCTGGTGGGCTGGCTGGCGCAGCGTCGACCGATTCCACTGCAGGCCGGCGCACCGGCCATGACTTCGTTGTTGCGATCCAGCGCGATCGCGCCGACCGCCGAAGCAACCCCGGGCGCGACGGCGCCGATGACTGCGCCGCTGCGCGGCTGAGCTTACTTGCGCTCCTTGTCCCAGCCGTGCCGGACCTTGTCGGTCCAGCTCTTGTAGTTGCTCCAGCTGTTCAGCGAGCGCGTAATCGCTGCATGCCGCGGATTTGCGGGCTGCGAGCGCTCCAGCCAGTTGCGCTGGGTGTCGCGCAACGGATTGCCAGCGCGAACCACCGAACCGGCACTTTCCCCCACCCATGCGCGGTGCGAGCCAGTTGCCATCAGCTCATCGTGTTTGCGCTCTGACATGATCGTGCTCTCCTGTTGGGGGCGCACGTTAATGATTCATGTTGCGAGCACGTGAGGAACTGCATCACAGCGATGAGTCGCCGTCGCAGTATTGCGACTGCCATCGCAATCGCACACGCTTTGCAGTGTGTGCAGCTCACACATCACTGCATTCTTCAGCGCAATTTAACCGGTCATTATCGGAAGTTGCGCACGTCGTGCAGACACGCGCACCAGAACAACTCACGCGACTGTCGAAGAATCTGACAGCAGCGCGGCGAACGCCGGCCTCAGCTCGCCGAGAAGGTCGTGAATTGCTGCGGGCACCAGGCTGCTGTAGACATCGAGCAGCACGATCGCATTGACGATCGCATCCTGGCGACTTGCAGCGCGCAGACGCTGCGCCATGCCGCGATTCACAGCGTGCATGCCGTGGTAAACGCTTTCGAGATCGCTCAGATCGAAGTCGGGCTTGCCGCCGTCGCGCGCGACGAAGTGCTGTGCGACCAGGTACATCGCCGCCACGCGATACGCCGTCTCCGCCTCATTCGAGAACGGCAGATGGAATCGCGCCATCGGCCGGAACACCGCCGTACGCGGACAGCCGCTCGACGCCATGATCAATCCCATGAGCGAAGCCAGCGCTTGCTGCGCCGACAGCGTCGCAACCACGGCGCGCTCTTCGCTTTCCACCGTCACCCGAACCTGGTCGTACGAAACCAGGTCGGTGAACCCGTCGATGACGCCCGCCAGATGCCGTGCCGCGGGACAGTGTTTCACCTGCGCCGCGTCCAGCGGACAGTCCTTGCACTGATTGAAGCCGAGCTCGGTCCAGGCCGGCGGCTCGGCATCCGGCAGCGAGAGCAGCTCGGCACTGTCGTGATCGAATTCGAGATCGAAAACCCGTTCGCGCGAGTCAGGCAGGGCGAAGCGGTACATCAGCCGCAGATTACTCATGCGAAGCCTGTGCTCGGTAGGAGTCTTGTCAGGAAACCAGGCGGTAGCAGGGCTTGTATTCGCCGGCCAGCTTCATGCGCCTGGCAGCGACGAAACCGGCCAGCAGCTCGTCCAGCAGCGTCATGATCTCGCGATCGCCGTGCAGCTCGAACGGGCCGTGCTCCTCGATGGCATGGATGCCCTGCTCCTTGACGTTGCCGGCGACGATCCCGGAGAACGCGCGGCGCAGGTTCGCCGCGAGCACGTGCGGCTCGAGCCCGCGCCGCAACTCGAGCTTGGCCATCGCCTCATGGGTCGGCTCGAATGGCCGCTGGAAGTCCGGCTGGATCTTCAGCAGCCAGTTGAAGTTGTAGGCGTCGCTGCGGGTGCGACGGAACTCGCGCACCGAGTCGATGCCACGTGCGATCTCGCGCGCCGCCTGGGCCGGATCGGCGATCACGATCTTGTAGCGTTGCTGGGCCGCCGAGCCGAGCGTGGCGCCGATGAAGCGATCGATCTGCCCGAAATATTCGGCGGCCGAGGCCGGGCCGGTGAACACCACCGGCAGCGGCTGCTCGGCATTGGCCGGGTCGAGCAGGATGCCGAGCAGGTACAGGATCTCCTCGGCGGTGCCGGCGCCGCCCGGGAAGATGACGATCCCATGCGCGGTGCGCACGAAAGCCTCCAGGCGCTTCTCGATGTCCGGCATGATGACCAGCTGGTTGACGATGGGGTTGGGCGGCTCGGCGGCGATGATGCCGGGCTCGGTCATGCCGATGTAGCGGCCGTCGCGGATACGCTGCTTGGAATGGCCGATGGTCGCACCCTTCATCGGGCCCTTCATCGCCCCCGGACCGCATCCAGTGCAGACGCTCAGCGAGCGCAGGCCGAGCTCGTAGCCGACTTTCTTGGTGTAGTCGTACTCGGTCGAGCTGATCGAATGCCCGCCCCAGCACACCACCAGATCCGGCCGGCCCTTGTAATCGAGAATGCGCGCATTGCGCAGGATGTGGTAGACGGCGTTGCTGATCGCCACCGAATCGTTCATGTCGAAACGGTTGCTGCCCAGGATCGCATCGTGGATGTAGACGATGTCGCGCAGCACCGAAAACAGGTGTTCCTTGATACCGCGGATCATGCGCCCGTCGACGAACGCGCCGGGCGGAGCGTTGCGCACATCGAGCTTGATGCCCCAGGCCTGGCGGCCGAGCCGGATCTCGAAATCCTTGTAGCGCTCGAAGATGTCGCGGACGTCGTCGGTTTGCAATCCCGAGGTCAGGACCGCCAGGGCGCAACGACGAAACAGGCTGTAGACGTGGCCGTGACCGGCACTGAGCAGCTGTGCCACTTCACGCTGCGAGAGATTCTCCAGGCTGCCGAGCGGCGAGACGCGGGCATCGACCAGCGCATCCGGCTCGACCTGCGACAGGGAAACCGAGGCGGGCCCATCGTTGGCCGGTGCGCTCACGGCCGGATCTCGATCGGCGTATCCGGCGGTGTCATCAGCCAGATCTCGACCATGTCCGAGTTCGACACGGCGATGCAGCCTTCGGTCCAGTCCACGTTGGAGTAGTAGTCGCGCGGCTTCTTCGGGGTGTTCGGCTGGCCGTGAATCATGATGGCGCCGCCCGGGCGCTGGCCCAGCTGGCGGGCATGCTTGACGTCGGCCTCGTTCGGATACGACACCAGGATGGACAGGAAATATTCGCTGTTCGGATTGCGCCGGATCAGCTTGTACTTGCCCTCGGGGGTGCGGAAATCGCCTTCGAACTCCTTGTGTCCTTCAGGACGCAGGCCGAGCGCGACCTTGTACGAACGCAGCACCTCGCCCTTGCGCAGCAGCTCCAGCGTGCGCTGCGACTTGCGCACGACCACCGAATCCGCGAGCGGCAAGGCCGCTTCGATGCTGGAGCTGGCGATGGCGGAGGAGGACAACGGCCCTTCAGCCCGCGCCGATAGGCTCACGGCGGCGCAGAACAGAGCGAGTGCGGCCAGACCGGACGTCCTTCGATGACCGGGTCGCGGCAGATCTTGGCTGTAATGCATGGGTGGGCAGTATAACTTGGCTTATGTTCAAGGGCGGTAGCCGTGGCAGCGAAAAAACGGCTTCGATCCTGCGATCCGGCTCACGAAATGCCGCACGCGCCGCTCAGTCCACCGCTTCGATGCGCACTGAAGTGCATTCGCGCAATCCCGGGCCGGTTTCGCCGACCAGCCGGTAATGACGACCGGCGAAGACCTCGACCTCGAGCGAGTGCCGCGTGATGCTTTGTGTTTCCTGAATGCGACAGTCCACCAGCAGTTGGTGCGTGCCCGGCAACACGTCGACGGCGTTCTCGCTGAGATTGAGCGTGCGACCATCGACCTGCCGCAACAGCACGGACAGCGGCGAGCCGGCGTTGAAACGCAGATCGCCACTGATACGCGCGACTTCGTCGCGCGGCAGCTTGGCACCTTCGTAACTTTGCTGCGTCATGCAGCCGACGCACAGCAGGAGCGCCAGCACCGGAAAGAGTTGCCGTGTCTTCAAGTGGGAGATTCCGTCGTGTCGGTTGCACTGTCGATGCGTTGGACCGTGGGAATCACCAGCTTGGTTCCCGGCCTGAGCGCGCCCAGGTCCACATCCGGGTTGTACTGCCGCAGCAGCCAAATCGGAATGTTGTAGCGCTGCTGCGCCAGCACCCAGACGGATTCGCCGGATTTGATCACGTGCGTACCGTTGCCGGCGAGGCGGAACTCGGAGAAAAACTTCTCCTGCAGCTGCTTGTGATAGGCGACGCGCTTGGCCTCGAACTGGTCGGGCGTGATCTTCGCGAACGACAGCTTGAGCTTGCGGCCGATCACCACCGGGGTCGCCTTCGACATGCGGTTGAGCTGGCGTACCTGGGTGGCGCTGAGGCCGAGCCAGTCGGCGTAATGGCCGATGGTCTCGGCCGCCTGCACGAGGATGGTGCTGCCTGCATGCACCGAGTAGTCGCTGGGGTCGGCCGAGGCCGCGGCCTGCGCACCCGGCACCAATGTCGGGCCGAGTTCCTCGGCTTCCTTCTCCGACGCGGGCTCGGCTGCTTCGGCTACCGTCTCCGGCGCTGCCGTCGTGACGGCCGTATCGACCGGTACTTCCGCCTCCACCGGCGGCTCGGCACGGGCGGATGCCTGCAGCGCCAGCACCTGCCCTTCGTAGACGAAATTGCGGTTGCGGATGCTGTTCAGCTCCATCAGCTGATCCTCGGTCATGCCGTTCTTCGCCGCGATCACCGAAAGCGTATCGCCGCGTTTGACGATATAGCGGTGCTCCGTACCGACCACGCCGGTCGGAGCGACCGTCTTCGGCGGCGGGGTCTTCTCTGCCTGCGCCACGGCCACCGCCGGTGCAGCTGCCTTGGGCTGGGTGGGCAGCGTGAGCACCTGTCCGATCCGGATCCGATACGGACGCTTCAAGTCGTTGAGCTCGGCGAGCCGCGCCATGCCGACACCGTAGCGGCTGGCGATGACCGACAGCGTTTCACCGCTGCGCACACGATGTTTCGTGTCGGCCACCTGCGAATCGAAGCCGACGGAGAGACTGTTGAGCGCCGCACTCAGATCCACGGTCACGGGCACGCGGAACTCGAAGCCGCGTGGCACATGGCGCGAACCGCTCCATACCGACGGCAGCAGCGAGGGATTCAGCTTGCGCAGCACATCCCGATCGACGTCCAGCGCAGTGGCGATCTGGCTGGCCGGCACGAACTTGGGCATGACCACCACGCGGCTGCTGTCGACCGGGTTGCGCTTGATCGGGCCGAAGAACCTCTCCGGATGGGCGTCGATCTCCAGCGCGGCGAGGAAGGCCACGTAAAAATTGCGCGAGGCGAAACCGAACGTGCGGCTGCTGTAGCGGCGCACGATGGTGGTGATGTCGCTGGTGCCCATCTGCTCCTGGGCGCGGCGCATGCCGGCGGTGCCGTGGTTGTACGCCGTCAGCGCCAGCGGCCAGCTGCGCAGCACGATGTAGTTCTGCTCCAGGAATTTGGCGGCCGCCTCGGTGGAGCGGTACGGGTCCAGCCGCTCGTCGACTACGTTGTCGATGCGCAGAAAGCGCTGCCCGGTACCGCGCATGAACTGCCACATGCCCGCGGCGCCGACTTTTGAATAAGCATATGTATTGAACGACGACTCGACGTGCGGCAGCGCCGCGAGCTCACGCGGCAGGCCGAGCTTCTCGAACGTCGCCGCGATGTGATCGATGTAGGCACCGGAGCGCACCAGGCCCTCCAGGAACCGGTCCGACTGACCGAGCTGGAAGCGCACTTCCTCGGAAGCCTGCTCGAAACGCGAGCGACGCGTGCCCTTCGGCCAAAGATCGCGCACACGCTCTTCTTCCTTGCTCAAACCCTCGGCACCTTGCGCCAGACGGTCCAGGATGCGGCTGTATTTTTTCTTGGTGTCTTCGATCCGGCGCGAGCGTTCCCGCGGCGAGATGTCCGCCGGAAACTTCATCACCTGGTACACCACGCTCAGATCCACCGGGTCGTGGATCAGCCCGCCGTCAGTACCGACTTCGGTGTAGATGCGTCGCCAGAACGCGATGTCGGGTTCGAGCTCGGCCGGCCGGACGAAGGCCTCGCTGGCGCCGGCCGCCGGAATCGCGCTCCAGCACAGGACCCACAGGGGCAACAGGGACAACAGCAAGCGGGAAATCGATCGGAACATCGGCTGGCTCGACAGGTTGGCAGTAACTCGCGACCGCAAGACTATGTAATGCAGGCGGCCATCCTCAACTGTTTTCAACAGGACTTCCCGGAGTCGAGAACATTTACAGCTCACGTGCCGCGCGAACTTTGCACTGCTCGCCGATGCGCTCGCGCACGGCCGAAAACGCGACCGCGTTCTCACTCCTCGTCCAGATCTGGGCGATTCTGCCCCTTATGTTCGATAGGAGACTTGTCCGGCATCTCGCTTGCAACAGGAAGGCTGAGATATCCGTCGCGATTTTTTGAAGGAGTTCGTCATGCCCAGGGTCCTTACAGCACTGCTCGTACTGGCGGTGCTGGTGTGGAGCGCCGCCAATGCACCGGGATGGTCGTTGGGCTGGGGGCGCCAGGCAGTAGATGCGAGCGTTGCGACGGCGCCAGCGACCAAGCCCGCCCGGGATCCGATCGTGCTGGCCGCGCTCGACACTGCAGACGATCTCGACATCGCCGCATGGCTGGATCGCGCGCAGCGGGAGCTGGACGCACAGTGGTTGGCTTGGAATCACATCGACGCCATCCAGCCGGACACCTCGTTCGGGCCCGAAACCTACAGCCGCCACCGTTACGGCGGCGGCGCGTCGGGCGATGCGCTGCTGGCTCACGGTGTACCCGGCGCAGCGCCGTTCGCGGACTTCGGAAAATTCGGTCCTTCGATGGGCAGCTATCTCCCCGATTTCCGCGGCGGTTCCCGCGGCTCCTCCGGTCGCGGCGGCAAGAATCCCGGCTCGAATGGCACTGCCTCCCCCGGCGACCCGGGCGGCCCATCCAACGGCACGGACAATGGCAAGCCGCCGAAGACGCCGCCGACGGACAACGGCAATCCGGACAAGGATCCGCCAGGAGGCACCCATCCGCCGGGAACGAATCCGCCGGACACCGAGCAGCCCGGAATTCCTCCTGATAACCCCGGCCCCGGCAACCCGCCGACGGTCACGGTGCCGGAACCGGGCACGATCGGGCTGCTGGGCGTGGGATTGCTGGGACTGGCGCTGTCGCGGCGTCGCTCGCGCGCCGCTTAGCCAGCACGTCTACATCAGCGTTCCGTGAAGAAAAAGCCCCGCCACGCGGGGCTTTTTCTGGCCCTCGAAATTTCTCAGGCCTTTGACTCCTGGCCGCACTTCAATACCGGTACACCGCCGTGAGGCCGATCGTGCGCGGCCGCAAGGTCGTCGCCGTCAGCAGATGACGCGCCATCCCCATGGACAGCGCCCGTCCCTTGCCCAGGATGGGCTGCTCGTTGGTCAGATTGTTGATGAACAGCGAGACGTCCCAGCTGTTGAGGTTCGTGCCGATGCGCAGGTTCGCCTGCTGGATGGCCGGCCCCTGGAACAGGTTGCCATCGCCGGCGTAGGACGCGCTCTGGGGATGCCAGGCGTCACCCTTGCGCTCACGTCCCTGCCACGAGTAATCCAGCCGCGCATACGACGGTAGCTCCAGCACGTCGAACGAGTACTGAGCCGCGCCGCTGACCATCACGCTCGAACCGAGCAACGATGCGCCATTGCGCGTCCACAGCCGCTGCCTGCCCTCGCTGTCGTACATCGGGTTGCCGTTCACATCCTTGACCGGCAGCGTCTGCGTCGCATGCACGTCGCCATACGAGCCGTTGAACGACAGCACCAGGTTGTCCAGCGCCTGCCATTGAACCGCCAGATCCACGCCCTGGCTGGTCGCCTTGCCCAGATTGGTGGTGAACGACAGGATGCACTGCAGGTTGACGTTGCGGATGATGTCGTTCCAGTCGACCTTGTAGACGCTGGCATCCACGGTCAGCCGGCCGCCGTCGGTGGTGAACTTCGAACCCAGCTCGTAGCTCCACACGGTATCCGGACCGTACGACTTGGGCATGGTCTGCGCAGTGAGGCCGATGTCCGCCAGGTCACCGCCGCACGCCGCGTTCAGCACCGGCGCATTGACGCCACCGTTGCGAAAGCCCTTGGTGGCGCTCGCGTAGGTCAGCGTGTTTTCCGTCTTCCATGACAGCATGTACTTCGGCGTCACGGAGGTGTTGCTCGAATGACCCGCGTCGACACGCGGCGAGGGCGCACCGTTGATGGGACCGGCCACCGCGTTGGACCAATCCGTGCTCATGTCCGACCAGCGCAGGCCGACGGTCGCGATCAGGCGGTCGGTGATGTGGTAGTCGACCTGGCCGAACAGCGCCGTCTGCTTGTCGGTGAGCTCGGTGGTGCCGTAGTACGGATAACGTCCTTCATACAGCGGAATGCCGAGAATGGCCGCGACGCAGTCCGGCATGCCCGGGGTCGGATTGGCGGGATCGGGGGAACAGGCGCCGCCCAGCCAGGGCTGGAAGATGTAGCCCAGGTGCGGATTGTTGACCCGCAGCGTCATGTCGAGATCGTTCTTGGAGTAGAACGCGCCCACCACCCATTGCAGGGGCGAATCGTCGTTCGTGGATTGCAGCCGCAATTCCTGGGTGAAGTACTTGTTGTTCTGCGGCGCATAGCCGGGAGCGGTCCAGGACGGATCGTCCGGAAACAGCATGCTGCCGCCGGTCCAGTTGCCGAAATCGAGGAAGCCGTAGTCGGTGGTGGCCTCCTCGCTGCGCTTGTAGTACGAGCTGTTGGAGATCAGCTCCATGTTCGCGAACTGGTAGTCGATCCTGAGCGCCGGCAGCGTCAGTTTCTGGTCGGCCCACTGACGCACCGTGTGGCCGTTGACGTAGTCGTGCCTGGACACGTTGCCCAGCGGCTGCTGGAAGGCCGCCGGATCGTCCGAAGGCAGGAAGAAAGCGCTGGTGTCGTTGAATTTGATGCGCTGGAAGAACACCGACGGCGTGATCACCAGGTTCTCGATCGGCGACCAGCCGAACGCGAGCCGCGCCGACATGCTGTTGGTGCGGTTCGCGTTCTCGTCCACGACCTCGTGGGTGTACCAGTTGGCGCGGTCGACGTAGCCGCCGTCCTGGCGGGTCCAGATGCTCGCGCGGAAACCGAGCTTGCCGTCCACCAGCGGCCCGCCACCGGCAATACCGGCCTCGTAGCTCGGCGCTCCGTACTGAGTGAAACCCAGCTCACTGCGCGCATACGCCGAATACTTCGTCAGACTCGGCTCCGGCGTGATGAAGCGGATCGCGCCACCCTCGGAGCCCGAGCCGAACAGCGTGCCCTGCGGGCCACGCAGCACCTCGACGCGTTCCACGTCGAAGAGCTGCGGATAGGCATTCGCCGAGAAGTTGCCGCTCGCAAGCAATGCACGCGACTGGATCGGTGTGTCGTCGATGTAGATACCGGTGGTCGAGCCGCCCGCGCCGGAGCTGATGCCGCGAATCGAAATCATCGAGCCGGAGTCACTGCCGAACCCGCCGCTGCGGCCGAACTGGACGCCCGGCGTCAGGCGCACCACGTCATCGATCTGCCTGATGCCCTGCGCGTCCATCTGCGCCTGACTGAATGCCGTGATGCTGACCGGCACCTCCCGAATGCTTTCCGCGCGACGAGTGGCCGTGACGACGACCTCCTCCAGCTGCATGGCGCTGCCCTGGTTCTGTGCGAACACTGCACCCGGAACACACAGCGCAGTCGCTACCGCCGTTGCAATTGCCCGGCCTCGCTGCGCAGGCATCCTGGACTGCTGCAGCGAATCGTTTTTTCCGTTCATGAATCTGTTCACGGCTCCCCTCGTTTTCGATGAGCGTGGACAACCACCCATCGGGGAAAGCGCAACACGCAGGCGCCCGAACGGCGCTGGCAACGCATCCCTGATGCCCCCTCAACCCACGATTGTTCTGAAATGTTGTGGTTGTGCCGCAAGAATAGCCCTGCGGATGCGGGCATGGATCGGAGCAGAATGCATAGGAGCGTTGCGCTGTCCGACACACCACCGGCGGTTTGTGGCGAGAGCACTACAGGAAGTCACAAAGAAAAATGCCCCGCTGTTACGCGAGGCATGAAACACAGGCCCAGGTTAGTCCCCTTGCACCGTTCTCATCGAATCACACTGGTAGTCAACGCGCTTACTGGAAATGAGGACAGAAGAGGTGACGCTCGTTTGCCATCCAAAATAGATGGCCCTGCACTCGAGAGAGTCAGCACGCACTAGTTAACCCACCGTGACTAGGCCGAGCTCTTCGAGCCGGATAGCCACTACCTCGACGGAAACTCCAAATCGACCAGAAAGAGATTTGAAGTGAACGCCGTTGTAGTACTCCGCAGCTGCCAACATCCGCGCGAGATCACGTTCGCTACAGCCTCGTTCTTGCAGGTCCCTCACGCTCCTAGAATTCAAAGCAAACACGGTAGTGTCAGTAAGTCTAAATTTCTCGGTCAAAAACCTATTCCGGAATGCCAAACGCACCTGCTTCTCAGGTAACAAGAAATATGAGGCAAATGTATCAGCCTCTACCTCACGCGAATCTCGGGGCCCAATGCTCGCACCATCCAGCCCTCGATCTCGATGCAAACCAGAACCCTCATGCAGGACAGCATGACCCAGTTCATGTGCGGTAGTGAAGTTCCTAATCGCCGGAACAAATCGGCGCGAGATCTCAACTTTCCTGGCAGAGTTGTCGACGGTTCCCGCCACTTCAAACGAATCCTTTCCCGCCAGATGCTGGCCAAGTGACTCACGTATGATCACTGTGTACCCAAGGCTCCGCAGAGCGACTTCTGGGTCGAGAATCTGCATCGGATCAACTTCATCTTCGAACTCAAAGATCTCTGCGCGACCCCGCCACATCTCGGTATGTAAGTTACGAACGATTCTCTCGATTTCCAGTCTTTTGAAGGGACGACCTCTGTTCCGACCCTTCAGCACGTCACCCATGCCGATCAGCGCAGTAGCTCTAGCCCTTCTGGGGACGAGTGCTTCGTAGCCACCCTCGCTGCTTAGGTAGGCGTAGGGGTTCTGAAGATCTACGCGGCCCCGACGAATGCGCTCAGCAATATCTCGAATCATAGGATTCACGTCTCTACTTACAACGAGAAGTCGCAATTAGTCCAAGCTGAAATATTCACCCGTTGACCGCAGCGATAAGTACTCAATCTCTACTCTCTACCCGCACTTCGAATCCCCGCAGTTCAGGCACGTCATGCAGCCGTCCATCATGATGACGGCGGCGGTGCTGCACTTGGCGCACAGCTGCGCGCCTTCCGGGAAGTGGCTCTTCGCGAACGCATCTTGCTGCTTGGCGCGCGACTCGAATTCGGCCTTCTTCTCTTCGATCAGCTTCTTGCGCTCGGCATCCAGCTCCGGCGCCTTGAGCATGCCGATCATCTGCAGGTGCTTCTCGATCACATAGCCCAGCTCGGCGATGATCGAGGGCATGAACTTGCCGCCGCTCTGCCAGTAGCCGCCGCGCGGATCGAACACGGCCTTGAGCTCCTCGACCAGGAAGGTCACGTCGCCGCCCTTGCGGAACACGGCCGAGATGATGCGCGTGAGCGCCACGATCCACTGGAAGTGATCCAGATTCTTGGAGTTGATGAAGATCTCGAACGGACGGCGCGCCTCGTAGGGCGTGTCCTCATTCAGCAGGATGTCGTTGATGGTCACGTACATGGCGTGATCGGACACCGGCGTTTTGATCTTGTAGGTGGAGCCGATCAGCATCTCCGGACGCTCGAGCTTCTCGTGCATCCAGACGACGTTGGCCTCCTTGCGCGGCGCCTCCGCGGCCGCCGCTTTCTCGGCAGCCTTGTCCTCGGGCTTCTCGACCCGGTACTTGACGATTTTCTTGTCGATCCTGGTGGAGCTCATGGGTATCTCACAGCTTGCCGTAATAGCCTTCCTTCAGCGCATCGAACAGGTTGGCGGCCGTGTGCAGCTCGCCGTCGTATTCGATCTCCTCGTCGCCCTTCACCTTCAGTTCGGTGCCGTCCTCGAGCGTGAACACGTAGGTGGTGTTCTTCAGATCCTGTTCCTTGACCAGCACGCCCTGGAACGCCTCGGGGTTGAAGCGGAAGGTGGTGCAGCCCTTCAGCCCCTGCTCGTAGGCGTATAGATAGATGTCCTTGAACTGTTCGTAGTCGTAGTCGGTGGGCACGTTCGCCGTCTTGGAGATCGAGGAATCCACCCACAGCTGCGAGGCGGCCTGGATGTCCACGTGCTGCTTCGGCGTGATGTCGTCGGTGGTGAGGAAGTAGTCGGGCAGCTGCTCGGCCGCAACGGTGGAATTCGGCATGGCGCGCGGATTCACCAGCTGGCGGTAGGCCAGCAGCTCGAAGGAGAACACGTCGATCTTCTCCTTCGACTTCTTGCCGGCGCGGATCACGTTCCTGAAATAGTGGTGCGCGAACGAAGGCTCGATGCCGTTGGAGGCATTGTTGGCCAGCGACAGCGAAATCGTGCCGGTGGGCGCGATCGAGCTGTGATGCGTGAAGCGCGCACCCACTTCGGCCAGCTCGTCCACCAGCTCCGGCGCTGCTTCGGCGACGCGCTGCATGTAACGGCTGTACTTCGCGTGCAGGATGCGGCCCGGCACCTTCTGCCCGATACGCCAGCCGTCCTCGCTCATTTCCGGACGCTTGCGCAGCATCTCGGCCGTCACCGGGAATTCCTCGAGCATGATGGGCGCCGGTCCCTTCTCCTTCGACAGCTCCAGCCCAGCTTCCCAGCCGGCGAGCGCCATTTCACGCGACACGTTCTGCGTGAATGCCACGGACTTCTTCGAACCGTACTTCATGCACAGCATGGTGATGGTCGAACCCAGGCCCAGGAAGCCCATGCCGTGACGGCGCTTGCGCGTGATCTCGTCGCGCTGCTGGCCGAGCGGCAGGCCGTTGATCTCGACCACGTTGTCGAGCATGCGCGTGAACACTTTCACGACCTTGCGGAACTCTTCCCAGTCGAAGCGTGCATCTTCAGTGAACGGATCGATCACGAAGCGCGTCAGGTTCACCGAGCCGAGCAGGCAGGAGCCGTACGGCGGCAGCGGCTGCTCACCGCAGGGGTTGGTCGCGCGAATGTTCTCGCACCACCAGTTGTTGTTCATTTCGTTGACGCGATCGATCAGCACGAAACCGGGCTCGGCGAAATCGTAAGTGGAGGACATGATCACGTCCCACACGCGCCGCGCCGGCAGCGTCTTGTAGATCTTGCAGCAGACCAGTCCGCTTTCGTTGGCGAAGTAGGAATGCGTGGTCGGCCATTCGCGCCAGACGTATTGCGACGCATCCGTCACGTCGAGCCCTTCGGCTTCCACTTCCTGGCGGGTCACCGGGAACGCCAGCTGCCACTGCCTGTCGTCCTTCACCGCGTCCATGAACTCGTCGGTGATCAGCAGCGACAGGTTGAACTGGCGCAGCCGGCCCGCTTCACGCTTGGCACGGATGAAATCCATCACGTCGGGATGGCCGACGTCGAACGTGCCCATCTGCGCGCCGCGGCGACCGCCCGCCGAAGACACGGTGAAGCACATCTTGTCGTAGATATCCATGAAGGACAGCGGACCGGAGGTGTATGCGCCCGCACCCGAGACGTACGCGCCGCGCGGCCGCATGGTCGAGAACTCGTAGCCGATGCCGCAGCCCGCCTTCAGCGTCAGGCCCGCCTCGTGCACCTTGGCCAGGATGTCGTCCATCGAATCGCGGATGGTGCCCGACACGGTGCAGTTGATGGTCGAGGTCGCCGGCTTGTGTTCCTGCGCGCCCGCGTTCGAGGTAATGCGGCCAGCGGGAATCGTGCCCTTGCGCAGCGCCCACAGGAATTTGTCGTACCACTGCGTCCGCACTTCCTCGTGCTCCACATCGGCGAGGGCACGGGCGACGCGCTGGTAGGTCTCGTCCATGGTCCGATCGATCGGCGTGCCGTCTTTGGCGCACAGCCGGTACTTCTTGTCCCAGATATCGAGCGAGGCTTCCTGGTATGGAATGCTGTTGACGTCCATGGGCTCTAGCTTGATTGCGGTCTTCATGCCGGTATGACACTCCCCGGTGCGGGCGGGCAACCCTTTGATTCCATCTGCCCGTGCGGCGCTCGCCTAAGGGATGGGGCGTCGCTGTGGGCAGTCCTTGTTACTTCTGACCTTCAGATGGCTGCGAGCCCATGGCTTTGGGGCTCCCGATAGTCCGCGGAAGACCGGTGCCCGGTGCGATTCGCATACCACTACATCTTGTGTCAGGAAAGGGAATCTAGTCCGCCGCTCCGCCCCCGTCAAGAAAACGTTGCTTCGGTCACACTTCTAAAAAATACATAAAATTCAAATAATTACAGTATTCGAATGACGAATTCACAAATGCAAGCCTGCGTCTGCAGATATTCGCTGTAGTCGCATCGATCACAAGATGTTGTGTCCACCGGTCCTCGGGATCGGCTATGCACCGCCCGCCCACAGCCCATCCACCGCTGACCCACGGGTTGTCCACAGCTTGTCCCGCGACTTGTTCGACACCGCCGATGCGGCCGGCCAGCGCTTGAAACCACCCGCGCTGTCACCAGTTTGATTGCCGCGCATCGCTCGATGCGCCAAGGCGGCTCGCGCCAGCAGCCGAAGCCGATTGAAGTATTTGTTGCCCAAATTCCTTGAATGAGGAGGTCGTCATGAGTCTCATCCGCTATGAACCGTGGAGCCTGGTGAACCGCCTGCATCACGACCTGGACCGCATCTTCGGTCGCGAATTCGCCCCCGATGACGATTCCCGCGGCGCGGTCAGCGACTGGATGCCGGCCGTCGACGTGCAGGAGACCAAGGATGCATTCGTGCTGCACGCGGACCTGCCAGGCGTGGATCCCAAGGACATCGACGTCACCATGGAGAACGGCGTCCTGGCCCTGCGCGGCCGCCGCCAGAGCGAATCGACCAAGGAAGAAGGCGGCTACCGGCGCGTCGAGCGCATCAGCGGTGAGTTCTTCCGCCGCTTCACGCTGCCGGACGTAGCCGATGCCGAGTCCATTTCCGCCCAGACCAGCAATGGCGTGCTGACGGTCCGCATCGCCAAGCGCCCCGAGGTCCAGCCCCGACGCATCGAGGTCAAAGGCTCCTGATCCGCCCGCTTCGCCGGCCGCCGGAATTTCCGGCGGCTGGCTGCTTTTCCTCTACCGGCCGATCCGGCACTGCACGGAACTTCCGCGCCGCCGGCAGGCCTTCCATTCGCGGCCGGCCTGCCATGCAGGCGGTATCTGTGGACGGCGCAGCGCTGCCCGCGACACGGCTACCGTGACGAAATCTTGCAGAAGACCGGTCCTGCAGGCGGCACGCCTCGGCAATCGCGGCTAGAATTCCAGCCGCGTTGCATGAATCGCGCGCCGACGAGGCTTGCCGGATACGGCAGTTCCCGGCGATCGTTCGCGACCGCCCCATTCAAACAAGGGTCATGTTCATGAGACAGGTCTTCAGGCTCATCGCCATCACGGCATTGATCGCAAGCGCCAACGTCCAGGCGCAGCTGCCGCAGAAGGTCGGCGATACGCCGGTACCCTCGCTGGCCCCCATCATCAAGAGGGCCTCGCCGGCGGTGGTCAACATCGCCACCAAGGGCACCATCCGCGACAACAATCGCAATCCGCTGCTCGACGATCCGTTCTTCCGCCGCTTCTTCGGCGCGCCGGACACACCGCGCGAGCGTCAGTTCCAGAGCGCCGGTTCCGGCGTCATCGTCGACGCCAAGAACGGCTACATCATCACCAACGCGCACGTGGTGGAGAACGCCAGCGAAATCACCGTCACCCTGCTCGACGACCGCCAGGTGAAGGCCGAAGTGGTCGGCCGCGATCCCGGCTCGGACGTGGCGGTGCTGAAGGTCACGACCAAGAACCTGGCGGAGATGCCGCTGGCCGACTCGAGCAAGGCCGAGGTGGGCGATTTCGTGATCGCCATCGGCAATCCGTTCGGCCTGCAGCACACGGTGACCTCCGGCATCATCAGCGCGCTCGGCCGCTCCGGCATCAATCCGGAAGGCTATGAGGACTTCATCCAGACCGACGCCTCCATCAACCCCGGCAACTCCGGCGGCGCGCTGGTCGACCTCGACGGCAAGCTGGTGGGCGTCAACACCGCCATCTTCTCGCGCAGCGGCGGCAACATCGGCATTGGCTTCGCCATCCCCTCCAACATGGTGAAAGCGGTGATGACGCAGCTGATCCAGTACGGCGAGGTCAAGCGCGGCATGCTGGGCGTACAACTGCGCAACATGACCCCGGCGATCGCCGAAAGCCTGGGGCTCGCCAACGCCAAGGGCGCGCTGGTCGGCCAGGTGGTCGAGGCCTCGCCCGCCGAGAAGGCCGGCATCAAGGCCGGCGACGTCATCACCTCGGTCAACGGCCGCAACGTGTCGAACGCCTCTGATACCCGCAACATCATCGGCTTGCTGCGCATCGGAGAGAAAGTGGAGATCGGTCTGTTGCGCGACGGCCAGCCGCGGCGCGTCACTGCCGTGATCGCCGAAGGTAACAGCACTTCGGCCGAAGGCGCAGCGGAGCTTCATGCTGCGTTTGAAGGCGCGGCACTCACTAACGCCGCAGACGGTGCCGGCGTGCAGATCCAGAGCGTCGCCGAAGGCAGCCCTGCGGCCCAGAACGGACTGCGCCAGAACGACATCATCGTCGCGATCGGCCGCGTGCGGATCACGAACATGGAACAGCTGCGTTCGGCCGTGAAAGGTGCAAACGCCTTCGCGATCACCATCCGCCGCGGCAACGCGACGCTGGTGTTCCCGATCGGCTGATGACGGGGGGAGGGGCCAGAGGACGTGAACGTCCTTTGCCCCTCTTCCCTCCTGCAAGAGATTGCACGCAGCTCCGATTGGGGGCGCAAGTTTGCTTGTCACTCCCACTCAGCCGGGAACCATCGGACTTGATTCCGATGGATTCCCGCTTCCCATCAGGTCGGGAGCAGGCTCTGCGCGGGGATGACCGGATACAGTCCCTTCCTTAGTCGGGACGCTCACAAAGCTGCTGCGATCGAGCTTGCTTGGTCAGTGCCGCGAGCTTGCGGACCTCCTCGTAGAAGCGAGGCAGGTCCGCGTTCACCGAGTTGAGCAGCTGCAGCAGCCCGGGCAGGCAGCCGCGATAAGTGGCCGCCGACACCAGATCGGCGTTGCCGAGCGCGCGATCGAACCAACGGTCGTAGCCGGCGTAGCCGTTCCAGCTCGCCCTGAGCTGGGTGTACTCGAACTTCAGCCGGCCGAACTCTTCGTCTTTGCGCGCGCGCATCTCGACCGGCGCCAAATCAGAAGCGTAGAGCCGTCGTAAACGCTCGCGCGTATCGAGCAGCAGCTGAACGAATTCCCGATTCCTCTGACGCTGCAGCCGCCACGCCGGCAGGTCCTTGGCTCGCCCGTTCGAATTCAGCCAGCGCTCCAGTCCCGTCTCTTCCACCGCGGTGGCGAAGGCCTCGTTGAATTCCGAATCGCCCGGCACGTAGATGAGCTGATGTGCTAGTTCGTGAAACAACGTGGCCGCAAGCTGCGCATCGCTCCAGCCCAGCATGGTGCTCAACACCGGGTCTTTGAAATGCCCGAGCGTCGAATACGCGGGAACGCCACCGACCGTTGCGTCATCGCCC
>Ga0182745_1000550_pt1 | contig 41202 bp, 55 predicted proteins | sample eDN3rd30CKraftBY_FD_128523 | JGI IMG/M metagenome (GOLD analysis project Ga0182745, IMG submission 128523) | Enriched backyard soil microbial communities from Emeryville, California, USA - eDNA 3rd pass 30_C Kraft BY (version 2) (version 2) | ecosystem: Environmental > Terrestrial > Soil >...
ACTGGGGGTGTGGTGGTCGTGGGTTCAAATCCCGCCACTCCGACCATTTTTTGTAGTTTTTTCAACGCCTTGTAGGTTAGTGAATACTGCGGATTTGCGGGGTGTAGAAAAACTGTAGAAAAACCCTGTAGAAAAACCCCGCCTACATTTTGAGCTGCACGTGCTCGAACGGCAGCTCGGCCGGGTCCATGTACCCGCGCGTGGTGCCCACGGACTCGTGCGCCGCGATCTGCTGGATCTCCTTTTCGTTATACCCCGCCCGCTTGTAGAGCGTGATAGCCAAGCCGCGCACTTCGTGGAAACTTGTGCCAGAGATTTTGCATGCGCGCATGGACTCGTTGAACATTCGGCTCAATCGATCGGGCGTCACCTGGCAAATGTGATCCTTCCCTTCATCGTTCCAGACGCGTCTCTTGGGTTTGTGTGACACCAGGTACGGGCAGCGTTTGTTCGTCAGCGAGAGCTCCCGGGCACGATTTATCAGGGTGCGGAGCTTGGGGTGCTCCTCGAGATCCCAGCACAGCCTGGTGGCACGCGCGGTGCCGCGCTGGGCGTCGGATTTGCTGACAACGGTGCGGAGTTGGTCGTCGTCGAGATGGCGGTCAAAGCGCAGGCGCACTACGTCGCCCTCCCGTAGCAACGTGTATAAGCTGATATCCATGGCCAGCTGCAGCGCGGTATACCCGAGTTTACCGGCGGCTTTGTGGATGCGGTGGAAATTGATCTCAGTCAGCACCTGCCGCGCTTTTTTCGGCTTCTCTTTGAGCAGCAGCCGGGCCACGTCGTCGGCCGTGGTGAACGGATTGTATTTAACGCGCGGCACCAGGCATTCGCCCATGAGCCAGTTGAAAAACCGACGAAACTCGGCCATGCGGAGTTTCTGTTGCGAGTGTGTAAGCTCATCCCACCAAGTGCGGATCTGCGGCAACTCGATCTGGCCGAGGCGGGGAAACGCAGCAGCAAAGAGCTTGAGCGCGTACTTGCGGTTGCGCCAACTGTGCTTTGATTTCAGGCCCGCGTTGATCTTCTCGCGGTACTGGATGTACGCCGGCAAATGGTATGCCGTCATGCCGCGAGAGAGCTTGATCTCGGCGGTTGGAATGTACTGATCACGCAGCCCATTGGCCTCCTGCGCAACGCGGTTGGCCTCCTCGACAGTCGGTGCCTGAAATGATTTTTTGGTGCCGTCGGGGCGGACGTACGAGTAAAACCCCGGCCGCTTACGAGGGTCTGGATAGAGGTTGTCGACGAGCTGGACGCCGGCGAGGAAGCGGGGTTTTTTCGGGCGCATTGGCCGACCTTACGCTGGATTGCTGCCGGCGAGCAAGTCCAGGCCGGTCAGTTGAGGGGGGCGCTCGATCTCAGGCTCGAGCACATTGGCTACTGCAAACGCGTTGAGATCCACGTAAGGTCGGTTGTCGATGAGCTTGCCTTGGACCACGCCGCGACGAATCCAGTCGGCCCAGGTGTGGCGGGTGGGCGCGCAGCCAGGCTCGAAAAATTCTCGATTAGCACGGGTGTGTGGGGCGAGGGCGGACACGGGCTCAATCTCCGCCAGGTCCCGGCCAAGCAAGATGCTGGTGGCCATCGAGCAGGCTGCCGGCGGCCTTCTTGCCGACGCGGGTCATCGGCTCGGCACCGGCCGACCAAGCAATAACACCAGGTTGCCGCCAGTTAGCAGACGCTGTTCGCTGCCTCTGTCGCCCTTGGCCCCATTCGATCCCGCGCGTTCGCGCCGGGGTGCTAACGGCCGCGTAGCAGTTATCGCAAGCGGGGGAAACGCGGGTGCAGCCAATCCAGGGATTGAACGTGGCGTCACACCATTCGATTGCGCTTTCCTTAGCCATGGCTGCCCTCCTGCTGGGCGAGCCGACGCTTGCAGCAAAGCGAGCACGGAAGCACGTGTGCCACAGTGCCGTGCCCCCCATAAAGCATCAGCCGGCCGGTACCATGACACGCTTTGCACGTTAAATGACATGCACGAGTGTGCCCGCACCAGTTACACAGATCGCTAGGGTCTGCGAAGCCATTAAAGGTTGTTGGGTGTATGGCAAAGGCTCCGCACATAGCAGGCTCAGTGCCTTGAAGGCAGCGAGCGCACTGCGCGCGGCCCTTCGCGTCCTGGGCTGGCCGAACGATCCACTCCTCGCTGTCGCTAGCGTCTATGGAGTACAGCCAGGGCCGCTGCCGGCCGTCTTCAATGCGGCTCCACAAATACCACTCAACTACACGCTTGTAGTAAGCGCGCTGGCGCGGATGGTAGTGGGTGGCGTCTGCAGGAGCATCGGACCAATCGTGCGTATCAGGGCCAATCCTTTCGTGCTCGATTGCTTGGCCCTCAGGCATCGAGCGCCAATCTGGCCAGGCACGTTGTTCGTTGCGCGTCTGCTTGGTCTCGAGCGCGGCCGCAATTTGCTCAGAGGCATAACCAGCGCGCCAGGCGCCGTCGAGCGCCAGCAGCACCAGGTCTATCCACTCGAACAGGTCCAGCGGCGCGCGTTCGACCTCGAGCAGCTCCTTGCGGATGTGATCGATGATGCCCGCCGTTCGGTGGCCGGGCCCGAAAGTGCGCTCGCTAAATGTTCGCTGCCGACGCAGGTGCTGGATGAGGTCGAAGGTCTCCATCACTCGCCCTCCCCGGTGAGCTGGGCGGGCGCGTAGAGTGGGAAAGGCTCGTAACCTGCCGCCGTGATCGCGTCGACTTGCGACTTGCACCACATGCGTATATTGCCGTCAGGCGCGAATGCTGCGTAAGCCATGACCCTCGGATCGCAAAGCACATACTGCCCGGCCTGCGCTGGAGTTGGCGTTGGGGGCTCCGCATACAGTTTCGTGCCCGGCGGCAACTCACGTAGCCGATCCCAGTCTTTACTGTCGAACCACGGACCGGAGCGCTCGTCGTGGGGGTCGGATATCAGGACAGTGGCTACCGGCGCAGCCAGGATGATTGGTCTCATGCCGGCACCACCTGCTGGTACCGGGCCAGCGCCTGGCGGGCTGCGTCACGCGAGGCACGGAGTCCGCCGAGAATATCTTGGTTGCAGCACAGGCTGACATAGTCCTCGAGGGCATCCTGGGCGCTGTCGACGGCGGCGCGCAGCGTATCGAGCACGCGGTCGGTGCCGGCCATTGGTGGGTTGGGGGTAAAACCCGAGCCCGCTAGGGTGTCTGCGCCGTCGGGCATGGTTGTGTAGGTGTCCACAACCGCGTCCGCAAGAGACGCCACCGCGTCGAGCGCAGGGTCCGGCGTGGGCGTAGAGCTGTTTGGCTCGACGTCGACCGAGGCGGTAACCGCAGGCTCGCCAGCGTCGTGCATCACGCCAGGCAGGCGGTAGACTGCCGGCCACGAGCTCTTGTCGATGATCAGCACGCCGCGCTGGCCCATCGTAGTCAGCGCTTTACGCACGGCCGTCACGGCGAGGTTTGGCAACGCCTCGATAATATCTTTTGTGCAGCGCCCTCCCGATTCGAGCAGCTCGATGATCTGTTCTTTAGCCGGACGAAGCCGGGGAGGGGCCTTGAGGCGGGGGCGCTCATCGCCCGCATTGGCGGCGGGTGGCGGGGTGTTTCCGGGCGCCGGCGCGGAGCTTTTGAGGGGGAGCCGATACCCTTCGCTGTTGTTGCCGACCACGCAGCCCTTGCGCATTAGATCGCCCAGCACGGCGGCGACGGTCTGCTGCTCCTCGAGGCCGCTTAGTTCGTAGATGCGGCGACGGCCGAGGGGCGTTGGAGAATGATCGGTTATCACTTTCAGGACTGCATTTTCTTCGATGCTGAGCTTGGGCATGGCTCCTCCTACAGGGCGTCGATGGACACAAGGTCCGAAAAGGAAAAGGCGCTTAAATGCCGGCGGTCGGTTACCTCGCCAGCGGCATCGTCAACAAGGTACAGGTGGTTGTCGGACGCCCATCCGCCAAACAAGGTGCGCACCTGCACGAGTTGCCGCAGCGTGAGATCTTCCCGCCGGACCCACTTGGTATGAGCCGTATCGCCGGGGAGCGTTTTGGGCGTGATAGCGAGCGCGGTAGACATGGCGGCGCCCTCAGAATGGCAGCCAGCGGTCAGCTGGCGGCTGGGCCAGCACCAGCTCCTGCAGGTACTCGGCGATTTCCAGGCGCTTGCTGTAACCGGAGCCTTTGGGGAAGTCGTCCTGACCGGTGATTTCCGCACCCGCTTTGTGGAGCGCCGCTTTTTTGATGCGCCCAAAAAAGTTGGCGGCCGTGGGTTGCCAGTGCTTGCCAAGACGGCTTTGGCTGATCTCGAGCAAACGACCGAGCGGACACTCAGGGTCGCTGAGGTTCCTGTTTTCGTCCAGCGACAGGACGCCGCAGTACGCCACCAGGCGCTGAACCTCATCGTCGGGCAACTGGAGAAATGCGCTAAGGCTGTCGGCAGCACTGCGGCCAATCCAGGACAAATCGAGCGTTTCGCGGTACTCGAGCACCTCTTGATGCATGCGGCTGTCGCGCAGGTCACCCAGGGAGCTGTCGCGGAATGTGCTAGAGCACTTGATATCCATCGGCGCCGCGCCGACCGCATACAGACTGTTGGGCTTGAGCGCGGACCAACAGAGGCTGAACAGCGTAGCGCGGTACATCAACGCCGGACTGTACAGCAAGTCCGCCTTTGCGGCGGCTTGGTGGTACAGCGACAGGTCCGCGGTCAACGCCGCCGAAAAGCCCTGGCCCTCATCCGCCTCCTCGCTCTTGCTGGCCGTGTCGGCGACGCCGTCCGGTGCGGCACCCGCCTCCAGCTGCCGCGCCGCCGGCAGGTCCTCTTTGTTGAGGATGCCCTCATGACGCTGCAGCTGGCCATTTGACGACAGCGTGATGATGCAGCCGCCAATGGCACGCTGCTCTGGCGTGAATTCGCGCCGCTTTTCCAGCTCCCGCGCGCGGGCGTATAGCTTTCGTCGCTCAACGGCAATGGCCTCGATCTCATCAGTGATCGCAACAACACCCGGATCCTCGTCCGGGTCGCCGCCGGCGGCCTCGACCGCGTATATCAAGTCCTCGCCTTTGGCCTCCGCCTCGTCTTCCTTAACCTGCAGCGCATCGAGGGCCAGCGTTACGTCGGCCAACTCGGCGCGCTCTTCGTCGGACAGCACGGGTTCCGGCTCGAGCTTGCGCCGTCGGTCTGCCCACGCCTCGTAGCTCAGATCAACCTCTGCCCACTTCCACTGCCCGCGCGCCTTGTCCAGGGCACGATCCAGTTTTTCCTTGGCCAGCGTCTCCACCAGCTCGCCATCGATCAGCGTGGTGCGGTCTTCCTCGAAGAGATCTTCGGTCACTGCCCCGCCGGCCTTTTTGTATGCCGCCAGGCCGATGTACCGCGCGAGCTTGTGGTCGCTGGTGTACGTGCGCTCGCGCAAGTACTTGCGGATGCTGCCGACCCAGCGATGGTCGTCGCTCTGCTTGAGTGCTGTGTAGGCCGCGATCTGTCGTTCCTGGTCGTCGGTGCCCGCATAGGCACGCAACGCATCCACGCTCAACTCGCCCTCGCGGCACAGGGCACGTAGGGTAGGGTGGACGTTACCCAGCGCCAGACGCTGGCGGATGTGGAGCTCGGAGGTGCCAAAGTGCGCGGCAATATCAGCAATCGGCAGCTCGCCGCGATAGTGCAAATCGGTAAACGCCTCGAACTCATCGATCGGGTGCATGCCCACACGCACGATGTTTTCGGCGATCGCGGCCTCGATCTCGTTCTCATTGTCGCCAAGCACCATGCACGGCACCTCGGCCGTGGCCGGAAACACTTTGTCCTTCACGAGGTCGGCAAAGGCCCGGTACCGGCGCGCGCCGCCGCGCACTTCGTACTTGTCTTTGCCGGCGGGCCGGACGATCAGGTTCTGCAGGATGCCGTTGGCGGCAATGGACGTCTTGAGCTGGGCATCCTCTTCGGCACTTGCCGCGCTCTTGCGGATGTTGTCTTTACCGAGCTTTAACGACTTGAATGGAATCGAATACAGGTCTGCCATGGCGATGTTTCCCTAGGATTGTTGGTTTAGTGGGTGGTGCTTGGGGGCGTGGGCGCGAGGGCGCCCGACAATTCCTGACGCAATTGCTGCGCCATCTGCAGAGCCACTGGATGCGGTGCCCCGCTGATCTCGCGTAGTAGCACATCGAATGCCGCCGCGCCGAAAATAAAGGCCTGGTGCACGCGCTCGCGCTCTTCCGGCGTTGCGTCGGCACAGCGGCGTTCGGCGTAGTCCTGCCAAAGCACCTCAAGCATCCGCATGTGCCGCTCTCCTGGTGTCGAGGTCGACCACCGGCGCCAGCGGCGCGTAGAGATTTTTGAATACCTCGGCCTTGGCTGGCAGTAGCGCATAGGCCAGAACTTCGCGAGGCCAAACGCGCTCTTTGTGCGCAATGTCGCGGAATCCACGGAAGGAGCTATCCAAAAATTCCGCGTTGCAGATCTTCGGATTTGTGCCGCCGGCGGTCAGTACCAGGTACAGGCCGGGCTCGGTGGGCGCACAAGCGCTGTCCACGAACTCAATCAGGTACACGTTGCGGGAGTTTTCGGTCATGGGGCGAGCCTCCGGAGTTGAGCCCGGAGCCAGGCCGTGGCCCGGGGGATGAGCACGTCCCGCAGGGCCAGGCGCAGCAAGCGCTCGGCCCAGGCCTCCAGGACGTGGTGATAGCGATTGAACAGGCGCCGAGTGCCGTAGCCGCGCAGGAAGCTCCAGGCGGTATAGATCAGCGTGATGGCCAGACTGGTCTGGGCCGCCGCCTCGGCGTGGAAGTAGAAAGGCGTGATGAGCCAGTGGAGCAGCGCCAGCGAGCCGATAAAGCCCACGCTGATGTCTACCAGCTTTTCCAAGGCGGAAATCAGGCGCGACTGCATGCAGCCTCCTTGCCGGCGGCGCGGCAACTTGGAAGCGCAGCGGCATCGAGCAGCCTCTCAGCCTCGCCTGGCGCGAACCCGAGACAGCCCGTGGCGAGGTAGCGCTTGTTGTAGATGTCCCTGCAGGTGGAGACGATCTCGACCACCTGCCCGATGGTCAGATCAAGCACAGGAATGCCGGTGCCGGCCACGGCCACCGCCAACAGCCTCTGAAAAGCGCCATTCGATTTGCTGATATCGATCTCATGCAGCGGCTCGAGGATGAACCACGCGGAGATGGGCTCCCTCACCAATTCCGCAAAGGTGGTCTCAGGCGCGTTGCCGCGATCGAACATCCTGTCCAGGTCGGCGTCAGTGAGCGGCATCGACTGCCTCCTGACCGCGGTGACCGTCGACCACTTCCTGCAGCCAGGTCATGCCGTAGGCAGTGACCAGGGTGACGTAGTATGTGGTTTCGATGCCGGGATTGGCGTCAGTGCGGCCCTTGCGGAAGCTGCGCTGCTCGATGGCGAAGATGCCCTTGTCGATCAGATCACGGCGTGGCAGGTCGTTCAGACGGCCCAGCACGCCGCGGTCCCGCAGGACCTTGCGCAGAATTTTCGGGCCAATATGCAGAACCTTGGCCGCGTCGGATAACAGCAGAGGATGGTTTGACATAGCGCCTCCCAAGTAGTGGGTGGCGCATATATGAACCTAAAGTACAGGTTCGGTCAAGTACCAAAAGTTCATTTTATGTTGCGGCCGGGGGCTCCAGCAGTTCAGGAGCGCCCTCGTTTGGCGATGTATCGTAGGATGTGGCCGTCCGGATCAGGTCGTCGGCGTACAGAAAAATGTCATCCAGGCTCTGAATTGGGTGGCGTGTTTCCACTTTGTTGCCACCCATCACGCCGAGGTATTTTTGTGAGCGATTGAAGTGAAGCCGACAGATCGGCTTGCGGTTGTTGTCATCCAGAAGGACCCCAAAATAGCTTTGCGTGTCCCTGGAGTGAATGCGCTTGATATCGACGGCTTGGCGAAGGATCGCGCGCACTATGTGGAACCCCTCAATCTCTTCCATGGTGGTATTGACGCGGTCCTGCTCCGGCTCAGATATTGCCGCAGGCATCTCCTGGGGCTGACCAGCCGGTGGTACACGCGTTCCTGGGGAGATCGCGGATTTGAGCCGACCATTGATTTGATCATTCACGAACTGGCGGCCAGCTTTGACCACTAATGCGGAGAACTGTTCCCGCACTCGCGGCGTGATCGACCCACCGTAAACCCTGCTTGCAAATAGTTTGACGAAGTCGTCGTCCGGCGAGGCTATTTGCGATGCAATGAGTTTTTTCAGCTGGCTGACGTACTTGAGCTCTTCCGCTGCACTCATGATCGAATCAATATCGAAGGCCTGCTTGGTAATTTTCGACAGCTCCGGCACAACGTGGTCGTCGATGTCTAGTACGTCGAGCACAAGAAACGGCTTCTCATCCATTCGATTGGGGGCATCAAGGTCGGTATAAAACCAAAAGTGCTGGCCGTTGGTGAGAATCGCAATGCGCGCGGACGTGACGGAAAAGTACCGATAGAGCTGACTCGCGTGGTTGAAGCGGAGCGGTTCGCCGACCTTCTTACACTCGATCAGCATCTGGACATTGCCATCTTTCAGGATCGCGTAATCGATCTTTTCGCCCTTTTTCGTGCCGATATCTGCGACCAGCTCTGGCGTCACTTCAAGCGGATTGAATACGTCGTAGCCCAGTACAGCGCTGATAAACGGCATGATGAATGCGTTTTTTGTCGCCTCTTCGGTTTGAATCATGGCGCCTTGTTGTTCCACTTTTTTTGCGTAGGCGTCCAGGCGTTCGTATATTTCCATCTCGTTCCCTCACTCAATTTCGATCTGGCCGGCGACTACGCAGCCCAGGAACTGCACCGGCCCGGTTATTTTTTCTGGTTCATATCTCGGGTTGAGCGGCAGCAGATACCGATCATCACCGACGATGCTTAGCTTGCGGAAAATAGGCGCCTTTCCAGGTTCTCTAACGACCACTAGAGATCGATGCTTTGGCGATTTCTTCGGGTTTACGATAATGATCGTTCCCTCGGGAAATGATGGCGCACCTACGGGGTTTAACATCACTTCGCCTACAACGCGTAGCGCAAACATTCCCTCGGTCACATCGATGTAGGTATCAACCCACTCGTCGACGTTGTCATCCATAATCATGCCTGTTTCCGTGTCATCTGGTATCCGCGTGAGCAGCGGAACTTTCCGTGGTGTGTTGCCTACAGGATAGACGTTCCCGGCCGAGGCGCTAGACGGAGCGTCAGCATCGGGGTACATCGGCTCAATGCCGTACTCAAGCCATTCGGGCCGCACGCCGGTTTTCCGGGCAATGATCTCCAGGCGCGAGCGGGCCGGGATCGCCTCACCATTGAGCCATTTGCTGCTTGCCTTGGGGCTGGCGCCTGTGATCCTGGACAACATAGCTCCTGCGCCGCGCCCATCCAAGCCGGATTTTTTGAGCGAATCCCACAGGCGGGCGGAAAAAGCGCTTCTGATTGTGTCGGAATGTACCATAGGTTCATTTTCCTGAGACTTGCGTGTACTGTCAGTCCGTGTTTAATATGTACTTCTAGTTCATATTCGGGATGAGACATGACCGCATTTGCCGACTCCATTACCAAGATTGGCGTTCCCAAAGCCGCCCGCGCCTGCGGGGTCAGTGTGAGGGCCGTCTACAAGTGGCTCTCTCAGGGAGCCTTGCCGCGGACGGACTTCACCGGAGAAACGCGGTACGCCGAAATCCTGGCCACTTTGTCGGGGGGAGCCTTTACCGCCGATTGGCTGCGGTCCATCGCAAACCCGTCCGCAAAGGGAGGGCGGGGCTGCTGCGCGCCACCCTCGCATATTTCGCCGAAAGGCTCTGCTTGATACCAGGCAATCAGAGGGGAAAATTCTCATGGCACGCCCATCCAACGCAGCGAAGCTCGCTGCCCGACACCGGACATGGCCTCTTGATGAGGCCCTGCACAAAGCGGCTCTTGACTACGGTCTGGAGCCGCTTGCTTTGCAGCTGCAGCGCCCGCTATCCACGCTCGCCAACTCCCTGAATCCCGACACGCCGGAACGACGGCCGACGCTGGAGTTGTTCCTCGCGGTGGCGGGAGAGACGCAGGACGAGCGCATTCTCGATGCGTTTTTGAGCCTGTTCCCTGGCAGGGCGTGGTTCACGCTGCTAGATAGTGGACTGGAGTGCCACGAACTGCTGCGGGTGTTCGTGGATCTCAGCAAGAAGTCCTCGCGAGCCGTCGACGCGATGATCACCGCGCTCGAGGACGGCGTGATCGATGAGGACGAGTGGCCAGCGTTGGAGTATGACCTGCGCCGGCTGCTGGCGGCCACGCAGGGGTTGATGCAGTTGGCGGAGAGCAAACGGAGGGCGGCGCCATGAAAATTACTCACGCGGTAGAAATCAACGGCACTATTGCAAGCCTGACTTTTGAAGCCCTTCCCGCAGTATTTCAAGAGATTCTTGCAGGTGTGCCAGCTTCTCCTCTAGAACCAGGTATTGCCGACGAGGCCTGGGTGGCAGCGTTTCGCGGTACTCCGATCCCCGCCGAAGTACATCAGCTGCTGCTGCAAGCGCACGATCTACTGCATCAAAGTCTGGTTTGTTCATGCCTCGAGTTATCCATTCAGCGCCAGCGGGAGGCTCGACAGAATAGCACCTCGCGCCCCGGGCCGGGGGAGGTACTGAAACATGGCTGATCACGCAGATATTGCCGGGGAATACATCGACCGCGCCACAGCGGCGCAGATCGAGAATGTGCGGCGGCGGTTGGGCAAAGTGGAGTCGACCACGCTGGTGCGTGAGTGCCTGGAGTGCGGAGAGCTGATACCTGCCGCCAGGCTGGCAGCGATGCCCGGCGCCAGGCGTTGCGTGTACTGTCAATCGACATCCGAACGGCGCGGACTGGAAGGGTAGAGCGTGTCCCTCGATCGAGTACTCGACCAGCTGCGCAGCTACGGCCTGCTGGTGGACGACCTGGAGGTCGGCCGCCTGGTGCGCGTGGATGTTGAAGGGCACCGCCGGTGTTCGCGAAACGGCTGGTATTCGCTATTTTGGTACGATCGCCCCGATGGCACCCAGGTGCCCGCCGGCAACTACGGCAATTGGGATACCGGCGATGTGCAAAAGGTCTGGCTCAAGGGCATGGGCCTGAGCAAGACCGAGAAAGACATCGTCAACCAGCGTTGCGCCGACAACAAGCGCATTGCCCTGCAGATGCGCAGCGAGGCCGCACGCCGGGCCGCGCGCACCGCGGAGGCTATGTGGCGCAAGGCCAAGGTCGCCGGCACCTCCGACTACCTGACTTTGCGCGGCATTCGGCCCTACGGTGTGCGCTTTGGCAGCAATGGTGCTGTGATCGTGCCGATGCGTAACCAGCACGACACGCTGGTGGGCCTGCAATTCCTGTACGACGAAGGCAGCGGCGAAACGCTGCGCGATGGTTACCGGCCCGCCGGCGTCGCGCGCCACGGGGCCATGCACATCATTGGCCGCATTGTGCGCGGCAAGCCTATCGGCCTCTGCGTGGACTACGCCAGCGGCGCAGCGATCCACGAGGCCACGCACCTGCCGATGGTGGTGGTCTTCGAGGCCGACAACCTTTTAACCGTGATCCAAAGCCTGCGCGCGGTGAACAGCACCTCGCCGCTGCTGCTGTGTGGCGCGGCTGACAAGGACCGCAAGCACGGCAGCTGGGAGCTATTTGCCAAACTGGCGATGGAACAAGCGTGCCACCTGGTGCGGCCTCTGTTTCGCGGCAAGCAGCCGGCGGAGCTGGCCACGTTTGCCGACATGCTCAAGGTGGGCGTGCTCGATGACGTGCATGACGCGTTTGCGGTGGTGTTTGAGGATCTCGCCGACTGGAAGCACCAGCTCGGTCGCAGCCGCCAGGGCGGCCTCAAGGGCGACACGCGCAACGTGTATCTGGTGCTGGGCAACGATCCGGCTTGGCGCGATGTGCTGAGCCATTGTTCGTTTTCCGACCGCACCCTCAAGACACGCCAGCCGCCGTTCCCCCAAAGCGCGCACGCTGCACTGAACAACGAGTGGAGTGACGACGACACCAACCGAACGGACGTCTGGCTTGCTCAGCATTACGATATTCCCGCGCCGCCCTCGGTGATCAATGCCGCGGTGGACATGGTGGCTCGCGACAACGCGCGGCATCCGGTGCGCGAATACCTCGAACAAGTGGCGAGTGCCTGGGACGGTAGGATGCGGCTCGACGCGTGGCTGAGCGATTATCTGGGCGTGTCGCCCAGCGAGTACGTGCGCCTGGTGGGCGCCAAGTGGTTGGTGGGCGCCGTGGCCCGGGTGATGGAGCTCGGCGCAAAGAACGATACGGTGCTGATCCTCGAGGGGCCGCAAGGTATCGGCAAAAGCACCGCGCTCAAAGTGCTCGGCGGGGAGTGGTACAGCGATACGCAGTTTCCGCTCGGCGAGAAAGACGGGTTCGAGCAGCTCAAGGGCGTGTGGATCTATGAGCTTGCGGAGCTCGACAGCTTCAACAAGGCCGAAGCCACGCGCGCCAAGTCGTTTTTTGCCTCGCAGGTCGACCGCTACCGCAAGGCCTACGGGCGCAGGCCGGAGAGCCATGCACGCCAAAACGTATTTGCGGGCACAACGAACCAGGACGCGTACCTGACGGACCCGACCGGCAACCGGCGATACTGGCCTGTGTACTGTCACGCGATCAACCTTGCGGCACTTGAGCGTGACCGCGATCAGCTATGGGCGGAAGCCTACCTCCGCTACCAGACCGGCGCCGTGTGGCATGTGCTGCCGGCAGAAGGCCACTTGTTCGAAGCCGAACAAGAGCAGCGCTTTGTCACGGATAGCTGGGAGACGCGAGTGGAGCAGTGGTTGGATGATGCCGGCCAGGTGATGTCCGACGCGTTCACCATGGGAGAGATATTCGAAGGCGCGCTTGGTATGGAGCCGGCGCAGCAACGCAAGCCTGAGCAGATGCGGCTGGCATCGATCTTGACACGCATGGGCTGGACGCGAACCAAGGTCCGCACCGGAAAAACCCGCACATTGAAATACCGACGCCCCAGCAAGCTGCAGGCCCAGCAAGTGGCGTCCCAAGCGCCGGAGACACGGTATGAGCATTAACAGGCTGGGCATGATCTGCCTGCGCGGTGTCAACCTGGACGCGGTCGGTGGACGCGCCACAGCGGGCGGCACCAGCTGGGCGGACGTGGCCGGCGCGCTGAGCGGGGTTGACCGCCGTTCGCTTGATCTGGCGTACTATCTGTTCCAGGACGACAAAATGGCAGGCCGCCGACTGAAGGCCGCCGTGGTTGACGTGATGGTGCATGCGAGCGGCTATGAGCTGAGCCTGTACCTGACAGAATTCAACGGCCTTGCCGAGGCCGTCATGCAAGAGTTGTTACGGCCCGAGCCCTGCCGCGTTTGCGGTGGCGGTGAGCCCAATGCCTCGCAATCTCCCCCGCGAGGGGAGCCCCCGGAGGCGCGTCCGCAAGGCGGCAGCAAGCGCTGCTCGCTCTGTAACGGCGCAGGGGTAACGCAGTGGTCCATTCGACGGGTGGCCAGGACGGCCAGCCTTGACGATCGGACATTTCAACGGCGCTGGTCCCACATCCACGGGGCTGGCTACCGGGCCATGTGTTCCTGGCTCGCAGGCCTGAGCAATCACCTGCAGGAACAGTTCTCTACATAAATCCCCTGCCTGGGCAAGACGCCCACGCCCGAGATTTTTTTTAACTGGCAGCCTTGCCAGTGGTTTTCTGCACCCTGAATTTCTGTACTGACGTGCGAGGTCCGGACCTCTATACGGCGCGCGCCGCACATAAGCTTTTGATTTATCGGCCTGGTCCACACGGTCCCGACCTGGGCCACCAGCGGGGAGATGGCCGCACGCGGTGTTGGAGCGTGGCGTTGAACTGCACTTTCATTGCCATTCTTTATTTTGTTGAAGTGTTGGAAATAGGTGTGGACCGTCAGGACCGTAGGGACCACCCCAGTGGAATCAAGGCTTTTCGCGGTCCACACCTCGGGAAACTGGTCCCATCGATGGGACCATTGCGAATTATTCTTATTTGATCGATCCAAAAATCGGGAGTTTTTTTGCAGCAAACCCCTTGATTCTCTTGCCCTGCGCAGTTTGGCCCCTAAAATTTCTAGTGTGCAAGAAGCCCGCCCGATGCAAATCCGGCGGGCTTTTTAATGGGCGGAGCCCAGCCGCACGATGCGATGTTTCCCCTTATGGCGCCCGGTTCCAGTTTGGTCCGGGCCTTTTTTTTTGGAGAACCGGGATGGGCGAGTACGCCGCCGAGATAGTGGCCGTGGTGCTGTTCCTGATCGGCCAGGCCATCTTCATGATCTACAACTGGGGAAGGCAGACGGCGAGCGTCGAAAGCCTGGCGCGAACGGTGAGCGAGTTCACCGCCGACAGCCGGCGCCGGTTCGCCGCGCAGGACACGATCCTGCAAGGGCACACCGAGCAGCTCAACCGGCACAACGGGCGTATCGGCACGCTCGAGGGCCGCCTGTTGGCCGCCAAGGGGGGCGCATGATCGGCGGTCGCGATATCAACCAAAGCATCGCGTTCAACGCTCTGATCCAGCAGGCCTGCGAGCAGCACCTGCCGGGCCTGGACTGGCGCGTGCTGAAGGCGCAGCTCTATGCGGAGAGCCGACTGATTCCCCGAGCGGCGTCACCAGCTGGTGCGCAGGGCATAGCGCAGTTCATGCCAGCCACTTGGGCGGAGATCGCGCCGCAGCTCGGCTTCGGGGAGCGCACGCCGTGGGAGCCGGAAGCGGCAATACCGTGCGCCGCGTTCTACATGGCGCGGCTCTGGCGCGAGTGGACAGCTCCCAGACCAGTGATCGATCGCTATCTGCTGGCCCTGGCGAGCTACAACGCGGGCCTAGGCAGCGTGCTGAAGGCGCAAGAGACTCGCGGCAATCCAGCCCTGTATGCGGACATCATCAAGGGTCTGCCAACAGTCACCGGTGCGCGGGCAACCGAAACCATTACCTACGTGCGCCGCATCATGCAGTTCTATGCGGAGCAGGTGCTGGGCTTCCAATGATCACATTCAATGCCATCGCGCAGGCGGCGCGGCTGTGCGTCGCCCTATACGCCAAGCTCGAAGAGCGCCGCGACCTGCCCACCAACGGCGGCCTGGGTGCGCTTGGTGTGGACGAGCTGCTGATCGTGCTGGACAGGCCTACGGATGGCGAGGCGTTCCTGTGCGTCGATCACACGCAGCAGCTGGTGACCTGCGTGGTGCGCGGCAGCGAACGGCCACTGAGCGATACCGGCGGGTGGCGCGACTGGATCAACAATTTCCGCAGCTGCAAGGTGCCATTCTACGGCGGCCTATCAGCCCACGCCGGGTATGCCGCTGCCGCAAGAGCGCTGGCAGAACAACTGCTGCAGCTGCTCGGCGTGTTTCCGGACTACCGCGTGCGCATTACCGGGCATTCGCTGGGTGGCTCGGTGGCGCTGCTGCTGGCGATCGCCATGGCCTGGCTGCAACCGACGCCGCGATTTCGGCAGCAGCTGGAGCTGATCACGTTCGGGCAGCGCAAGGTGGCGAGCCGCCGCGACCTGTTGATGACGGTGCAATGCCAGTACGCGCGCGTGCAGAACGGCGGCGATGTGGCTTGCAGAACACCGCTTTGGTTCGGCTACGGCCACTACGGACGCCACGTGTATTACCCGCACGACAAAAGCGAGCAAGGCCTGTGGTGGATCAATCCGTCGCGCTGGGCGCAGTTCGTGGACCAGATTCCGACCGTGTTCGAAGACGTACTCGATCACAGCATCAAACGCTATTCCCATCGCGCCGACCTGGCGCTTATCAAGGAGGCACTCCATGACGAAGCCGTTTCCGATGACGCAACACGCGGGCAGCATCAAGCTGGCCGGCCTCTGCCTGGTACTGAGTCTGCCGGCGGTGCTGGTGGGTTGCCAGGGCCTGGGTAACCAGCTGCAGGATGGTTACCAGGTGGGTGATGCCACCCGCGCCGCCGTGCAGGACCTGTCGGCGCTTTGCGACCCCGCGCACCCCGAAGCCCGCCGCACCGCCCGCGCCGCGTACTTCCTCGCCACCGGCCAGCCGTTCCCGATACCGGTGTGCGACGTCTACAACGGGGTCGCGCAATGAGCCGGCAGACCCATCATGTCGGGCGTGCGGTAGCGGCGCTGGCTGTAGCGAGCTGCGCAGCCCAAGCCGGGTGCCACCCCGCACTGGCGGACAGCTACGTGGACGCGGTGTGCTGCGAGGTCACCGCCGCCACCAGCCGAGCGAGGGCAGTCGAAGCGGCGCTGCAGGCGCCGAATGGGGCCCCCGTTGCGGACGGGCCGACACCGCCGGCAGCGAGCCGGACCGGGCGCGGGTCCTTCCTGGGCCGAGGCTGAGATACGGGCGCTAGACACGCGGAATTTGCCTAGTTTTTTGACCGCATGGGGGGTTGTAACTGTGATCCCGCCAGCCATCACCCGCTCACCACCATGACCACGATCAACCTCAACTCCGCGCCGACGCAAACGCTGTTCGCCCAGCTCGTCGGGTGCAGCCAACAGGCGATTGCCGAGCGCGTAAAAGCCGGACAGCTCGCCGTCGGCGGCACGCTCGGGAGCTGGCTGCAGGCCTATTGCGACCAGCTCCGCAAAGAAGCTGCGGGCCGCGCCGGCGACGCACAGAACTCACTCACCCACGCACGCATCGAGGAGGCACGGGAGAACACTGCGGAAAAACGACAGCGACGACTCAAGGACGCCGGCGATCTGTTGCTCAAGGGCGACGTAAAAATGATGGTGGTGCCACTGGCCCAGGCCATGCATGCGGCCGTCAACCAAGCCGAAGACGAGATCCGCGAGCTTGTGGCTGTCAAGCGCAACATCACCCTCGACGACGATGAGCTCCACGAACCCCTACGACTTGCCCTCGGACGGGTTGCGGATCATGCGCGAAAGCTGCGCGACTCTCTGGGACTCGATGATCCAGGAGCTGGAGCCGAAACCGATACCTCCGACAGCAGAGTGGGCTGAGGACGAATACCGGCTGCCCGCCGAGAGCGGCGACACGCACGGCAACTATCGACTGAACTACGTGCCGTATATGCACGGCATTTTCGCGGCGCTCGACGACCCCAACGTACGTGAAGTCGTCGTGATGAAAGCAGCGCAAATCGGGTGGACGTTCGCGCTGCTGGCGTGGCTGTTTAGGGCTATACGGTTCACCGCGTGCACCATCGTTGGCATGTTTCCGAAAGAGGCGGCGGCCAAGCAATTCAACGATGAAAAGCTGGTGCCTGCCGTGCGTGCCACGCCGGCAATCGACGACCTGATCGACACCACCAGCTCTCGCAAGTCCACGAACACCGCACTGTTCAAGTCGCTCCCCAACGGCTTCCTAAAGCTGGTTGGCTCGAAATCGATCAGCAGCGTGAAATCCACGCCGGCCCGCATCGTGTTTGTTGAGGAGCCAGACGACGCTACGGACGACCTAGCAAAGCAGGGCAACGCCATCAAGCTCCTGTGGGAGCGCACCAAGCGCATCCCCAACAGCAAGCGGATCATGGGCGGCACCCCGTCGGTCAAGGGGCTCTCGAAAGTCGAGGATCACATCAAACGATCCGACAAGCGGGTGCTGCCAATCGAGTGCCACGACTGCGGCGAGCGCCATGTGCTCGACTGGGCGAACGTGTCTTGGCAGGACGCCGAGGATGGACGCGAACACGAAGTGTACGGTAAGGCGCTGCCTGAAACGGCCGTCTACGCGTGCCCGAACTGCGGCAGCGTCTGGGACGACTACCAGCGCCGCCAAAACATCCGGAACACGGTGCAGGAAGCGCTGGAGGTCGGCGATCCGCTATGCGGCTGGACGCCCACCGCGCAGTACTCCGGCATCGTCGGGTTCATGGAGCTAAGCGAACTCTATTCCTGCCTGCCAGGTGCCGGACTCGAGGACCTCGTGCGCGACCATCTCAGCGCGGAATATGAGGCGGCGCACGGCGATGAGACGGAGCGGATCGTATTTGACAATTCGAAATTGGCGCGGCCATACGAGTACCAGGACGACCAGGCCAGCCGCGACGAACTGAAGGAGCTGGCCCTCGATTACCCGGAGCAGTTATGTCCTGCAGGCGGCCTGCTGATGACTGTCGGCATCGACGTACAGCACAACCGCATCGCGGTGATCAAGCGCGCGTGGGGCCGTGGCGAAGAGTCCTGGGGCCTGCTCTGGGTAGAGATCTACGCCAAGACCGCCACGACGGACAAGTCCGACCAGGTGTGGACGGACCTGGAGAACTTGACGTTTGCCGCCGTGGAGCACGCCTCCGGCACCAGCATCTATCCGTCGGCGGTGAGCATCGACAGCTCGGACGGCCAGACGAACGACGCGGTGTATTCATGGGTGCGGCGGATGAACAAGGCACACCCTGAAGTGCTGGTCATGGCGATCAAGGGATCGAGCGCGCAAACGGATCCGGAGATCTTCGCCACACCACCAAGAAAGAGCATCGATCACCACAACCCGGACAAGCAAACCAAGGCCGACCGCTGGGGACTCAAGCCCTACATCGTTGGCACCGGCAAGGCGAAGGACTGGCTTGCGGCGCACATGAAACTCTCTGGCGTTGGGCCCGGACGATTCCACCAGTCCAAGCACGTGCGCGAAGACTACTGGGATCAGGTCACGGGCGAAGTGAAAGCGCCGCACCGAACCCTCAAAAACAAAAAGGTTTGGCAGCGCAAAAGCGGCTGCGCGGTGGAGGCCTGGGACTGCGAGGTGTACGCGCTACACGCCGCACGTGCCCGACGCATCCACCTGAAGTCGGCCGCCGACTGGGATGCGCTGGAGCAGAAGTTGCTGCAAGCCGACCTTTTCAGCGTGGCCGTCCAGGCGCCGAAGCCGGCTGCCGCTGCGCCCGCGAAAGACACCAGCGCCGTGCAGCAGCAGCTCGCAGACCTGGCACGCCGCTTCGGCAACGGCAGCTGATTACTGGAGACAGCAATGGCGACACAACAGCAGCTGCAGGAGGCTGAGGCCGCGCTGCACAAACTGATCACCGGCAAGCAGGTTGTCAGCGTAACGATCGATGGGGTGCAGACCCAGTACACGCCCGCACAGGTGCCGGTGCTGCGCGCGTACGTCAACGAGCTCCGCGCCGAACTCGGCGTGGGCGTGACCAACCGATGTCGGCCGGCGAGGGTCGTGGGATGATGAACAAAGCAGTCAGGCTCCTCGATGCCAGCGGCATGCCGCTTACGTCGGGCTATTCTGGAGCCGGTGACGGATTCGGGGGCCAGCTCCGCAACTGGTCGCCGCCGCCACGCTCGGCCGACGCGGCGCTGCTGCCCGGGTTGGCGCGTGGCAATGCTCGCGCTGACGACCTGGTGCGCAACCACGGCGTGGCCCAGGGCGGTGTGCAGCTGCACGTTGACAACATCGTCGGCCACCTGTTTCGTCTGTCGGCCAAACCGCGGTGGCAGCGCCTGGGCATCAGCGAGGACGATGCGCGCAGCATCGCGCGAGACATTGAACTGTTGTGGACCGAGCTGGTCGAGGACCCCAGCGGTCTTTGGCTGGACGCCGAGCGCAAACGCACGTTCACGATGTTCGTGCGCGAGGCTGTGGCCACGCATGTAACGCGCGGCGAAGTCATGGCGAGCGCGGAATGGATCGAAGACCGTCCACCGGATGCGCTGCGGACCGGCATCAAGACGGTCAACACACACCGCGTATCCAACCCGAACGGTCAACAAGACACCGCCGACATTCGCGGCGGCATTCGGTGCGATCGTTACGGTGCCGCGCGAAGCTACTTTGTGCGCAACACCGAGAGTACTGGACTGTTTGGTTCAGGATTTGGCGACACCTGGATCGAGGTGCCACGTGAAACATCGTGGGGCCGACAGCAGTTCTTGCATGTGTTCGAGCCAACCGAGGATGGGCAGACACGTGGCGCCAATCGTTTCCTTGCGATTCTGGAACAGTGCCACATGCTGGGCAAGCTGCAGAATACCAAGCTGCAGAACGCGATCGTCAACGCCATGTACGCGGCCACGATCGAAACGGAGCTGGGCGGTGACCTGGCGCTGGAAATCATCGGTGCCGAGGGCGGCATGGAAAAGCTGGCCTCCTACATGGGCCTGCTCGCAAACATGAACGAGGGGATGGATGTACGCCTGAACGGCGTCCGCATTCCGCACCTGGTGCCCGGCGAGAAACTGAACCTGCTTACGCCCAGCAATGCCGACAACGGCTTTGCCGAGCTCGAGGCCAGTTTCTTGCGGTACATGGCGTCTGGCCTGGGCCTGAGCGTCGAGCAGTTGGCGCGCGACTACAGCAAGACCAACTATAGCAGTGCGCGCGCCTCGCTGATGGAAACGTGGCGCTACTTCATGGGCCGCCGCAAAGTCATCGCGGCGCGGTACGCCAGCATGATCTATGCGCTGGTGCTCGAAGAGCTGTTCGATCGCCGACTGATCGCGCCGCCGCGCGGCGCCCGGGGTTTCTACGAAGCGAAGGCGGCCTGGTGCAACGCGGAGTGGATCGGCACCGGGCGTATCGCAATCGATGGCCTGAAGGAAGTCAAGGAGGCGGTCCTGCGCATCGAGTCCGGCTTGAGCACGTACGAAAAAGAGCTGGCCGTGATGGGCGAGGACTATCAAGAAGTGTTCGCTCAACAGGTGCGGGAAATCCAGGAGCGCAGCGAAAAAGGCCTGCCGCCACCAAGCTGGATGCGCACGCAAGCCCTGGCCCCCGACGAAGAACAGGCCGAGACGGCTTAACGCGAGGAACCTATGCAAAGACTTGGACTCCCCCACATTGCCAGCCGCGTCCTGAATACGCCGCTGCTGCTCGAGCCAGCCTACGCGGCCACGTTTTTCAGTGCGCTGGCCAAGCGCCTCGGCATCGTCCAGCTCCTCGGCGCCGACGGCGAGATCGACGTAGGCAAGAAGCTGCAGATCGCCGCTGAGGCATTCCAGACCGCCGGCGCCGAACGCAAGTACCGCCCCTACACCGTGCAGCAGGGTGTAGCTGTACTGCCGGTCACCGGTACCCTGGTCCACCGATACGGCTACTTGCAGCCATATAGCGGGATGACCGGTTACGACGGCATTGTGGCGCGGCACAAAGCAGCGTGCGATGACCCGGAAGTAAAAGGCGTGCTGCTGGACTTCGACACACCGGGCGGCGAGGTGTCCGGGTGTTTTGATGCCACGCGGCAGCTCGCCCGCATCGCTGCCGACAGCGGCAAACCGCTCTGGGCCGTCTGCAACGAAATGCATTGTTCCGCCGGCATGGCCCTGGCCAGCGCCGCAGAACGGCGCCTGATCACACAAACCGCAATGGCTGGCTCTGTCGGCGTTGTCATGGCGCACGCGTCATGGCAGGGCGCGCTTGAGGAAGCCGGCATCATCGTAACGCTGATCCACTCCGGTGCACGCAAGGTCGATGGGAATCCGTACGAGAACCTCGACGAGGGCGTGATGCAGCGATTCCAAGCCGAGACTGACGGGCTGCGCCAGGACTTCGCCGCCCTGGTGTCCGAGCTAATAGGAATGGATCTGCAAGCGGTGCTGGACACGGAAGCGGCCGTCTATCGCGGCCAGGCGGCGATAGATATCGGATTCGCTCACGAGCTCGTCAACGGCAACGAGGCTGTGGCGATATTCGCGGAGCACCTGCGCAGCAACAACACTATGACTACCGGAGGCAACACTACTATGACCGAACCGACTACGGGCGGCATTACCGCCGCGCTTGACACCACTGCATCCGAGGGCGAACTCGCCACGGTGAGAAGCGAGGCCAGCAAAGCCGAACGCGCGCGCGTGCAGGCAATCCTTGGCAGCGACGAAGCAAAAGGCAAAGGCAAGCTGGCCGAGCATCTGGCATTCCAGACCAGCATGACGGCGGACGAAGCGAAGGCGATGCTGAGCATGGCTGCGGAGGAAGCAAGCGCCAACGCGCTGAGCCCGCTGAGCCAGGCCATGCAGCAGGCCGGAACGCCCGGCGTTACCGCAAACCAACAGGGCGATCCGGCGAGCCCGCAGACCAAGGCGGCCAGCATCCTGGCCTCGTACAACAAGGCCACCGGCGCCGGCAAGTAAGAGGGCGCGCCGCCGGCGGAAGCACGGCGCACTCGTAACCACTGCAGCAATCAACCCATACACCCAAGGGAGCCACCACCATGCCACCTCTTGCATCATCCAGCACAGCGTCTGACAGCAACGATCCGTTCGTGCTGGGCGGCCCTGTGCGCACCGACACCGGCAAGCTCATCACCGGCCAGAACCTGGCGGCCTATACGGCCGTTGGCCGCATCACCGCCAGCGGCAAGCTGACCAAGGCGCTGGACACAGCCGATGACGGCAGCCAAACCATCATTGGTTTTACCTGCCACGCAGTGAACGCCACCAGCGCAGACAAGGATTGCCCGTACTACTGCGCCGGCAAGTTCAACTCGGAGTTAGCGGTGATCGATGACAGCTACACCGCCACCGAGCTGAAGGCCGAGCTCGACCGCACCGGCCTGCAGCTCGAAACGCCGCTGTAGCAACTCAGTTCAACCAGGACCGCGGTCCTGGACTACCCCACCAACAACTCTATCCAGGAGTCAGTTATGTCGTACGACACAACCACGCTGCTGGGCGTAATCCAGGGATTGCGGCCGCAGAACACTTTTCTCATCGACCTCCTGTGCCCGGCGGCAGTTACGTTCGGAACCAAGGAAATTGATTTCGACAAACTCACCGATGAGTACAAGCTGGCACCATTTGTCAGTCCGGTAGTTGCGGGCAAGGCCAATGTCAAGGCCGGCGCGCTACTCCAAAAATTCTCGCCGGCGTACGTCAAGCCGAAAGACGTGATCGACCCGGAACGCGTGCTCAAACGTCTGCCAGGTGAAGGCATCGGCGGAACGCTGACACCAGCGCAACGTGCCGACGCAATCCGTGCCGACATCATCGACGACCAACGCAAGCGCATCCGCCGGCGCGAAGAGTGGATGTTGGCCCAGCTGCTGCGCACAGGCAAGGTCGTGGTGGCGGGCGAGAACTACCCCTCAGTGGAGGTCGACTTTGGGCGTACCGGCACCCTCACCAAAACGCTGAGCAGCGATGCGCGCTGGAGCGAGTCCGCCTCTACACCGAATGATGACCTCGAGGCGTGGATGGGGCTGGTGGATGCCCCCACGACACACATCATCATGGGCCGCGGGGCGTACCGCAAGTACATCAATCACGCCTCAACGGAGAAGCTCATCAACACACAGCTGGGCTCTGACACCAAACTGGACATGGCGCCAGCACAGATGTTCGCCAGCTACAAAGGACGGCTGGGCAGCGCTGGTCCGGAGATCTGGACGTACAGCGGTTGGTATCACGACGACACCGGCGCCAAGACGCTCTACATCGCGGACAACCAGGTCGTCCTGGTTTCGACCGGAGCGGCCGGGGTGCGTGCCTACGGCGCTATCCTGGACGGCGCGAGCGGTTACGCCGAGGCCGAGCTGTTCCCGAAAAACTGGACCGAGAACGATCCGCCGGTCGAGTACATCATGACTCAAAGCGCACCGCTGCCGGTGATTCCGCTGATCAACAGCACGCTTTGCGCCAACGTCTATACCCTGTAGCCAGGCGTATAGCCGGCCAGAACCGAGAAAGGGCTCGTCGATAGCGGGCGAGCCCCTTCTTTTTTGGAGATCAGACATGACGAAGAAAGCCGCTTCCCAGACGAACAATGGGCCGACTGACGCCGCAGAAACGCAGCCTGCCGATACCACCATCGCGCCGACTGACGCCGCAGAAACGCAGCCTGCCGATACCACCATCGCGCCGACTGACGCCGCAGAAACAACGGCATCGCAGAACGATGAAGATGAGACAGCACCGCCGCCACCGCCCGCCGGTGTCCAGCGCTTCCGCTTCCTGCAGAGCGTTGAGGATCAGGTGGATGGCGTGCGCACCGTGTATGACCCGGATGCCCCGCCGTGCGTACTGAGCATCGCTCAACAAAAACTCTTCACCGGACTGATAGCGCCGGTTGACGACGATTAAGGCACACCATGACTCTGCGGGACGAACATATCCGTGCAGCGCGCGATGCGCTCGAGCTCGCGGGCGAGCTGGTGAGCTATACCGACACCGGCAAAGCCGCGCGCGACATCCAGGCACGGCTGGCCATTGGCGTGATGAAGCTCGACGAACAGACGTTTCCGCAGCGCATCACCGCATTGCGGGTGATCAGCGACGACGTGGCGCCGCTCTCGAAGGCTGCACGATTCACGCGTGCAAATGGGCAGGCATACGTGCTCAAGGAGATCATCAGCGACGACGGCATCACAATCTTGGCTGAAGTCGGCAAAGTGGCGGGAACGTAACATGATTGACTTCGACCTGCGGAACATCGACGAGCTGAAAAAACGGTTTGATCCAGACCTTGTACGCGCCGCCGAGCAGGCCGCGATCAACAAGACGCTGGCAAAAACCCGCACGCACGTGTCCGGCAAGGTACGTGCTTTCTACAACGTGGCCGCCGGTGCCGTGTCCAGGCGCGTGAAACTGCGCAAAGCGATACAGGGCAGCCGGTACGGCGCACTCATCTATACGGGCGGCCGCATCGGGCTGATTAACTTTGGCGCCAGGTCGAAGTTAATCACGATCGCCAGGGCGTCCAAGCGAAAGGGCTCCAAGCGCCCGCGCTGGGGTAACAAGCGCCAGGCCGTTACTGTGCAGGTCAGGAAGGGCGGCGGCAGAAGGCCGGTGGCCGCGCGAATCAGCGCCACGGGCGCCAAGCACTCAGCAGGGTTTATCGTCACCGGCGCCAACGGCAACCGCCATGTGTTTTATCGACGCGGGTCGAGCCGCATGGATATCGCGGCGGCGCACACCTGGTCCATTCCGGAAATGGTGATCAATGCTGCGGGGCGGGCCGGCTCGCTGCAGGATTACTACGAGTTTATGAACGACACGCTCGACCTGGAATTCGGCCAGGCCATGGAGCACCTCTTGGGGCTTGAATCCAATGATCCACCAGATACGGGCCCTGTTGAGCCAGGTTGAGGCATTCGCCGACAAAGTGGAATGCGCAGAAGATCTGGAGGCTGCGGTACTTACGAACTACGAACCCGCCGACCTGCCGCGCGTGCTGCTGTTCTACGGCGATCACGATTACCTCAGCCGCGAGAACAACTTGCGCGCATCACAAGAGATGATCAAACAGGTGGTCGCTGTCCTGTACTGCACGCTCGCGGATCTCGACAACCTCGAGCGCACGCTGGTGTCCACAGTGCTCGGCTATGTCCACCAGGCTGCGTACGATCACGGCCTGGAAGCGAGCGAAAGCAAGACCAAACGGCAAACCTCGCACTATCTCGCGCGCCGCATCGTATTCACCCAAACCACGCGCGTCGTACGCGCCTAGCCAACTGGAGGCACTCATGGCCAAGCAACCATCAGACACTCAGCCGATCCGGCGCAGCCAGACAGGCCGCTGCATCGATACCACGGCGGCACCCGAGGTGGCAGGCCGCGCAGAGGTGATGCGCCGACGCGCCGAAGAAAAGCCCAAACCCACAATCACCCCGCAGGCGCCAGCCAAAGCGTAACGCTGGCCGGCACCATCAACCCTGAGACCAGGAGACACCCATGGCAGAAGTCCATCGCAAGCTGCTCTATTTCAACAAGGAGTCCCTCTACGGCACGGCGGCCACGCTCGAACAGGCGATCCCTTGCCGCGTGCGGGACTACAACCCGTGGGTCGCCAACATGCGCCAGAAAGCGAATGTGCAGAACCACGCCGGCGCGCAGAGGGCGAACACGCTCGACAATTTTTTCTCGATCACCATCGAGGTCGATCTGGCGGGCTCCGGTACCGCCGGCACCAAGCCGCTGTATTCGGCGCTATTCGAGGCCTGCAAACGGTCGGTGGTTGATGATGCCGAGGCCCACGACACCACGGTGGCGCTCAACGATGCCGGTACCAGCTCCGGCACACTCGGCCTGCACGTCGACAACTTCTTGTTCAAAGCGGTGGGTGTGCGCGGTAACGCGAGTTTCCAGTACCAGGCTGGCGCCATGCCCATGCTGGTGTGTGATCTGTGGGGCATTCCGCTCTCGCCCAGCAACACCGCCATGCCCGCCATTCCCGACTTGACGGGATTCCTAGAGCCGGTATCGATCAACAACGTCAATTCGGACATCACCATCTTCGGTTACCAGGGCGTGCTCAACTCGCTCACCCTGAATGATGGCCACGAGATCGTCCGCCGCGACAAGCCGAACGACAAAGGCGTGTATCTGCGTAACCGTATTGGGGCGGGCTCCATCGAGTTCGAGCTGCCGGGTATTTCGGCCAAGGATTTCTTCGGTGAAATACGTGGTGACAAGAGCGGTGCCATCGAGATCGTTATCGGGACCGTGGCGGGGAACATCATCACGCACACCGCGCCGAACGTGCAGCTCACCAACCCAAGACTTACCGAGGTCGACGGCGCTTTGCACGTATCAACCGACATTATCAACATGCCGACCGCCGGCGCGAAGGACGACGAGTCCACTCTCGTGTTCAGTTGATCGGCCACCAGGAGACATCCATGCAAAACGGGTTGAAGCTGCGCCTTAGCGGCACCAACGAGTTCGAAACGCGCGTCACGGTCAAAACGCCGGTGGACAGCGGCGAGGTCGAGTGGTCGTTCAAGGCGCGGTTCCAGATTCTGACCGACGATCTGATCAAGCAGGGCAAGGTCAACATCATCACGGACGCGCTGCTCGGCGTCAGTGACTTCGAAGGCATCGAAATTCCTGACGGCGTAACCCCTGCGGAATTGTTGGCCCTGGTTCGGGGCCGGCCCGACGCCTGTCCTGCCATCCTCAACAGGTACCGCGCCGACGTTGTAAAAAAGAACCAAGGGTCCAGCTTGCTGATCTAGGGCGCTTCCTGGCCGGCGGTAAGCGGCAGAGCTCGCGCGAGATGGAAAAGGATCTCGCGTTCTTCGGAGCGTCCTCCGCTCAGCTGCCGGCCTGGCTGCGCAACGAGCCAGACGAACAAGAGTTCACGGTCTACGCCGTCAACGTGCCGGCATGGACGTTGTTTGCCAGGATGGGCACGCAGTGGCGGCACGACGGCTGGCAGCGGTCAGGTCTTGATTACAACGTATTGTTCCAAATCATGGACCGCCAGGGATTGGATCATGCCGAACAGCTGCTGCGTCTGGATCAGGTATCGATTATTGAGCAGGCCTATATCAGTGCATTGCGCGAACGCAGCAAAACCTAACCCTTCACCGAAGCCCGCCGAATGGCGGGCTTTTTTGTGGCGCCTGTAATTTATGGCCGGCAAGAAGAATGAGTTTGAAACAGTCCTCATCATCAAAGGGGATGACAAAGGCGGCATAACCGCCGTGAAGGCCACGCGTGAAGAGCTGGACAAGCTCGATACTGCGCAGGAAAAAGGCAGTAAGTCGTCCAAGAAGTTAGGCAAGGAGCAGAATCAGGCCGCGAAAGAAACGAGGAGCTTTGGTGAAGCCGTAAAGAGTGGTGTTACGGCGCTGGCGCAGTACGCAGCAGCGGCAGCAGCTGCCACCATCGCATACGTCGGCTACAACACAAAGCACATCCAGGAGACGGACCGCCTGGCGAAACAGCTTGGCATCAGCACGCAGGCGTTCATGGCGCAAAGCCAGGCTGTGAAGCTCGCGGGCCTGGACCAGGAGGGCTACGCCGACGCAATCCGCGACATCACCGTCAAAGTTCAGGAGCTCGCCACCGTCGGCAAGGGGGCGGCTGAGGATTTCTTTGCCCATACCAACGCCAACATCCAGGAGCTGGCGCGCCTGGCGCCCGACGAATTGCTCGCGCGCATTGGCGAAGAGCTAAGGCACCTGAACCGCAACGAGCGGATTATGTTCCTGGACCAGCTCGGCAGCGACAAAGCTGTGGCGCTTGTCGACATCATCGACCGTATGGACGAGCTGGAACACGAGGCTATTGCTGTCGGCGCCGCTCTGTCCGATATCGACGCCGCCACCGTGAACCTGGCAGCCGAAGGCCTGGATCGCGTTGCGATGGTTGCGCAGGGTGCCGGCAACCAGATTACAGCCGCGCTGGCGCCCATCGTGAGCGACCTCGCCGAGCGGTTGGTGGGCGTGGCAGTGGAGGCAGGAGGCGTCGAGAAAGCCGCGGTTCAGATGGTCGACGTCACGGTGCAAGGCCTTGGTATCGTGGCGGACCGCGTGCAAGATTTATTGATTCTGCAGAAGCGCGTTGAATTGTTCTGGAAGAGCATCGGTCTGACGGTGCTCGACGTAATGGCAAGCTCGGGCGACTCCGTTGCCAACGTACTGAACTATGCCAAGCGCGCGGTTGGCGCCATCGCGGAAGTGTTGGCTCCGATCGTGGATTTTGCCGCGAAGGTCGGCGGCCCGTTGGGGGAAGATCTGGAGGCGCTGTCGGCGATCCTCGAAACTTTCGGGGAGGACAGCAAGACATTCTCGATCAACGCGTCGGATATTCAGGGCCTCGCCGACGGGTTGCGCGGCAACGTCATAGAGACCAAACGCGAGCTGCAGGCACTCCTCGACACTCCGCCGCCAAGCGACAGGCTCCCGGAATGGCTGGCCCAGGTTCGCGCAGCGGCTGAGGCGGCAGCAACCGCCGAGGTTGAGGCGCGTAAGGCGCAGGAAGCCAGTAACACCACCACCGCGCACGGCTCGCAGGTGGTCGCTGACCTGGTCGAGCAGATGGAGTTCGAGAACGCATTGCTCGGCAAAGCCACAGTTACGCAGAAAGTGCAGACCGCGCTGCGGAAGCTCGACGCCACGGCCACGCAAGAGCAGCGCATGCAGGTCGCGCGTCTGGTGACCGAACGGCACAACGCCGAGCTGGCCACCGCCAAGCAGACCGAGCGCGAAAAGGAACTGGCCAAGACCCGCGAAAACCAGATCGAGAACGTCCAGCGCTACCTGGACGAAGGCCTGTACCGCGCACTGACGGACAGCGCGGAGGACTGGGGCGACTACTTCGACGGCATCGCCAAAGGTTACGCGCGGCTCTACACGTCGATGGTGAGCAAAAACCTAGTTGACGCCATATTCAATGGCGGATCCACCAACCTGTCGGACATCCTCGGCATCACCAAGCTGGCCGGCGGCAGTGGTACTGGTGGCGGCGACACTGCGGGCCTGCTCGGCTCGCTTGGCAACATCGGGTCCACGCTGGGCAAGATCGGCTCGAGCGTCGGCAAGCTGTTCGGCCTCGGCGGTACCAGTGGGGCCGCGCTCTCGAGCGCCCAGGCCGCCGCCCTCAACCTACCGGCCAGCGCTGCCGCCGGTACCGGACTCATGAGCACGCTCGGCGCCGTAGCACCATGGCTCGCTGGCGGTGCGCTCCTCTACACCGCGTTTGACGGTTTCAAGGGCGACGACTGGCAGCGCAGCAGCGTGGGCTTCTCAGTGGGCGATCCAGCGGTGGTCAAGCCCAAGTATGAGTACGGCACCCGAACCCTGTCGTCAGGCCTTGAACTCACGCTCATCAACCGGCGCGGCGATCAGGCCGCCTCCGACAGCATCGCCGGCGTGTTTGAAGCAATCCACGACAAGGTCGTGGAAATGGTGGAAGAGCACGGCGGCAAGCTGGATCTGAGCGGGGCCGTGCTGCAGGGCACGCACGCCGACTACGGCGTCAACACCGGCAACTTCTTTGGCCTGCGCGGTGGTGAGAACGGGCTGGAAAGCGAGGCGGCACTTAATCCGCTGCTGGCCAGTTTTACAAAACAAATCCTGGAGCACGTTGAGGGCCTCGATGCCGAAGTGCAGCAGGCGCTGCGCAATGCCACCGGCGATGCGGCGAGCCTTATGCAGGCGTTTGAAGATGCGCTTACACCGAGCAAGGAGGCGGCGGAGGCCGAGCTCGAATTCCAGCGCCGGCGCAAGGAAGGCATCACCAGCCTTGTGGCCAGCTACAAGGATCTGACCGCCGGCGTCGCCTCCCTGCGGGCCGCCATCACGAACGACATCAACACTGCGCTGGGCGCCTACGTGCTGCGCCCAAGTGGCAGCGACGCCGAGAGCATGCTGGCCGCTATCTCCGTTGAGCGCCAGGCGAACCTGGACGCCTACCAAGAGGAGGTAGCGCATCTGCGCGAGCTGCATGCACTGAAGGTCCGGCAGTACGAAGAGCAGCTCGCGCTCGCTGAGGAAATCGATCGAGCGCTGCACAACACCGCATTGTCCGACCTTGCGCCGCTGAGCCAGGCGGAGAAACTCGATCTGGCGCAAAAGCGCTTCGACGAACTGATCGCCGCCGGCATGACGGGTGATGCGGAGGCCGGGCGGGAAGCCGTCACGGCGCGCGAGGAACTGCTTGCACTGGCCCGCGAGCGATTCACCGGCAGCCAGGCGTTCATCGACATCTACAGTCGCAGCGAGACCATGCTGGCGCAGCTGGGGAGCGTTGTGGCTTCAGCTTCCGCACCGGGCGAACTTGATCTGTCATCAGCCAATGACAAGCTCTACGCGGCTAGTCAGAGCCTGCTGGACAAGTTGGGTCAGGTCGAAACCGGCGTGAACGTGGAGCTGGTCAAGCTACTCAAAATGCTCGGCGTGAAGTTCGACGAGTTGCCCGAAGAGCTCAACGCGCTGCTGCCGAAGGATACGGCGTACTGGATCGAGCAGATTAGCAAGCTGTCGCAAATGCCCGAACTGTTCGGCGAAGAGTTGGTGCCGGCGATGGGGTTCTTCATCGAGCGGCTGCTGGCCAACGGCGCCTTCATCGGCTTGATCGCCGACAGCATTGTCAGGGCCGGCCCCACCGCGGTCCAGGCCGCGAACGACTACCTGGCGGAGAAGTATCCCGGCACCACAGTTGAGGACAACCAAACCGCGAGCAATCCGAACATTACCGATACGGATATCGCGGAAAAAGTCAACGCGCTGAAGAACGCGCCAGGCGCCACCGAAGAAAGCGTGATTCGCGGTGCAGCTGCCGCTGCGATGGCAAATGGCGTTGGTTCCGGCCAGATCGCGGACGCGTTGGCCTCGGCCGGCTTCGGCATATCGCAGCAGAAGATTATCGAGCTGCTCGACAAGTACAACATCCCCCGGTTCGACGTCGGCGCCGTGGACATTTCGCGCGATACGCTCGCGGTGGTTCACCAGGGCGAGGACGTGTTCACGCGCGATGAAATGCGCGCTTTGCGTCGGCACGGCGTCCCGGTCCGTGAGTCCATGGACAGCGGCGTTAATCAGGCGCTGCAGAACATCGCGCGGCAACTGCAGGCGCCCCAGCCGCTGACTCTGATCGTCATGACGCCGGACGGCCAGGAGCTGAAGCGCGAAGTGTTCGCCGATATCAAGAAGCGCAGCCGCAACGGTGAGCTGGTGGTCTATGCGCAAGGAGTCGGGGCATGAGCATGACGCTGGCGCAATACCTCAAAAAATTCCCAAGCGGCGAACGCTTTGTGCTGGCCACTATCGATCCCGATGGCACCCCCATCCGCCTGGCGGACGCGCCCTATGTCAGCGAGCCTACAGACACGCCGGCGAATGCGTTGTTCGCGCCGGTGATCGACACACTGCCCCGGCTGGCTCGCACGGTGCGCGGTAAGTGGGGCGGTGGTGCCACGGGGTCCTGGGGGCCGCTGGTGCTCGCCACATCGCGTGTCGGCGAGGTTGACCTGGCCACCACCGCGCTCAAAGGCAAGCGCATCGTGCTGCAGCTTGCAGGCCCCGCCGGCACGGTGCCGCTGAGCGGCGCCGAGACGATCCTGACGGGCTACATTCGCGGGCGTTCGGGCACGCTCGATGGCGCATTCTCGCTTGAGCTCAAGGACCGATCGCTGCTGCTCGACTCCACGGCAGTACTCAATCGTTTCGACGCCAGCGCGATGGGCGTGAATTTCCCCGAAGCCAATGACGGCAAGCCGATCCCACTGGCCTTGGGATTGCTCCGGAATGTTGAGTCGCCGGTCATTGACACCACCGATCATACCCGGCTGGTGAGCGATCCGGCGCGCGGCCAGATCAATGATGTACTCCATGTCTACAACAACGGCAGGGCCGTTGGGTTTACCAAAGATCTCGCAAACAACACCTATACCCCAACGGTCGTGCCGGTTGACGGCGAGGTTGTCACCGCCGACATCGAAGGCGTGAAGGATGCCAGCGGCAGTTTTGTGTCGAGCCACACCGACATGATGACCTGGCTGCTCTCCGAGATCGGGGGTTTGAGTGGCGCGGAGATCGACATCGGCGGGCTCCCAAGCGATGCCGCTGGCCTGCTCATCAACACCGAGACCACCCTCACTCAAGTGCTCGATCAGCTCGCACAGAGTGTGCTGGCGGTCTGGCATTTCACGCGCGGCGACGTGTTTCGCTGCCGCTTGATCCAGGCGCCCAGCGCCGGCGGGCGGACGTTCGGCGAGCAGCTCCAGCTTGGCGAAGTGAGCTGGGGCGACGACGAGGAAGTGTTCTATTCGATCCCGTATCGATATGCCCGCAACTGGACGGTGCTGGACAAGCTCGGCGCGGTTGCAACGGTCGACGATGAGATCTGGTTCCGCTCGGCCGGCAGCGAATCTGCAGTAACCGACAACACCATCCTGACCAACTACATCGACGCCAGAACGGCGCCGATGATCGAAACGCTGTTCGCAAACAAGGCCCCAGCCGAGGCGGTGGCTACCCGCGGCTTGGCGCTTTACGGGACGCTGCGCCGCAACGCCAAGCTGACCCCTCCGTTCACCAGTCCGGCGCTGTCGCTGCTCGACAGCATCGCGCTGACGGGCGCCGAGCACCTGAACGGTGACAGCCTCGTGGTCACGCTCAACGAGGATTTTGGCGCCGAAACGCCGCTGGTAGAGATGGAGGTGTGGCGATGAGCGCGCAGGATCATGTGCTGTTCTTGTTCAACAACCTCTGCCTGGCTGATGGCGTCGGCGTCAGCGCATCGAGCGAGGCCTCGGCCGATCTTGAGGCCGAGAACCTGCTCACACCAAACCGCTGGGAGATCTGGCGCGGCGAGGCTTCGGAGACCGAGGTCACGATCGACATCACGCTGGCCGAGGGTAGCGAGGTGGCCGTGGGTATCGCCGCGCTAGTGGACAGCAATCTTAGCAGCAACGGCACCATCCGACTGCAATCCTGGAGCGACAGTATCGAGGGATCGACACCCGGCGCCGACGTCACGGTCAATGCGCTCGAAGCGCTGTCCGGATACGGCATGGGCGGATTCGGCACCGGCGGGTACGGCGGCGGTGCGACCAAGGAGACTCTCGGCCTAGTGCGGCCGATCAGCTTCATTCCGCTCGGGGATTTTTACATGGACCGCTACTGGCGGTTCACGCTCAGGGACGAGTCTCTCGACTATTTGCAGGCGGCCATCCCCTACCTTGGCGACTTCTTCCAGCCGAGTAGCAACTACAGCTGGGGCGCGGCGCGCGAACTTGAATACCGAACGAAACGCCGCGAATCACGTGGCGGCCAAAAGTTCGGTCGCCGACGCGCGCCACGCATGGTCCTCACCGGCGAGCTGCTCGACATGGAAACGCCGGAGGCTGATCTGCTGTGGCTGCAACATTTGCGCGGTGAGAACAGCACGCCATTCATCTGCTGCTTCAAACCGGACCAAGGCATGGGTCAGTTACTCACCGCCATCTACGGCGTGTTCGACGGTGCAAAAATCGCTGACGAATACGCCAACCACCACAACACCACCATCCGCATCATCGAGGAACTATAACTATGGCGCTCGTTCCGGACAGGGTCAGGAAGTACACCGCAAAGCTGGGTATCGCGATCTACAAATACGCGATGCCGCTCTGGCATGAGGCGGTCGACGCTGCGATTGATGCGTTCGACGACATCGTCGGGGCCGTACGTGATGAGGTCACTAACGCCAGGGGCGGCCACGCCACGTTGCTGGCGAGAGAGATGGCGCAGGACAACGCGCTGCAGCTCGCCGCCACCGACCTGCAGGGGAAGATCACAACTGAGGCCGCGACACGCAGCGGCGCCGACACGGCGCTGAACACACGCGTCGCCGTGCTCGAGGCCGGGCATCCGGGCCACGACGCATTCGTTCTCAACCCTCGAAACGTCACCGGCCAGTTGACCGTGCCAGCGGGCCATAACGCCTCGTCCGTCGGCCCCATCGAGATTGCCGAAGGAGCCGAGATCAATATCGACGATAACGCAACTTGGAGCATTGTATGAGCGAACTGAGAGTCAGAAACATTTATGGCAAAGACGGCCAGCCGGTGGCATTCCCGACCGGTATCCGGGTCGGCGGCCCGGCCGGCGGGCCTAACGCCATCGCCCCTATGGGCGGCCCCGGCGCCGGCCTGGGCGTATGCCCCGGCCCGCTGCCATTGGGGCTGGAGGCGCTCTACGGTCACAACGACCCGATGAGCGACACGTTCGGCAACTACCAATTCAGCGATGGCAGTGTGATGTGCTGGATACCGGCTTTCTTCTACAAGTTCGGCACCGGCGCAAATGGGCTTCCCGTCAACACGGTAGACATCAAAGACTTCAGCGAATTCACCGGCGTCGCCGCGGCCAACGCCGCGGGCTATGCACTGCATCGAGCATTCTACGACGGTGGAGCTATCCAGCCGGGCGTGTTCATCGATAAGTACCACACCAGCAACAATGCCGGCATCGCGTCGAGCCTCAGAAACGGCGACCCGCTGTCCAGCTCCAGCGGTCACAACCCATTCTCAGGACTAAATGGGGCGCCCGCAAATAACCTTGCCGGCGCCATCGCTGCAACGAAAACACGAGGCGCCAACTTTTTCCCCGCGTCTGTGTTCATCTTCAAAGCGTTGGCTATGCTGTCTTTGGGGCACGGGCTTGCGAGCTCGGCACCGACGTACTGCGCTTGGTGGCATCCGGCATACCCCTTTCCGAAGGGGTGCAACAACAGCGCGCTCGGCGACACGAACGACCCGGATCTGCTATTCGTTTCCGACGGTTTCGAAAATTGCTGCAAAACTGGCTCGGCTAACCTGTTCGCCCGTACGACGCACAACGGTCAGAACAGCGGCGTGGCGGACGTCAACGGTTGCATTTGGGACGTAGCCCCTGGCCTCACTATGGACAACGCGGATCCGGCCGTGGGGCACTTCTACGTACTGAAAACTTCAGCGCGCATGCGCGACATCACGGGTGGCAACTCCGCCGCAACAGACTTGTGGGGCTCGGCCGGCCTGGCGGCACTTTACGATGATCTCGGGTTGATGAGTGACTTCACGAGCTACGCGCTGAACTTCTCCGACCGCTATACGCCGATGGGTAGTGCATCGAAAGTGTTTAGCGAAGCCGTAAGCGGTCTGCCTTGGCAGATGACGGGTGCTGGCATTCCTCTGGTTTCCGGTGGGTCCAACCGCTTCGGCAGTGACGGTCTTGGCGACTATTCCACTAACGACATGATCCCGCGATGCGGCGGCACCTGGAACAACGGCGGCGGCGCCGGTGTCTGGGCGCTGTATTTCATCAACTCGCGGTCGACGTCGGACGCCGGCGTCGGCGTTCGCGCGGCCTTGTATCTCTGACCGCCCGAGCGATAGCGATGGGCATACATAGCGAGGCCAAGCTGGATCGGAAATTCGTGGAGTTTGCGAAGCTGCTGAATATCTATCTGCAGCACTTCCCGAGGCACGAAAAGTACGGGCTGTGTCAGAACATCCGGCAGGCAGCCTACGGCATGTATGAGCTCATCGTCGAAGCGCAGAAGCGCTATCACAAGAAAACGACGCTCACGAACCTGGATATCCGGCACGAGCAGCTGCGCATGCTGATTCGGCTCGCACACGAGCTCGGATACTTTGGGTTCAAAGGTGGTGCAGCTGATGAGCGCCCGGAGCAACTAGGGATGAAACGATACTTGGCGATATCACGCCAGATCGACGAATTGGGGCGGATGGTTGGCGGTTGGATCGCGGCCGACTGCTCCGATAAAAGGGAGTCGTCTTAACATGATCCCGCTATGCGGCGGCAACTGGAACAACGGCGGCAGCGCCGGTGTCTGGGCGCTGAATTTCAACAACTCGCGGTCGACGTCGAACAACAACGTCGGCGTTCGCGCGGACTCGGCTACACCTCACGCTTTTCACAAGGATGGTGGTGCCAAGGGAGGCGGCTTCCTGCGGGCTCTGCTCGCGAAATCGGAAGACATGTTCCATTCTAGTAGCGCAGTGATGTGTCGAGCGTCTGGGCCATGAAAAGATACGGATATTTGTATGAGCGGGCGTTCAGCAAGGAGAACTTGTTGGAAGCCTATCTCGATGCCAGGGAAGACAAGCGGGACACGCGAGCCGTCCTCAATTTCGAGCGGCGGCTCGCGTTTAATTTGGGCCTGCTCTACGAGGAGCTTTGGGGCGAGCGGTACACGCCGCGCCCGCCCTATGAATTTGTGGTGTATGAGCCCAAGAGGCGCGTCATTCGCGCGCCAGCATTCCGTGATCACGTTGCCCAGCACGCGATCTATCGCGTGATCTACCCGATATTCAATAGCACGTTTATTGACCAATCGTTTGCGTGTCGCAAGGGGATGGGTACGCATCGCGCGGCCGACTATGCGCAGCAAGCCCTGAAGCGATCGCCACCAGATTCGTGTGTGCTCAAAATGGACGTGCGTAAATTCTTCGCCAGCATCGATCGGCAGGTGCTCTTAAAGCAGCTGTCGCGGCGCATCAAAGATGCGCGTTTGCTGGACCTCATCATGACCTACGCAGAGGGAGGCGACGGCGGCGGCACAGCCGGCCTGCCGATTGGAGCACTTCTCAGCCAACTAGATTCGCTGATCAACCTGAACCCGCTTGATCATTACATCAAGCGCGAGCTCAAGGTGAAGATCTACTGTCGATACATGGACGACTTCATTGTGTTCGGCCTGCCGCGAAAGGACTGCGAGGACCTGCAGGTCGAGATCGAGGGCTTCCTGCAGAGCCAGCTTAACCTGCAACTCTCGAAGTGGAGCATCACCACCATTCCACGCGGCTTGAATTTTGTCGGCTACCGCACGTGGGCGAGCCGCAGGTTCATCCGCAAACACTCCATGTACAAATTTCGACGCGCATTGAAGCGCGGCGACATCGATGCCGTGGTGTCGATCCTTGGCCACGCACGGAACACCCATACTCACAAACGCCTCGTTAAGGAAGCACAGGAGCATTGCCATGCCAACAATCTACAGCTACCAAAAGTTTATCGACCAACAGCGCACCATCGAGCTCAAGTTACCGCAGCTGTCGGATGAGCCGATCGGTACAGAGCTGGCCACGATCGGTGAGTGGACGTACGTCAGCATTCCCGATGGATACAACCTGCCGGAGCAGCCCGACGAGATCGCCCTCAGCGTAGGCGAGGTCGAGCTCACTCCGCAGCTGCGCGTATCGATCCTCGATGCCAGTCCGCACTGTCGACTGATCAACCAGCGCATGATCGAAAAGATCCGCAGCGCTTACACGCTGGACGACGAGATGTACTTTGCCCGCATCGGTGTCGGCGCCGCGAACGGCCTGTACGAACCAACTGAGGACGAGATGCAAGAGATGACGGTGTTCGGCCAGTTTGTCGAATCCGTCCGGCAGTGGGGCCGCGACCAACGGACGGCACTCGGACTCTAACACGCCATGGCGTGACCAGGTTCGCCTGGTCGCGCCGCCTCTCTTCAAGGACTGATCATGACCGCTCAACCGCTTTTCCCCTGGATCGGCGGCAAGCGAAAACTTGCCGGCTCGATCATCCCGCTTTTTCCCGATCACCAATGCTACGTCGAGCCATTCTGTGGTGCCGGCGGCATGTTTTTCAGCAAGCCGGAGTCGCCTTCGGAAGTGCTTAATGACATCAACCACGACGTGTTCAATTTGTTCCGTGTCGTGAAGCACCACTTCGAAGCACTCTACCTCGAGTTCAAATGGGCGCTTTCCAGCAGAGAGTATTTCCAGACTCTGCAGCGCACACCACCCGATACGCTGACCGACATCCAGCGTGCCGCCAGGTTCTTGTATCTACAAAAGCTCGCATTCGGCGGCAAAGTAAAAGGCCAGACGTTCGGCGCGTCCACCACGTCGCGGCCGAAGTTTAACCTGCTCACCCTCGAGCATGATCTGCAGGAGGTGCATTTCAGGTTGTCGGCCGTGACGCTCGAGCGAAAGCCGTGGGCGGAGATTGTTGAAGCGTATGACCGACCGCACACGTTGTTTTATTGCGATCCTCCATATTGGGATGTCGAAGGCTACGGCGTTGAATTTCCGATCGAGCAGTACATCGAGATGGCCACCCTGGCGACCACTATCCAGGGCCGCATGATCATCAGCATCAACGGACACCCTAAAATGCGCGAGGTATTCCGTGCGCTGCCATGCCGGGAATTCGAGTACAGCTACACGGTGGCCGCCGGCGACCAGCGGACCGATTGCGTGGAACTGGTGTTCGGTAATTGGGAGGGCGGCAAGGCTCCCAGGCCGAGGGAGATCCAAGCAGGTTTGTTCGGATAGAGCGCACTCGCGTGGCCGTCGGCACCCGAGTATTATCGAGCCGAATACAAGGAGGCCATTGTGACCGGATTGATACCGCAATCATTTATCGAGGATCTGCTCGGCCGGGTCGACCTGGTCGAGATCATCGGCCGCGAGGTTACACTCAAGCGTGCCGGCAAAAATCTCTCTGCGCGATGTCCGTTTCATGACGAGCGCACACCCTCGTTCACCGTCAACCCGGCCAGACAGTTCTACAACTGCTTTGGTTGTGGCGCCAGCGGCGATGCGATCAAGTGGGTGATGGCGCGCGAGCGATTGGATTTCCCGGCGGCCGTTGAGCGCCTGGCGCGAACTGTCGGCATGGAAGTGCCGCGGCCGCAGGACCAGCGCACAGATCCCGCCGCGGTCAAGCGAGAGCTTAGCGCCCTCGGCATGCTCGAGCGTGCAGCAGAACACTATGCAGAGCAGCTGCGCGATCACATCCACGCAGACCGAGCGCAGGGCTACCTGGCCGCGTGCGGACTGTCGGACACCACCCTGCGCGAATTCGGAGTTGGTTACGCACCGCCAGGCGGGCGGAATCTCAATAACATCGGGCGGCCGGAGATCCTCGAGCAGGCCGGCCTGGCGATCAATGCTGGCACCGCGCGTTACCGTGAGCGGTTCATCGACGACGTGGTTGTGCCTGTCCGAGACCAGCGCGGCCGCGTTGCTGGGTTCTGCGGCCGGCACCTCGGCGACGAAACACATGATCCAGTGATGACACCCGACTCCCACATATTCCGGAAAGGCGAACTGCTGTTTGGGTTGTTCGAGGCCCGGTCCAGGGTACGTGATCTCAAGCGGCTGATCATCGTCGAGAGCTACCTCGACGTGCTCGCACTGGTGCAGGCCGGCATTCGGAGCGCGGTGGCGCCCCTGGGCGGCGCCACCAGCAGCGCACACCTGCGGCAAGCATTCCGCTATGTCGACGACGTTGTGCTGTGTTTTCGTCCGGGCCAGATCGGCAGGGAGTCGGCGCGCCGCGCCCTCCTGCAGGCGGCCCCGGCGATGGAAGACGGCCGCAGTATTCGAATTGCATTCCTGCCGACCGAGGATAGCGTCGGTGAGATCGTCCGGGCCGGCGGTGCGGCCGCCATGAATGACTGCATCCAGCACAGCGCCAGGCTGAGCGATTACTGCATCGCGCACTGGCAGGTCGCGGCGGGGCCGGTCGATGCGACAGGCCGCGGCAACCGCCTGTGCGCACTGGCAGCGCCCACGCTGCGCCTGTTCCCCGACGGCCTTTATAGGCGCCTGCTCACCAGCCGCCTAGCCGAAATTGCCGGCGTGCCGCTTGTGGACATCGAGCGCCAGGCGCGCGGCGAGCACGCCGCCGGCGCTATCCCGCCTCCAGAGGCGGCTCGCGCCGCATGGACGCAGGCACCCGGGGTGGTGTTCGGCGCCGAAGCCCGGCTGATCAGGCTGCTGCTGGCTCTCCCGGAAGCGGTCGTGGCGATCAACGACGAGGATCTGCCGGCAGACGGCACGAGCGAGCACGTCGACGCGCTGAGGATTGTGGTACGTCTGGCCCGACAGCACGGCGCCGATGGCCCTGCAGCGCTGCTGGCGCGCTTGTGTGCCACGCGGGCCGGCCAACGCGTCGCCCGAATTGCAGCGGAGCTACCGGCGCCGGCGGGAGGCGTCGATCCCTGCATGCTTGCGGCAGCGGAGGTTGAGCAAATGAGGCGGCAGCGAGATTCAGGCGGAGATCTACAGGCCGCGTTAAGCGCCCTGGCCGCCCGACGGCGAGTCGGTCAGGGCGCTTAACGCGCTATATGACTTCTCCGCCGTGCCAAGGCTCTTCCCACGGCACGATATCGATTTCAAACAGCGCATACCCGTGTTTCCGCGCTGCCTCGGCCGTTGCGGCCTGAGCTTCGGGCGGGGCAAAGACATGACCAAGCGTCAAGCTTGGGCACACTTTCACGCCGGCAGGAAGCGTTTCCGCTGTAAATGAGGCGCCGACGTCCCATCCCGTGCACGGATACATGCTGATTTCCCCGCCGGGGTCGCCCAAAAAACCCTGACCCCACATAAGACCATCCCTCCACAACGTGACAGCGTAAGACGTGATCATGCCGCGAGGCCTATCCATGCTCGGCCAACGCCGCCTGCAGCGCCGTCACAATAAATTTGTTGACCGAGACCGACTCCCGGACCGCCTGAGCCTTGATCGCAGCCAGCAGCGACACAGGGACGCGCAGGGAGAGCGTGGCATACGCCTCTTTTTGTATTTTGCAATACAAATTACAAAATATTTTCAGTCATAGATACAAACCCGCTCTGAAGCCCTTGCGCTTGCGGGAGTTCGAGAAAGTGAGAGAAAACTGGGGCTCATACTCGCTTTCGTCGCGGCCCCCCAGGCCCATTTGCGCATCATCCACTCCCTCGGGGAGGTCCGGTTCGACTATGCCGGCGCAAAACATAATCACCGCGGCGCGGGCAGAACCAAGCGATAGTCCTGGCACGGAATAAACGACCACGCCTTGCCGGATGTAGTCCACCCGCCACGAGAGCAGCCCCCAGGCCGAATCGGCCTCGGCCGGTCTGCCCATCACTGCAGACTCATCGTCGAGCAGACTCATCGTCGACGCTGGTACGCGGTCAGTCGGGCGAGCGCCCAAGCAAAACTCAACAAAATTACGCCAGCCCATGCAATCCTCCTCTCCGCCAACTGCAATACCAACCGTCTGATACTTCGCGAGTTATCTCGTCCAGTCAAGCACTTAAGTTTTTCTACCCTGGAGACTGGGGGTGTGGTGGTCGTGGGTTCAAATCCCGCCACTCCGACCA
>Ga0182745_1000551_pt1 | contig 41200 bp, 31 predicted proteins | sample eDN3rd30CKraftBY_FD_128523 | JGI IMG/M metagenome (GOLD analysis project Ga0182745, IMG submission 128523) | Enriched backyard soil microbial communities from Emeryville, California, USA - eDNA 3rd pass 30_C Kraft BY (version 2) (version 2) | ecosystem: Environmental > Terrestrial > Soil >...
CCGTCTCACCCGCGAGGCCCGCCAGGACGCGTGGGTCGCCAATGTCACGGCTGTCCTCGAAGTACGCGTGGAAGAGGGCGGTGTGGAAGGGCGAGAAGCCGCCCGCGTCCTTGGCGAACTCCGCTGCTTCGAGGGCGAGCCGGCTGAGCGGCTGGAGGGTGGGCCGCTTCAACCTCAGGCCCCGCTGCTCGGCCATCGATGCGAGGGCGGGGGACCACCGCGCGCCCGGGGCGTCGGGCGTCTGAATCGGAGAGGGCCGCAGCTCGAAGGCCCGCCAGTGGATGTCGAGCTTCTTGCCCAGCGAGTTGCTGAGCTGCTCCAGCACCGGCAACTCGAGGTAGCAGAAGGGGCAGACGTAATCGCTCCAGACGTCGAGGCGGACCGGGGTGTCTGAGTGGGCCATGGGCGCGGCTCCTTGCGGTTCCCGGAGGGACGTTCATTCACGTTGAGCATCCGGGCGGAGGGGAGGAAGCCACGGCGCGGAGCAGGACCTTCCGCGGCCCGGCCGGGCGGGCGGGCCCACGCGGCCTGCCCGCGCTCCTCGGCCTATCCGCGGGGCGCGAGCGCCTGGACCAGGGACTCCATGAGCGCGGGAACGGTCCGGTGGCGCAGGATGGGCGCCGCCTGCCCGGCCCAGAGGGACACGAGGTCCGTGCGCCCGGCCTTGACGGCCGCGGGCTTCAGCTTCGACAGGAACCAGCTCTGGATGGGGAAGGGCGCCACCTCGTCCAGCCGGGACTTCATCTCCTCCGTCCAGCGGTTGCGCATGCCTCGCGCCAGCCGGCCCGTGAAGGCGCGGGTCAACGTGGTGTCCCGCGCCCGGTCGCTGAAGAGCAGCTCGCGGTGGGCGTCGGTCGTCCCGGACTCCTCACAGGCGAGGAACGCGGTGCCGAGCTGCGCGGCCTGGGCGCCCAGCGTGAGCACGGCGCGGATTCCGCGGCCGTCCGCGATGCCGCCCGCCGCGATGACGGGCGCCTTCACCCGGTCGGCGACGAGCGGCGTGAGCGCGAGTGTTCCCATCAACGAGTCCTCGGCGCGCGCGAGGAAGGACGGCCGGTGTCCGCCGGCCTCGAAGCCCGTGGCCACGATGAGGTTGACGCCGGCCGCGTCCAGGGCTTCGGCCTCCGCGAGCGTGGTGGCCGCGCCCGCGGTGAGGATGCCCCTGCGCCGGCACTCGGCGAGCACTGGCGCGGGCGGCACCCCGAACACGAAGCTGAAGACAGGGGGGCGGGCTTCGAGGATCGCCTCCACCTGCTCCTCGAAGCGATGGTGGAGGCGCTCGGGGGGCCGGGGTTTCTCGACGCCGAGCTCGCGGTAGTACGGCTCGAAGATGCGGTAGATGCGCTCGAAGTCCTCCGGGCTGAGTGCCTCCCCTCCGGCGTCGTGGTCGGAGACCCAGAGGTTCAGCGCGAAGGGTTTGTCCGTCAGCGCGCGAATCTGGCCCGCCACGCGGCCAATCTCGTCGGGAGGGAGATGGTAGGCGCCGTAGGAGCCGAGTCCTCCGAGGTTGGACACCGCCGCCGTGAGGCGCTCCGTGGAGAACCCACCGCCGAAGGGGCCCTGGATGATGGGATGGCGGATGCCCAGCTTCTGGACGGCGTCGCTCGCTCGGCTCTGGCTCATCGGGTGGCTCCTCGTTCCGGAATGGGCAGAGGCATAACCGCGGACATCGCGCGCCGGGTGGGAATCGACAGGGCGGTGCGGCGTCCATCGTCCGCGGCGCGCCGCTGGGCTTGTACCGGAAGGAGGGGGGGACGAGCGGGGCGTCCGCGGCGTGCACCAGGGCACCGGCTGCCAAAGCACCGGGCCGTGGCCACGGTTGGCTCCGGAGGCGTGATGCGCCCTCCTCGACGAAAGGGGTCAGTCATGAAGCTCAGGGTGATGGGGTTGATTGCCGGTCTGGCATGGGGTGGCGCTGCGCTGGCTCAGGGCTCGCAAGGTTCATCGATGCCGCAGGAACCAACGATGCCGCAGGACCCATCGAGTCAGCAGCCATCGAGCCAGCATCCATCGAGTCAGCACCCGTCGACCAGCGGGTCCCAGATGTCCGGTGGGATGGGCGGCAGTCAGGCACAGGGCCAGCAGGAGCTGAGCGGCTCCGTGGTGGCCATGCGCCGGGACAAGCTCTACATCAAGGACGAGAACGGCGCGGTGGTGCCCGTTGGCGTGAATCACTCCACGGAAATCGACGGGAAGCGCATCGAGAAGAGCCGGGACATCCACAGCCACCTCCGGCGTGAGTTCAAGGAGGGGGACCAGGTCCGGACCCGGTTCAACGTGGAGAAGACGACGGAGAACATGGCGTCTTCCATCGAGAAGACGAACAAGTAGCCCGTGGTCATCGAAAGCGCCGCGGTCTGGTGCGCGATGGAGCAGGTCCATTGCCGCCGGACCGCGGCTGTCATCGTCGGCGCGGGAGCGCGTGGTGGCTCAGAGATTGAAGCCCACGTTGCCGACGGAGATGCTCGGGCCGAAGATGAAGGACCATTTGCTGGACGGCACGACCGGGTCCAGCGCGGGGTCGCCTCCCGTGCGCCGCCGGATGTCGCCGCGGAACTCGTAGGCCATCCACGCCTGCGCGCCCACGGCGGCGCCGGGGCCAATGGGCACACGCAGGCCCAGGCCGAGGACCACCGCGAGCGTGGGCGGGAACTGGATGTCTCCCGACTGCGGAACGAGCCCCAGGCCCATCAAGCCCGCTTCGATGCCCAGCAGCCGCTCCTGGCCTTCGTTGTTCAACAAGGCGAGGCGCGACACGACGCCGAAGTTGATGGCCAGCTGCCCGGTGGGCTCGGTGGCGCGGTAGAGGCCGGCGGGAATGGCGGCCGTCGTGTACAGCCGGAAGAGGCCGCCGGTGACGATGGCCGTCCACTGCGCGGAGGGCAGGCCCGTGCGGTCCGTGGTGCTCAAGGCGTAGCGTGACTCGTCCGCCACGTGGGACACCTGCACGGTGATGCGGTCGTACTGCCCCAGGTTGCCCGGGACGGGGATGTCACGCTGGTCTCCCTGCGGGCGCAGGAACATGCGCTGCTCGACGTTGCTCTCGCTTCGCGCCGAGCCGTCCGGCCGGGTGACGTTGATGCGGAGGACGACCTCCTGGTTGCCTTCCTCGGGCTTCAGCCGTTCCCGGTGCACGATGACGCGGCACGTGTTGCGCATCGCATAGGGAATCCGGTGGGGGCGGCTCGGCTCCAACTGTTGGTCCTTGCCCTCCGCGTTCGCGCAGACGAACTCCACCAGGTTCTCGATGCGGGTGGGCACGCTCGCCTCACGCACCACGCGCTGGAAGCGCTCGTCCACCAGCACGAGGTCCGTGGTGGCCAGCTCCGCGGGCAGCGTGGGGAGCCGGTAGCCGAAGCGCAGCGCGACGAACGCGCCGGGCGCGGCCTCGCCCTGGATGAGGGTGGCGGACTCGCGCGTCGTGACGCTGTAGGCGCCCGGCAGCGGCTCCAGCACGAAGCGGCCCAGGCCCGCGTTGGAGGCCATGTGCACCTCCGCGGGCCGGTTGGTGGGGATGAAGTCGATGGAGCCATGCCCGGGGAGCACGAGGCTGGCGCGCGGGACGGGCAGGGGCAGGGTCTTCGCCGTCTCCGAGGCCACCACCGAGCCATCCTGCCGCGAGGTCAGCGCGGTGATGGTCACCTGCTGGTCGGACGTGCCGCCGGTGCGCAGCAGCACGTAGGTGCCCTCGGCCAGCTTCACCACGCGCTCCACGCGGACGCGGAGGCCGTTGACGGTCCACACCAGGGTGCGCGGGTCATGCGCGCAGACAGGGTCGAGCCGGACCACGAGCGCGGAGTTCTCCGCGCCGCGCAACACCGAGCCCTCCACGGCGGTGAGCGGGCAGGCGAGCACGGACAGCGTGGTGGTGATGACCTGGTCCAGCGCGTCGCCGCGCGCGAAGAAGACGCGGGGCACCAGGCGCGCGCGCAGCGTGACGGTCGCGTCCACGCCCGGGACGTTGCGGACGGAGATGAAGCCCTCATCGGGCTCGCAGCGCGCGATGCCGCAGTCGGCGGTCGCGATCGCCTCGGAGTGGCTGATGGGGACGCTGCCCGGGCCCTTGGACACGTCGATGCCGTTGGACAGGACCAGCGGCTCGGTGAGGATGGTCCGGCCGGGCCGGATGCGGAGCGACTCGGGGTCCAGCAGGTTGCCGTTGGCGTCGTACGTCTTCACATCCGGACCGGTGCGTCCGTACGGCGGAATCCAGTAGAGCGCCGTGTCCGTGGGGAGCCCCTGCGGCACGGGCACCGCGCAGTCCGCGAGCCCCCTCGGCTTGGACGGGGAAAGGCAGACGTCCTGGCCCTCCATGGTGGGGCGCTCCGGTTCGCCGCGCGGCTTGCCGGACCAGGCGACGCCCACGTTCAGGAGCCCCACGCCGCGCAGCTCCAGCCGGCCTTCGTCCGGATAGAACGAGGTGCCCGAGGCGTCGATGCGCGGGAGCGGGCCGGTGGCAATCACCGTGACCGTCTTTTCGCTCGTCGCACACTGCGCGGGCGTATCCGCGACCTTGAGGTCCAGCGTTCGCGCGCTGTCATCCGGTCTGGCGGGCGGGTGCATGGAGCGCGCATCCGGCCCCAGGCTCCAGCCGTTGCGGATCGGACCGCAGATGACCCCCTGGGTCAGCACCTCGACCGGCCTGCCGCCCTCGGGCACTTGCACGACGGGAGCGGCGGCGGCGAGTCCCGCGGCCAGCAGCGAGGTGAGGACGACGAGGCGGGCAGGGCGCATCACTTCGCTAAAGAGCGAAGGATGCCTCCACCGTCAAGCCCGATTGCCCGCGGGTATCAGACCGCGGGCTGCGCCTCGATGCCCAACGCCTCATGGGCGAACCGGAACATTCGCTCATTGAGCTTTCCAAGAAACTCAAGCGGGTGCCGGCCCGAGCGGTCCGCCGCGTCCTCCAGCTTCTCCTTGCACCGCAAGTCGGCGCAAAGGTTCACTCCCACGCGCCGCTTGTTGTCCACGGCGGTGGTGAGCAGGCACACCTCGTGGGCCGAGCCGTCACTGTGGCACCACTCACACATGCGGGTGACGGGCTCGCCGCCCAGCGAGTCCCGGCGGAAGATGATGCCAATGGGCTTGCGGCTGCCGGGCGCGGAGAAGACGAGGTACACGCGCGCGCCGGAGGTCTCCGTCCAGGCCAGGTAGTCGCGCACGAAGAGCGGGAAGGTGATGCCCTGCGGCATCTCGATGGCGCGGCGGTCGCTCGGGCGGAAGGACTCGATGAGCGCCCGGTCGTTTTCGAATCGGAACACGGCTGCTCCTTGGCGAAACCCTGCCCCTAACAGCCGGTCAGGTCCGATTCCACCGGAACTCACCCGCGAGGCGGGTGCCCGCCTGGGGCCGCGGGGGGCCTCCCGCGAGGCGAGCGGGTGCGGCACGATTGCGCGGAGGGCGGGACACGGACGCCCAGGGACCATGTTGAAACCGAGGCGAGGGAGTGTGCCCATGTCACGTCCGCAGCGCTGTCCCCATCTCCGTGTCGCCATCGTGGGCAGCGGCTTCGCGGGCCTGGGGATGGCCATCCGTCTCAAGCAGGAGGGCATGGAGGACTTCCTCGTCTTCGAGCGCGCGGCCTCGCTGGGCGGCGTCTGGCGCGACAACACCTATCCGGGGTGCGCGTGCGACGTCCCGTCCCATCTCTACTCGTTCTCGTTCGCGCCCAATGCCCGGTGGTCCCGCGCGTACTCGCCCCAGCCGGAGATTCACGCCTACCTGCGCGCATGCGCCGACCGCTTCGGCCTGTCGCCGCACCTGCGCTTTGGGCACGCGCTCATCGAGGCGGCCTGGGACGAGCGCGCGCAGCGCTGGCGCCTGGAGACGTCCGCGGGACGTTACACCGCGGACCTGCTCGTCTCCGCCGTGGGCGGGCTGAGCGAGCCCGCGGTTCCCAGCCTGCCCGGCCTGACATCGTTCCAGGGCAAGGTGATGCACTCGGCGCGGTGGGACGGCGGGTACTCGCTGGCCGGGAAGCGGGTGGCCGTCATCGGTACCGGGGCCTCCGCCGTCCAGTTCGTCCCCCGCATCCAGCCTCAGGTGGAGCGGCTGCTCCTCTTCCAGCGCACGCCGCCGTGGGTGCTGCCGCGAGAGGACCACGACATTGGCGCCCGGGCCCGGTGGCTCTTCCAGCGGGTGCCAGGGGCTCGCCGGCTCCTGCGCTGGGGCCTCTACCTGACGCGGGAGGTCTCGGTCCTCGGGTTCTTGAACCCGTGGCTGCTGCGGCTCGCCCAGCGGCGGGCGCTGAGACACCTGCGGCGCTCCGTGGCGGACCCTGTCCTGCGCGAGAAGCTCACGCCCCGGTACGTCATGGGGTGCAAGCGCATCCTCGTCTCCGATGACTACCTCCCCGCCCTCACGCGGGAGAACGTGGACGTCATCACCTCGGGGATTCGGGAGGTGCGCGAGCGCTCTCTCGTCACCCAGGAGGGCCACGTGCATCCGGTGGACGCCATCATCCTCGGCACGGGGTTCCGCGTGACGGACATGCCCATCGCTCATCACATCCGGGGGCGCGGGGGGCGCACGCTCGCCCAGGTGTGGGATGGCACTATGAAGGCGCACCTGGGGACCTCGGTGAGCGGCTTTCCCAACCTCTTCATGCTCCTGGGGCCGAACACCGGGTTGGGGCACACGTCCGTCATCCTGATGATGGAGAGCCAGATGGAGCATGTGCTGGGCGCGCTTCGTTACGTGGAGGGGCGGGGGCTGGCCGCGGTGGAGCCCTCGGACGAGGCGCAGGCGCGGTTCGTCCGGCAGCTCGACACCCGGATGGCGGGGACCGTGTGGGCGACCGGGGGCTGCAAGAGCTGGTACCAGGACGCCACCGGCCGGAACTCCACTTTGTGGCCGGGGTCCACGCTGTCGTTCCGCCGGCGCGTGGCGCATTTCGAGCCTTCCGAATACGTGGCCATTCCCCGCCGGTCCGGGCCGGAGTAGACATGCCGAATCGGACGGTGATGGGCACCGCCCCCCTTCTTCTGGAGGCTTTGTGAACACGCCCCTTGTGCTTGCCGCAGTGGAACTCCTGTTCGCCTCGGGGGCGCAGGCCGCCTAAGCCGGCCACGAAGGTCCCGCACAGCGTGGTCCCGCTCCCCTCGGGGTGCCCTGAAGAACCAGGTGCGCCACAGGCACCGCTGTGTCCGGAGTCCTTCAACCATGTCGCTCGAATCCCTCGGCTGGGGTCCAGCCTTCATCGACGCATTCACCTCCCTCGCCTCGCAGTCCACGTCGCCCCTCGTGCCTGGCCGTGTCGTGCGCCAGCAGCGGGGCCTGCTCACCGTCCAGACGCAGTCGCGCGTCCTGCTCGCGCGGACCGCTGGGCGGCTCCTCCATCAGGCGCCCGGGGCTGAAGCCCTGCCTGCCATCGGAGACTGGGTGGCGCTCCAGCTCCCCGAAGGCGAAGGGGAGGCGCTCATCCACGCGGTGCTGCCGCGCACCAGCGTGCTCACCCGGCGCGAGGCCGGCGGTGAGCACGAGGGCCAGCTCATCGCCGCCAACCTCGACCTCGTGTTCCTCGTCGCCGGGCTGGATGGCAACTTCAACCCTCGCCGCATCGAGCGGGCGCTCACCCTGGCGTGGAGCAGCGGCGCCTCCCCCGTGGTGGTGCTCACCAAGGCGGACCTCCATCCGGACGCGGCCGCGCTCGTCGCCGAGGTGGAAGACCTGGCCCCGGGCGTCCCGGTGCTCGCGCTGAGCGCCTGGACGGGAGAGGGCCTCGCCGCGCTGGATGCGTCCCTCCCCACCGGGAAGACGGGGGCGCTGGTCGGCTCCTCCGGCGTGGGCAAGTCCACGCTGGTCAACCGGCTCCTGGGCGAGGCGCGGCTGGGGACCCAGGCCGTGCGCGCCGAGGACAGCAAGGGGCGCCACACCACCACGCACCGCGAGCTGTTCGTGCTCCCCGGCGGCGGGCTGCTCATCGACGGGCCCGGCATGCGCGAGCTGGGGCTGTGGGGCGACGAGGATGAGGGCCTCCTCCAGGCGTTCTCGGACATCCTCGAACTCGCAGAGGGCTGCCGCTTCTCGGATTGCGAGCACCAGCGCGAGCCGGGATGCGCGGTGAGGGAGGCGGCCGCCACCGGTGCGCTTTCGAAGGCGCGGCTCGCCAGCTACGAGCGGCTGCGGCGCGAGCGGGCGTACCAGGCCCGCCAGTCGAGCGCGTCCGCGGAGCGGGAGCATCGGCGTCTGGAGCGGAGCCGGACGTTGATGGGCTGGGAGGCCACTCGCTCCAAGCGCCGGCGCGATTGATGCCCGCGCGGGGCGGGGGGCGGCTGGATTGACCGCCTCTCGACTGCCCGGCCGCGGACCTCGCGGCCGGGCACCCTCCGCGCTCGAGGGGCGTGCCTATACTCCGCGCCCATCATGAAGAAGGACTCGCTCAAGGCCTATCTGCGCCGCACGTTCCGGTGGGACCTCTGGATGATGCTGGGCCCCGCGGTCGTCATCGTCAGCATCGCGTTCGCCGTCACCTTCTACTTCGTCAAGCCCGCGCCGCCGAAGACGCTCGTCATCGCCGCGGCCGGGGATGAAGGCGGCTTCCGGTACTTCGCGCGCAAGTATCAGGAGTACCTCGCCAGGCACGGCATCGCGGTGGAGATCCGCCCGACGGAGGGGTCGCTCACCAGCATCAAGCTGCTGGAGGACGAGCGCTCCGGGGTGGACGTCGCCTTCGTGCAGAGCGGGACGTCCGATGCCTCGGTGGCGCCTCGCATCGTGTCGCTGGGGAGCCTGTCCTATGTCCCCTTGTGGGTCTTCTACCGGGGCGCGCCCATCCGGGACCTGAACGCGCTCCAAGGCAAGCGCATCGTCGTGGGGCCCGAGGCGAGCGGGACGCGGGCCCTGTCCCTGAAGCTGTTGCAGGCCAATGGCGTGGGCGCCGCGCCCACGGAGCTGCTGGAGCTGGGGCGCGACGAGGGCATCGAGCTGCTCAAGCAGGGCAAGGTCGACGCCGTCTTCATCGTGTCCCCGGCGGAGTCGCCGCCCATCCAGCGGCTGGCGGCGGTGCCGGACGTGCAGATCCTCAGCTTCTCGCGAGCGGAGGCCTACGCCCGCCGCTTCCCCTTCCTGTCCCGGCAGGTGCTGCCGCGCGGCGTCTTCGACCTGGGGAAGGACGTGCCGGACCATGACGTGGTGCTGCTGTCGCCCACCGCGAACCTGGTGGCGACGGACTCGCTCCACCCGGCGCTGGCGTACCTGCTGATGCGCGCCGCCAGTGAGGTCCATGGCAAGGCGGGGATTCTGGACCGCACGGCCGAGTTCCCGGCGGCGCTGGAGGCGGGCTTTCCGCTCAGCAGCGAGGCGCGCCGCTACTACGAATCCGGCGTGCCATTCCTCCAGCGGTACCTGCCGTTCTGGGCGGCCAACCTGGTGGACCGGCTGTGGGTGATGCTGGTGCCCTTCATCGCCGTCCTGGTGCCCCTGGGACGCGTGGCGCCGGCGCTGTACCAGTGGCGGGTGCGCTCGCGCATCTTCCGTTGGTACGCGCGGCTGAAGGAAATCGAGCTCCAACTGGAGGAGAGCCCGGGACGGGAGATGCTGGACGACATGCTGCAGCGGCTGGACGAAGCGGAGCGCGAGGTGAACCGCATCCCCATGCCCCTGGCCTACGCGGAGAACCTCTACTTCTTCCGGGAGCACGTCGACGTGGTCCGCCGCCGGCTGGTCCGGCGCATCTCCGACTCCACCGGGCCTGTCCCCGCGCCGCTCCCGGACACGGAGCGGACCGCGTAGTCGCGCGGGCCACGCGGCGCCCGGCCCACCCCGGCGCAGTGGGCCAGCGCGAGGAGGAAGACGTTGTCGTCGGTCCACACGCGCCGTCCGGGGACGTCCGGCGGCGCCTGCACCGGCTCGAAGGGCAGCTCCCGCGCGGTGGCCGCGATGACGAGGCTGGCCGGGGCGAGCCGGTGGGCCCATACGCATCGTGAATGTGCGCGGCTGTGGGCGGGCGCGAGCCCTGGCGGCTCGGAGAAAAAATGCAGGGCCCGCTCAAGGTTTTCGGCGCCGTGCGTTTTGAATTTCGAAGTGGGGGATGGGGAGGGAGCAAGCCCGGGGGGGCTGTTGCTTCCAGAGGTGGAGGGCGCCCCGTAGTCGGGGAGCGCAGTCATTGGGAGCACGTCGAGGGGGCGTGCTCCCAGTGTTTTTTTCGAGAGCTCTCGTCAGAGTGGCTCACGCGGCGGGGAGTGCGTCGGGGGGCGCGCTCCCCGCTGTGTTTTTTCGGGGAGCGGCGCGCCGGGCAAGGGCTCCGGGCGCCGGCCCGACGTGGGTGGCTACTCGGCGTTGGACGAGGGGAGCACCTTGATGGGCTGCCCGTCGTCGCCCGTCACCACGGTGCCCAGGGTCTTCTGCTGCTCGGCCGTGGGCGTACCGATGGTGAAGCTGGACACCTTCGACAGGTGCGTGCCCCGGAAGATGCCCGTGACGGTGACCACCAACAGTGACTGACCCTCACCCGGGGTGAAGCTGACGTCGAGCTCGGACACGGCGTCCTGGACGAAGCTGGCGCCCGCCACCGGGGTGGCCGCGCTCTTCACCTCCAGCCCGTCCACGCCGGAGATGCTGACCTGGACCTCGGTCGCCGGCGCGTCGAAGCGCAGGGTGACGCGGGCCTGGTCCTCACCGACCCGCGCGTCCACCTTCACGGGGGCAGCGGTCTTCTGGGTGTCGGCGCTGTCGGTGGGCGTGGCGTTGGACTTCGACTGGGAGGTGCAGGCCACGGGCGCCGTGAGCGCGAGGAGGCCGGACAGGGCTGCGATTGCCTTGATGTTCATGTGCGCTCCGGAATCACTCGCTGGTGATGGAGAGGGTGGGAAGGGGGCTGTAGGCGCCGATCGTCTCCTTGAAGCCGAAGACGACGGCGACATAGGGCGCATCGGCACGGGTCGTGATGGTGACGCGTTCATCGCCGGCGTAGCTGGCGTCGGAATAGGCCAGGAGCCGGCCCTCGCCGTAGACCTGGACGCCCACGTCCTCTTTCATGTGCGTGGCGGTGATGGTCATCGTGCGGCCGGTGCCGGTGAAGACGAAGTACTGGTTCTGCTCGCGCTTGTTGAAGTCGTTGCCGCCCCGGAGCGGGACGCTGGCGGCGTACGGGGTGGACGTCACGTTGGTGTACATGCCGCGCAGCTGCGCGTCGCCGTCGCCCCAGTCCGAGGTGATGGAGCCGATGTTGTAGAAGGCCAGCAGCGCGTCCACGTCCGCCGCGTTCACGCCGGGCTGGGCCTTGAGCCCGTTGATGAACGAGCCGATGGTGGTCACCGCGGGCGTCGACTTCTGCGGGCCCACCAGCACGTCGTAGAGGATGCCGATGTCATAGGACACGCGGTCGAACGGCTCGTTGGTCCCGGAGTCGTGGAGGTCATAGAGGAGGCGGAAGACGCTCATCTCGGAGAAGGCGCCCCGGCTCGGGTCGTCGGTGGTGGGCGTGGGCTCGCTCTCCGCGTCGAAGCCGAAGGTCACCAGCGAGGAGCCGCTCCACAGCGAGTCGACGTAGATGGGCTCCGGCAGGATGATGCTCGCGAGCGCGTTGCCGTATCCCTCGCCGAAGGCGATGCGCGGGTCCAGGATGTCACCGCTGGAGTGCGGCCCGCCCGGGCTGTCCGCGCGCGACAGGTTGGCCTCGAAGAAGTGCCCCCACTCATGGACGATGACGTGGGCGTCGAACTCGTCCGTGTCCACGCCTTCCCGTCCGAGCACGTAGATCTCGTTCTCCGAGAACGAGTAGTGCGAGGTGCCAATCTGCCCCACGGCCTTGTTGCCCGACTGCGGGACGTTCTTCGGGCTCCAGTTCACCTTGAGCTGCGGGAAGTCGACCGGGCGGACGTCCATGAAGGCCCGCGCCGCGGTGTACATGGTGTCGAGGATGGCGAAGGGCGCCGCGGCGCGCTGGCTCGCGGTGTAGCCGGACCCCGACCAGCCGTGGGCGGCGTGCAGGTTCTTGGTCGTGACCGAGGGGGTGATGTTGTCTCCCCCCCCCCAGATGGCGTTGTTGGCGGTGTTGTCCTCGACTTGGATTGGCGGCGTGGCCGTCTTGGCGAGCGCGACCACCGACAGGGTCCCTGTGCCGGAGGGCCGATAGGTGAGGGTGTAGCGCCCCTGCTCGTTGGTCGTTCCATCGGCGAGGACCCGCGTCCCCTGGCGCACCTGCACGACGGCGTTGCGCAACGGCCGCGCGGAGGCGTTGGCGAAGTCCAGCGTGCCCCGGCGCGTGGAGGGCGAGTAGACGGCCGGGACGAAGTCATAGGTTACGGTACCGCTCAGCGTGACGGGGTCCCCCGTCCAGCCGCCATCGTCCTCGTCGTCATCATCGCCGAAACACGCAGGTGCCAGCGCCAGGGTGAATGCGAGTGCCAGAGCCCTGCGGGCGAGGCCTCGCGTCGAACTGCGCGTCACGTCCATTCGGTTCTCTCCCGCCTTCCCTCGCGCATTCGAGGGCATGCGGGGCATTGTCGACAAGTACACCGCCAACTTCAAACGCCCATTGACCGCGTGGCTTCAGGGCAGGGGGCCGTCGACGAGCCGCAGCACGTCCGCCAGCACGCCGGCGGCCGTCACCGCCGCGCCCGCGCCATAGCCACGAATCACCAGGGGAGTGGGGCTGTAGCGCTCCGACGTGAAGCTGAGCGCGTTTTCTCCGCCCTTCACCGCGGCCAGCGGGTGCGCGAGGGGGACAGGCACGAGCCCGACGGAGCAGCCGTCCTCGGTGACGCTGCCCACGTAGCGCAGCACCTTGCCCTCCTGGCGCAGCGCCTCCACGCGGCGCTGGAAGGCGGCGTCCACCTGGGGGAGTCGGGCGAGGAAGTCGTCCACGGAGCCGGTGGCGTCGAAGTCCGGAGGCAGCAGCGAGTCCAGGGCCACCTGCTCCAGCTCCACGCCGCGGCCCAGCTCGCGCGCGAGGATGAGCACCTTGCGCGCCACGTCCGTTCCGTGCAGGTCATCGCGCGGGTCCGGCTCGGTGAAGCGCTTCTCCATGGCGGTGCCCACCGCGCGGGACAGGGGGACACCCTCCTCGGTGAGGCCCAGGATGAACGACAGCGAGCCGGAGAGGATGCCCTCCACGCGCAGCACCCGGTCTCCGGTGCGCAGCAGGTTCTTCAGCGTGTCGATGACGGGCAGCGCCGCGCCGACGTTCGTCTCGTAGAGGAAGCGCCGCTGGTGACGGGAGGCCGTCTCGCGCAGCTTGCGCCAGTGGCTCCACCGGCCGGCGTTGGCCTTCTTGTTGGCGGTGACGACATGGAGCCCGGCCTCCATCAGCGAGGGATAGGCGAGCGCCACCTCCTCGCTGCTGGTGCAGTCCACGAAGACGGGGCGGCCCGGCCGCTTGGCGCGGGCCCAGTCGCGGACGGAGTCCAGCGGCGCGCCCTCCTGGCCCTCCGCGAGCCGCGCCTGCCAGTCCCCGAGGGGCAGGCCCTCGCTGGCGGCCACGAAGCGCTTGCTGTTCGCGATGATGCAGACGCGCAGGTCCAGTCCATGGGCGCGCAGCTTGGGGGCCTGCTGGTGCACCTGCTTGAGCAGCTCGCCGCCCACGCTGCCCACGCCGGCCAGCAGCAGCTCCACGACCTCCGTGGTGCCGAAGCAGCGGCCGTGGACGTGGGCCAGGGCGCGCGGGCCGTCCGTCTCCGAGATGACGGCGGAGATGCTGCGCTCGCTGGAGCCCTGGGCGATGGCGGCGATGCTGCATCCCACTTCCGCCAGCGCGCTGAAGAACGTCCCCGCCACGCCCACGCGGTGGCGCATCCCGTCACCGACGATGCTGAGCACGGCGAGCCCGCGCTGCTGCTCGATGGCGTCCACCTTGCCCGCGGCGCGCTCCATCTCGAAGGCCGTCTCCAGGGCCCGCACGGCGCGCTCCGCGTCGGCCTGCTGGACGCAGAAGCTGATGGAGCACTCGCTGGAGCCCTGGGTGATGAGCACCACGGAGATGCTGGCGTGCGCCATGGCCTCGAAGACGCGGGCGGCGGTGCCCGGCACGCCCTTCAGTCCGGAGCCGGCGAGGTTCACCAGCGCGATGCCGGGCAGGAAGGACAGGCCGCGCACGGGATGCTCGGGCGGCGCGGCGTCGTCGGTGACGCGGGTGCCCGGCTGCTCGGGGCGGAAGCTGTTGCGGACTCGCACGGGGATGCCGCGCTCGCGCGCGGGCGCAATCGTCTTGGGGTGGAGCACCTTCGCGCCGAAGTAGGCCAGCTCCATGGCCTCCTCGAAGCTCACCTCCGGAAGGGGGAAGGCCTCCGGGACCAGGCGCGGGTCCGCGCTGAAGATGCCGTCCACGTCCGTCCAGATTTCCAGCAGCGCCGCGTCCAGCGCGGAGGCCGCCAGCGCCGCCGAGTAGTCCGAGCCGCCGCGGCCCAGGCACATCGTCTTGCCCTTGCTGTCACCGCCGAAGAAGCCCGGCATCAGCAGCAGCTCCGGTCCCCCCTCCTTCCGGAGGTGCGCGAAGCGCGCGCGGCTCTCTTCCTGGAGGGGCGTGGCCTGGAGCGGGTCGCCCGCGCAGAGGATGACGTCACGCGGCTCCACCGCGTGCGGCGCCAGCCCGCGCGCGTCCATCAGCGCTCCCAGGATGAGGCACGAGGCGCGCTCGCCCAGGCCGGACAGGTGCGCGAGCACGGAGGGCGTGCATTCCCGCAGCAGCCCCACACCCTGGAGCAGGCCCCGCAGCTCCATGGACAGCGTGGACAGCCCATCCTCCAGCGCGCGCAGCCGGCCCTCGCCCAGCTCCGCCGCCAGCTGCCCGGCGATGCCACGGTGGACCTCGTCGAAGCGGCCGTGGAGTGACTCCACCGGCTGGCCCTCCTGGGCGGCGCGGGCCGAGTCCACCAGGAGGTTGGTGATGCCCGACACCGCGGAGGCGACCACCATCACCCGCGTCTCCTGGCGTGCCGCCGCCACCAGGTCCACCACGCCGCGCATCCGCTCGGCGTCGCACACGCTCGTCCCGCCGAACTTCATCACCCTCATGGCCGCACCTCCCGGCGAGCGGCGGGGCCTGGGGAGTGCTGCCTGCGGGACGGCGTCTGGAGGGTGGGCTGCATTCGGGGCTCCTGAGGCGTTCGACAACAAAAAAGCCCCGCGCCGGAGAGCGCGGGGCCGAGCTGGAAACCAACGTGTTTCCGAAGCTAGACCACCCGCGCCCGGCGGGAAGTCGTGGTGGTGGTGGTCAGGGCGCACGTCACGCGGCACGGGTGGGAAGGACGCATCGCCCCCTCGCACCGCATGTCCTGGCCGTTGACGCCGCTCATGAAACGAAGGCTGGCCGAACTTGCCGCAGCAAGTCAAGCAGGGGGCCCGGCTCACGCGCGTGAGCGCAAGCCCTCCCTGGCGTTCAGCTCGCCAGCCGCACGACCACCTGGGTGAGGCCGTAGACGAGCACCGCGGTGAGGGCGGATGCGGGGATGGTGAACACCCAGGCCCAGATGATGCGGCCCGCGACGCCCCACTTCACCGCGCGCCAGCCACGCGTGGCGCCCACGCCGACAATGGCGCCGGTGATGGTGTGCGTGGTGGACACCGGGATGCCGAGCTGGGCGAGCGCGATGATGGTGACGCCGCCGCCCGTCTCCGCCGCGAAGCCGCCGATGGGCGCCAGCTTCGTGAGGCTGTGTCCCATGGTGCGCACGATGCGCCAGCCGCCGAAGAAGGTCCCCAGGGCGATGGCCGCGTGACAGGAGATGATCATCCACCAGTCGATGTGGAACGGCCGGTCCTTCCAGATGGTGCCGAAGAGCACCACCGCGATGATGCCCATCACCTTCTGCGCGTCGTTGGTGCCGTGGCTGTAGGAGAAGATGGCGGACGAGACGAGCTGCAGCCGGCGGAACCACGTGTCCACCTTCAGCGGCGTCTGGCGGTGCACCGCCCACGTGCTCAAGATCATCAGCCCGATGCCCAGCGTCATGCCGATGAGGGGCGACAGCACGATGAAGGCGGCAATCTTCGCGATGCCCGAGCCCACCAGGCCGGCGAAGCCGAGCACGGGCAGGGTGGCGCCAATCATCCCGCCCGCCAGCGCGTGCGACGACGAGGAGGGGAGGCCCCACCACCAGGTCAGCAGGTTCCAGACGATGGCGCCCATCAGCGCGGCGAAGATGACGGCGAGCACCGCGTTGGGGCCCTGGGCCCGGAGCATCTCGAAGTTGATGATGCCCTTGCCCATGGTGTTGGCCACGTGGACGCCTCCACCAAAGGCGGCCACGAAGTTGAAGAAGGCGGCCCAGGCCACGGCCAGGTTGGGCGACAGCACTCGGGTGGACACCACGGTGGCGATGGAGTTCGCCGCGTCGTGGAATCCATTGATGAAATCGAAGATGAGTGCGACCCCGACGATGAGGATGACGGCGGCGAGTAGCATCTCAGCTGTGCTCCAGCACCACGCCTTCGATGACGTTGGCCACCGACTGGCACTTGTCGGTGGCCGTCTCGATGAAGTCGTAAATCTCCTTCCACTTGATGATGAGCAGCGTGTCCGCGCCGCTCTTGAAGAGCCGGCCGACCCCTGAGCGCAGGGCCTCGTCCGCCTGCGCCTCCAGGCGCTTGATCTCCTTGCACCCGGCGAGAATCTGCTCGGGCTTCTTGATGAGGCGCAGCGCGGCCACCACCTCCTGCACCTTCTGCGTGGACAGCACGAGCAGGCGCGCCAGCTCCGTGGCGTCCGGCAGGCTCTCCGGAATCTCGTAGTAGTGCAGGCGGGAGGCGGCGGCGTTCGTCAGGTCCAGCACGTCATCGATGCGGGAGAGCAGCGTGTGGATCTGCCCCCGGTCGAACGGGGTGATGAACTGCTGGTGCAGGCGGAGGAAGGCCGTGTGGGTGACCTCGTCTCCCCGGAGCTCCGCGTTCTTGAGCGCCTGGACCCGCGCGGCGACGTCGCGGTAGTCGCTGAGCAGCTCATGAAGCATCTTCGCGCCTTCGACGGTGACGGCACATTGCGCATCGAAGTCGTCGAAGAACTCGTCCGACTTGGGCATCAGCTTCTCGAGCATCCGTCCCTCCAAGTCGCCTGGTCGCAGGCGACGCCGTTCATGAGGGCCGGTGACATGCCTGCCGCGGGCCCCTGGCGCGCCCGTGACTACCCTAAGTGGAGAGAATCGCCAGCCTTCCTTTCTGCTTGCTTGCGGTTTCTGCCCTCGCTAGAGGCGCGCGTTTCGGCGCAGAGGGGGAGGCCCGGGCACGCCGCCCCGCCCGGCGGCCGGCCGCTCAGACGGCAATGACAATCTTCCCGAAGTGCGCGCCGGACTCCATGTATCGCAGGGCCTCGCGCGCCTGCTCGAAGGGGAAGCTCCGGTCGATGACCGGCGTGAGCCGTCGCTGGGTGATGAGGCGGTTCATGTCCTCGAACATGGCGCGGCTGCCCACGTAGGTCCGCTGGACGTCGAGCTTCTTCGGCTCCACCAGCGCGGGCTCGGGCCGGGCGAAGCCGCCGCTGAGCATGCCGATGAGGGAGATGTGGCCTCCTGGCCGCGTGGCGCGCACGGAGTGGGGGAAGGTCTGCTCACCGGCCACCTCCAGGACGTGGTCCACCCCCTGTCCGCCGGTGAGGGCCAGGACCTGCTCCTCCCAGTCCGGGTGCTGGCGGTAGTTGATGGTGCCGTCCGCGCCGAGCCGCCGGGCATGCTCCAGCTTGGTGTCCTGGCTGGAGGTGATGATGACGCGCGCGCCCAGCGCCTTGGCGAACTGGAGCGCGAAGATGGAGACGCCGCCGGTGCCCTGCGCCAGCACCGTCTGGCCCGGCTGGAGCCGGCCCTCGGTGACCAGGGCGTTCCAGGCGGTGACGGCCGCGCAGGGGAGCGTGGCGCCTTCCTCGAAGGACAGGTGGTCCGGTAGGAGCACGAGCCCCTCCGCGTCCACGACGACGGACTCCGCCAGCACGCCATCCACGCTGCCGCCCAGGGCGTTCTGCGTCTTCTCCGGCGTGGCCGGGCCGTCCGTCCACGTCTGGAAGAAGGTGGGGGCCACCCGGTCACCCGGCGTCACGCGTGAGACGCCCGGGCCCACGGCCACCACCTCGCCCGCGCCGTCCGAGGCGGGGATGAGGGCGTCGGGGCGCGCGCCCGGATAGCGGCCCAGGGCGATGTAGAGGTCGCGGTAGTTGAGGGACACCGCCCGGATGCGCACCAGCGCCTGGCCCGGCCCCGGCTTGGGCTCCGGCCGCTCCACCTGGACCCAGGCATCTACGCTTCCTGTCTGCTGCAACGCATAGGCTCTCATGGCCGCATCACTAGCCACGGTCCTCCGGGGCCGCCAGACAGCGGGCGAGCGAGGGGGCCACCTGTCAGGAGGGTTCGCTTGGAGTGAAATGTTCTGGAGCGCGGGCGCGCGGCAGGGCCGGGGGGGCAAGGGGGTGGGCAGGGGCGGCAAAGCCGGGTAGATGCAGGCTGCGGCGGGGGAGCGGCCCTCCGGGTGGGACGCCCCAGCCGCTTCCCCGGGTTCTCACATGATGCCGATTCGCCCCACGCCCCTGTCAGTCGCGCCGATGATGGACTGGACGGACCGGAACTGCCGGTACTTCCACCGGCAGCTCAGCCGTCACACGCTGCTGTACACGGAGATGGTGACCACGGGCGCCGTCCTGCACGGCGACCGGGAGCGGCTCCTGGGCTACGACGCCGCGGAGCATCCGGTGGCGCTCCAGCTCGGCGGCTCCGAGCCCGCGGCGCTCGCCGAGTCGGCCCGCATCGGCGAGCAGTGGGGCTACGACGAGATCAACCTCAACGTCGGCTGCCCGAGCGACCGCGTCCAGTCCGGCCGCTTTGGCGCGTGCCTGATGGCGGAGCCGGAACTGGTCGCGCGGCTGGTGGGCGCCATGCGGGAGGTGGTGTCCATCCCGGTGACGGTCAAGTCGCGCATCGCCATCGACGAACTGGAGGAGTGGCCGACGCTGGAGGGCTTCATCCGGACCGTGTCCGCGGCGGGCTGCACCCGCTTCATCGTGCATGCGCGCAAGGCGTGGTTGCAGGGCCTGAGCCCCAAGGAGAACCGAGACGTCCCGCCGCTGCGCTACGAGCTGGTCCACCGCCTCAAGGCGGAGTTCCCCCACCTGGACATCAGCATCAACGGCGGCATCAAGACGCTGGACGCCGCCGAGGAGCAGCTGCGGCACGTGGACGGGGTGATGATTGGCCGGGCCGTCTACGAGAACCCCTACCTGCTGGCGGAGGCCGACCGGCGCCTCTTCGGCGCCACCACGCCGGTGCCCCAGCGGCACGAAGTCGTGGAGGCGATGCTGCCGTACATCGAGAAGGCCCGGGGGCGCGGCGCGCCGCTGAGCGCGGTGACGCGGCACATGCTGGGCCTCTTCCAGGGGCTCCCCGGCGCGCGCGCGTGGCGCCGGCACCTGAGCGAGAATGCCCACAAGGCGGGCGCGGGGCCGGAGGTCGTCCTGGCGGCGCTCGCGAAGGTGCGGCGCGAGCCCGAAGCAGACGCGGCGGCCTGAGCCAGCCCCTGGAACCAGAGGGAACCGCGAGACGGTGCCGCCGCTCAGTGGCCCGGCCCGCGATTCCCTCTGGCACACGCCCGCCCGGCGGGGTCCGCGCCCGCGCGAGGCACCCTGGCTCCCGGGTGGTCCCCAAGCGCCGCTCCAAGCCGGCGCTCTCACCCGGTGTCCCAACGCGCCTCGGGGGCCCACCGCCGCCCGACCACCCCTCCGCATCCGGGGCATCACTCCCGGATGTGCACGGGCCGCGAAGGCCGCCGCGTGCATGGCCCGGGTTGTCGCATTCCGGGGCCGTGAGCGCCCGTCATGGTTCGCGCATGATTCCTTCACGGAGCGCGTCCAGCAGCGCGGGCGGGTCGCCCTCACGGAAGGCGGCGAGGCCGGCCTCGAAGTCGGCGCGCGCCCCGGCGCGGTCGCCTCGCTGCGCGCGCAGCAGCCCTCGCGCGTGGAGCAGCTCCGGGTCCACCTCGTCGCCCGTCTGCGACGCGAGCGCCTCGGTCAGGTCGCGCTCCGCGTCCTCCAACTGGCCCAGGCGCGCCCTCGCCGCGGCGCGCTGCTGGAGCAGCCACGGGTTGCCGGGCGCCTCGGCGAGCGCGAGCGTCCAGTCGCGCTCCGCCGCCTCATGGCGCCCCAGCGCCTCCAGCGCTTCGGCGCGCTTCATGTGGAGCACCAGCGCCTTGCGGTAGCCGGAGGCGACGAGGGCGTCGAAGTCCGCCACCGCGTCCTCGTGCCGGCCCAGGCGGGACAGGCAGAGCGCGCGGTGCAGCCGGCTGGTGAGGTGGCCGGGGGCCAGGGCCAGCACGCGCTCGTACCAGTCGAGCGCCTCGGCGGGGACGCCGCCCCAGATGGCCAGCGTCTGCGCCACCTCCAGCAGCACGCGCGCCTGCTGGGGGTGGGTCGAGGCCAGGCTCCGGGCGAGCGCGAGCGCCGACGCGTAGCGGCCACTCCGCCGCAGGCGGTCCACTTCGCGGAGCTGGGCGGCCAGCTCCGGGGGACAGGCTTCGCGGCCCTTCCGCTCCATCCTCAGCGCCTCACGCCGTCCGCGGGAAGGCGCGGGTGGCGGCGTCGTAGTCGCTCCACCACGCCTGGAGCGCCTTCATGTCGGTGGCGCGGGGCTCGTCGCCGGGGCCCGCCATGTCCAGGTAGGCGTTCAGCAGCGGCCGGAAGTAGGGGTGCGCGCAGCGGTCGATGATGTCCTGGGCGCGCCGCTTGGGCGCGCGGATGTCCAGGTTGAGCGCGTAGCCCTGCTCGGTGACGACGCACTTGATGTCGTGCTCGGTGTGGTCGATGTGCCGCACGTACGGCATGACACAGCTCACCGTCCGGCCATCCTTCAACCGGCGCGTGGACGGCGTGTGGACGATGCTCAGGTACGCGTTGCGGAAGAAGTCGCCCGAGCCGCCCAGGCCGTTGACGATGCGCGAGCCGTCGATGTGCGTGGAGTTGACGTGCCCGTAGATGTCCACCTCGATGGGGGTGTTCATCGCGATGACGAAGAGGCGGGAGATGATCTCCGGGCTGTTGGACAGCCACATGGGCCGCAGCACCAGCCGGTCCTTGCTGCGCTCGAACATGTCGAGGAAGCGCTGGCGGCCCTCGGCGGAGAAGGACACCGCGGTGGCGGAGGCGTACTCGAACTTCGCGTCGTCCTCCACGTAGCGCAGCATCCCGTCCTGGAAGACCTCGGTCCAGAAGCGGATCTTCTGGAAGGGCGAGTCGTAGAGCTGGCCGATGATGGCGTTGGCCACGTTGCCCACGCCGGACTGGATGGGGGGCAGGCGCTTGCCCCACTGGTACTGCTCCTTGCAGCGCAGCAGGAAGTCGATGACGTTCTCCGCGATGCGCTTGTCCGTGTCGTCCGCGGCCTTGAAGGGCACGGGGTGGTCCGGCGTGCGGGACTCCACCACGGCCACGACCTTGCGCGGGTCAATCTCCACGTAGGGGTTGCCGATGCGGTCCCTCACGTTCACCAGCGGCAGCGGCCAGCCCACGTGCGGGTGCACGGCGGGCAGGACGATGTCGTGGAAGCCCGTGTAGTCCGGCCCCGAGGTGTTGACCTCGAGGACGATCTTCTTCGCGCGGGCGAGCGCCTCCGCGCTGATGCCCACCGACGAGGTGAGGATGACGCTGCCGTTCTTGCGGACGCGGGAGACCTCGACGACGGCCACGTCGATGTCGCCGTAGAAGCCGTACATCAGGTTGCGCGCGAAGGCGGACAGGTGGACGTCCGTGAAGTCCATCTCCCCGGCGTGGATGCGGCGCCGGGAGGCGGGCGAGGACATGTAGGGGCCGCGCCTGGCGATGAAGGGCGCCATGGGGCCCTCCACGTCCTCGGACAGCGACGCGCCCGACAGCAGGGTGATGCGCGACTCCGGCGCCGCCTGGGAGAAGTGCCAGGCGAGCGCAGGCAGGAAGGTCTTCGGCTCTCCGGACTTGGTGAAGCCGCTGATGGCCACGGTGTCGCCGTGGACGACGTGCTTCACGGCCTCCTCGACGGGGACAACCTTCGCCAGCAGCTCGGCGTTCTCGATGCGGTCCTTCAGCGTGCTCGTCACGGTCATCATGCGTGGATGTAACACACCGCGTCTTGCCCGGGGGCATGGTGTTGGCCGGGAACAGCTGGGCAGGCAGGCGTGTTGGGGCGCCCGCGATTCCGTACCCCGATTCGCGGCGGGATGCCGTTAGGCTCCGTCCCTCTTCAGCCCTTTTCGTCGGGAGACATCCCTACATGCGTAAGTTCCTCTTCGCTGGCGCGGGCATGGCCGTCCTCGTGTCCGCCGGCTGCGCGACGACCTCGCAGGAGCCCCAGAACATGGCCACCGCGCCCCAGGCCGCCACCCCCGCCGCCCAGCCGCAGGCCAACCCGCTGCTCGCGAAGTGGGCGGGCCCCCACGGCGGCGTGCCGCCGTTCGACCAGGTGACGGTGGAGCGCTTCAAGCCGGCGCTCGAGGCCGCGATGGCGCAGACGCGCGGCGAGCTGGCGGCCATCGCCAACAACCCGGAGGCGCCCACCTTCGAGAACACCCTGGAGGCGCTGGAGGCCGCCGGCAGGACGCAGGGCGACGTGGAGACGCTCTACGGCATCTGGAGCTCGTCCATGAGCGGGCCGGAGTTCCAGGCGCTGGAGCGGGAGATGGCGCCGAAGCTGGCCGCCTTCGACGACGAAATCTACCAGAACGAGGCGCTCTTCCGCCGCATCGAGGCGGTGTACCAGTCGCCCGACAAGGCGAAGCTGACGCCCGAGCAGCAGCGGCTCGCGTGGCTGCACTACACGCGCTTCGTGCGCTCCGGCGCGAAGCTGGACGCGGCGGCGAAGCAGCAGCTGGCCGCCATCAACCAGCGGCTGGCCTCGCTCTACACGTCGTTCAGCCAGAACGTGCTGGCGGACGAGGAGGGCTACACCGTCGTCCTGGCGTCGGAGGCGGACCTCGCGGGCCTGCCGGACTCCGTGCGCGCGGGCGCCGCCGCCGCGGCCGAGGCGCGCGGGATGAAGGGCCAGTGGGTCATCACCAACACGCGCTCCTCCATGGAGCCGTTCCTGACGTACTCGTCGCGGCGCGACCTGCGCGAGAAGGTGTGGCGCAACTACGTCAACCGCGGTGACAACGGCGACGCGCACGACAACAACGCCATCATCTCCGAAATCCTGAAGCTGCGCGCCGAGCGCGCCGCGCTGCTGGGCTACAAGACGCACGCGCACTGGCGGCTGGAGAACGCCATGGCCCGCACGCCCGAGCGCGCCATGGAGCTGATGGAGGCCGTCTGGAAGCCCGCGGTGGCCCGCGTCCAGGAGGAGGTCGCGGACATGCAGCGCGTGGCCGACAAGGAGGGCGCGAAGCTCAAGGTCGAGCCCTGGGACTACCGCTACTACGCGGAGAAGGTCCGCAAGGCCAAGTACGACCTGGACCAGAACGAGGTGAAGCCCTACCTCCAGTTGGAGAAGCTGCGCGAGGGCATGTTCTGGGTGGCCGGCGAGCTGTTCGGCTTCTCCTTCACGCAGGTGAACGACGTGCCCGTCTTCCACCCCGACGTGCGCGTCTGGGAGGTGAAGGACAAGGCCAGCGGGCGCCACGTGGGCCTGTGGTACTTCGACCCGTACGCGCGCAAGGGCAAGCGCTCCGGCGCGTGGATGAACGCCTACCGCAGCCAGGAGCGGTTCCGCGGCGACGTCACCACCATCGTCTCCAACAACTCCAACTTCGTGAAGGGCCAGCCCGGTGAGCCCGTGCTCATCAGCTGGGAGGACGCCTCCACGCTGTTCCACGAGTTCGGCCACGCGCTGCACGGCCTCAGCTCCAACGTGACGTACCCGTCGCTGGCCGGCACGGCGGTGGCGCGCGACTACGTGGAGTTCCCCTCGCAGCTCCTGGAGCACTGGCTGTCCACGCCGGAGGTGCTGAACACCTTCGCGCTGCACTACCAGACGGGCGCGCCCATCCCCCAGGCGCTGGTGGACCGCATCGAGAAGGCGGCCACCTTCAACCAGGGCTTCGCGACGGTGGAGTACCTGTCCAGCGCGCTGGTGGACATGAAGCTGCACCTGGCGGGGGCCACGCCCATCGACGCGGACGCCTTCGAGCGGGACACCCTGAAGGCGCTGGGCATGCCGAAGGAGATCGTCATGCGGCACCGCACGCCGCAGTTCGGCCACGTCTTCGCCGGGGACGGGTACTCGGCGGGCTACTACAGCTACCTGTGGTCGGACACGCTGACGGCGGACGCCTTCGAGCGCTTCACGGAGGGCAGGGGCGCCTACGACAAGGACGTGGCCGCGCTGCTGCGCCAGCACGTCTTCTCCGTGGGCAACACCCTGGACCCGGCCGACGCCTACCGCGCCTTCCGGGGCCGTGAGGCGGGCATCCAGGCGCTGATGCGCAAGCGCGGCTTCCCCGTGCCGGCCGTGCAGGCCGCGCCGAAGAAGGCCGCGAAGTAGCCCCTGGATGCGGGCCCGGGCTATCCCTCCAGCGGGAAGAAGTGGCTGAAGGGGCCTGGGCCCCGTCCCAGGGCCAGGGGATGCTCCAGCGCGGCGGTGACGTAGTCCTTCGCCCGCCGCGTGGCCTCCAGCGGCGGAAGCCCCAGCGCCAGGTGCGCGGCGATGGCCGCCGACAGCGTGCAGCCGGTGCCGTGGGTGTTGCGCGTGTCCACCGCGCGCAGGTGCAGCGTCTCCATGCGCTCGCCGTCGAACCAGACGTCGGTGCCGCGCAAGGCGCCCGTCATGCCGCCGCCCTTCACCAGCACGGCCCGGGGGCCGAGCCGGTGGACGCGGCGGGCGGCTTCCTTCATGTCCTCCAGCGTCTCCAACTGCATACCGGCGAGCAGCTCCGCCTCGTGGCGGTTGGGCGTGGCCACGGTGGCCAGGGGCAGCAGCAGCTCCTTGAGCGCGCCCACGGCCGCGTCGTCGATGAGGCGCGCGCCGGTGCGGGACACCATGACGGGGTCCACGACCAGCGGGCCCAGACCCAGGGCCCGCAGCCGCTGGGCCACGGTGGTGATGATGGCGGGGTTGACGAGCATGCCCGTCTTCACGGCACCCGCGCCGATGTCGGAGGCCACCGCGTCGATTTGCGCGGCGACGGCCTCCGGGGGCAGCACGTCCACGCGGGTGACGCCCTGCGTGTTCTGCGCGGTGATGGCCGTCAGGGCGCTGGTGCCATGGACGCGGTGGAAGGCGAAGGTGCTCAGGTCGGCCTGGATGCCGGCGCCGCCCCCGCTGTCGGAGCCGGCGATGGTGAGCGCGGTGGCCACGGACTTCGAAGTCTCCATGGCCGCCATGGTGCGGGAGGGGGCGCTCCGCCGCCAGTGCTTCGAGCGCTCACGAGGCCAGGACCGCGGGCTTCACCGCGCCGGGCAGCGGCGCCCGGTCCCCGACTCGGGGAAGTGCCCAGGCCAGGGTGCAGATGAGGGCCGCGGCCCCGGTCTCCCTCGCGCGCGTGCTGGCGCTGAGCGGCGATTAGAGCGCGGAGCCTCGCAGGCGGGCCGTGTCACCCATACGACTCGTGATATGCATTCTGGACGGAAAATATCCGTATTTCTGTGAGTTGCTGGTTCCAGGGAAGCCGCGCGAGCGCGTGCGCCCCCTCGGGTGAAACCGCGGGGCCCCGGGCCGCGTTTGTTACGGTGACACGTCCCTTCCTCGAGCCTGGCTGATGAAACGCTTCCTCCTGTCGTTGCTTGTCGTCGTCGTCGCCGTCGCGGGAGTCCTCATCGCGAAGACGGTCCGCTTCACCTCGCGGCAGGTTCCGCCGGAGCCGCCCGCTGCCTTCACCGTGGACGCGGAGGCGGCCGCGGCCCGGCTGGGCGGCGCGCTGCGGCTGAAGACGCTGGCCGCGTCGGAAGGGCGGCCGGCGGAGGACGCGGCCTTCGCGGAGCTCCACGCCTACATCCAGGCGCAGTACCCCCGTCTCCACCAGACGCTGAAGCGCGAGCCGGTGGGGGCCCACTCCGTGCTGTACACCTGGGAGGGCACCGACGCGTCGCTGCGCCCGGCGATGCTGCTGGGGCACCTGGACGTGGTGCCGGTGGAGCCGGACACGGCGTCGTCCTGGACGCATCCGCCCTACAGCGGGGTGGTGGCGGACGGCTTTGTCTGGGGGCGCGGCGCGCTGGATGACAAGGGGAGCGTGTTCGGCATCCTGGAGTCGGTGGAGTCCCTGCTCGCCGCGGGCTTCCAGCCGCGGCGCACGGTGCTGCTCGCCTTCGGAGGGGACGAGGAGGTGGGCGGGCACGAGGGCGCTGAGACGTTGGCGAAGCTGCTCCGCGAGCGCGGCGTGACGCTGGAGTCCGTGCTCGACGAGGGCGGAATGATCATGTCGGGCACCGTGCCCGGCGTGGCGTCGCCCGTGGCCCTGGTGGGGGTGGCGGAGAAGGGCTTCGCCAGCGCCGAGCTCATCGTGCAGGGCGAGGGCGGCCACTCGTCCATGCCGCCGTCCCAGACGGCCGTGGGCGTCCTGAGCCGCGCCATCTCCCGGCTGGAGGAGTCGCCCATGCCCGCGAGCCTGCGCGGCGGCAGCCGGGCCCTCTTCGAGTTCGCCGGGCCGGAGATGGGCTTCGGCATGCGGACGCTGTTCGCCAACCTGTGGCTCTTCGAGCCGCTGGTGCTGCGTCAGCTCACCGCGAACGTCACCACCAACGCGGCGGTGCGCACCACCACCGCGGCCACCATGTTCGAGGGCAGCGAGCGGGACAACATCCTTCCCGCGCGAGCACGTGCGGTGGTGAATTTCCGCATCCTCCCCGGGGACTCCGTGGAAGCCGTGCTCGAGCACGTGCGGCGCGTGGTGGACGACCCCCGCGTGAAGGTGAGCACCCTGGGCTTCATCAGCGAGCCCTCACCGGTGTCGCGCATGGACTCCGACGCCTGGACCCAGCTCCAGCGCAGCGTGCGTCAGGTGTTCCCGGACGTCGTCATCGCGCCGTACCTCATGCTGGCGGCATCGGACTCGCGCTACTTCACCGGGCTGAGCGAGAACGTCTACCGCTTCATGCCCCTGCGCCTGGGCAACGCCGACCTGTCACGGCTCCACGGCAAGGACGAGCGCGTATCCGTGCAGGGCTACGCGGACGCGGTGCGCTTTTATGCGCAGTACGTGAGAAACGTCGCGAACTGAGGCGGGCCGCGCCGGCTTCCGCGTTCCTGCGGAATGGGTGTTTCAGCCGTTGTCATCATGGGGGCCAATGTGTGCGGGTTGCGGAAAGGCCGGTAAAGTCCGCTCGGCCTGCATCTCCGCGTGGTGTCCGCGCGTCGCGCCGGCAGAACTGCCGTGATGCGTTGACAGGCGTGCGCAGCGATTTCAGCATTTGTGTCCATGGTGACCCCCTCTCGCGGAACGCGGCTGGCGAGCGTATTGCTCGCATCTCTTCTCTTCACGTTGGTGGCTTGTAGCAGCGGGGGAGGTCCGGCGAAGCCAGACGGCGGCACGGACCCGGACATCCCGGATGGGCCCTCGCGGGACTGCGGTGACGGCCAGCGCCAGGCGCACGAGGCCTGTGACGACGGCAACACCCTGGACGGGGACGGCTGCAACTCGACATGTACCGCGGTGGAGCCGGGCTACCGGTGCGCGGAGCCGGGCCGGCCCTGCATCCACCTGGTGAACTGTGGCAACGGCCGCCTCGACGTGGAGGATGGCGAGCAGTGCGACGACGGCAACCTGGCCAGCGGAGACGGCTGCAACACAAGCTGCGAGCTCGAGGCCGGCTGGGAGTGCCCGTCCCAGGGACGCCGCTGCCGCGCCAAGGAGTGCGGTGACGGCATCATCGCCGGTGACGAGGAGTGCGAGGACGGCAACACCGTCCCGGGTGACGGCTGCAGCGAGCTGTGCCGGCTGGAGGAGGGCTGGAAGTGCCCGCCGGGCGAGCCTTGCAGCCACACCACCTGCGGCGATGGCATCGTCGAGGGCACCGAGCAGTGCGACGACGGCAACACGGTGATGGGCGACGGCTGCTCGCCGCTGTGCACCAAGGAGCCTCGCTGTGTCGACGGCACGTGCGAGGAGACGTGCGGCGACGGCATCCTCCTCCCCGGCAGCAGCGTCGAGGAGTGTGACGACGGCAACACGCGCGCCAACGACGGCTGCTCGCCGGACTGCAAGCTGGAGGAGGGCTTCGCGTGCGTGCTCATCGAGCAGGAGCCGCCGGCGCAGGTGTCCATCCCCGTCGTCTACCGTGACTTCCGCGGCTACGACCTGCCGGCCACCGGCGACCTGCCGCGCGGACACATCGACTTCGAGAACAAGAACGGGGGCCGTGAGTACGGCATCATGGAGGACCGGCTCGACGCCAACGGCCGTCCCGTCTACGCCAAGGAGGGCAAGACGTCGGCCAACACCCACGGACGGGCCGCGTTCGACCAGTGGTACAAGGCCGTGGAGAACGTCAACAAGACGGTGGTCGGCAGCTTCGTGCTCGACCGTCAGTCCAATGGCTCGTACGTGTTCGACGACCAGACGTTCTTCCCGCTCGACGACGAGCCGCTCTTCAGCGGTGGCTGGGTGGCCGCGGGCTTCGAGGCGACACGCCCGGATACCGTCAACCAGCGTCGCAACTTCCACTTCACCAGCGAGGCCCGCTACTGGTTCGAGTACAAGGGCTCCGAAGTGCTGACCTTCCGCGGTGACGACGACGTGTGGGTCTTCGTCAACGGCCGGCTGGCGCTGGACATCGGCGGGGTGCACGGCCCGGAGGACGGCACCATCAACATGGCGCAACAGGCGAGCTCGCTGGGGCTGCGGTTGGGCGGCATCTACGAGGTGGTGGTGTTCCAGGCCGAGCGCCACACGAAGGGTTCCTCGTACCGGCTCACGCTCAACAACTTCCTCACGGCCCGCACGGAGTGCACCGCCACCTGCGGCGACGGCGAGGTCCAGACGGAGCACGGCGAGGAGTGCGACGACGGCGTCAACGCGGGGGGCTATGGCGAGTGCGGCCGTGGTTGCCTCTGGGGCCCGCGCTGCGGCGACGGCATTGTCCAGGAGGACGCGGGCGAGGAGTGCGATGACGGCAACACCATCAGCCGCGATGGTTGCAGCTCCACCTGTCTGCTGGAGATCGGCTGAGCGCGCTGGCTCGCTGTGAAGGGCCAGGGCCCGCTTCGGAAGGAACCCCTTTCGGAGCGGGCCTTTCCTGGAATTACTGAGTCCAATCCGGGTCCCCATCGACTTCAGGGGGCGCCGCCGCGCGCGAATCCCACGGGAGCAGGCCGTCTCCCGTGGACGGCCGTCTGTTATCGTCCGCGCGCTCCATGGCTCCCCGCCCGTTCGCGCGTCTGCTGTGCCTCGTGTCCCTCCTGTTGGCCGTTCCGGCGCCGGGGGCGGTGGTGCGTTCGGCGTTGCCCCCTCCGGAAGAGGTCATGGCGACGCTGCGCGAGTTGGAGGCGGCGCGCGCGCGTGGCCGCGCCAGCGCCATGGACAGCGAGCTGGAGGCGCAGGCGCGCGCGCGGCCGGGGGACCTGATGCCCCGGCTGTACCGGGCCTGGCTCACCTTCCCCTCGGATGCATGCTGGAACGAGCTGAAGGCCATCTCCACGCTGGACCCGGAGAACCCGTGGCCCTTCGTGGGCATGGGGCTCGTCTACGTGCGGTGGGGGCTGCTGGCGGAGGCCCGCGCGCCCATCGCCACGGCGTTGAAGGAGGCCCCCGGCTTCCCGCCGGCGCTCTGGGCGGAGGGGGTGTTGCTCCAGGCCGAGGGAAAGCCGGCGGAGGCCGAGGCCCGGTTCCGCGAGGCGCTCTCCCGGCTGGACGCGCCCCAGATTCGCACCGCGCTGGGGATGCTGCTGGCGGGGGTTCCCGAGCGCGAGGCCGAGGCGCGCGCGGAGCTGACGCGGGCCGTGGAGGCGTGGCCGGAGCAGCCGGAGGCCTTGCGCAAGCTGGCGCAGCTTGCCCGGGCGGCCAACGACGTGCGCGCCGCGGCGGCCGCGGGCGAGAAGCTCGTGGCCCTCAAGCCGCGCGACCGGGAGGCGCACCGGCTCCAGGCCGACCTGTGGCTGGCGGCCTCGGAGAAGGAGAAGGCCGCGCGGTCGCTGGAGCGCTACGCCGAGCTGGGTGGGGGAGAGCCCGCGCCGCTGGCGTTGCTCGCGCGGCTGTACCGGGAGCTGGCGCGCCAGGAGGACGAGGAGAAGGCCCTGGTGCGGCTCGCCGCCGCCGCGCCCACGGACCCGGAGCCGCTGCTCCGCTTGGCCGAGCTGGCCGAGGTCCGTGGGGAGGTGGGGGCGGCTGAAGCGCGGCTGGTGGCGGCCTCCGAGCGCGCACCGGCCCGCGGCGACATCCACGTGCGGCGGGCGCGGCTGGTGCTGACGCAGGCACGTCATCAGGATGCGCTGACGGCGTACCGGGCGGCGCTCGCGGCCCCCGAGCGTCAGGTGCCCGAGGCCGAGGCGGAGGCCGCCGCGCTGGTGCGTCACTTCCGCCTGCCGTCCCAGCCCGCGCGAGGGACGCAGGAGCAAATCTACAGCCGCGTGTCATTGGGGCTGGTCGCGCTCTACATGAACCGGCTCAAGGAGGAGCCGGGCCTCAAGGGCAACCTGAAGGTCCAGGTCCAGGTGGACGCGTCCGGACGGGCCACGGGGGTGACGGTGCTGCACGACAGCCTGAAGGAGCCGCTCATCACCGGCCACGCCCACTTCGCCTTCATGGACGCGCACTACCCGCCGGGCCCCGACGCGCCCGTCTTCCAGTACGTCTTCCGCCCGCCGAAGTGACGGCGGGGCCCGGCCGTGCGCCCCGCGTCGGCCGGGCCACGGACCCGGGCGTCACGGGTTGACGGGCTGCTGCTGGGAGCCGGCGCCGCTGCCGCCGTAGCCCTGGACCTGGCCGCGCAGCCGCTGCCAGTTGGCGCGGGCCTGCTGCTCCTGGCGCTGCTGCGACTGCAGCTTGCCCTGGGTCTCCTGCACCTTGCGCTGGGCATCCGCCGTGGCGGCGGCGAAGTCCGCCTCGGAGAGTTTCTGGGCGCGCACGTCCTGGTTGGCCTTCAGGGCCTCGAACTCGGCTTGCTTGAGCTTCGCATCGGCCACGGCCAGCTCGTTCTCACGCAGCTCCTTCTGGGCCTCCATCGTCTTCACGGCCTGCTCGCGGTACTTCACCTGGGCCTGGGCGGCGGTCAGGCCCGATTCGGCGCCTCGGAGCGAGGCCTGGGCCTGGTTGATGTTGCTGCTCTGGCCGGTGGCGTGGGCCGCCTTCAGCGCGGCGTCTTGCGCCTCCTTGCGCGACTTCGCCGCGTCCTCGTTGCGCTTGGCCACCTCCAGTTCCCGGCGCGCATCATTGACGGCCACATCGGACCGGGTGACCGCGTCCTGGGCCATGCGCCGCTGCATCTGCGCATCGCGCACATCCCCGAGCTGGCTCTCGGGCACGCGGGCCAGCCACGACTCGTCTACCTTCGCGGCGCGGGATGTGCTGCATCCGGTGGTGCCCATGACCGTCAAGGCCGCTCCCATCACCACGCCCGCGAAAATCCGACGCCTTCTCGACTCGAACATGCTCCGTCTCCTCTCCGTTGCGCGTGTTGCCTGCCAAGACGGTAGTCACGCGATGCTGGGGAGGCAGACGGCAAGGAGGCGTGTCGCGATGCCCCTCTGCCTTGCGCCAGAGCGGATGCCTGCCCGCCCGCCCGTTCTTCGGACTGCGGGGACAGCGCTCCGCTCCGAGGCTGGCAGAGGACCTGAACTCCACCGCACGCGGGATTCGGCCGCCATGCGCCGCGTGGCTCAGGACCGGGGTGGTAGAGTCGCCGCCACTGCATGGCTCTTCCCACCGCGTCTCGTCTGGATGTGCTTCGCGCTGCCCTCCTCGTGCTGGTGACGAGCTGCGCCACCCTGGTCCTGGAGCTGGCCGCCGCCCGGCTCCTGGCCCCCTTCATCGGGGCCTCGCTTCACACGTGGACGAGCATCATCGGCGTGGTGCTCGCGGGCATCAGCCTGGGCAGCTATGCCGGCGGGCGGCTGTCGGAGCGGGGCGCGTCGTTCCGCTGGCTCGCCGCCCTCACCGCGCTGGGCGCGGCGCTGGCGCTGCTGCCGCTGGGGTGGGTGGCCGTGCTGGGGGACGGGGCGGGTCTGCGCGCCGTTCCGGTGTTGCCGCGCACCTTCTTGCTGACCTTCCTGGGCTTCTTTCCCGTCAGCTTCGTGCTGGCCATGGTGACGCCGCTGGCGCTCCGGTTGCTGCTGCCAGACCTGGGGCGCGCGGGGCGCGTCGGGGGCCTGCTCTACGCACTGGGGACGCTGGGGGGCCTCGCGGGCAACTTCCTCACCGGCTTCGTGCTGGTGGCGTGGTTCCCCGTGCCCACCATCGTCGTCACCGTGTCCGGGGCGTTGTTCCTTTGCGCGCTGCTGGCGCTACCTCGCGCCTCGGTGTCCGCGCCACCCGCCGCACCAGCGCCGCAGGGAGAGGCGCTGGCCACGGCCGCCCAGGAGTCCGTGGCGGCATCGCCGCGCACCGGCGTGGACTTGAGCACCCGGCCCGCGCTTGCGTGTCTCCTGGTGGCCTGCGCGAGCTTCTGCACGCTCGCCATCGAGCTGGCGGCCAGCCGCATCCTGGCGCCCACCGTGGGCGTGTCCCTGCTGAGCTGGACGGGCATCATCGGCGTGGTGCTGGCGGGCATGGCGCTGGGCAACGTCGTGGGAGGGCACCTGGCGGACCGGTGGCCGCGCCAGGAGGTGCTCGCTGGCGCCCTGCTGGTGTCGGCCGTGAGCTGCCTGCTGGTGCCACCCGTCCACCAGTGGCTGGTGCTGACGGGGCTCTTCGACGGCCTGGGGCTCCAGGCGCGCATCGTCGCGTATACGGCGGCGGTGTTCCTCGTGCCGGTGACGGCGCTGGGCACGCTGTCGCCGCAGGTGCTGCGGCTGGCGCTGGCGGACGTGGGGCAGGCGGGGCGCACCGTGGGCCGGCTCTCCGCGTGGAGCACCGCGGGGGCGCTGCTCGGCTCGTTCCTCACCGGCTGGTGGCTCATCGCCCGGGTGGGCGTCTATCCCCTGGTGGTGGGCGCCAGCCTGGGACTGGTGGCGTTGGCGGCCTTCATGGGGCAGGCATGGCGGCGCCCCCGCTTCTTCGGAGCCACCGCCGGGACGCTCGCGCTGGCGGGGGTCCTCGGCGCGCTGGGCCTGTTCGCGTCGCCCTGCACGGAGGAGACGGACTACTTCTGCATCAAGGTCAACCACGTGGAGCATGACGGCCGGCGGCTGCTGGCCATGCAGTTGGACCACCTGACGCACACCCTGGTGGATCTGGAGGACCCGTCGTACCTGGGCTACCCGCACGGCTACATCCACTCGGAGGTGGTGCGGCACGTGGCCGCGCGCACCGCCGAGCCCCGGGTGCTGGTGATTGGCGGCGGTGGCTACGTGGTGCCGCGCTGGGTGGAGACCTATGTCCCGCAGGTCCGGATGGAGGTGGTGGAGATCGATCCGGCCGTCACGCGCATCGCGCTGGAGCGCTTCGGCGTGAGGCCCGACACGCGCATCGCCTCGTACAGCCTGGATGGGCGGCAGTACCTCCAGGAGATGGCGGAGCGGGGGGCCTATGACCTCATCATCCAGGACGCGGTCAACGACCTGTCGGTGCCCTACCACCTGATGACGCGCGAGTACGACACGCTGGTGCGCTCGCTGCTCCAGCCGGACGGCATCTACCTGCTCACCGTCATCGACGAGATTCCGCGGGGCGGCTTCCTGCGCTCGGCCATCCGGACGATGCAGGACGTCTTCCCCCACGTGGAGCTGCTGCACGACGCGCGCAGCGGCTCGAAGGGGCAGGGCGTCTACATCGTCGCCGGCTCGGTGCGCCCCCTGGAGCTGGAGCGCCTGCCGGAGCTGCTGCGCGGACTGGGCATCGACAGGCCTCGCACGGGCCGGGTGCCCCGCTCCGAAGTCGACGCCTACCTGGCCGCGGGGCCCGCGCTGCTGCTGACGGATGACTTCGCCCCGGTGGACAACCTGCTCGCGGAGCTCTTCCTCCTCCGGGAGCAGGTGGCGCCGTAGCTCAGGCCCGCTGCGCCTCGATGATGCTCGACCCGCTCCGGGTGGGGGTGATGCGCACCAGCTCCCAGGAGGCCGCGGCCAGCAGCGCGCGGAACTCGTCCCCCGTGCGCTCGCGCCCGTCCGCGAGCACCAGCATGTTGAGGTCCATCAGGTGCGCGGGGGACGGCGTCCGGTTGTCCGGAATCACCATGTCCAGCACGAAGAGCCGGGCCCCCGGCGGCGCCGCCGCGTGGAGCCGCCGCAGCAGGGTGGAGGAGGCCTCGTCATCCCAGTCATGGAGGATGTGCTTGAGCAGGTAGGCCTCGGAGGAGGGCAGGCCGGCCTCGAAGAAGCTCCCGCCCACCAGCTCCACCCGGCCGGCGAGCCCCTGGGCCTCCATGTGGGCCTTCGCGCCTTCGATGACGTGCGGCAGGTCGAACAGGATGCCCTTGCAGGAGGCGTGGGTCCGCAGCACGTGCGCGAGCAGCGCTCCGTGGCTGCCGCCAATGTCCGCCACGTGGGCGAAGGGAGAGAAGTCGACGTGGTGCGTCAGCTCGCTGGCCACCAGGGCGGACAGGTTCCCCATGGCCTTGGCGAAGGAGGTCGCCTCGTCCGGGTTCCGGGCGAAGTGTTCCCAGATGTCGGACCCGAGGGCGTCGCGCACCGTGGACCTGCCGGTGCGAATCGCCTCGGGCAGGTGCCCCCAGGGCCGCCAGTGAGAGGCGTCGCACTGGGAGATGGCCGCCTCCCGCAGCGAGCCGGGCACGTCCGAGCGGAGCCCCTCCCCCATGGGCGTGAGGGCGAAGCGCCGCTCGGCGTCGGACTGGAAGATGCCTGCGGTGAGGCCCCCCCGCATCAGCCGGAACAAGGCGCCTGGGTGGAGGTTGAGCTCGGCGGCCAGGGAATCGCTGTCGCGGGGGCCGTCCGCGAGCAGGTCCGCGATTCCCAGACGGGCCACGGTACCGACGACCTGGGTCGTCCAGTAGCCAGTGATGCGCGCTTGGAGTTGCTGCGTGGGAGAGGGCTTGTCGCCGGTGAGGGTTGTCATGCCAGGAGTCTAACCCTGTTCAATGACTGCCCTCACTCTCTGTGAATCCTTGCGGCGACGGAGGCGCGCCGCCCCGGCGGGGCGCTACTTCCCCTTGGTGTAGTCCCGGCTGGCGATGACGCCCTGGACCTCGGCGAGCGCGCGGGCGCCGGAGGCGGACTCGAGCGCCTTCTCGGCGATGGCCTGGACCTGGCGCTTGGCCTCGGCCAGCTCGGTCTGGAGCGTCTGGAGGGACTGGGCCTGCTTCGTGGCCGTCTCCTTGAGCGAGGCAATCTCCATGGCCGCGACGCGCTGCGCCGTCTCCGCGTCCTTCGTCGCGAGCGTGAGCTTCAGGTCCCACTCCGCCTTCACGCGGTTCCCGGTGATGGCCGAGGCGGCGTCCGTCTCCTTCTTCAGCACCAGCGGGAAGTCCGCCACCTGCTTGCGCAGGTCCTCCAGCTCCTTCTCGCGCAGCTTGAGGGCGTCCTCACGGGAGGCCCACTCCTTCTCCAGCTTCTCCCGGCGGTCGCGCTCGTCGGCGGCCTGCTGGCGCAGCGACTCGGCGAAGGCGTCCTGCTCCTTCTTGCGCTGGAGCTGGGTGTCATAGGCGTACTCCTCCTCGGCGCGCTTGCGGGCCACCTCGGAGGACTGCCGCTCGGCGGCCAGGTCCGCGTCGGCCTTCGCCCGGGTGTCCGTGATGTCCTTGCGCAGCCGCTCCATCTCCGCCTCGAGCTCCGCCTTCTGCTTGTCATACTCGGCGACGAGCACGTCGATGGCGCTGGCGGCGACGTCCTTGCCGTGCAGTCCGTTCAGCGCCTCCGTCTTGAGGTGGATGGCCTCGTCGAGCTGCTTCAGCTCCTCCACCAGGGAGATGACCTGCTCGTTGATGCCGGCCAGCGTCTTGTTGATGGTGAGGCCAGCCTCGGTGACCTTCTTCACCGCGGACTCGGCGGTGAGGCTGGCCACGTCCGAGAGGACGTTCCGGGCGTGGGCGTCCTGCGCGTCCTGCTCCTTGGTGGAGATGATGGGCTTGTTGCGCGCCTTGCGCGCCAGCTCCTCGAAGGCGGCCTTGGTGGCCTCGGTGGAGCGGTTGCGGGCGACGACGTTGCGCTTGGACGTCTTGCGAGTAGCCATGTGACTCTCCGGGTAGGGCACGGCCAGGGCAGGCCGCCTGGCCTGCGAGGGACGTACGGGTTTCGTGGGATGACTGGCGCCCATTCCGGGCGACCATGAGCAGAAGATACCTGGGGGGTCTGACATGGCTGGCCGGGTTTCAGGCGGCCAGGAGGGTCGTTGGGGGCCCCAGGAGGCGCGCTGGGGGCACAGCGCCCTTGTCCTCGGGCCCGGTGCCCGGCTAACTCGCAGTCCCCGAAATGGCTCAAGGGAGAGCGTCAATGCAGGTCGTCAGTGTGAAGAAGGCCCTCGCGGGAGGGGTGGAGGAGGGGACGAAGGTGGAGGTCCGCGGCTGGGTGCGCACGCGCCGCGACTCCAAGGCGGGCATCAGCTTCGTCAACGTCAGCGACGGGTCGACCTTCGACCCCATCCAGGTCGTCGCTCCGAATTCGCTGCCCAACTACGAGAAGGACATCCTGCACCTCACCGCGGGCTGCTCGCTCATTGCCCGGGGCACGCTGGTGAAGTCCCAGGGCAAGGGGCAGGCCTACGAAATCCAGGCGGACGAAATCCAGGTGCTGGGCTTCGTGGACGACCCGGACACGTACCCCATCCAGCCCAAGCAGCACACGCTGGAGTTCCTGCGCGACGTGGCGCACCTGCGCGTGCGCACCAATACGTTCAGCGCCGTCACGCGCGTGCGCCACCGGGCGGCCCAGGCCATCCACCGCTTCTTCGACGAGGAGGGCTTCTTCTGGGTGAACACGCCCATCATCACCGCGAGCGACGCGGAGGGTGCCGGGCAGATGTTCCGCGTCTCCACGCTGGACGCCGTGAATCCGCCGCGGACGCCGGAAGGGAAGATTGACTGGCACCAGGACTTCTTCGGCAAGGAGGCGTACCTGACCGTCTCCGGCCAGCTCAACGTGGAGGCCTACGCCCTGGCCATGTCCAAGGTGTACACGTTCGGCCCCACCTTCCGGGCGGAGAACTCCAACACCACGCGGCACCTGGCCGAGTTCTGGATGATCGAGCCGGAGATTGCCTTCGCGGACCTCGACGACGACGCGAACCTGGCCGAGCGCTTCCTCAAGTCCGTCTTCAAGTCGGTGCTCACCGACTGCGCGCCGGACCTGAAGTTCTTCGAGGAGCGGGTGCAGAAGGGCGTCATCGAGCGGCTGGAGAAGTTCATCAGCTCCAGCTTCGAGCGCATCGACTACACCGAGGCCGTCGAAATCCTCAAGAAGTCGAAGAAGAAGTTCGAGTACGCGCCGGAGTGGGGCAAGGACCTCCAGACGGAGCACGAGCGCTACCTCTCCGAGGAGCACGTGGGCCGGCCGGTGGTGGTGATGAACTACCCGGAGGCCATCAAGTCCTTCTACATGCGCCTGAACGACGACGGGAAGACGGTCGCCGCCATGGACGTGCTCGCCCCGGGCATCGGTGAAATCATCGGCGGCAGCCAGCGCGAGGAGCGCCTGGACGTGCTGGACCAGCGCATCGAGAAGTTCGGTCTCAAGCCGGAGGGGTACCAGTGGTACCGCGACCTGCGGCGCTACGGCACGGTGCCGCACGCGGGCTTCGGGCTCGGCTTCGAGCGGCTCATCGTCTACATCTGCGGCCTGCAGAACATCCGCGACGCGATTCCGTATCCGCGCGTGCCGGGCTCGGCGGCGTTCTAGTTCGAGCCGTGGCGCCGGTGTCTCCTCCGCGCCAGGAGGAGACACCGGGCACCCGGCACGGGAGCCGAGGTCCCGGCGCGTGTGCCCGTAGGGGCGGGGGCCAGCGCTCGTTCCGGAGGAGGCGTCAGCCGGCCTTGAGGCGGACGGTGTCCTCGGCGTGCTTCGCGAGCGCCTCGGCAATCTGGTCCGCCTTCCACAGCGGGTCCAGGCAGGGGCAGAAGTAGCCGGGGCCCGCCTTCTCGCGCACGGCCCACTCGAAGAATTCGCGCGCGGTGGCGTGGAGCTCCTCGGGGAGGAAGAGGGCGGCGACGTCGTACTCGGTGAAGCGCAGCAGGCCCGGCACGCGCCACTCGCGCTCCCAGTCGAAGCGGTAGCTGTAGGGGGCGTTGTGGTGGTCGCCCTGGATGTCCACGAAGGGCGTCATGGACCAGAGAGGGTCCTGCTGCGGCGAGGGCGCCGCGAGCGCGCGCTCCACCTGGTGCTTCAGGGCGAGGTGCGCGGGGGAGGCGAACTGGACGTACCAGACGGGACCTCCGCCTTGCGAGAGGACGTAGCTCTTGGTGAAGCCAATGCCATACAGGCTGCGGCGCTGCACGAGCCGGGAGAGCTGGTCGAGGGGAATCTCGCTGAAGCACACCGAGCGGTGGCGCTCGGCGACAGCGGGCTCGCGGCGGGCGATGCCGAAGCCCTCGGCGCCGGGGATGAGCGTGCGGGCCCCCAGGATGCTCATCATGTTCTGGTAGGCGTCATGATAGGGCGGTCCCGGCTTCGTGAAGTGGACCACGAAGTCAGACATGTCTCGCCACTGTGGATTCGTCTGGTAGCCGAGCATCATCCCTACCCCGGCGAGCAATGTCCCGGACGAGGCGAGGGGATGCAACCCGAACGCATCATGGCGCTCCGGGCCTGCTTGTCTTGCATCCGGGCGTGCTGGGGCGTGTGGGATTGACGCGGAGGACGGCTGCCGCATCCCAGGCAAGCCATTGCCTGGCTGCACGGAGGGGCGGAAGACCGCCTGGAACCCGGGAATGCCGATGATTGCCGTGTATGCTCCAGGGCCTCACCCAGCAGTCCCCCAGAGAGGTCGGGCAAATGAAGCCGCGCAACGTATCTCTGTTGTCCATGGCCGCGGGTTTGATGATGGCTTGCGGCGGTCCCGCTCCGGAGGAGGTCTCCGAGGCGGCGACGCAGGAGTCGGCGCTGACCACGTGTGGCTATGCCCACGGTCCGACGTCCTATGTCTCGTCGGAGGAGGCCTGTGAGATGGCGTACCAGTCCGCGCCCTCCTTCTGTTCGAGCCTCGGAGGCGTGAAGTCCATCAGGGCGCTCTGCCTCATGACGGACGGGCCGCCCTGGCAGGGCGCCTACTACGTCTGCTGCAACCAGTAGCCGTCAACGCCGCGTGGCGGTCATCCGGATGCCGGGCCTGGGGCGCAAGGTGATGGCGGCGGTGGGGCGGATGTCCTGGCCCGGCGTCAGGTCCAGCCGCACGCGCTGGAGCAACGTGGCCAGCACCAGCACCAGCTCCATCAACGCGAACTGGCTGCCAATGCATTGACGGGGCCCTCCTCCAAACGGGAACCACGCGAAGCGCGGGCGCTCCTGCTCCCGCTCGGGCAGGAAGCGGTCCGGGTCGAAGCCCTCGGGGTTTTCCCAGACATCCGGATGCCGGTGCGTCACCCAGGGGGACAGCAGCACGTAGGTTCCGCGGGGAATCCGGAAGCCGCCGATGACGTCATCCTGGAGGGCGACGCGCGAGAAGCTCCAGGCAGGAGGATAGAGGCGCAGCGATTCGTCCACCACGCGGCGGGTGAGCGCCAGCCGTGGGAGGTCCCCAGGCGATGGCGTGCGGCCCCCGAGCTCTCGGGCGAGCTCGGCCTCCAGCTCCCGGCGCACGGCCGGGTGCTGTGACAGGAGCATGAGGGTCCAGGACAGAGCGTTGGCCGTCGTCTCGTGACCGGCGAGCAGCAGCGTCAGGACCTCATCGCGCAGCTGCGCGTCGCTCATCCGCTCGCCGGTGTCCGCGTCATGCGCCTCCATCAACAGCTGCAGCAGGTCGTGGTGCGTCCCGGCGTCTCGCCGCCGCGCCTCGATGATGCCGCGCACCACACGGTCGAGCGTGTCGTGGTCGCGAGCGAATCGCCGGTGGGCCGGTAGGGGCAGCCATCTCGGCATGGACGCTGGCTGCGTGAGCCACTTGTAGGCGGTGACCTGCACCCGCCCCAGGGCCTCCGCGATGTCGTGCGATGCCCCGCTCACGTCCGTGCCGAACAGCGTGGTGCTGGCGATTCGCAGCGTCAGGCGGGTGGCATCCGCGGCCACGTCGAAGGGGGTGGCGCTTTGGGCCCGGGCCTCCAACTCGCTGGCGAGGTCCGACGCCGCGTCCACCATCAACCGGGCGAAGCCCTCGAGCCGCTGGCGATGGAAGGCGGGCTGGGCCAACCTCCTCTGGCGCAGCCAGGCGTCGCCCTCGCTGGTCAGCAACCCCTGGCCCAGCAGCTCACGTAGCACCGCGAAGCCGCGGGACTGCTTGGTGTAGTGACGCGCATGCTCCTGAAGGACATGGCGCACGCCGTCCGGATGCGCCAGCAAGACCAGGGAAGCGAGCCCGGCGTCGACGCGCACCACGTCGCCATGCGCCTGCGCCTGGGCCTGCAGGAAGTGGAGCGGGTCGTTTCGCAGGGCACGCGCGTGTCCGAGCAGCGGCTCGCCGCGAGGGCAGGGCGGGAGCGGAGCGGCGGTGGAGGCGCCTGCGGGATGGATGGACATGGCCAGGCACTCCCTTCGATGCGGGAGTCCTTACTCTTTGCACGCGGCGTGCTGGTTCGGTAGGGCGGCAGGCCGTGCCCTCCGCCTGACCGTTGGAGGCGAACACGGGGCGGACTACCATGGGCCGCTCTCAGACGAGGGAGCGCTCGTGGAAAACCTGCTTCGAACGGGCCATCTGGCCCTCGCCGCCGTGCTCGTCCTGGGGCTGTCGCCCGTGGCCCTCGCCGCCGCGGGCCGGCCGCAGCTCCAGGCCTTCTTCCAGCAGGACCTGAGCCAGCAGGACTACCAGCAGAAGGCCTACTCGCGCGTCGCGGGGAAGTGGCGGCAGCCGGGCGCCAAGGACACGCCCGCTTTGGGGAAGAAGACGGTGGTCCGGGCCGTGATTGGCCGGGACGGCAAGCTCCTCTCGGCCGAGGTCTCCACCGAATCCGGCTCCAAGCGCTGGGACGCCGCCGCGCTGTCGGCGGTGAAGAAGGCCGCGCCCTTTCCGCCGCTGCCGGCGAGCTTTCCCCTGGCCACGTTGGACGCCCACTTCCACGTGGCCTGGGTCGCGGGCCCATAGGGCGCTGGAGGCGGCGGGAGGCTGCGATTGGGGAAGGCGCTCCCGGGCGCACACGCGGTATATGGTGCGCCCATGGCAACTCCTCATATCTCCGCTGCCCCCGGTGACTTCGCTGACGTGGTGCTCATGCCCGGCGACCCGCTCCGGGCCCGTTACATCTCCGAGCGCTTCCTGGAGGGGGCCC
>Ga0182745_1000555_pt1 | contig 41045 bp, 39 predicted proteins | sample eDN3rd30CKraftBY_FD_128523 | JGI IMG/M metagenome (GOLD analysis project Ga0182745, IMG submission 128523) | Enriched backyard soil microbial communities from Emeryville, California, USA - eDNA 3rd pass 30_C Kraft BY (version 2) (version 2) | ecosystem: Environmental > Terrestrial > Soil >...
CCACGCCGTGGACGCGGCAATGCGCATCCACCACGCCTTTTCTCGGATCCGAGTGCATGCGCGTCATGCCGCAGTGATGCCAGCTGCAACCGATGTTCGACGGCCAGGAATGCGCGTTCAGGTCCACCGGTATCTGGACGTGCGCGATGCCGGAAGCTTCGAACGCACGCGCCAGCCGTTCGACTCCCACTTTCAGCGTGTGCCGGTCCAGCTCGTTCATGTCCCAATGCAGCCGGGCGACCGGCACGCCCAGCCGATCCTTGCCCTGGCCCAGCAGTACGCGGCTGTCGGGATTCGGCGCCTGTTCCTGGGTCGTGACCAGCTTGTAGAAGACATGTTCCTTGCCGAGCAGACGCCGGCTGGCGATCGACAGCGCCTCGGTGGTGCTGCCGGCCAGCGTGCGCGCGCGCTCGGCGAGTTTCTGTCGCAGTGGCGCACCGGTGATTCCCTGGCTTTGCGTGTGCAAGTAGTAGTCGCCGAGCGAGGTCCGCGGCATCTTGCAACTGTAATTGAGGATCTTCTGTGAGGCCTGCAATTCCGCGCTCAGCGTGAAGTAACCCATTACGGCCACCGCCGTGCCGTCGGCGCGCGGGTGGCGCATCACCTGACGGTCCTCACCCAGATACAGATTGAACGGCATCTCCCGGCGCAGCGGAAACACGCCGGCGCTGTCGAGTTGCATGTGATCGGCGAAGTAGCGTCCGACCAGATCGTGCTGGTTGCCGATGCCAGTGTTGATCTTCTGGTTGGAGACGAGGAGCAGGCGCGCATTCTCGATGCCGCCTGCAGCCAGCACGTAGTGCCGCGCCCGGATGGTGAAACGATTGTTGTCGAGTGTGGCGACATGCAGGCGCTCGATCCGCTGCCCGTTGTCGCTCGGTTCGAGCTGCACCACGTTGGAGTGCAGGCACAGGCGCACGTTGTCAGCGGACAAGATCGGCGCGCGATAGCGCTCGCCGAAGCGCGTCGGGGTACTGAACTGCACCAGGCGGGTGCGCACGTCTGGATCGGGTAGTGGCAGTGGCGGGACGGATTCCAGATGCCAGTGCGCAGGATCGTAATCGAACGGCCCGAGCTCGCAGATCTTCTGCGCCTGCGCATAGTACGGATCGAGATCCGCGCGCTTGATGGGCCAGCCGCTGTGCGGCACCCAGGGACGCTCTTCGAAGTCGATCTCGTCGAACGGGCGGCACCAGCCGCCCCACAGTCCACTGGCGCCGCCGAACGCTCGCAGCCGCGCAGTTTCCAGCGGCACGTGCCCGATGCCGCTGATCTCGCCCACAGCCAGCGCCTGGCTGTCCGGTTCCACCTGCAGCCCGCCGCTTTCCAGGATGACCACGTCGCAGCCTTTGCCGCGCAGCTCGCACCCCAGGGTGATGCCGGCCGGTCCGGCGCCGACGATACAGAGATCGGCGGCGAGTTCGCTGCCGGCAGGCACGTTGCGGCCGTCAATCAGCATTCGAGGGTCTCGCAAATGGATAAGATGCGCAGATTCGCCGGTGGTCGGGGCGGAATCGGCAGGCCAGGGTTGTTCTCGTTACTCAAGGCATGTGCGCCACAGGCACCTTGGTTGCACTGAGCTTACCCGCATAAACATGCGAGACGATGCGCAGGTTCCGAGGTCGCGTTACGCCATTGGCCCGGATGCGGTACGCGGGCATCATTCCCAACAAAAAATCGAGCCGGAACGGTATGCAACCGCTGTCCCACAAAGCCATCGCGGCCCACTACCTGCCCAGCCGGTATCACTACTGGTATGCGCTGTCGAAGCTGGCAATGGATCCGCTGTATGCGGAGGTTCGGCAGGTCTTTGCACAGACGCGCGCGACACTGCTCGATGTGGGCTGCGGTATCGGGCTGCTACCGCAGTGCCTGCACGGTATCGACATCGAATATCGCGGCGTGGACATCGACGAAACGAAGATAGAGATCGCACGCACGGCCGCTAGATCCGGTGGACTCAGCCGCGCTACGTTCGACGCCTGCGATCTGAGCAAGACGTTTCCTCAGCATCGCGGCAGCGTCGCGCTGCTGGACGTGCTGCAGTATTTCGACGAGGAAGCGCGCGATGAATTGCTGAGCAACGCGGCGCGCTGTGTGACTGACGAAGGGCGATTGATTCTTCGCGCCGGCTTGAACGATGGCGGCTGGCGGGCCGCACTCACCCGCAGTACGGATCGGGCGGGACACTTCCTGCGCTGGATGAAAACGCCGCCGCGCTCGCAACCGACCGTCGCCGATCTGACCGGCCTGCTGCGGCACCATGGGCTGAAGGGCGAATTTCGCCCGCTGTGGGGTCGAACGCCTTTCAACAATTGGCTGGTGGTGGCTGCGCGCGCGTGAGGTTTGCAGGTACACGCATTCACGATGGCCACGCCGACCCAGTGGGCTTCCACCGGTGCAACGCCGCAGCTCGCCGACACGCACTTTCATCCGCCGTAGGCGTACACCATCATTCCCATGCCCGCTGCCAAAAGCGGGATGAATGAGAGGGTTCAGGCAATGACGGGCTCCAATGCTCCACTGAGGCGTTCGCGATCCAATCGAATGATCGCGGGAGTGGTAGCCGGGCTGGCGCGGTACTTCGGTCTCGACGTGTCGCTGGCGCGCGTGCTCTACGTGGTGGTCTCGATCTGCTCCGCGGCGTTTCCCGGCATCCTGGTCTATCTGCTGTTCTGGGTGCTGATGCCGCTGGAAGAGGAGCAGGACCCACGCGTAGTCTCAACGCAGTAAGGGGCTGCGACCGGGGCGGATTCCGAGGCAGGTCCGCCTCTCGGGCGGACCTGTGCGGCCTTGAGCGGCCGGATCGTCCGGAAATTACTTCTTCGAGTTCGAGCCGGTCTGCTCCAGCTCTTCCAGCAGCTTGCTGTCGAGCTCGGGTACCGCTGGCAGGTCCTTGGCGTCCGCAATGACGGGCTTGAGCTGCTCGTGCAGCTTCTCGCACAGCGCGTGCAGATCGCGATATTGGGTGATGAGCTTGGTGTTATTCGCCTGCAGCGTGCTCAGCTTCTGGTCCTGCTGCTGCTTTTCCTTGCGCAGGGTGGTGAAGCTGCTTTCCACCTGGCGGCGGGCATCGGCTTCTTCCTGACGCTGCTTCTTCAGCACGTTCATTTTCTTGATGACGCTCTCGGGCGTGCCGCCCAGCGCCGTGTTGATGGCCTTGAGCGCCTTTTCCTTCTCGCTCAGGCTGGTCTTCAGCTTCTGCAGCTCGGTCGCCGAGCCGGTGCGCATGGCGGTCAGCTGCTCGGTCAGGTGTTCCTGCTTGGCGCGCAGCTCGGTCACCGTGGTTTCGGCGGCACTCTGGGCGGCCACGGCCACGGTCAGCTTCTTTTCCACGTCCGCAATGGCCTGCTTGGCCTGTTCGCGGGTGCTGACGACATTGGCGTCGGCTTCGGCCATCCGCTTGAGCGCATCCTCAAGCCCTTTCTTGAGCTCATCCTGGGAGCAGTCCGGGTCCAACTTCAGGGCCACGGCGGCAGTCCGCATCAACAGTTGCTTGCTGATCGCAAGCTCTTTCCAAACTTTCAACTGGAGCTCTAATTGGGCTTGTTCCACATCTATTTCCTTAGGTTTCAGGCCGGAGACTCTCCGGGGACGGGTGAGGGGGCGCGGATTGTAGCCATAAATGGGCCGCGCCGCAGGGGCTTGCCGGGTCTGTCAAGGCAAAAAGGGGGGCGTGAGCCCCCAGATTGGGGGCATTCCCTAGAAATCCAAGGGAAAAGCCCACTGCCGCGACGCTGCTCCAGCGGTGCGGTTTGCCCGTCCGGCGCCTCTAAGATAAGTTCACGGCGCCGCCGCGGACGCTGTCGGATCGGGAGCTCCCGCCGCGTCTATCCCAATAGCAACAAGCGCTTACCGCGTCCCCATTTCCTGACCGCCCGGAGTTTTCGCGCGTGGATTCGATCATTACCGTCGCCAATCTGGTCAAAACCTACGATTCCGGCTTCCAGGCCCTGAAAAACGTCGATCTCACCATCCGCCGCGGCGAGATTTTCGCCTTGCTGGGCCCGAACGGCGCCGGCAAGACCACGCTGATCAGCATCATCTGCGGCATCGTCAACGCCACTTCCGGCTCGGTGACCGCCGATGGCCACGACATCGTCCGGGATTTCCGTGCGGCTCGCTCCAAGATCGGCCTGGTGCCGCAGGAACTGACCACCGACGCGTTCGAGACCGTGCGCGCCACCCTGAATTTCAGCCGCGGGCTGTTCGGCAAGCCGCCCAATCACGCCTACGTCGAGAAGGTCCTGCGCGACCTGACGCTATGGGACAAGCGCGACAGCGTGATCATGACGCTCTCGGGCGGCATGAAGCGGCGCGTGATGATCGCCAAGGCGCTGGCGCATGAGCCGCAGATCCTGTTTCTCGACGAGCCCACCGCCGGCGTCGACGTGGAGTTGCGGCGTGACATGTGGGAGCTGGTGCGTGGGCTGCGGGCGAACGGCGTGACCATCATCCTGACCACGCACTACATCGAAGAGGCCGAGGAGATGGCCGATCGCATCGGCGTGATCAACAAGGGCGAGATCATCCTGGTGGAGGACAAGCACGTGCTGATGCGCAAGCTGGGCCGCAAGCAGCTGACGCTGCATCTGCAAAGCCCGTTGGCGCGCATTCCCGACGAGCTGGCTGGCCGCCAGCTGGAGCTGACCGCCGAGGGACACGAGCTGGTCTACACCTTCGATGCGCGCAGCGACGGCACCGGCATCGCCGGGTTGCTGCGCCAACTCAACGAGCTGGACATCCATTTCAAGGATCTGCACACCGAGGAAAGCTCGCTGGAGGAGATCTTCGTCAACCTGGTGAGGTCGAAGCGATGAACGGTTACGCCATCCGCGCGATTTATTTTTTCGAGCTGTCGCGCTGGTTCCGCACGCTGGTGCAAAGCGTGCTGTCGCCGGTGATCTCCACTTCGCTGTACTTCGTGGTGTTCGGCGCGGCCATCGGCTCGCGCATCGCGCAGATCGAGGGTGTGAGCTACGGGGCATTCATCGTGCCGGGCCTGATCATGCTGTCGGTGATGACGGAGAGCATTTCCAATGCCTCCTTCGGCATCTACATGCCGCGCTATTCCGGCACGATCTACGAGGTGCTGTCGGCGCCGATCTCGTACGTCGAGATCGTGCTCGGCTACGTCGGCGCGGCCGCGACCAAGTCGGTGATGCTCGGGCTCATCATCCTGGCGACGGCGCGCCTGTTCGTGCCCTTCGAGATTGCGCACCCGCTGTGGATGGCGATCTTCCTGGTGCTGATCTCGCTGACCTTCAGTCTGTTCGGTTTCATCATCGGCCTGTGGGCCAGCGGCTGGGAGAAGCTGCAGATCATTCCGATCATGATCGTCACGCCGCTGACCTTTCTCGGCGGCAGCTTCTACTCCATCTCCATGCTGCCGCAGCTATGGCAGAAGATCACGCTGTTCAATCCGGTGGTCTACCTGATCAACGGTTTCCGCTGGAGCTTCTACGGCATCTCCGACGTCAGCATGGGCTTGAGCCTGGGGATGACGCTGGCTTTCATGCTGGGGTGCCTGGCGGTGGTGTGGTGGATCTTCAAGACCGGCCGGCGGCTGAAGGCGTGAGCGCGAGGTTCCGTGTGTGATGACGACGCTGCAGTCGCTGCTGAATATCGAGTACCCGATCATCCAGGCGCCCATGGCCGGCGTGCAGGGCAGTGCGCTGGCGCTGGCCGTGTGCAATGCCGGCGGGCTGGGATCGCTGCCTTGCGCCACGCTCGGCAGCGACGCCCTAGTTCGCGAGATGACGACGCTGAAAGCGGGAACGACGCAGCCGTTCAACGTCAATTTCTTCTGCCACACACCGCCGATCCCCGACCCTGAGCGCGAAGCGCGCTGGCGAGCGGTGCTGGCGCCGTACTACGCCGAACTCGGCGTGGACATGGATTCCATCCAGGCCGGCCCCGGCCGCACGCCGTTCGATCAGGCAGCCGCCGATGTGCTGGACGACATCCGGCCGGCCGTCGTCAGTTTTCATTTCGGTCTGCCGTCGGCGCAGTTGCTCGAACGGGTGCGTGCGACGGGTGCCAGGATTCTTTCTTGTGCGACCACGGTGGCCGAAGCACGCTGGCTGGAAGCGAACGGCGTCGATGCCGTGATCGCTCAAGGTCTCGAAGCCGGCGGACACCGCGGCACGTTCCTCCACGAGGCTCCGGGCACCCAGATGGAAACATTGGCGCTGCTGCGGGAAATCGTGGATAGGGTGCGAGTGCCGGTCATCGCTGCCGGCGGCATTGCCGATGCAGGCGCGGTTGCCGCTGCTCTGGCACTCGGCGCTGCCGGCGTGCAGGTGGGAACGGCCTATCTGCTTTGTCCCGAAGCCACCACCAGCGCCGTGCATCGCACTGCCCTGAAGAGTGCAGCGGCTCGTTCGACCGTGCTGACCAACGTATTCACGGGCCGCGCGGCCCGTGGCATCGTCAATCGCATCGTCAAGGAAGTGGGTCCGATGAGCGGCGACGCCCCGGAGTTTCCGCTGGCCGCGGCGGCCATTGCGCCGCTACGGGCGAAGGCCGAGAGCCTCGGAAGCGGCGATTTTTCGCCGCTGTGGTCGGGGCAGAACGATAGTGCCTGCCGCGAAGTCGGCGCGGCACAGCTCACCCGCGAGCTGGCGGGATCCTCATGAGCGCACTTCCAGCACGGTGAGCGATCCGAAGTCGCCGCCCGGCGCCGGCCACGGAATCGACTGCTCCGGGCTCATGCCGATCAGTGCCGCGCCGATCGGCGTGAGCACCGAGATGCGCTGCTGCTCGATGTTGGCTTCCGCCGGATACACCAGCGTCACCGTGCGCGTTTTGCCGGTCGTGTCGTCGCGATAGGTGACGGTCGAGCCCATCTGCGCGACGTTGACGCACTGCGCATCGGGCACGATTTCGGCGCGGGTCAGTTCTTCCGAAAGATATTCGGCCACCGGCGAGTCGTTGCGCATGGCGGTCTCGGTGAGGCTGAGCAGTCGCGCATGGTCGCGCGCCGCGATGACGATTCGGGGCCGGGTGGGCAGTTTGCTGGAATTTTGCTGAGTCATGGGGAACACCTGTGAAATCGGACGGGAACGCAACGAGCCGCCGGCCGCGGCATCAGCCTTGAACCGGAAAACATCGCGGCGAAACCGCCGGGATGGACTGCGTGCAGAAGATGAATGGCCGGGATTCGACCCCGGGGACTCTCCCCGGGTACGCAGCGAAAAGGCGCTACGGCCGGGGCGAATTGCCCTGGATCAAATGTCCTGCGTGGTGCAGGCCGCTGGGGAATGTGCGGGAAATGAGCATGCGGCCAGCATAGTCAGCCCCCCGGCGCTGTCAAGGCTGCAGCAGCCGCGTCACGGTCACCGGCGCGAGGCCACGCTCGGCCAGGCCGGCCAGGATCAGCGGCAGTGCCGCGACGATGCCGCGGCGATGTCGGCCGGGCAGATCGTGGCCGTCATGCATGAGCACGATGTCCCCGGGACGCACGCGATGCAGCACGTGCGCCGCGATTCGTTCCGGATTGCGGATGACGGTGTCACGACTGTGCACCGACCAGGCCACGATGTTCAGTTGGCGTGCCAACGCAGCGCGGGCGAGGGCGGGACTTTTCAGCCCGACCGGCGGGCGATACCAGGGCTCGGCCGGTGAAGCCGTCAGCTCCTGGATGATGGCCGTGTTGCGGGCCAGGTCAGCCGCGTGCGCGCGCTTGGTATAGAAGTTCTGCCAGTAAGCGTGACGCCACGAGTGGTTCGCCAGTTCGTGCTGCTCGGTCACGATGCGCCGGCCGAGCGGCAGGTTGTTCTCCAGATTGCGGCCGATGGTGAAGAACGTACCGCGTGCGCCGGCCTTGCCGAGAATGTCCAGTACCGCCGGCGTGACTTCCGGGTCGGGCCCATCATCGAAGGTCAGCGCCACGTTGGGCCGGTTACGCGGTCCATGCGAGATCGTCGGATAGAACGTGGCCGAGCCCGGGCGAAATATTCCGTCGAGCATCACGGCGGCAAATCCCGCTGCGGGCAGTGCCGCCCCCAATGGCGTGCCGAGCGCAGCAAAACCGCCTGCGATGGCGGCGGCGCCGCCGAGCAGAACTTTATCGGCACGACAAAGGGGCATCGGGGTATCCGTGGCGTAGACCAGCGGCAAGGATAGTAGGCCCGGTGCCGGCTGGCGAGTTCGTGGCCAGGAGGTTCGATCGCGCCTGCGTCAATCGAACTTTCCAATGCAGCGCATCGGCATTGCGGATTGCTCGGCCTTGCGCGCCGCGCCGATGATGCGTTTCGTCATCAACCGTTTTGGGTTTCGGGCCGCTGCCCGACAAGGAGATACGCATGGGCCACGCCAACATCACCGCCGTCAGCGACGCCAGCTTTGCCGCCGACGTTCTGGGCGCCGATCGCCCGGTCCTGGTCAAGTTCCAGGCCGAATGGTGCGCGCCGTGCAAGGCGATGGAGCCGGCCATCGAGGAGATCGCCGGTGAATACGCCGACCGTCTGGCGGTCGTGACGCTGGACATCGATGCGAACAATCAGACGCCCTACAAATACGGCGTGCGTGGCGTGCCCACGGTGATGCTGTTCGACAAGGGCCAGGTCGTGGGCCAGCGAGTCGGACTGGCACGCAAGGCGGATCTGAACGCGCTGGTCCAGCAGGGACTGCGTTGACCGGTTGCCGGCCCTGGTTGTTGGGGGCCGGCGTTTCCCACTGGCGCTGCTTGACGCTGCGCCCCCGCAGACGGATAACAGCCTGTCCGCAAACCTTCTTCAAATGGGTGCGAGGCTGGAGGCGTGCATGCTGTCGCGCAGAGAAGCACTTGTCCTTCTCGCCGCCGCGGGCCTGGCGCCGTCCGATATCATGAGCGCCGCTGCAAGTCAGAGGAATGCCGAGTTGACCCTGACCAAACCGCTTCGGGTGCGCACCATCACTGCAGGTGTCGATCTTGCAACGGCTGCGGATACGGCCCGTGTTGAAGCCGCGCTCGCCACGCTGCGCCGTGGTCGGCAGTTGTTCGAGGCAGCAGGCTACGAGCTGCAAACGACTCGCCTGGCCATCACCCCGTTTCTTGCTGATGCCGACAGCGCTGCGCGCGACAAGGCGCTGGCAGGTCTGAAGCGCATCGACCAGATGGCGGTCGCCGAGGGAGCCGTCGTCAGCATCGGCCCGCTCCTGAAAAGCGATCGGCACGATCCGGGGTTGGCCGATTGGGCGGTCGAACTCGTGCGCAGCACCCGGTCGATCAGCTTCTCGGTCGTGATCGCGTCCGCGCACGGTGTTCACGGTCGGGCTGCTGCATCGGCAGCCGAGATTACGAGTGCTCTTGCCCGCGCCTTGCCGGATGGCATCGCCAATTTTCGTTTCGCAGCCGCCGCGAACATTCCTGCCGGCACGCCATTCTTTCCGGTCGCCTGGCATCAGGGCGCGGACTCGCTCGCGGTGGGGCTCGAATCGGCCTCGGTGGTGGAGGATGCCTTCCGGCAAGCAGCCGACCCGGAGCAGGGCGGCGCAAGGCTCAAGGAGCTGATGAACCAGGCGCTCGCGCCGATCGAGCGACTGGGGAGCGAGCTTGCGGGAAAAGAAGGACGCGCCTGGCTCGGCATCGATACTTCGCCGGCACCCGCCAAGGATCGCAGCATTGCCGCGGCCATCGAAGCGTTGACGCAGGCTCCCTTCGGCAGCGCTTCGACTCTGCAGGCCTGCTCGATCATCACGGCAGCGATCAAGTCGCTGGACGTAAAAACCTGCGGCTATTGCGGACTGATGCTGCCGGTGCTGGAGGATCCGTTGCTGGCGCAGCGCGCCGGCGAGGGCCGTTACGGCATCCGCGACCTGTTGCTCTATTCGAGCGTATGCGGCACCGGGCTGGATGTCGTCCCCATTCCGGGCGACACTCCGGTTGCGACGCTGACGGGCCTGCTGAAAGACGTTGCCGCACTGTCGGCGCGGCTGGTCAAACCGCTGTCGGCGCGTTTGTTCGTCGTTCCGGGCAAGAAGGCGGGCGACATCGCGCGCTTCACCGATCCGGTGCTGACCGACTCGGTGGTCATGAAGGTCGATTAGCACATGTCCACGGCAACGCAGGCTCCCATCGTCATCGTCACCACCGGTGGCACCATCGACAAGGCGTATTTCGATTCGCTCAGCACCTATAAGGTCGGCGAATCGGTGGTAGCCCGGCTGCTCGGCATCGCGCATGTCACGCATCCATTCCGCATCGTCGAGCTGCTGCGCAAGGACAGTCTCGAGCTGACCGATGCCGATCGCGCCACGCTGCGCGAGACGGTCGCCAGCCTGGAGTCGAACCAGATCGTGATCACGCACGGCACCGACACGATGACGGAATCGGCGAAGATGCTGGCCGCGGTCAAAGGCAAGACCATCGTCCTGACCGGCGCGCTGGCGCCGGCACGCTTCAGCGAAAGCGATGCGACCTTCAATCTCGGCATGGCCTTCGCCGCCGTGCAGGCGCTGCCGCCCGGCGTCTACATCACGATGAACGGCAACGTGTTCCGGGGCGATGCGGTGAGGAAGGATCGCAAGCAGGGCAGGTTCGTGGCCGACACCGGCCATTGAGCCGGACTGGTCGGGTCGCCACAGCAGACCCGTCGAACGACGTTACCAGCCGCTGCTCGAACGCGTGTTCCCCACCGGGGTTCGCGTCGCCACCCATGCGGCAAATGTCTGGGCGTCCACGCCGGTCGGCGCCTTTGCCGAGTTCTGCGCGACCCAGCGTTGCATCGCGTCCAGCAGCTTGTCCGCCTGTGTCGGTGCTATCGCGTACAGGCGCAGGTAGTTGAACTTGGCTTCATCGAGCCGGTTCAGTCCGAGGAACGCCTCGCCCTGGTATTCGATGGCGTGCGGATAGTCCGGGTTGATGCGCAGCGCTTTTTCATACGCGTCCAGCGCCTTCGGATAATCGCCGAGCTTGCGATTGGCATAGCCGATGTAGGTGAACGCCTCGTGCATCGAGCTGTCGCGCTGCGCTGCCAGCTCGAATTTGGCGAGCGCATCTCTATAGGCTTTGCGTGCGTCGTCCTGCGTCGTGCCCGGGAGTTCGGCCTGTCGAATGATGGCGAAGCCTTCGTTGTAGGCGTCGATGGCGCCTTGCTCCGGGTTCGCCAACGCGGATGGCTCCTTCGGACGATAAGCGCCCGGGCCGTCCGCACGGACGTCGCCCGCCGCGACGAACGCAGCCAGGCCGACCAGCGGTGCGAGCCCGAGCGTGTATCGGATCTTCATGCGCTAGAACCTCGAAGCCGTCAAAGTGACGTCCGCCTCGGCCCAGGCCTTCTTGAAGTCGACGTCGACGGCCTTGGCTTCGTCGTTCTTGCCCTGCGCCCGCAGTGCCTGCGACAGGCCGAACAGCGCCCAGCCGTTCCTGGGGTTGCGCCGCAGGTCTTCCCAGTACACGGTCTCGGCTTCCACGGGCCGCTTGGCTTCGAGCAGCACGGCGCCGAGCGAGTGGCGCGCTGGAAAATGCCAGTCGTCAGGCTCGGTATAGACGAGCGCATCGTGATAACGCACGGCGCGGTCGAGATGTGCGATGGCCTTGTCGTAGTCGTGCTGCGCGGCTGCCAATTCGCCGGACAACACTTCGATCGCCACGCGCAGCACCGAGTCGGCGAGATTGAGCGACATCGAAGTCGGCGTTGCGATCAGCTGGGGATCGACTGCAATCTTGCTCAGTGCCGCCAGTTCCTTGTTCGCCTCGCCGTAGTTCGCTTTGCGTGTATACGCCATGCCGCGTGCGTAATGGCGCACCGCTTCAGTGAACAGCGTGTCCACGCGCGGTGGCGGCTCGGCAAGAATCTCGTCCCATTTGCCGAAGCGCACCAGCGCGTAGTCGGGCACGAGCAGGAAAGTCTGCAGCAGCGGCACGTCCTTGACCGCCTGTGCCGGAATCGCGCCCGCCGTTTTCTTCGCCGCGTCGATTGCCAGCTTGCTCTGACCGGTCATGGTCGCGGCGAACCAGAGGAAGTGGATGTTGTGCGGGTAGTAACCCAGCGGATAGATGCCCTGGGCGCGGCACTGGCTGATGTAGTCCTCGTCGGCGAGGATGGCCATCTGGTTGACCTTCACCGCATCGCTGTAGCGTCCCAGGCGCTGATAGATATGACCGGGCATGTGCACCAGGTGTCCGGCCGCCGGCGCCAGCGGCAGCAAGCGGTCGGCCACGGCCTCGGCCTTTTCCGGCGTGCTGCTGTTTTCCCACAGATGAATGGAATAGTGCAGTGCGCCGGGATGCACCGGGTCGCGCGCCAGGACCTGGCCGAGCGAGGCAACGATCTGCGGTGTTTCCGCATAGGGTCTGCCATCGCGCGTCCAGTAGTCCCACGGCCGCAGGTCCATCAGCGACTCGGCGTAGAGGGTCGCGGCGTCGAGATCGTCCGGATATTTTTCGTGCAGCATGCGCATGGCGCCGGCGAAAGCCTGGTCTGCGGCGCGACGATCGTCGGCCTTGCCGGTGTAGCGCGCCGCCAGCGCATCGATGTAGTCACGTTCCGCCGGTGAGGCCTTGTCCTTGAGCGCGGCTGCCTTGCGTACCAGGTCCAGCGCTTTCGGCTCGTCCTCGGGCGTCATCGGCGCGTTGATGTTCGGCCCCAGCACCAGCGCCTGGCCCCAGAACGCCATTGCACAGTTGGGGTCGAGTCGGGCCGCTTCCGCAAAGGCGCGGCCGGCTTCCGCGTGGTTGAAGCCGTAGGTCAGATTCAGACCCTGGTTCATGAACGGCAGCGCCGCCTGCGAGCAGGTGATCGCAGCGAACTTGTGCGTGCCGACATTCTGCAGGCGCGGCGCGACCGCTCCAGACGGTGCGGGCTCGTCGAAGGACGCCGTTTGCTCGTAATGCTTGTGAACCGGAACCTGTGCCTCGGCCGGCACCGCCGCCATCAGCGGCAGCAGTGCCGCAGCGGACCATTGAATCCGCAACAGGGATGGATTGCGCATGACGGGTCTCCCAACGTAAATGGAATAATGCGTTGTCAGGAAGCGTGCCCGGAAGCGCTCAATCTAGGCTTCGGCCCTGCGCGACACAAGATGGAAGTACGCCAGTTGGGAGTGCGTCGCGCTCGGCGGCTACGTGCGTTGCGGCATTCCGCCCAACGACGGGAGTGCGGTCATCGTTTTGGGGGGGCGGTGCGTATCGCCTGTCGCATTGCGATTGGGGCTGCGATCAGTTGGATCGGTGGCGGGCCACGTCGAATGGCGCCCGCGCGGGCGATTCGCGCCCGGTATACCTGCGATTTGTGGCGTTCCGGCGGTCGCACGGCCGATTCAGCCATTGGCTCGTTGCTTCCTGCGCAAAAGTTGTTAGCCTTCGGGACGTTACGAGGAGCACCTTTCGTGTCAACCGCCCAGCGACAATCCGGCAGCCGTGTGCACAGCAGTGTTGTGCTCGCACTGCTGTGCCTGTTCGCAGCGGTGTCGACTTTCGCTGGCGTCGGCCAACGCCTGTCGCCCGTGGGCGCTTCCGCGGTCGTTCGCCAGGATCATGCGATCACGCGCACGGATCGTGCCTTGTCGATGCAGGCCGTGGAGAGAAAGCACGCCGACCTCAATGGCGGTGGTTTTCCTCCTGTTCTGCATACCCAGAGCACGCATGCGAGACCCATCGCGCAGCCGCTGTCTGTGCTGCTTCCCATCGAGTCGTCGGTTGCCGTTCCGCGGCAACGCTCGGTCGCTTCCGCTCAACCTCGAGCCCCTCCCGCTGTAGTCAGCGCGCGCGCCTGATCCATCGTTGATCCGCCGCGCGGATTTCTAGCCGCGTATTCGTTGCAGTCAGCTTTGCTGGTACTCCCGTGCAGGTGGGAGTCCATCCCGTACGTATACGCGCATCGCCAATTTTGATCGTCGGGAGAATTTCCCATGCCTCCGTCGCCGTGGAAGCTCGTCATATACGGGCTCATTGCATTCATTGGTTGCCTGATCGCCGCGCCTAATCTGTTGACGCCGGCACAGCTCGAAGCCTTGCCGGACTGGTTGCCGAAAAAGCACGTGGCGCTCGGCCTGGACCTGCGTGGCGGCGCCCACCTGGTGCTGGAAATGGATGAGCAGGCGCTGCGCGCCGACCTGTCGGAATCCACGTTCACAGCGGCGCAGACTGCGCTGCGTGAAGCGAACGTAGGCGGCGTGCGAGGCACGGCGGCGAAGGATGTAGTGACATTCCGGGCAACCGATTCGGCGCAGGCGGCCGCTGCCGAGCGTGCGCTGCGGGCGTTCGCGGCTTCCCCCGCCATGCAGACCAGCATTGCCGGCAAGGCCGGCGTCGATGTCGTGGTTGCTGCCGACGGCGCCATCCAGTTGCGCGCCACCGAAGCGGCCATCAACGATCGTCGGCGTTCCGCGGTCGAGCAGAGCGTCGAGATCGTACGGCGCCGCATCGACGCCATCGGCGTGTCCGAGCCGACGGTGCAGGGACTGGGCGCCGAACGAATCCTGGTGCAGCTGCCCGGCGTTCAGGATCCGACCCAGATCCGCACCCTGCTGGGCAGCACGGCCAAGCTGACTTTCCATCGAGTGCGTGCTGCCGAAGTCAGCCCGACCATGAGCGTGCCGTCGGGCTACATGCGCCTGCCCGCCGCGGACGGCCCGGAGACCTACCTGCTGGAGCGCCGCCCGATGCTGCAAGGCGATCGCCTGACGCAGGCGGCGGCCGGCTTCGAGCAGCTGACCAACCGGCCGGTGGTCTCGTTCCGTTTCGACGGGCTGGGGGCCAAGCAATTCGCACGCATCACCACTGAGAACGTCGGCGAGCGCTTCGCCATCGTGCTCGACGGCAAGGTGATCAGCGCACCGGTGATCCAGGAGCCCATCACCGGCGGCTCGGGCCAGATTTCCGGCGATTTCTCCGTGGCCGAAACGGCTTCGCTTGCTGCGCTGCTGCGTGCTGGTGCGTTGCCCGTGCCACTCAAGGTGATCGAGGAGCGCACAGTCGGCCCCGATCTGGGCAGCGATGCGATCCGCATGGGCGCGATCACCGGCCTGGCCGGCCTGCTGCTGGTGCTGGTGTTCATGACCGTGCTGTACGGCGTGTGGGGGCTGGTCGCCAACATGGCGCTGATGCTGAACGTGGCCCTGACGCTGGCCGCGTTGAGCCTGCTGGGCGCGACACTGACGCTGCCGGGCATCGCCGGCATCGTGCTCGGCATCGGCCTGGCGGTGGATGCCAACGTGCTGATCAACGAGCGCATCCGCGAGGAGACGCGCAACGGCAAGACGGCGGTCGCCGCCCTGGACGCTGGCTTCAAGCGCGCCTACGCGACCATCGTGGACTCCAACGTCACGGCGCTGATCGCCACGCTGCTGCTGTTCTGGGTCGGTTCCGGTCCAGTGCGCGGCTTCGCGATCACCATGGCGCTGGGTATCGCCATCTCCATGTTCACCGCGGTCACGGTGGTGCGGTCCATCATGGCGGTGTGGCTGGCGTGGCGTAAGCCGAAGCAGTTCATCATCGGCAGCATGCTGCCGACGCGGCTGTTGAAGATGACGCCGAACTTCCAATTCATGCGGGCGCGCTTTGTCGGCATCGGCCTGTCAGTCGTGCTGTCGCTGGCGTCGGCAATTCTGTTCTTCAAGCCTGGACTCAACTACGGCGTGGACTTCACCGGCGGTGTGATGATCGAGGCGAGCACGCCTCAGCCGGCCGACATTCCTGCGCTGCGCACCGCGCTGGAGAAACTCGACGCCGGCGAAGTGGCGCTGCAGGAGTTCGGCAACGGCTCGACCGTGCTGGTGCGCCTGCAGAAGCCGGAGGACGGCGGCGAGGGCACCGAGCTGGCCGAGCTGGCCAAGGCGCAGATCCTGCAAGTGGAGCCGCAGGCGAGCTTCGACCGCGTCGACGTGGTCGGGCCGAAGGTGAGCGGCGAGCTGGCCGACACCGGCATCCTGGCCGTGGTGCTGGCCAGCATCGCCATGCTCATCTACATCTGGGTGCGCTTCGAATGGCACTTCGCCATCGGCGCCATCGTCACGCTAGTGCTGGACGTCACCAAGACCATCGGCTTCTTCGCGGTGACCGGCATCGAGTTCAATCTCACGGCCATCGCCGCGGTGCTGACCCTGATCGGCTACTCGGTGAACGACAAGGTGGTGGTCTACGACCGCATGCGCGAGAACTTGGGTCGCGACACCAAGTCGTCCTTCCGGGAGATCATCGATCGCAGCATCAACGAGACGCTGGCGCGCTCGCTGTACACCTCGGTGACGGCGTTCCTGGCGATGCTGCCGATGGCGATCTGGGGCGGGGCGGCGGTTTCGAGCTTTGCCGTGCCGATGGTGTTCGGCATCGTGATCGCGGCCAGTTCGTCCATCTTCATCGCTGCGCCCATCCTGCTGTTCCTGGGCGACCAGAGAAAGAAGAAGCGCAGCACCGGCAATCGTGTCATCGACAAGGAGCTGGAGGCACTGGAGAGCGCGCCGTAACCACGGCTACGGTGTCATCGGGCCCGCTGCGCTTGCGGCAGCGGGCCTTGCGCTTGCGAATGATGGCATTCGCCCTCGACATGAAACATGCAACGCGGATGGAACCGCGGCGGCTTGCGGTGGATTGAAAGAATCCATGCCGTCGGGGAGAACATCCATGTTGTGGGCACTGGTGCTTGCGGGCGGAGAAGGCCGGCGTCTGCGATCGCTTACAGTCACCGCCGGCGGCACGCCGGTGCCGAAGCAGTTCTGTTCCCTGACGGGCGGGCGCACGTTGCTCGAAGATGCGCTGACCCGCGCGGAGAGCCTGGTGCCTCGTACACGGCTCTGCAGCGTGGTCGCGCAGCAGCACCGGGACTGGTGGCAGGAACTGCTGGGCGGTCTGCCGGCCTCGAACGTCATCATGCAGCCGCGCAATCGTGGTACCGGCATCGGTATCCTTTATCCATTACTGCAGATCGCCAGCCGCGATCCCGACGCTGTCCTGATCCTGTTACCGGCGGATCACTACGTGCGCGACGAGCTGGTGCTGCGGCAGGCGCTGCGCATCGCAGTGCAGCGGGTGGTGCAGGATCCGGCCATGCCGGTGCTGCTGGGCATGCGGCCGGAACGGGTCGATCCCGAATTGGGCTACATCGTCGCGGGCGTGCCTGACGAGCGCGGCAACAAGATCGTGCAGCGCTTCGTGGAAAAACCCAGCGCGGCCGCTGCCGCCAGCCTCATCGAGCAGGGCGGGCTGTGGAACAGTTTCATCGTGATCGCCACGGTGCAGTCGCTCATCGACATGTTCACGCTGCGCTTTGCGCCGCTGGTGCTGGAGATGCAGGTGATCGTGAGCCGCATGCTGGCCGGGCCGGGTGTCGCCGGCTGGCCGGCCGTGGTGGATCTGTACGAGCGGCTGCCGAATCTGGATTTCTCCAGCGACCTGCTCGAAGACTACGACAACCGACTGCGCGTCCTCGAAGTCCCGCCCTGTGGCTGGAGCGACCTGGGTACGCCGCATCGCGTGGCCGAGGCGTTGCGGCATATCGAAGTGCCGCTGCACGATCAGGCGCACGAGCCGGTGGGCCGCATCAATCTTCACCGCATCATGCTCGACCGGATGCGTGCCGGCGCCACTCCGGCCGACCGGCCCGGATTGTAGATCCGTCGAAGTCGGCGCTTATTTGCTGCTGATGGGCTTGTGACTGCCGCCAGTCATGGAGCGGGCGACCGCTTCGGCCTGTTCCAGCGCGCGCAGCACATTGCCGCCGGCGAGCAGTTCCAGGTCGTGATCCGACCAGCCGCGGCGGATCAGCTCGGCGAACAGGTTCGGATACATGGACACGTCCGACAGTCCTTCCGGCCAGGCGTCGTTGCCGTCGAAGTCGCCGCCCAGGCCGATGTGTTCCACGCCGGCCACCTTGCGGATGTACTCGATGTGATCGGCCACCTGGGCGATGGAGGTCTTTGGGAGCTGCAGATTGCCCATGATTTCCGCGGCGAGCTTCTCCTGTTGCTCCAGGCTCAGCCCGGCCGAGCGGCGTGACAGCTCGGCCATGGCCGGCTGCTGCACGCGCGCGACTGCAGGATCGATGAAGCCAGCCACGAACGTCACCATCACCACGCCGCCGTTCTGCGGCAGCCGCTTCAGGATGTCGTCCGGCACATTGCGTGGCACGTCGCACAGAGCGCGGGCGGAGGAGTGGGAGAAGATCACCGGAGCCTTGGAGACGCGCAGCGCGTCGTCCATGGTTTCAGGGGCGACGTGCGACAAGTCCACCAGCATGCCGATGCGATTCATCTCATGCACCACTTCTTCACCGAATGGCGTGAGGCCGCCGTGCTGCGGCGGCAACGCGGCGGAATCCGCCCAGCTGGTGTGCGTGTTGTGCGTCAGCGTCATGTAGCGCACGCCGAGATCGTAGTAAGCACGCAGCGCGCCGAGCGAGTCTTCGATGGCGTGTCCGCCTTCCAGTCCCAGCAGCGAGGCGATCTTGTTGTTCTTGTGCGCGGCCCGGATGTCGGCGGCGGTGCGTGCAAACGCGAATGTGTCCGGATACTGGGCGATCATGCGCGTCGCGATGTCGATCTGTTCGAGCTGGGCGCGCGCGTAATGGTCGGGTGCTTCGCCGGGCGTATACACCGACCAGAATTGTCCGCCGACGCCGCCCTGGCGCAGTCGGGGAATGTCCGTCTGGCCCTCGGGCTTGTTGCGCAGATCGTAGAGCTCGACGTTGCCCTGGGCTTTCTTGTCGACGCGAATGGCCCACGGCGCGTCGTTGTGACCGTCGATCAGGATGACTTTCTCGAGCAGCTCCCGGGCGTGCGCCAGTGCCGGATCCGGGCTGGCAGCGTGTACAGTCGGCAGCCAGGCACAGGCGGCGAGGAGCGTGGTGGCACAGGTGAACAGACGACGGATCGTTTTCATGGGCGAGAGGTCCCTGCGAAATCGCTGTCGCCGAAGGTTATGCTGCCGAAGCATCCTGTGACGAGTGTTTTTTCTCTGATTCGAGAAGTGAACGAATCGATGACCCTGACAACCTCGGACCTGCAGCGCTACAGCCGGCATCTGGCGTTGCGCGAGATCGGCGTCGCCGGGCAGGAAAAACTCAAAGCGGCGCGAGTGCTGGTGATAGGCGCGGGCGGGCTGGGCTCGCCTGCGGCGTTGTATCTCGCAGCGTCCGGCGTCGGCACGCTCGGCGTCATCGACCATGATCGCGTCGATATCTCCAATCTGCAGCGCCAGGTTCTGTACGACGCGAACAGCGTCGGGCATTCCAAGGCGGAGATGGCGCGCGCGCGACTGCAGGCACTGAACCCGGAGATCCGGCTGATTGCCCACGATGTCGAACTGCGCGCTGCCAATGTGTGCGAGATCGTTGCGGGCTACGACATCGTGCTCGACGGCACCGACCGGTTCAGCACCCGCTACCTGTCGAACGATGCCTGCGTGCTGTTGCGCAAGCCGCTGGTGTCCGCCGCCATTCATCGCTTCGAGGGCCAGGCGATGACTTACGTGCCGGGTCGCGGCCCATGCTATCGCTGCCTGTTCCCTGAGCCGCCCGAGGATGGCCTGGTGCCCAACTGCGCCGAGGCGGGGGTGCTCGGCGTGCTGCCGGGCGTGCTGGGGACGATCCAGGCCACCGAGGCGATCAAGCTCATCGTCGGCGTGGGCGAGCCTTTGCTCGGCCGCCTGCTGACGTATGACGCGCTGGCGATGCAGTTCGGCGAGCTGCGGTTTCAGCGGCGCCGAGATTGCGCCGTCTGCGGCGATCACCCGACCATTACCGAGCCGAAGGACACGGCACAAATATGCAGCGCCGAAGCGCTCGCGGCGGTGAAGCGGCTCGAGCCGGTCGAGTTGGTGTCATTGCGCCAGTCGGCTGCCGCGCTCGTGATCGATGTGCGTGAGCCGGGCGAATATGCGGTGGCGCATTTCGAGGGGGCGGTGAACATTCCCGTAGGAGAGCTGCAGCAACGGATCGGCGAGCTGCCGTCTTCCGGAGTCCTCGTGTTCGTGTGCCGCAGCGGTGGGCGCAGTCTCACTGCGGCCTCGATCGCAGTGCGTGCAGGGCTGGGCAATCTGGCGCATCTGGAAGGTGGACTGCTCGCGTGGGCGCGCGATGTGGATCCTGGGTTCGAGGTGGCGCAGGTCGGTTAGCGTTCCTAGATGCCAGTTCTGAAGCGAGTCGGACGCTTCGTGCTGCGCGAATCCAGCAACCAGCCATTGGAAGGTTGCCAGCCTGCCAGTTCCTGGCGACGACGCTGCCAGGCACGTTCCAGTGCCTGTGTCGCCTCGGGCGATGCAAGGTTCACGGAAGACGCGGGCTGGAAGACCTCTGTAGTGGCGAACGCGATGCTCATGTGCGGGCCTCGTCGATCATGGAAACTTGCTTGCGCGAGTCCGTGGCCTGCGCCTTGGGCGCGCGGGACTCTTCACTGAGCAGATCGTGGGCGTAGGCCAAGGCCATCGCGATCAGGAACAGCACTCCGAGAATCGCGCCGATCAGAACTTTTGCCACCGCTCCCAGCATCGCCAGCCTCTGAGAATCCCAACTCTCACGACTCGGTTGACCTTGGGTGGCAGGTTACGCCGCGCGCCCCGCGTGATCATCGGGCCGCGAGGCATGACATTGATTCCTGCAAGGACACGATACGCGGCGAATCGTGGATGGGGAGCAAGTCTGCGACCAGCGCGGCGCGCAGCACATCGCACTAAAGAGCTAATCAGTACACGTCGCGGCGATAGCGACCGTCTACGGCCAGCTGTTCCATGATGTCGGCGCCGAGAATGCTGGTGAGGGCGCTGTCGACTTCCGGTGCCATGCCCTGCAGGCTGCCACAAACATAGATCGAGGCGCCTTCTGCGATCCACGCGCGAACCTGCGCTGCGCGTTCGAGCAATCGATGCTGCACGTAGCGGCGCTCGGGCTGATCGCGCGAGAACACCAAGTCCACGATTTCGATCTGCCCGTTGTGCTGCCAGTGTTGCAGGTCTTCTGCGTACAGCCGGTCCGTGGCCGCATTGCGTTCGCCGAAGATCAGCCAGTTGCGGGTGTGGCCTGCCGCGATGCGTGCCTTGAGCAGCGAACGCAGGCCGGCGATACCTGTGCCATTGCCGATCAGGATGACCGGCCGCGCATCCGTCGGTGCGCGGAAAGCGGAATTCGCACGAATGCGCAGAGCGATCTCGGATCCTTCTGCCGCCTGTTGGGTGAGCCAGCCGCTGCCGAGCCCAGGTTCACCATTGTCGCGTTGCATTTGTCGCACCAGCAGATGGATCGCGCCGTCCTGCGGCAGCGAAGCGATCGAGTACTCGCGATGCGGCAACGGTTCGCTGCCTTCGCTCCACGTGGAGTTGCGCGGATCGATTTCCGCGATGTCGCCGGCCTGCCACTGATCGTTCACCCCTTCGCCAGGTTGCAGCACGATGTGATAGCAGGGGTCGCCGGCACTGCCTGCATTGACCAGGCGGCGTTCGATCAGCCGCCAGCGTTCGTAGCGCGGCGTTTCCCAGTCGGCCACGTCAGGGCTGCCGCCGAGCACGCCCAGCTGGTGCTGCCAATGGCGCAGCGCGCCTTCATCGCCGTTGTCGACTTCCACTACGTCGAACAACGGCACGGCGCCCTGGTGACGCAGCCAGGTATCGAGCTGATGCCCGAAGGCGCAGAAGTTGTCGTATTCGCGGTCGCCCAGCGCCAGCACGCCGTAGCGCAGGTTGGGAAGCGCCACGCTGCGATTCAGCGTCTTGTGAATGAACCGGGCTGCGCTGTCGGGCGCGTCGCCTTCGCCGGTGGTGCTCACGACGAATAGCGCCTGCTCCAGGTAGGGCAGATCGTCAGCGTCCAGGTCCGCCAGCGACGCCAGCTGCACGGCTGGAATCGTACCGGCGAGCGAGCGGACCGTCTGGCCGGCCAACTGCTCGGCGAAGCCGGTTTGGCTGGCAAAGGCAACCAGGGTGGTCGGACGCGCAGCACTGCCGGCTTCAGCCGGTTTGCGTTGGCCAAGCCACAGGGATCGCAGCCACCAGGCGCTCAACGCCAGGTAGACGAGGAGGATCGCGGCGGCCGCGACCAGACGGGAGGTGTCGACGAAAGAGAGCATCGGAATGCAGTCGGGGCGCGTGCGGGCCGCGGACTTGCAAGGTTGCAGACCCTTTGCAGTCGCAGACCCTCACCCCCGTCCCCTCTGCCTGAAGGCAGAGGGGCGGGAGGAGCAGGAAAGGCGCGTCTTACTGCGGCAGCACCTCGAAGGTCGCGACGTAGCTGACGCGACGCTGCTTGGCCTGCTTGAGCGAGGTCTTGTCATCCTGCAGCGAGGTCTCCAGCCAGTACATGCCCGGCTCCGGCCAGGTCACGCTGAACTGGCCATCGTCATCGGTGACCACCTTGATTTCCTGCTGCTGATTGCGATAGCGGGTGCCGCCCGCGACGATCTCGATCGGCAGCTTGGCGGCAGGCTTGCCGTCGAGCAGGAAGCGGAAGGTGGCCGCCTCGCCGGCGTACAGGTCGTTCGGGTGGGTCACCGGAGCCAGCTCCAGGCCGACGTTGGTGGGCTTGAACGCATCGGTGGTCGGCTTGCCGGCGGTCACGAAGGTCTCGACGCGACCGGCGGATTCCGACACTCGCAGGTTCTGCGCGTTTGCCGGCACTTCCTTGGCGAACCGCTCGGCGGTGCCGCGCCAGCGCTTGTTGGCGCCGTTTTCTTCGTAGTTCGCAAACAGCCCCTGGTTCACGTTGGCCAGCCGATAGGTGCCGTTCTGGGTCAGGTGCAGGTCGAAGGTGGTGCGGTACTTGCCGGTTGCGACGTTCTCGGGCTTGAGCGCCGCGCCGTCCGGGCCGGTGACCACGAGACTGTCGACGCGCAGCGGCACGTGATTGAAGTAGAACAGGTCGTTCGAGACCGCGGCGTCGACCGTGATCCACTGGTCGACGGTGGAGACGGTGGCGGAGGGCAGCAGCCAGGCCTTGTGTGCATGGCTGACCAGCGGCAAACCCAGAGCCAGAGCCGTTGCGATCGAAAGTTTGGCGATGCGATTCATGTCGTTGTCCTCGAGGGTGCTTTTAAGGATTCAGATCGAGCGTGACGGTGCCGAGCTCGCTCGCGCCTTGCGCGGTGGCGTGCTGCTTGCTGGTGGCCGGCCAGTCGAAGGGGATGCGCAGCAGTTCGCGTCCGCCGACTTCGCGCACCGCTTCGACCACCAGGTTGTACTTGCCGGGCTTGAGGCTCGCGAGCTGCTTGCTCGAGCCGCTGAAGGCCAGCGAATGCTCGCCGACCGGCTTGGTGGCGCCGGTGACGCCGTCGATCGGCATCTGCTCGGCGCGGCCGCCGCGCCGCCACCACTGCCGCAGGTCCTTGAGCCACTGCGTGCCGTCTTCCTTCTTCTTGTCGGTCTGATACCAGACGGCGAGATGGCTGGCGATGCTCTGGTCGGGGTTCTCGACCCAGGTGGCCACGTACGGCCGGTGATACTCGGCGACGCTGAGGCTGGGGATCTGGATCTTCACGTTCAGATCGGCGGCCGCGGCCGGAAGTGCCGCCAGGGCGCCGAGCGCGAATAGGGTTTTCTTCATGGTTACCTTCAATGAATGAACAGAATCGCCAGCAGCAGCGGCAGCGTCAGTCCCAGGCCCACCATCGGCCAGGTCGCCGGCCGGTGGCTGGCGTGCATTTTCAACAGCACCAGTCCGGTCACGGCGAAGATCAGCGCCGAGAACGCAAACACGTCGATGAACAGACTCCACGCCGCGCCGGTGTTGCGACCCTTGTGCAGATCGTTGAAATAGGAGATCCAGCCGCGGTCGGTGATCTCGTGCGTGACCTCGCCACTTTCCAGGTCGATGGTCATCCAGGCATCGCCGCCGGGGCGGGGCAGGGAGACGTAGATTTCTTCGGGCGACCACTCGGCCTTGTCGTCATCCGGCCGGACCGACAGGTGCTCGCCCAGCCAGCGATGCACCTCCACCGGCAGCGGATGCTTGGCGCCTTCGTCCGTCGCCAGGCTCTGCAGCGTCTTCAATAGATCTGCCGGCAGCTCGGCGGTGCTGCTGGTGACCTGCGGCTTGGCGGCGATCCAGCCGGCGTGATTCAGCGTGAAGCCGGTGATGCTGAACAGCACCATGCCGACCAGGCAGGCCGCCGCGCTCAGCCAGTGCCACTGATGCAAGTGCTTGAGCCAGAAGGCTCGGCTCTTTTGCTCAGTGGCGATTGTCGCGCGCGCAGTGGTGGCCATCGGTCAGCTGTGGTGGATCGGCGGACTCGCATCATAGTGAGAATGATTCTTATTGGCAAAGTAATTGAAGCGGGTCGCGACGTCCTTGAGATCGGCACCGTGCCGGCTGCGGGTCGTCAGTGCCGCGCTGACTTCGCTGTCAGCCTGGCCTTTTGCCGGCCGCAGGCCCGCCAGCCGATGACGATGCTGCTGGTGGAGATGACCAGCCCGGCAATCGACAGCAGCCACATCGCCAGATCCCACGCCGGTCGGTGCGCCAGCAGCCAGCGCAAGTCGAGGCTGTGGAATGCGTTGAACAGCCAGCGGTGCACGCGATCGCTGGCGCGCACCCAGCCGATGACGCGGCCGGTCTGCGGATCGACGTGGACCCAGGTGCGATCGGCATCGTCGAAGATGAAGCGCAGCACCGGCAACGTCCGCTGGGCACGGCGCGAGTACCAGTAGGCGTCTTCGTGATCGAGACGTTGGGTCGCGACCAGGTGGGCATCGGGCGCAAGGCGCGGCGCGGCGTCGATCAGATCCTGTTCGGCGAGCTTGAGCTCGGCGCCACTGATTCCATCCAGAACGGTTTTGTTCTGCGCGCCGTCGGTCAGCACGATTTGCGGTCGTCCCAGTACCCACATGAACGAAGCCTCGAGTGCTTCACGTTCATCGAGGTGCTGTAGCACCGGTAATGGCGTGCCGAACTCGACAGCGCTGTTGCCGGAATACGCGGCGACACCTGCCGCCATGCGTTGCGCATTGAATTTCTTTTCCCAGGGCACCGGCGGCCCCATCGACAACCAGCCGCTGAAAATCCAGGTCAGCAGGAACAGGCCGCCGACGATGCCGGCGAGATGGTGCCACGCCATCCAGCCGCGATACGGCGTCATCGCGCCGTTGCTGTTGCGACGCCGGATGCGCAGGCGATCGATCCCCAGCCACAATCCAGTGAGGGCCACTACGATGCCGACGCCCGAAGTCCACAGAACGACTTGGCTCCACACTGCCGGCTTGGCGCGCAGGTCGCGAAAGTACAGCCAGTGCAGCACGGCGCCCACCCAGTTCCACGTGCGTTCGCGCGCGGTCGTATCGAGCATGATTTCGCCGGAATGAGATGACACGTACAGTTCCGTGCCGCGTTCGTCGTGCAGCGCGATCCGGTACAGCGGCCGGTCGAAGTCGAAGGTGCCTGCCACGGTCCATTGATCGTTGTGCAGTGTCTGCACGGCGACGGAACCAGGCGCCTCATCCCCGGTTGCGGAACGCACGATGGCGAGCGCCTGCATCGGCGTCACATGGTCGATGATGCGGCCGTCGACTGCCGACACCGACCGCGGCGGCGATCCAGCCGGCTTGATGCGATACACCGGCTCGCCATTCATCATGACGAGCCGCAGTTCGCGCGGAAACTCCTGCAGCTTCAGCTCGCGCAGCACTTGCTCAGGCGTGAGCGTCACCTGGCTCCAATCGATCCGCTGCGACAGCGCCAGGCGCTCGGCTCGCGTCAGGTCGGGAAAGCCGACGTACATCATCACCAGGCCCGAAGCGAACCACATCACGAACAGCAGGCAGGTGGCGATGCCGAGCCAGCGATGTCCGACGATCAGCCATTTCCAGGCCGTGCTGCGCAGACTCATCGGAAGTCGTAGGTGTAGGTCAGGTTGAACGTCCGCGGTACGCCCAGCCGTCGAACCAGCATCGCGCCCGAGCCGTCGTCACGCTGAATGGAGGTCAGTCGCGTGGCGTATTCCTCGTCGAAGACGTTCTCTACGGCGGCGCCGATGCGATGGCGCCGGCCCTGATCCAGGAATACGCGTCCCGACAGGTTCACCGCGAGGTAGTCGCCGATGTTGTGCCGGCCGAGAGCGCCGACCGAGTAGTACTCGTCGCCGACCCAGTTCAGCGCCGCACTGGCCTCGACGCGCCCTTGCGGCGGCGCGAAGGTCAGCGTGGTCTTCACGAAGCTCACGGGCGTTCGCGGACGTTGCTGGTCGGATCCGTCGTCGCGCGAGCGCGTATACGTGTAGCTCGCGTTCCAGTTGAAAGCATTGCCGAGCGGGGCGGCGAGCGAAGCCTCCACACCCCGGACTTTCACGGTGCCGGCGACGTTCTCATAGCGGCCGTTCGGATAGGCCGGGTGGTCGTAGCCGACGTCGATCAGGTTGTCGATGTCGCGGGCGAAGCCGGTGAGCTGCCAGGTCAGGGCGTGCGAAGCGAGCGGGATGCGGCCGCCGATCGACAGGTTCAGGTTGCGGCTGTCCTCGGGCTTGAGGTCCGGGTTGCCGACATAGTCGTCATCGCCCGGATTGCCGATGTAATAAAGCTGCTCGGCGCTGGGCAGCAGGAAGGCGGTGGCGACGACGCCCTGGACGTACAGCGTCTGCGTGAGATCGTAGCGACCGCTCACGTTCCAGACGGTGGCGTCTTTGCCGCCGGTGCCCCTGTTGTAGCGCGCGCCGGCGGCGAGGTTCAACTTGTCGAAGGCGTCCGCGGCGGTGCGGATCTGGCCGAAGACAGCGTTCACCACCTCGGTCTCGCCGGCGATGGGGAATACATGATCTTCGCCGCGATAGTTCTGGTAGTCGTAGCCCAGGTGATATTCGAGCTTGCCGGCCGGCGTGAATTTCGCCAGCGCGGTGGCGCCGTAGTCCTTGAAACCCCAGTAGGTGCCTGGCGGGTACACCACTTCCTCTTCGAAGGTGACCGGACGGTTGCGGATGTTGGCGTAGGTGGTGTCCCAATCGTGCAGATAGGCCTTGAAGGAGAACTCCAGGGCCTCGGCGGCCTTCCAGGCGAATTTCGCCGTCACGATATCTTCGTCACGCTTGTTGTAGCTGCGCTTGGTGCGCGCCGCGGAGTTGTTGTCGAGCGTTGCATCGGTGTGGTGCCACAGAAAATCGAAGCGCGCTCGCTCGCTGAAGTCGTAGCCATACTTGAGGCCGACGTTGGCTACGTCGTAGCTGCGGTCGCGATCCGTGGCGCTGGGCTCGTAGTGATCGAACTGCCGATAGCCGTCGCTTTTGTCCTTGGAGGCATAAACCACGAACTTGTGGTCGCCGAGAGCGCCGCGCCCATAGCCGTTCACGTGGTAGCCGTCGTTGGAGTCGGTGCCCACCGAGACCTGGCCGCCGGGCTGGTCCGAGAAGCTGCGCGTGACCATGTTGATGGCGCCGGCGACTCCCTGGGTGCCGTAGAACAGGCTTTCACCGCCTTTGAGCACTTCGATGCGCTCGATCATGCCCGCCGGCAGAGTATCCGGGCTGGTGTCGTTGAAGATCCGGTTGTTGATGCGCACGCCGTCGATCAGCCACAGCACGTCGCCGGTGCGCGAGCCCTGCAGCGAGACGTCCACATAATCGTAGGGGCCGCTGCCGGGTGAGACGAACAGTCCCGGCGCCTCGAACTGCAGGGCGGAGCTGACGTCCACGTAACCGGCCGCGGCGATCCGGTCGGCGCTCACGGTGGCCACGTCGTGGCCGTAACGGGCCAGCTCCAGCGGCAGGGTGTCCTCGATGCTGCGCGCCGTGACCAGAATTTCCTCGAGCGCGGCGCTGTCGCCCGGCTCGGCGGCGGCGTGAGCCGCAACAAGGGTGAGCGCAGCGGCGCTGCCGCGGGCCAGCGACCGGAAGAAGTAGGTGGACACGGAAATCTCCTGCATGGACGTGAGGCGCGGCGAGCCTGCGGGTCCGTACGGGAGTCATCCAGTAAATTACTGTTGGTTCTCACGTTAATTAACGTTAAGGCGGTGCATTCGGGGCCCTGATTCCGGTGCTTGCGCGCCGGGAATCAGGGCCGCCGTCGTGGCGGACGCTAGAACGCTTGGTCGAAGGCCACCTCGCCCTGCACCGCGACCTGATAGGCCGAGACGCGGCGCTCGAAGAAGTTGGTCAGCTCCTGCACGTCCTGCAATTCCATGAACGGGAATGGGTTGCGCGCGTGGTAGCGGGCCGGCAGGCCCAGCTGCGTCAGCCGCTGGTCCGCGACGTATTCCAGGTACTGACGCATCTCGCGACGGGTCAGCCCGACCACGCCGCCGGAAAGGACGTCCTCCGCGAACGCCGCCTCGCAGTCGACGGCTTCCTCGATCATCGACTGCACCTGCGACGCCCATTGCGCATCGAACAGGTGGGGCTCCTCGCGCCGCACCGTATTGATGACCTCGTAGGCGAACGTCATGTGGGCGCTTTCGTCGCGGAACACCCAGTTGGTGCCGGCCGCCAGCCCGGGCAGCAGGCCGCGTGAGCGCAGGAAGTAGACGTAGGCGAAGGCGCCGAAGAAGAACAGGCCCTCGATGCAGCTGGCGAAGCAGGTCAGGTTCAGCAGGAAGCGGCGCTTGTCGGCGTCGGTGCCGATGCGGCCGAGCGCGAACACCTCGTCGGTCCAGCGCTGGCAGAACTCCGCCTTGCGGCGGATCGAGGGAATGTTCTCGATGGCGGCGAAGGCCTGGGCGCGCCGTTGCGGATCCGGGACGTAGTTGTCGAGCAGCGTGAGGTAGAACTGGATGTGCAGCGCTTCCTCGTACAGCTGGCGCGACAAGTACATGCGCGCTTCCGGCGCATTGATGTGCCGGTACAGGCTGATCACCAGGTTGTTCGAGACGATGGAATCGCCGGTGGCGAAGAACGCCACCAGCCGCTCGATCAGGTGCCGGTCCGCCGGCGTCATGCGCTGCGACAGGTGGCCCAGGTCGATCTGGAAATCGATTTCCTCCACCGTCCAGGTGTTCTTGATGGCCGCGCGATACATCTCGTAGAAGCGCGGATAGCGCATCGGGCGCAAGGTCAGGTCGAAGCCCGGGTCGAGCAGGCAGGGCAGATCGTTCATTGGCAGGCCTCGCACAGTTCAGGATTTTCGAGAGAGCAGGCGATCGCTTCGGTGTCGCTGGTTCGCGCCTGGCCCGATCGCACCGTCGTCTTGGCGATATGAGTCGCCGGGCGCGAACGCAGGTAGTACGTCGTTTTCAGGCCGCGCTTCCACGCATACATGTACATGCTGGAGAGCTGGCCGATGTTCGGATTCGCCATGAACAGGTTCAGCGACTGGCTCTGGTCGATGAAGGCGCCGCGGTCCGCCGCCAGGTCGATCAGCGAACGCATCGGCAGCTCCCAGGCGGTGCGATAGATGGCGCGCAGTTCTTCGGGAATCCCGGCGATGCCCTGGACCGAGCCGTCGGCGAGCTTGATGGCGTTGCGCATCTCCTCGGTCCACAGGCCCAGCTGCTTGAGTTCCTCGACCAGGTAGCGATTGATCTGCAGGAAGTCGCCCGAAAGCGTCTCGCGCTTGAACAGGTTGGAGACCTGCGGCTCGATGCATTCGTAGCAGCCGGCAATGGAGGCGATGGTCGCTGTCGGCGCAATCGCGATCAGCAGGCTGTTGCGCAGGCCGTGCGTTTTGATTTCCTGCCGCAGCTCATTCCAACGCGCGGCGTCGGAGGGCGTCACGCCCCAGGCGTCGAACTGCAGCTCGCCTTGTGCTGCCCGCGTGTCAGGGAAGGCGTCGTGCGGTCCGAACTCGCGAGCCAGCTCCATCGAAGTCCGCAGCGCGTTGAAATAAATCGTCTCGGCGATCTGCGTCGACAGCGCTCGCGCTGCTTCGCTGTCGAAGGGCAAGCGCAGCTGAAAGAACACGTCCTGCAGGCCCATCACGCCGAGACCGACCGGACGCCAGCGCATGTTCGACGCACGCGCGCTGGCGATTGGATAGAAGTTCAGATCGATCACACGATCGAGCTGCCGGACCGCGACCTGGACGGTGTGCGCGAGCTTCTCGAAGTCGAACGTGTAGCCGCCATATCGGTCCTGCATCGCTTCACTTTGCAGATCGCCATGACGACTCTCCGCGGTATCGGCATTCCCGGCCGGCACGACATGACGCGCCAGGTTGATCGAGCCGAGATTGCAGACCGCGGTTTCGCCGTTGCCGGTGACTTCGAGGATCTCCGTGCACAGGTTCGACAGATGCACGGTGTTGCCGGACTTGCCGGTCTGATTGCAGGCGAGATTGGATTTGTCCTTGAACGTCATCCAGCCGTTACCGGTCTGCGCCAGCACGCGCATCATGCGGGCGTACAAGTCGCGTGCCCGCAGGGTCTTTCTGGCGAGGCCGCGCGCTTCGGCCTGGATATAGGCAGTTTCAAACGCGGGCCCGAACAGGTCCGGCAGTTCCGGTACGTCCTTGGGATCGAACAGCGACCAGGGCTCGTCGGCTTCGACGCGGCGCATGAACAGGTCGCAGATCCAGTTCGCCAGGTTGATGTGGTGGGTGCGCCGGCCTTCATCGCCGGTGTTGTCGCGCAGTTCCAGGAACGCTTCGATGTCCGCGTGCCAGGGTTCGAGATAGGCACAGGCCGCGCCCTTGCGCTTGCCGCCCTGGTTGACCGCTGCCACCGAGGAATCCAGTGTTTTCAGCCACGGCACGACGCCGTTGGACAGGCCGTTGGTGGCGCGAATCAGCGAGCCCTCGCTGCGCACGCGGTGCCAGGCGACGCCGATGCCGCCGGAGAATTTCGACAGCAGCGCGATGTCCTTGTACTTGTCGTAGATGGACTCGAGCGAGTCCTCCGGCGAGTCCAGCAGAAAGCAGCTCGACAGCTGCTCGTGACGGGTGCCCGAGTTGAACAGCGTCGGCGAGCTTGCGATGTAGTCGAGATTGGAAAACAGCTGGTACAGGTCCAGCGCGTCCTGCACCGTTGCGCTCAGCGAGACCGCGATGCGCATCCAGAACTGCTGCGGCGTTTCCGTCACCAGCCGGCGTGTCGGGTGTTTCAGCAGGTAGCGGTCGTACAGCGTGCGCAGCCCGAAGTATTCCAGCGCGTGCGTGCGCGAGACCTCGATCGCATCGTTCAGTTTGCGCGCATTCGCTTCGACGAAGCCGAGCACACGCTCGTTGATCAGCCCGACATCGAAACCGGTGCGGATGGATTGCGAGAACGAGTACACGCCCAGGCCCTGCACCTCCTTGTCGATGAAGGCCGCCAGCAGGCGCGCGGCGAGCTTCGAGTACTCGGGTTCCTCGACCATGAACGAGGCCGCGGTGCGGATCGACAGTTCATCCAGCTCACGCGTCGTGGCGCCGTCGTAAAGTCCGGCAATGGTCTTCAGCGCGACGCGCATTGGATCGACGGCACTCAATCCGTCGCAGCAGCGTGTGACGGCACGCACGATCTTGTTGACGTCGACCGGCTCGTGGTCGCCGCTACGTTTGCGCACGCGCATTTGCGTGCGTGCTGCGTGTGGAGCAGTGAGCTTGAAATCGGATTGGGCCGGAGCGGGCGGCAGCGAAGCGGCGGCGCGGGGTGTGTCCAGTTGCATGTGCGTCTCCCGGTCAGCGCCCGAGAGGGCGGAAGGCCGACGACGCCAATTGCGAGCAGCACCGGGGGGGAACTGCGCGCGAATCCGAGTCGTGGCCTTCCGCTCCCGCGAGCAGGAAAACGGGCCACGATGGCATGGGATGGAGGAGGCGACCGACGCCAGGACAGCGAGGATCGTTCCGCCAGCTCCGCCCACGAGAGCCCGACAGCCTTCGCCGCGCCTGATGCGATCAGTCGCGACGTCCGCGGCAGGTCTTCGGGCTTTCGGGTGGGGGACTTCACGTCCGGCCTACTCGACGCGGCTTCCCAGGGTGCTGGTGCACCTCAGTGCCGATGGCGTCTTTCGTTCCCGATTACCGCTGCGGGGCAGCTCCGGAATGGATCCTCGACGGATCGCACCGGATTCCCTCTTAGGCCCACCCCTTGGGGTAGGCACCGCTGGCAGACACAAGATATTGGGGTGTGGCGCAGGCGTCAACTGTCCGTTCGCTTGGTCGCGCGGCCGGCCGGTCCCGCATTCGTTGCAATTCAAATGAGAATGATTATCATCTTGGCGCCGGTCGGCACCGGCCAAAACATCAGCCAGCTCGTTCGTGCGACGTCTGCCGCGCACTGCGATCGCCAGCCAGCGGTTTTCTCGAAAACGATGGTGGCGCGGCCAATGAGCACATACGACATCGATTCCTTGTCCAGCGCGGAGCGTTTCGCCCTGTGGAGTCTGCGCCTGGCCTTGTCGCCGCAGATCGAATCCGACAAGGCTCATCACGCGCTCGACAGCGGCTTTCGCGCCGCTGGCGTCACGCAGGCCTTGCCCGATTTCATGGACCTGGCGCACGTGCTGACGCTGGCCTGGCATGAGGTGCAGTACGTGCCGGACATTCACTGCACCTGTTGCCGCTGCGTGGGCGACGACGAGTTGCAGCTGTTGCAGGCGATGGCGGCGTTGCAGGCGGGGCAGGTCGAGCTCGCCGTGGCGTATCTGGATGCCATGTTGCCGGCTGTCGCTGTGGGACGCGCGCTGCCGCATGCGGTTTACGTTGCAGGCGTGTTGTGCAGTGTCGGGCTGACGTTGCGGTGCTGGCAGTTCGAAGCGGCGAATGCGCCGGTCTTTGCCACGCAGCGTCGGCCATCGTTGCATTGAGTCATAGGATCTCGCGATGCGAGCTTTGACTCGGGTGCCGTTGTCCACCAAGGCGCTGCTCGGTGTTTCCGAGACGCTGCTGATTCCCCTGGTGGCCCGGGCCGATGCCCACCGTCGCTTTCCGCAACTGCGCTTCCGCGATGTCTATTCCGAGCTGATCCTGCAAGCGCTCGACGTGAACGCGGCGCGTTTTCGCAGTGACGGCGGCTCGATGCTCGGATCGTGCCTGCGCGCGTGCTGGATGGAGCGCACGGCAACCCAGTTTCTGCAAGAGCATCCCGGTGCGCTGGGCGTGTCGTTGGGAGCAGGGCTGGACACGTTGTACATGCGGCTGTGCGACGGGCCGGGCGATCTGTGCAGTCGCTGGTATGACGTCGATCTGCCGCCGGTCATCGACCTGAAGCGCGAGCTGCTGACGCAGACGCAGCGCTACCACCTGCTGGCCGCGGATCTACTCGACCCGCAGCTGCTCGAGCGGCTGACCTGGCAACCGGAGCAGCCGGCCGTGTTCGTGATCGAAGGCGTCCTGATGTATCTGCAGCCCGCGGCCGTGGAGGCACTGCTGCAGCGGGTATTCGCGGCTGCGAGCTGGCGTCGTTCGAGCATCGCCGTACTGTTCGATTTCTGCAGCCCGTTCATGGCGCGACATAGTCATCGGCATCCATCGGTCCGGCGAACCAGCGCGGCGGCGCCCGGACAGCAACCGTTTCAATGGTCGCTGGAGCATCCGCGCGAATTGCAGTGGCTGCATCCTGATCTGCAGGTGCGCAGCGTCTACGATCTCATGCGCGATTGCGGCGCCGGACCTCGTCTGGTGAGCTGGCTGCATCGCCGGCTGACCGGACGTCTTTTCTACGGTTGCGCACACGTGCAGATCGATCCGGCGTCATGAGGACGGTGTTGTCCTGACAACCGGCCGACGACAAGTCCATTCCTGTCCTGCCCGGCCCCTGCACATGGCAGGAGAGGCGGCCGCGCATGAATATGTGTGCGACGGCCACGAAAACCTGCTCGGCGCCATGAATTTTCTCTTGCGTTGCTATTGAGAATCATTATCATCTTGACGCATGAACACTCCCGCAAAGACTCCGCTTCGAACCGTGGAGATTCCGTCGCCACCGACGCAGCCCGCGCCACGGGGACCTTCAGTGGCCTGCCTGCGATCGGACGCGCTCTTCGGTAAAGCGCGGGAGATCCTGATCGAACACTGCGGCTGCTATTACCGGCTGCGCGTAACCCACAGCAACAAGCTCATTCTGACCAAGTAACCGTCTTTAGCCCGCCAGAACGGCTCGCACGGCTTATCCCCCCCAAAGCCACGAGCCGTCAGCCAGCGACTTGTCGTCCCGGCCCATCGAGCATCGATGGGCTTTTCGATGCGATGAGGTAGCGAGCTGCCATGAATGCCTGGGCGTTGATCGTCGTCGTAATAGCAAGCGCGAGCGCGTTTGCTTTTGCGTACTACGCATCTTCCTATCAACGCAGCCTGCGTCAGCCCCTTCCCGCATTTCCGGCGCACACCAGCGCCATCCTCTCGGCCATCGTTGCGCTGCGCGGCTGGGCCGAAGCGCTCGGTGCAGTTCCCGGCTTGCTGGCCTGGCTGAGCACCCTGATCGCGGCAGCGCTTGCGCTGTGGTTGACGGTGCGGACCACGGCGTCGGCACCACGATGACCCTGCTGCATTTTCACGCCTGACCGGTTTCGTTCCCTCACCAGACGCGGAGATTGTTCATGTCCAACACGTTCTCGCCGCGCTGCCTGACTCGCGTCGTCCTCGATGACGGCAGCGGGATCGAAGTAGCACAGCTGCAATCGGTGATGCAGAGAATTCAATGCATGTTGCACGACGTGCCGACAGCGCAGCGCGAGTACATCGCCAACGCATTGCTGAATCTGGCGGTGGCCCGCATGGTGAAGCAGGAGGGCAACATGCAGACGGCCAGTATTCTGGCGCGTCTGGGGGACGTGGTGGCGAGCGGCAATCAGCCGCCGCCGCAGCGGGCGATCGATCTGACGTGCATGAACGGCTGAGGATCCCGCGACGGGATCAGACTGTGGCGATGACGTGCTCGCCGCGGCCCGAGGACTCGTAGCCGCCCTTGCTGCCGTAGACCTTGGGCTGCTGAGCGCGGCCGGTGATGACGCCGAGCATTCCTTCGACTCGCTTCAGGCGGGCCGTGACCAGTGCCCCGTTGCGATCATTGAGGCTGCGGCAGCGTGCAGCGTGCTCGGCGCAGGCGGCCCAGCGGGTCTTCAGTCGATGCGTCGGATCGCACCAGGTGAGCAGCTTGTCCAGGCCGCTCGCATCCGTCGGCACGTTCATCATGCGGCACAGCGAGCGCCGCTCGTCTTCGATCGCGATCAGCGCAACGATGCAGCTCTGCCGCGCTTCGCCGGCCTGTTCGAGCCGGTCGACGTCGTTGAGACGCAGGTATTCGTGCTCCTGGTCGAGCAGTTCTTCCAGGCGCGCCAGCGTGGCGGTTTCCTCGGCGAGCAGTTTTTCCAGGTGCTCGTGGCAGATCTTGGGATCCAAGAATCGGTTCTCCGTACTTAGCGGGCGCTCAGTTCCTGTTCGGTGCGCAGCAGCTTGTCGGCGATGCGCTCCGGATCGACCTGGTAGCGGCCCTCTTCGATGGCCAGCCGGATCTGCGCCACGCGCGCCTCGTTCACGACCGGCAGGCTGTGCACCGCCTGTTCCAGCGAAGCGAGCCGGCGGGCCTGATCGGTGATGCTGACCGGGTTACCGCCGGCAGCCGCGGCGGGCGCCGATGCAGACGCTGCATCACCGGCGCGCGACACGGGCTTTTCGGCGCCGGTCTGCACGGGGCGGTTCTGGTAGTCGGCGATTTTGATGGTCACGTCCAGCACTCCTGATCACTATGAGTCCAGGTAACGGCTGCGATTCTGAGAACTTTAGCCAGCTCTTCAGATGCGGCCCGAGCAGGTCGTTAGGGCAAGCTCGCAAAGGTGCATCGGCTGGACACAGAATAGGTTAAACACCAGCGCAGGGTCCGATCGGCATTGCGGCGCCGGCAGCGGTCGATTCGTGCGCCACCGCACATTCCGGACGCTGCGACATTAGGGGTTTGTCCCCGTGCCGGTGAAATGACGCTGCCCAAACTTGTCATATAGAAACTTCGCTCAGAGGGCTACGCGGACCGTGGAAGCGTTTTCCACGACGCCTTCCACAATCTTGCCGGACGTCACGTTCTGCACGCGGATCCGCTGGTTGGCACCGCCTTCGGACAACGCCTGTCCCCGGGCGCGAATCTCGAAAGGTCCGCCGTCAGCGAGCAGCGTGACCTGCTGTCCGCGCCGCACCAGCACGTCGGCGACGAGAACGTCCGCAGTCAATGGCGTTCCCGCTGCGACCGAACGCTTCAGATGACGGCCACGCAGATCGGCGACATCGCTGATGAACTGCGATGCCGTGCCGGGCAGGCGGCGGATCTGCAGTTCCACGTCGTCGGCTGCGACCGTCGCCTGCCGGGCCAGCGCCCGTCGCAACACCAGAACCTGCGCGTCGATTTCCGTAACCACCGGGACATAGATCGTCCATCGCGTCGGTGCCGCGCAGCGCACACCCACCGTGACCTTGGCGGTCGGCGCTGAGTTGTTCGGTATGAACGCGTCGAGCGCGCCGGCGCACTGAGCGAGCCGCAATCTCGGATCGAGCCGGCTCGCGCTGACGTGATAGGTCGCCGTGCCCGGCGGCAGCAGCCCACGCACTTCTTTCTCTGCAGCGGCCTGGATCGACTCGAGCGGCTGTACCTGGGCCTGCGCCACGCCGCCTGCGACCAGCAGCATCAGCATGACCAGCGGCAAATGTGATCTATCTCTCACCACGAACCTCGTGCCGTTTCATTGACGGTCGTGAACAGAGAAGCAAATGCGATGCCAGATCGACGCCCGAGACGGTGTACCGGGGTCTTGGAAGTGCTCGACGAGCGTCACGACACTTGAAGCCTCTGCGGTTCCGGAGGGAGGTGTTTCGTTTCGGGAGCCTCGAAAACAGGATGTTTTCGTGGCAGCCCCCATGGATGGGTTCACGGCGGTCCCGAAACGAAACACCTCCCTCCGGAACCGCACGCTCTCCATCGAGAGCCACCTCTGAAGCAGCAGCCCTCATCAGACCGCACGCTGCGAATCGAAACTGCTCTTTCGCAGTCCCTTTGCAATCCACGCAGCCAACCGAAGAAACGCGAAGAGGGCGGCGCTGCCGCTTGCCGCCCGGCAACTCTTTGCCGCCGCTGCGTGACTCACGTCGCAGGATTTTCCTGCGCCAGCTCGCATTGCAGCCACTGAGGGCGGCTCTACAGCCTGAATTGCCGCTCTGGCATGGCCCTTGCTAAGTCCTGCGGCAGACAGTTTTCTGACGGAGGCAGCGATGCCGGTCAATCTGGATACGTATCTCGGAGTTCATGCCGCGGCGCTCAAGGTGCGCTCGCAGCGTACCGAGGTGCTCGCAGCCAACCTCGCCAACGCCGATACGCCGAACTACCAGGCGCGCGACATCGATTTCAAGAGCGCGCTCGCCGCAGCAAGTGGCGGCAAGACCGGCGGCGTCCATCTTGCGACCACGAGCGCCGGACACATCGGTGCTGCAACCGTTAACGGCACACCGACGGCGGATCTGAAGTATCGCGTGCCGCTCGCGCCCTCGCTCGATGGCAACACCGTGGATACGCAGCTCGAGCAAGCGGCGTTCGCCGAGAACGCCGTGCGCTATCAGGCGACGCTCACGTTCCTGAACGCCAAGTTCCGTGGGCTGCTCACTGCGATCACCGGCCAGTGATCTGAACGGGAGGCTCTCTCATGTCCTCATTCAAGATTTTCGAAGTCGCCGGCAGCGGCATGAGCGCTCAGTCGGTGCGCCTGAACACCACTGCCAGCAATCTCGCCAACGCCGACAGCGTCAGCGGCGATCCGAACCAGGTCTACAAAGCGAAGCATCCGTTGTTCGAGGCGGTACGCGCAGGACTCGGTGCGAATGCGGCGACCTCCGGCGTTTCCGTCAAGGGCATCGTCGAGAACCAGGCGCCACCCGCCGCGCGCTACGAACCCGGCAATCCGCTCGCGGACGCGAACGGCTATGTCTACACACCGAACGTCAACACGGTGGAGGAGATGGTCGACATGATCTCGGCCTCGCGCTCCTACCAGAACAACGTGGAAGTGATGAACACGGCCAAGGAAATGATGTTGGCCACGCTGCGGCTGGGCCAGTAACCAAGGAGCTTTGAGCTTTCATGTCTACCACCGATCCTCTTGCCGCTTACGCGGCGCAGACCCAGGCGGCGCTGTCCGCAGCGCAGAAGAAATCCGCCGGGAACCTCGGCATCGAGGACTTCCTGACGCTGATGACCACGCAGCTGAAGAACCAGGACCCGATGAAGCCGCTGGAAGGCACCGAGTTCGTGGCGCAGCTGGCGCAGTTCGGCGCGGTGTCCGGCATTCAGCAGATGCAGGGCTCGATCGAGACGCTGGCGACCTCGCTGCGCTCCAACCAGGCGCTCAACGGCGCCACCATGGTTGGTCGCGACGTGCTGGCCCGGGCGGACAGCTTCGTCGTGGCGCCGGGAACCGAAGTGAAGGGCGAAGTGGACGTGCCGGAAGGCGCGACCAGCCTGCAGATCCGCATCACCGATGCCAGCGGCGAAGTGGTGCGCGAGATCACTAGCGTGCCGACCACTGGCCTCAACAGTTTCTCGTGGGACGGCCTGCGTGCCGACGGGACCGCCGCCGAAGCCGGCGAATACGACATCGAAGCCATCGCGTCCAGAGGCTCGACGCACGCTTCGCTGGACGTGGTCATGGCCGGCCGCGTCGCCAGCGTCACCATCGATGCGCAAGGCACTGGTCTCACTCTCAATACTTCCGCGCTCGGCGCGGTGGCGATGGCCGACGTGCGCCGCGTGATGTAACGGCGCAGCGTACAGATCAACGAATCATTCCTGGAGTATTCAAGTCATGTCATTCGGTATCGCGCTCAGCGGACTCAATGCGGCACAGACGGACCTCAACGTCACGGCGAACAACATCGCCAACAGTTCCACCACCGGCTTCAAGCAATCGCGCTCGGAGTTCGCGGAACTGTTTGCGGTTTCGCCGCAGGGTGTGAGCAGCAACCAGTTCGGCAACGGCGTGAAAGTCGCGGCGGTCGCGCAGCAGTTCACGCAGGGCAACATCAACACCACCAACAACAGCCTGGACCTGGCGATGAGCGGTCAGGGCTTCTTCGTGCTCAGCGACGGCGGTGCGCGCGCCTACACCCGGGCGGGTGCATTCCAGGTCGACAACTCCGGTTACGTCGTGAACAGCCAGGGCCAGCGCCTGCAGGTGTATCCGCCGGCGACCACCGGCAACTTCAACACCAGCACCATGGGCGATCTGCGCCTGGTGACCAGCGAAAGCCCGCCGCAGGCGACCTCGGAAGTCGAGACCGTGTTCAACCTGCCTGCGAATGCCCAGCCGCCGACGGTGACGACGTTCGACCCGGCCGATCCGACCAGCTTCAACGAAGCGCGCTCGATCACCATCTACGATTCCCTGGGGGCGGCGCACACGACGAGCATGTACTTCGTGAAGACCGCGAACCCCAACGAGTGGCAGATGAACGTGTACGTCGACGGCAATGCCGTGGGCACCGCCCAGACGCTGCAGTACTCCAGCACGGGCGCGCTGACGGACCCGACCAACGGCCGGATCACCTTGCCGTCCTACGATTCGACCCTGGGGCTGGCGACCGGCGCGGCGCCGATCGATCTGACCTTCGACATCGCGCGCACCACCCAGTACGGCGACAAGTTCGGCATGACGTCCTCGACCCAGAACGGCTTCACCACCGGCCGGCTGATCGGCATCGATGTCGATTCCACCGGCGTGGTGCTGGCGCGCTTCACCAACGGCCGCTCCACTTCGCTCGGCCAGGTGGCGGTGGCGAATTTCTCCAACCCGCAGGGCATGCAGCAGCTCGGCAACACCAACTGGTCTGAGACCAACGCGTCCGGCCAGGCGCTGTTCGGTCAGGCGGGCGGCTCCGGTTACGGCCTGATCCAGTCCGGCGCGCTCGAAGCGAGCAACGTGGATATCACGGCACAGCTGGTCAACATGATCACCGCGCAGCGCAACTTCCAGGCCAACGCGCAAATGATCCAGACCGCCGACCAGGTGACGCAGACCATCATCAACATCAGGTAAGTGCGCCGTCGGCGTCGTGGACGTTCCACGCACGCCCGACGCACGGCACCCAGGATCGCTACATGGACCGCTTCCTCTACATCGCAATGTCCGGCGCCAAGGAAACCTTGCGCGCGCAGACCTCGAACAACCACAACCTCGCGAACGCGAGCACCACGGGTTTTCGCGCCGATCTGGATGCGTTTCAGAGTCGCGCCGTGGCCGGATCGGGATACGCATCGCGCGTGTACGCGACGAACTCCACCACAGGTTGGGATCAGACGCAGGGCGCACTGGTGTCCACCGGCCGCGATCTCGACATAGGCATCAAGGGGGCAGGCTGGATTGCAGTGCAGGGCGTCGATGGACGCGAAGCCTACACGCGCGCCGGCGATCTGCGTGTCGACCCGAACGGCATGCTGATGAACGGCGCCGGACACCCGGTGCTGGGCGACGGCGGGCCGATCAGCGTGCCGCCGAATTCGTCGATGATGATCGGCACCGACGGCACCGTCTCGGTCGTGCCGCTGGGACAGGGGCCGGAAACCACGGCGCTGGTCGGCCGCATCAAGCTGGTCAATCCAGCGCCCGAAACGCTGGTGCGCGGCGAAGATGGATTGTTCCGCACCAACGACGGCACCGACGCGCCCGCCGAAGCCAGCGTGCAGCTCGCCTCGGGCGTGCTGGAGTCGAGCAACGTCAATGTCGCCGACGCCATGGTCAACATGATCGAGCTGTCGCGTCAGTTCGATCTGCAAGTGAAGGCGATGCGCACCGCCGAAGAGAACGCCGCCACCGCGGCGCAGCTGTTGCGCACCACCTGAAGCACTGAATTCATTTAAGAGGATCGCACCATGAATCCCGCCTTGTGGGCAGCCAAAACCGGGCTCGATGCGCAGCAGACGCGCATGGCCGTGACCTCCAACAACCTGGCGAACGTGGGCACCACCGGCTTCAAGAAAGGCCGGGCGGTATTCGAAGACCTGCTCTACCAGAACGTGCGGCAGGTCGGTGCCTCGACCTCGCAGGACACCCAGGCGCCGAGCGGCTTGTCGCTGGGCACCGGTGTGCGCGTGGTCGCCACCGAAAAGACCTATACACAGGGCAACCTGACACAGACCGGCAACTCGCTCGATCTGGCGGTCAGCGGTCGTGGTTTCTTCCAGGTGCTGTTGCCGGATGGAACCATGGGCTACACCCGCGATGGCAGCTTCCAGGTGAGCGCGCAGGGTGAGCTCGTGACTTCGAGCGGCTACCGGGTGCAGCCCGGCATCACGATTCCCGACGGCGCGCAGAGCATCACCGTCGGCAAGGACGGCGTGGTCACC